>UOYO01000017.1_pt1 | contig 92806 bp, 91 predicted proteins | sample 2023441 | NCBI WGS metagenome assembly UOYO01 (sample SAMEA4473313, study PRJEB15554) | hydrothermal vent metagenome | biome: marine basaltic hydrothermal vent biome; feature: marine hydrothermal vent; material: water | place: Pacific Ocean | collected 2011-06-14/2011-07-23 | depth 1199 m
TTAATTTTTCACTAATTTGTGCTTCGTTTACTTTTGATATCCTTTTAAAGTCTAAATATTTTTTATCGAAATCTAAAAATCCAACTTTTTGTGGTTCTTCTATAATTGAAAAATGAAATTTATTATCTATTTTAGCACCTGCGAGATTATATTCTTTTACTCCATCTATGAATGGTTCTATTATTACACTATCGTCAAATTCAAAAGCTACATCAAGGGCATAACTTAACTCTTCTTTTGATTTTACAACCGATATTCCTATACTACTTCCTAGCTTACACGGTTTAATAATAACTGGAAATAATTTTATGTTTAGTTTTTTAGTCCTGTCATAATATGTGCAATCTAAAGATTTAACACCACAATCTCTCCCATAACTTTTTGTAATAAATTTATCGAAGCTTACTATGCTTGCAACATTTCTAGGTCCTATAAACGGTATTGAAAAAAACTCTAACAAAGATGCAATTACCCCATCTTCTCCATCAGCACCATGTATTAAATTAATTATAAAATCAAATTTTACCTTTTTAAATCCAAACATATATTTAGCATAGAAACCGCCTTGTTTGATATCTAATTTACTATATTTTTTATACTCATTACTACTAAACAAGTTAGATTTAATCTTATTAGACGGTATTTGATAAAATTCTCTGTGCTTATCTACAAAAATATAAATTATATTACTTTTGAGGACATCTTTTATAGCAATAGCACTTACTATGCTTATTTCATGCTCAAAGCTTAATCCGCCAAATATAATTGCGATTGTTTTATTTTCTGTTATTTTATTATTCACTATTTCTGTAACCTTTTTAAAGCTTCTTTTACGAGCTCTGGAGTATTGTTTGAACTACAGGCTATTAATGCTTTATGTATTTGATCTTGTTTAAAACCTAATGATTTTAAAGCTTGACTAGCTTCACTTATGCTATTTGCCTCGATAGTGTCCATATTTTCATCTACTAAAAAACCACTAAGATCCACAAGAATCCTACTAGCTCCCTTCGCACCTATTCCAGGTACTTTTTTCAACATACTCACATCTTTGTTGCTTACTATTTTGGCAAATGCATTAGGTGTAAAAGTACTACAAATAGCTAATGCAACCTTTGGACCTACTCCATTTATTTTAATAACCGTATCAAAAAGTTTTTTTTCATTTTTATCAATAAAGCCGTATAAGCTTTGTGAGTCTTCCTTGACTATATATGTTGTAAAAAATTTTACACTGGTTGTATTAATAGTGCTACTACAATTTAATGATACCCATATTTTGTAAATAATACCATTAACATTAATATGAACATAGGTTGGCTCTTGATAAACAATATTACCTTCAATTCCAACTATCATTTTTGCTTAATCCTTATTTTTAAGACAAAATTATACAATAACCCAACTTATAAATTAATGTATCAATTCACTTATTAATTCTGTTGCATAACTGCCTTTTGGTAAAGTAAACTTTAATTCAAGCCAATTATTTTCTTCTTTAAAGTTACTTTCAATATCACTTGGGAAAATCCAAGCAAATCTTCTACTTCCATTTTGAGTTGTTTTCTCATCATATAATAACTCTATCTCTCTGGCATTATATATTGCTATTTTAGTTTTTTTACCGCACAATAATCCTGTGGGTACCCGATCTCTTAAGTTGAACTTATCTGCTTCACTTACTAGATCCTGTGCATGAAAAATTCGTCCAAAGGGATAATGGCTCATAACATCACCTAGCAGTATTTTAAACGGATGTTTTTGTTGCTTTAATACTCTAACTTCATTTTCTGTCATATTTAATTTCTTATAAATTTCAGATATTTCAAAATTATTAATCAATTTACTTATTTCTATTCTTTTGCTTAGCCAATTGTTAAAAATAAAACTTTGAAAACTATTGATATACATCTGTTTTAGTTTTTTATTTCTTTCTTGTAATTTTCCAGATATAATATCTTGACCTTTTAGATAATTGTCCCCATTAATTCCAAATCTTTGATATCCAAAATAGTTGGGCATACCAAAAGTGATAATTTGTTCGAGAACAGATTTTATTATTTTTGAATTATGAGAAGAAACTCTTTTAAGTCTTATAAAAAATTTATTTCCTTTTAAATGCCCTACTCTAATTTTATTATTGTGATAAGTTTTATCTATTATTTTGATATTTGTATGTTTAAACTCATCTATTTTGGTTTCATAAATTTTAGGAATAGATATAAATTGAATTGTCATTGCATTCTTATCTTTAAGTCCAGCATATCCTATATCTCGACTTTTACAACCAATATAATCACTTATTATTGCGATCATATCCCATGTTGATAAATCTTTTTTACGTATTGTCACAACAAGATGCTCTCCATCTCCGCTAAATTGATACAATGGTACTTCTGTTACTACAAAATCATTATGATTTGGCTTAAAATACACATCTATCTTACTATGATTAAAAAAATATTGTTTTGTCATATAAAATTATATCTTAACTTTTAATAGATTATAATATGTTTCGATAAATATTGGAGTAATAAAATGATTATTGATCAAATCTTATTAAATAGAAGTAAAAATATGTGTGAATTATGTAGTTCAAGCAAAGACCTAGATACATACACGGTAATACCACGAGATGAGCAAATATTAGTTTGTAGCACCTGTAAAGAGCAAATTGAAGATAACAACAAAATAGAAAAAACTCATTGGCATTGTTTAAATGATAGTATGTGGAGTGAAGTAGATGCAGTTAAAGTAGTCTCTTTTAGAATGTTATCGATTATGGAAAATCAAGATATGCTTGATATGATCTATCTTGAAGATGATATATTAGAATGGGCAAAAGCTGGTCTTCCTAATAAAATAGATCAAGATGTTCTAGTATATAAAGATTCAAATGGTGTTGTATTAAGTGCTGGTGATACAATAATAATAAATAAAGATTTACCCGTCAAAGGTGCTGGATTTACAGCCAAACAAGGAACAGCAGTGAGAAATATATCTTTAGTTCGTAATGACAACACACATATAGAAGGTCGTGTTAATGGTGTTAAAATTCAATTAAAAACTTGTTTTATAAAAAAATCTTAAATCTATTTATTTTTTTTAGCTTTTAAATAAACTCTTTTAGGAGCAGGATATCCTTCTATGGTTTTACTCGTATCTTTTGGATCCCTAAAATCATCTAAACTCATATTAAAAGTCCATGATGTTACTCTTTGTTCTTTTTTGTTGGTTATTGTAATATTCAAAACTTCTATATCTACAAATCCTGCTCTATTTAGCCAATTTTTCAAACAATTAACCGTTGGTATAAAATATATATTCGGGATAGAAGCATATCTATCTTTTGGGACAAGGCAAACTTCATCTTCGCCATCTATCATAAAACTATCCACAATAATTTCACCATTTTTATTTAAAATTCTATACAAAGATTTTAAACTATTTATTGGATCGCTTCTGTGATATAAAACACCGAGCATAAATATAAAATCAAACTTAGTTTCATAATATTTTAAATGTTCAACACCTAACATCTCATACTTAATATCACTTTGTACAAAATAATTAATAAAATCAAATTGTGATTTAAAAATAGCAGAAGGATCGAAGCCTACTATTTTTTTTGGCTTATCTTCCATCATTCTAAACATATAATAGCCATTATTACAACCAACATCAGCAACAAGCTTGTCTTTTAAATTAAAATGTGGTCTTAACATATTATATTTGAGATTACTTTGCCATTCGCTGTTAATTTCTAATCCAAATAAATTAAACGGACCTTTTCTCCAAGGTATTAAAGTTTTTGCATTAGTCTTTAGTAATTTCAACTCTTCAGCTGTTAAGCCATTAGTGTTGTTAATACTAATATAGTCATCTAAAACGATTGCTACATTGTTGTCAATCTGCTTTATATTTTCTATAGCTTCTCTCATTGGCTTTATATTTTTCCATTCTAGCCACTTTAAACGCTCATTTCGTATATCATTTAAATTATACTTCATATAGAAAACTCATACACTATGTTTTAGTCTTTTAACCTCTGCACCTATATTATCTTGTCTCATAAAGTGTTCGCCTATTAAAAAAGCATCTGCACCAATACTATTTAATCTTTTGATTGTTTCGCTATTGTTAACACCACTTTCTGCAACTATTATTTTCCCATTTGGGATCATGGGAATTAATTTATCGCATAAATTAATATCCATTTCAAAAGTTTCTAAGTTTCTATGGTTTATACCTATAATAGATGCTCCACAAGATATCGCTTTTTTCAAATCTTCTACATCATGAATTTCAACAAGAACCTCTAACCCCAAATGTAATGAATAACCATAAAGTTCTCTTAACTTTTTTTTTGAAAGAGCTTTTGCTATAAGTAAAATACAATCGGCGCCATAAACCAAAGATTCAACTATTTGATATTTATTTATTATAAAATCTTTTCTAAGCAACGGTGTACTAACATATCTTCTTATTCCAGTAAGATATTCCAAGTCCCCTTTAAACCAATGTGGTTCAGTTAAAACAGAAATTACATTTGCCCCATTGAATGCGTATTCTTGTGCAATGACAAGGGGATCAAAATTTTTACATATAATCCCTTTGCTAGGACTAGCTTTTTTAACTTCTGCTATTATGCGAACAGGCTCATCTTTAGTCGAAATCAAATAAGGCTTAATATCTCTTGGGGGATATGGATTGTAAGCTAAACTTTTACCTAGCCAATCTAAATCAAATTCAGCTTCTCTTTTTTTAACATCTTCTTTTGTTTTTTTAATTATTTCATCTAAAATCATTCCTGACATTTTTGTATTTTCTCCCAATGTAATTTTATCTCTTTATTATCAGTGCCAATTTGATTGATAACTTTATTCATATATTCAAATGCTTTTGAACATTGTTTTAACTTATAATATCCCCATGCCACGGAATCCATATATGCTATATTATTCGAGGCACTATCTAGTGCCTCTTTTGCTAGTCTCAAACCTTTTTTTATATTTATACCATAATCAATTAACAAATAACCATAATAATTCTTATAACTTGGATTGTTGGTAGCTTTAAGCGCTAATTCAAAATTAGCTATTACATGCTTTAATATATTTTTTTTATTAGGGGCTATTTCAAATCTTAAAATAGCTATTTGACCCAACAAAATATCATTATTAGTCTCTATATAAATCTTACGAACTAAATCTAAAGCTTTTTGATATGCTCCTACTTTTTCATATAATGCCAATAGTTTAGTATTGTCAATTTTATTTTTTTCCAAAAATTTAATTGCTAGTTGTATATCCTTACCTTCTAAGCTAGATGTAAGTAGTTGTAATGTTTTATATTTTTTTATAATATTATCAGAAGTATTAGCTTGAATTTTTAAAATAGATATCATTCCGTTTATGTTTTTTTGTTCTCTATAGAAAGAGATTAATTTATCACATACTATTTTTTTGCATCCATGCAATCTAATAAATGTTTCTAGATATGCAATAGCTTTTTCTTTTTGATTTAAATAAGCATATAATACATTAACCAATGATATTAAAGATGTCGGTTTTGCATTAGCAAGATAAGAACTCTCAAAATATTCAATAGCTTTTTTATAATTATTCATTGCATAATAAACATTTCCAATAATTTCATAGCTTGTTGCATTGTTATATTTTTTCAATAATCTATTAGACAATAAAAGAGCTTCATCAAATAAAGATAATTTGATAGCTGACACAATAGCAAATCTATATAATTTTTCATTTTGTTCTAAAAATTTATCTAAGTTATTTTTAGATAATTGTAATGAGGTATTAAAATCTTTATTTATCATACTCTGAATAATCGATTTTTCTAAATATTCTATATTATTAGTTTTTTGATATAATTTAATGTATATTTCGACACTCTTATTAAATTGTTCATGTATTTCATAATCTAACGCTAATAATATTAAGGCATCATTATTGTTTGTGGGTTTAGTCGATGACCACAATAAAGATGAATAAATAATGAGAATAATAAAAATCAATCGAATATGGCTGGACATTCCTCTTTTACCTCTTTTGTATTGTTTTTAAAATAATCCCAAAATGGAAAACTAACGCATTGGCTTGGTCTAACACTATAGATGCTACATTGTTTGTTTATTATATCAAAAAATTCACAAACATAATTATCATCGGATAATAAAATCTCCTTAAGTGAATATCTGTTACTGATTTTTCTTAAATATTTGGACACGAAATCATCTGATTTTATATCTAGAAAACTAGATATAGCATAAATTTCTTTTTTGGTTACCCAAACATATCCAGATTCTCCAATACAACAATTTCCTTGGCAATCAATACATTTTGTTTCATCAAACTTATATGAAAAACCTTTTTTAGAAATCATTGACTTTACACTTCATACTATATGTTGAGCAATTATTGTAAATATCAATTACATTCTCATTAAGTTTATTTGTTTTATCAAACATTATAACTGGAGGTAGTATCTTCGTCATACTTTTAGAGTTGTTTCTTGCCATTATCATAACTAACGAAGCATTTTTATTCTCTTTGGAGTGCAAAAACTGTATAACTTCAATATTTAATTGATATCTATTACAACAAATAATGATATCATTTAATAAACTTACATCATAACAGAAGAAAAATATACCATTTTTTATTAAAATTTGAGATACTTTACAAATAAATTTATCTAATGGAAGATTATTATTATACCTAGAAATTTGTATATTTTTGTTATCGCTTTTAACGACACAATCGGGATAAAAAGGTGGGTTAGAAACTATATATTTATATTGTGTCTTAAACTGTATATTTAAAAAATTGCCTTCAAAAAGTTTACTTTTTATATTATTTATTTGTGAGTTCTTTTGTGATAAAAAACAAAATTCTTTTTGTATTTCAACTTGATTCAATATTATATTTTTGTAATCTCTAGCAATTAAAAGTCCAAGTACACCACTACCACTACCTATATCTAAGAGATCACCTTGAATATTTTTAAATTGTTTTAGATTTTGACAAATAAAATTAAACAAAAAGTGAGTATCACTATTGTAACAATACCCATCTATAGGTTGATAAAGAAACATTAGTTAATTCTCAATATTTGTTAGTGAAGTTCGCTATTTAATTTTACTTCTCTCGTGCTTCTCATAGCTATATAATTTCCACTTTGAGAATCTTGTCTAAAATGAATACCATTTAACCCTTGTAAATTATCTGCTCTTACTAGATTTGATAATTTTGCATCTTTATTGACTTTTTTAATTTTTATAATCTCATCATCACTAATACTTATTTTAGTTCCGGCAAATATAGCAATACCACCATCAACAATACAACCATCACCTAAAGGTATACCAGTAGTTGAATTAGCACCAAGAAGCGTATTTTCTCCAATAGATATTGGATTTCCATCAGTACCACTTAATACTCCTAATATAGAAGCACCACCACCAACATCAGATCCAGCACCTACAATTGCACTTGAAGATATTCGTCCCTCAACCATAACAGGACCTAAAGTCCCAGCATTAAAGTTAATATAACTAGCCCCTGGCATAACAGTAGTTCCAGCGGCTAATTGAGCTCCAAATCTAACTTTACTTGTATCTAAGATTCTTGTATTATCAGCAGGAATAATATGGGCTAGAAATCTTGGGAATTTATCAACCATATCAATTGTTGGGTATTTTCCAGTTAATTTTAATGTTAATTCATTTGCTCTTAACCAATCAAGTTCGATTGGCATATTACCAGACCATGCAACATTATGTAAAAGTCCAAATGCACCATTTAAATTAACTTTTCTAAGTTCTGCTTTTGCTAATGATAAAGCATAAAGTTTTAAATAAGCACTTTCAACACAAGCTGGATTTGCATCTTCAAATAAAAATACAATTTTATAATCACTTGCACTTAAACCAAGCTCTTTTGGTAAGTTTGCTAAAGTAGATACTAATTGTACATTTTTATGATCATCACCTTTTGCCTCAGGGATATAAGGTCTAAACATTTCAAGACAATTGATTAAAAATTCATCACTAATATCACATATAAACTCATTATTATTTGTATCAACATCGATACCAGTCATTTTTAAAGCCTCCATAAACACAGCAGCTGAGCCAAAATTTTCATTCCAGTTTACAACTGGATATGTAGCTTGTAAAATTTTATCACTATTTAACTGACCTCTATCAATTTTTGCTATACCAAAAGCGATTGGATTTTTGTACCAGTTTTGCAACTTAATACTTTCAACTTTTGTTTTAAACTCTTCTTTTGTAAATACCATTTTATCATTCCCTTATATATTAATTTATGTTTTAAATTTTACTTAAATTTTCCTAACCCATCGTTTAAAAAATCGATCAATTCTTATACTTTGTTCAATATTTTTATTTAAAAAAATAAAATCTACTAAAATTTTAGCCAAATAAGGAGCTAGCACAAAACCTCTGCCACCAAGTCCATTTAGAATATATAATCTATCATATCTAATAAACTTGTTCTCATCCATGTGAGTTCCATTTTTTAAATGTGGGAATTTATCAATAGTTTTTTCGCTATTAATTAATTGACCAACTATAGGTAGATAATCAACGCTACAAGCTCTAGCACCCGCTACTTCTTGTATAACACTTATATCCTTTAAATGTAAGATATTAGACGCTTTATTTAAAAGTTCTTTCGTATAATTATTATCTATCTCTTTGTATAATATATTCCTATTATGTGTTGCACCAATAGATGCTATAAAACTATTATCATCTTGCTTTATTGTTCTAGAAATCGAACATTCTTTATGATAGTTATAATCTATACAAGTTGATGTTTTTATATTAATTTTTTGTCCCCAAATAGGTTTGATATTTATGTATAATTCATCAATCAAATTTACACTAGAACCTGTTGTTAAAATAATATTTTTAGATTTAAATTCACTATTTATTATCCATGCATCATCTTGAAATAATATACTATTAACTTCATAATCCAATAGTTTTTCAATGCCGCTGCTTAATTGTCTACAAGACAAGTAACTATGTACAATACTGCCGATTTTAAATAAATAGCCATTATCTTTAAGTTTATACTCGAAATCCATAAAAGGAGCATAACTTTCAAATTTATTTTTATCTTCTTTGTTTTTAGGTATGCGAATAGTTCCACAGTTATCTATACAAAAAGGCATATTATCTTTATAAAATTTTGTCGAATACCTTAAGGCATTAGTAATTATATTTTTAAAAACATTAGGTTTACCAAGTAATGGAGAAAGAAAAGCACCAGCGGCACCACTTGCACCTTGTGCAACATCTGATCGTTTGTCTATTAACAATACTGATTTGGTATGTTTTAACAACTCAAATGCTACACTACATCCACTAATACCAGCACCAATAATGACATAATCATATATTTTATCTTTCACAATTAAATGACCTATGACCTGATAATACTTTAATATTTCGCATATATTTCTTTTATTGGTAAAATTAATTTTTTATATTTTCAATAAACTCTTCTAGTTCTAGAAATCTTTCTACTTTTTTTTCATAGATACTATTTAAACTACTTAATTCTTCATGTAATTTAATTAAACCTTGTTCTTCATAGCATGTTTGGTTCATCATACATTTTTCCAATTCTTTAATTCTATATTCTAACTCTTCAATATCATTAGGAAGATTATCATATTCTTTTTTATCATTGTAGCTTAACTTAACTATTGTTTTTGTATTTTTATTATTAGTATTTTTATTGACAATCTTTTTCTTGTTTATTTGTTTTTCAAGATAATTTAAGTCATTAATATCTTTTTGACAATTTAAATATTCACTATATGGAATAAAACTTTCCTCTATAATTCCATCACCTTTAAATATAAATAATTTTTTAGCAATTTTATCCACAAAATATCTATCATGCGACACAAATATCAAAGCACCTTGAAAAGATTTTAAATATTCTTCAAGTATATTAATTGTAGGTATATCTAAATCATTAGTGGGTTCATCCATAATTAAACAATCAACATCTCTTGTAAATAAAAGTGCTAAAGCAATTCTATTTTTTTCACCTCCGCTTAATACACCAATTTTCTTATCTAAATATTCTTTTGGAAATAGAAAATTTTTCAAATAACCATAAACATGTAAGTTTCTTCCATCATCTAATATAACTCTATCTCCTCCATTTGGACAAAAAGTGTGCATAATAGTTTTGTTGTCATCTAGTAGTTCGCGATTTTGATCAAAATATCCGATCTTAAAATCACCTTTTTTAAATGTACCTTTGTTTACCTTTATTCGCTCCAGAAATATTTTTAATATTGTTGATTTACCACTTCCATTTGGCCCTACTATTGCTATAGTATCTTTTTGTAAAATTCTAGTTGTAAAATCTTGAATTAAATTTTTTTTACCTAAATTTAAATATATATTATCTAGTTCAAAGAGCATCTTTTTTTTATTGACAATATCTCCATCATTAAAAGACTTCGCTTCTCGCTGAAGTTCTAAACTCATCTTTCTAATTCGTGCAGGATTTGATTTAACTTTTTCTTTTAATTCAAAATAATTATCTTTTCTTAAAACATTTCTTTTTCTTCTAGCACTCACTCCATGTTGCATCCAGTAAGCTTCTGCCCTTAACTCTCTTACTAGGTTTTCATGATTTTTTTGCATATCTTGTAAAAGTTTTTCCTTTTGTTCTAAATATTTGCTGTATCCGCCATTGAATTTTCTTAAATTCCCATCTTCTATTTCTATTACATTTGTAGCAATATTATCAATAAAGTATCTATCATGAGATATAAAAAGCAATGTAAACTTTTCTTTTGTCAAAAGTTCTTCTAAAAACTCAACCATATACACATCAAGATGATTTGTAGGTTCATCAAGTAGTAATACATCTGGTTTTTTTAAAATCAAACCCGCAAGACTAACTCGACGTTGTTCACCACCACTTAAAAGAGCAATATCTTTAAATTCATAATGTTTTAGATTAAACTCCATCAAAACTCTCTGAACTTTGTCTTCTAAATCCCAAGCACTATGATGATCTAAATATGTACCTATATCACTTGCTTCTTTCATTAAATATTTGTTTTCATAATCTGTTTCAAGTTGCTTGGAAATTTTATCATACCTATCTTTAGCCGATTTAAGCTCAATTAACTGTGATTCAATAGAGTCTCTTACATTAATGCCTGGCTTAAACTTTGGTTGTTGATCAAGCATCTCAATTTTAAGTCGTTTATCAATAGCCATCTCTCCACTATCTGGATTAATATCCCTTGAAATAATCTTCATTAATGTAGATTTACCTTGACCATTTTGTCCAATAATTGCAACTCTTTGATGCTCTTGTAGACTAAAGTTGATATTTTTTAGAATAATTTTTATATCATATTGTTTAGTTATATTTTGTAAATCTATTAATGCCATGTAGTTTTAATGTTTTCCAATTCTATTTCATATTTTTTTTGTATTCTACTATTATTATGTTTCTTTGCACCTTTAATGATTATATTTAATTTTTTAATAAGTTCCTTTTTTATTTTTATTTGATGTTTACTGTTTTTATGTTTTAACAAGGCCTGTATTCTATATCTATCCATCAATGAGGTTTCAAAAGACAATTGTCCTTTATGGCCTGCTATTTTAGTTATCAATTCTTCTTCGCATAGTCCCAATTCGTATTTTTGCAAAATTCTAAGCCATAGATCATAGTCTTCACAAGCAGTCAAATTTTCATCAAACAAACCTATGTCATCAAAAATAGATTTGTTAATCATGATCGTAGAAGTACCTATTTTACAATATGATATGTTCTCTTCAAAACAATAACCATGTGGTTTTAATTGATATCTTTTTTTCTTAATTATCTTTTGATTAAATATCCATGTTTCATCTGCATGAGATATTAGGATATTGGGATTATTTTTATGAAATAAAATTTGTTTTTTTATTTTATCTTTATGCCAAATATCATCGCTATCACAAAAGGCTATCCAGTTGTTTGAAGATATTCTAATACCATGATTTCTAGCACTACTTACGCCTCGATTGTCCTGATAAATATATTTTATATGTTTTATACTATTGCAAATTAATTCTGTATTGTCAGTAGAACCATCATCTATAACAATAATTTCATCTACTTGAACACTTTGTTTTAGAATTGAACAAATCGTTTGTTTTAGAAAATTAGCACGATTAAATGTAGGAATAACAACTGATATTTTCATATAAAACTTTTTGTGACTTTTTGTTTTATCTTGATATAAATTTCTTTAATTTTTAATGCTCTACTAATCTCATCTTTAGAGTGATTAAAAATTGTTCTGTCTTTGGTTCTTCTATTGCTAATTGCATCATTACGAACTCCTTTATCTACTACTTTTATAATATCATATTTTATTTAAACTTACTATTTACATATAGCAATTGGTATCTTTGTACTTGTTATAGACTTTTACCTGACTAAAGTTTGAACTCTACATCTATAGCATTGCTAGATAGTTTGGTAGCTGGGGTTTAAATTAATAAACCGCCAAGAAGCAACTTGCTCTTTGTAATTGGGAATTATTCTTCAATAACTCTTTTGTTTGTGTCTTGAATTGGTCTGTTATTTGGGAATCCAAATACTTTAAAAAATTTGTTAATTTGTTTTTTTGAAACAGTTAAATGATTTTTATAAACATACCATTTAACATTTTCACTACATGGTGGTGTAGTTAATGATCCCATAAATTTATAATAATCTTTATTTTTTGGCATTAACTCTTTTATGTGCTTAGATTTTAGGTTAAATTTCTCTTCATGCCCTACTTCTAATTTAGATAATTTTCTCCATATTTTCTTTAACATTTTATTTTTCTTACCCTCTGCAAACATTACACCTATAACAGCCAATTTGCCATCATCAGTTGCATGAACAAAATGTGCTTCTAGTGGAAATGCATTACCATTTATGTTATTTTCACTTGGTACATGAAAGTGAAATTGCTTAAGCTTATAGTCTAAGCCATCTAATTTTAGAACACTACCATCTTTAATATTTACCTGAACAGTATGTCCATTATTAATAATACCTTTAGCATTAGATTTATAGTTTAATACAAGTGGTTTTAGCTCAACATCTTTAGATGCTATTATATTAATTGGGGATTGTACTTTTCCTTTTGAACACATCCCAAAATTCTTTTTAACTTCACTCCAATGGCTAGGACCGGTTTCTCCCATATAGCCCCAATGTTTGTCACCTTTAGCTTGAACCGAAGTTGCCAATAACATTGTGCTTAAGGCAATCGCCGAATAATTTATAATTTTTTTCATATTTTCCCTTGTTGTTTAAATTTTTGTGAATACATAGTGTATCTCTTTAATCCTTTATCTAACCACATAATTGCATTAATTTAAATGGCATACTTTTATCTATAAAATAAATGAATATGCTCATTAAGCAAAAAGGATTTTAATGGAACCAAATATCATATTTATAGTTCCATCATCACAAGATAAAAGCTTAAGCTATTGCTTGGTTACCTGCTCTATTTTGATATTTTGTTAGCTTTCTCATTTCCACAACTAGGACAGTACTTCTCATGAATAACCATTTGATTATTGCAAGATTTACAATTTTGATGTAATTTTATACCACAAAATGGACAATGTTTATTTGTATAATTTATTTTTAATTCGCAATTAAAACATTGTGACCACGATATTAATTTTTGATATTTTTTATTACTTGGTATCTTTTTTTTTAATCTTAGCGTTCTTTTTTGTATATAGTAAATTAAGCCTCCAAAAAATATCGCTATCAAAAATATAGCGAAATAATTTAATAGTGATATTAATCCAATATCAACTAGAAATTCAATTATGTTTTTCAAAAATGTTTTTGGTAAAAAATCATATATCAATATAATAGTATGCCAAATAAAAGGCAGTAGTAATAAAAATGATACATTTGCACTAATAATTTTTATTATTGGATTATAAATTTGCCCTTTTAATTGTTTTTTCTTTGTTCTGTAGTAGAAAAAACTAAAGAAAAAAAATAATGGAACAATGAAAATTAACATATGCATATATGCTTTGAATGGTTGCCAAAATTTATATAATTTTTTTGTTTCAAAAAAGATATTTTTATTAATTTTAATATATTCTACATAATCGCTATATCCATTTAAGGTTGTAATACTTGGTATTGATTTTAGTTTATTTTCTAATTTTTCATTATCTCTTACAATAGCATCATACACATTTTTTGCATTTTTAAATTTTGAATTATTTGGCATCGAAGCAATAGTTTCAAAAAGACGAGTATTATAATTTCCTAAAATTTGGTTCAAACTTTTTTTATTTATTTTTTGTTGATTTTGGATAGTTTTAATTAATTCTGAATTAATTTTAAACGAGCTCTTTGAAGTAAATACTTCTATCTTTTTATTAAGTTCCCTACAATACTTGCTCTTGCCATTAATTGTATAAGTATAATTATGTCTTGAATAAATATCACTGTTAAACCCTTTATATTTTATTTGAATCTTATTAAAATGTTTATTACAGTCATTTGGATAATAATAGCTAACCTTAGGTGCTTTATCCATTTCTACATCAACACCAATCATAATGTTTGTAAAAATAAATACATTAAGTATGATTAATAAAAGAGCTGAAAGACCGCTCAAAGGTTCATCTCTAAAACTTAATAAATCATTTTTAATATCTTTACTATTTTTTAACCACTTCCACATATTGTATTCCTTTTGTAAGCTAACGCTTGTCATGAGAGACTAGGCAATTTAACGGCTTGAAACTTTATCTTTTAGATTGTATCTAATAGAAGCAAAAAACTGAAATAACCGCATATGTAGTCTTATTTTTTTCTAGTGGTTTGTTGGATATTTAAATTACCTATTAGTTCTAAACTTTTACTAGTACTCTCTTCTAAAAATCTATGTAAATCATCTTTATTATTTATAGCTTTTAGATATTCATCTCTACTTTTATTTTTAACAAGTAAAGGTTATTTTTTTATATTCTAATTTTATATCTTTGCTGAATTGTATATTAAAAGATAATTTATGTCTAAGAGTTCTTAGTTAGAAGGTTAAATTTTGTAATTTAAACCACTTATTACGAAGAGCTATAAAATATAATCTAATATTAAAGTATTATTTAGTATTATGTTGCAACTTAAGCACTATGGATAAAAATGAAAATTATATTATTAATTATATCTTTATTTTATATGACCTTATCTGCTAATACTATATCATTAAACAAATTAAATATTATTCATCAAGATGATATTGTATCAATAGAGTCTTGTGATAAATTTGGTTGGTGTAAAATATCTAATAAATCTTTATATGTAAGAAAGTTTAAATTTAAATCTTTAGATGGTGTTTTACATATAATGACTAGCACAAAAAATGCATATTACTACAAAAAAACATTTAACAAACGATCTTTATATGGTTATAATAAAAATTTATTGCCAAAAGTAATCCCCAGCAGCAATAATGTAATTGTTAAGTCTAAAATACAAAAAGAACCGATTGTTACAAAAATAATAAATAAAAACAAAGAAAATATTTATAAAAAGAATACTCTTCCGAATGCTATTTATTTAGGTGATATTGTATATGTTGAGTATTGTAATATAACTAATTGGTGTAAGGTAAAAAATAAAGACTTATATATTAATAAATTAAAGTTTAGTTCATTTGATGGTATAATATATGTCATGATCGATAGTGGCAATACATATTATTATAAAAAAAATAAAAATGATTTTGACAATAGATATGTTATAGATACTATGGTTAACAGTATAGTTAATAAACATAACTTCATTGTGCAAGAAAAAACTATTAAATTTTGGTATAAAATATAAATGGTTATTCTTGATGGAAAAGCTTTATCAAATAAAATAAAAATAGATATAAAAAATGATGTAAATCTTTTATCTAAAAAAAATATCACCCCTGGTCTTGCTGTTATTTTAGTAGGAGCAGATCCTGCAAGTAGTACTTATGTAAATATGAAAAATAAAGCATGCAAAGAAGCTGGAATATATTCAATAGTACATGAGATGCCAGAGTCAATATCTCAAACTAATATTTTAGAAATTATTGAGATGATGAATAAAAATCCAAATATTGATGGTATTTTGGTGCAACTCCCACTCCCAAAGCAAATCGATACTTCTATTATACTAGAAACTATCGTTCCATCTAAAGATGTAGATGGATTTCATCCATATAATGTGGGTCGTGTTGTATCAGGACTTAAGAGTTTTATCCCTGCGACCCCTTATGGAATTATGGAGCTTTTAAAAGAATACAAAATAAATTTAGAAGGCAAAAATGTATGTATTGTTGGTGCTTCAAATATAGTTGGAAAACCATTGGCATCATTAATGTTGAATGCAAATGCAACTGTTGATATTTGTCATATTTATACTAATGATTTGAAAACGCATACTCTTAATGCTGATATTTTATGCGTAGGTGTAGGTAAGTTAAACCTTATAACAAAAGATATGGTTAAAGATAATGTAGTGATTGTAGATATTGGTGTAAATAGATTGAAAAATGGCAAACTAGTTGGTGATGTAGATTTTGAAAATGTAAAAAATAAATGTTCGTATATTACACCAAGTCCAGGTGGCGTTGGACCCATGACAATAGCTATGCTATTAAAAAATACAATTAAATCAGCAAAGAATAGGAAAAAATAATGTTAAGTAAAATATATAATTGGTCTGGAACATGGACTGGTACAATAGTAATAGTTCTAGGGATAATATTTTTTATAGCACAAGCTTTTGTGATACCAAGCGGGAGCATGAAGAATACCCTTTTAGTAGGCGATATGTTATTTGTCAAGAAATTTAGTTATGGTATCCCAACACCAACTATTCCTTGGCTTGAAGTAAAAGTATTACCAGACTTCAATAATAATGGACATTTAATAGAAGGTGATAAACCACAAAGAGGAGATATCGTAGTATTTAGATATCCTGATAATCACAAGGTGCATTATGTAAAAAGATGTATTGCCACTGGTGGTGATATTGTAGCCTTACAAAACAAGCATTTACTGCTTCTTCCAAAAGAAGGAGATGAGTTTGTCAAAAAAAATTATCCTAAAGAGAATATCGTAACAATAAAAAATAAACTTTGGGTAATTGATCCATATAAACTAAAACATCCTGGTATTCATAATGATAATACAATCACAAAAAACAATACATCATATATTGAACTATTCGATATGTCGCCCACTCAAATCCCTAAGGGTGAGTTTTTTATGATGGGAGATAATCGTGACCATAGCAATGATAGTAGATTTTGGGGTACGGTTCCTTATAGATATATTGTAGGAACTCCTTGGTTTATTTACTTTTCTTGGGATAAAGATAAAAAAATTAGATGGGATAGAGTTTTTAGGACAGTTAAAAGCTTAGAAAATGATGTAGATAGCATGAAAAAAACAACACATCAAAAAGGTATTTATTAATGAGCAAGTATTTTATAGGTGCTGACCATGCAGGTATTGAGATTAAAAAGTTTGTTAAAAAATTATTTGAAACAAATGGACATGAAGTTGAAGATTTAGGACCATTTAATACAGATCGTGTTGATTATCCAGATTTTGCAAAAAAAGTATGTGAAGCTGTGCTAAAAAATCAAGATACAAAAGGGATCCTAATTTGTGGTACAGGACTTGGTATGAGTATGAGTGCTAACAAATTTAATGGTATTAGGGCAGCACTTTGTCATAATGTATTTAGTGCAAGTATGGCAAGGGAGCATAATGATGCGAATGTACTTTGTCTAGGCGGAAGAGTATCTGACTATGATATGATTGAGTCAATAGTAGATGCTTGGAATTTAGCAAAATTCCAAGGTGGACGCCATAATACGAGAATTGAAAAGTTAAATAACTTATCTAAAGTGCAAAGTTGTCAAATTATAAAATGACACGAGGAACACCACCTAGTGATTGGGTAGCTTATTTAGTTGTATTTGGAACAGTTTTAGCCATAATGTATGGAAAATATTTAATAGGTCGTGAAAATAAAGATGATTAATCCAAAAATAATAGATAGTATTTTTTCTTCAGCTTCAATCCAACGGTGGAATGATTATCCACGCATGATAGAACTAGTTGAGTTAGATAAACAATCTCATAAGTTTATAATTGCTTATTTTCTTGCTAAATTAGAAAAAAATGTAGATTATGTACATCTAATAGAAGCAGGTATTTTTGAATTTTTTAGAAGAGTTGTAGTTACTGATATAAGACCAGATGTATTTAGGGTTATATTAAAAAAGAAGGGTGCTGAACTAAATAAATGGGTTGTTAACAAATTAGGAGACTCTATACAAGAGATTGATGATGGTAAATTTCTTAAAAAATTTGAACAGTATTTATTAGATGAAAATATGTATGAAAAAGAAAGATTTATCTTAAAGGCTGCTTCATATTTAGCTACAAAATGGGAATTTAATATTATTTATCAAACGAGCTCTTTTCTCTCAGATATTGATGATGTTAAAAAAGAAGTTGATGAAGAGATAGAGGATTATTATGAGTTAATAGGTGTTCGTAAAATAGCTTTAAATAAGAAGTTAGCAAAACTTATTGATTTAAGCGGTAGATTAAGATTTCAAAAAAGATGGGCTCAAACTCCTAGAATTCCTGAAACTTCAGTATTAGGTCATATGCTTATAGTTGCAATATTTGGATACTTTTATTCAATAAAAATAAGTGCTTGTGATAAAAGACTTGAAAATAACTTTTTTACAGCACTTTTTCATGATTTACCAGAAGCATTAACTCGTGATATTATAACTCCAGTTAAATACTCTATAGATGAGCTTAGTGATCTAATAAGTGAATATGAGATTATTAAAATTAAAGATGATATTTTGCCATATGTTCCAGATAAAATAAAAAAAGAATTCTCATATTTGCTCGGACTATACAATGAAATAAAAGATGAATTTTTAGATAAAACAATGCAAGATGGAAAAATTACAGTTCACACAAATGGTTTAGAAAAGTATAATAATAATAGACATGATACTATTGATGGATTAGCACTTAAACAATGTGATAAACTATCAGCCTTTATAGAGGCATCTATATCTATTTCTCATGGCATAAAGTCTAAAGAATTAGTTAATGGTAAAAAACAGATACTGGGGTCCCTAAAAACTGTACAAGGTATAAATTTTAAAGATATTGCTAAACAAATAGATAAAGAATTTAATTTAGATGGCTAAACACAATTTATACGAAACAATGGATTTTGGGTAAATAAATCTAAAGAATATAATTTTTTATTAATTATGCATGAGCATTTGTTTATATTCAAGAATAAAACATCTGGTCAAGTTTTTAGTTCCGCTTATCCTTTGAATTGTGGTCAATATAACTACTTATAATATTTTCTCCTGCCCTATTCTATAAATAGCAAAATCATATTTTATTGGGTCATTATGAGAAAATTCTTTTAATTTTTCTGTGATCAACACTGCTGATTTAAGATCGTAAGTTTGTCTATTTAATAATCCTAATTTCTGGCTTACTTTAAAAGTATGTGTATCTAGTGGTAAAATTAAATCTTTTTTATTTACATTTTTCCACAAGCCCATATCGATATTATCATATCGTACCATCCATCTTAAAAACATATTATACCTCTTATAAGGACTATTTCCTATGAGTTTTATGTTATTTTCTTTATCTCTTTTTAACATACTTCCTATTAAAAACTTATATCCTTCACTATAATACTCATATTCATCTAATATAGTTCTAATGATACAATCGATTCCCTCTAAAGCACTATTATTTTTATCGTATCCTACTTTAAAAATATTTTCTAAACTATTTTTTTGTTTTAATTTTTTTAAAACTATAAAAAATACTACTATATCTTCGGATTTCTGAAAACGATAATAAGTATTTTTTAACTTATTTCGTATAACACTTTCGCTTTTATTTAATAAGTCAAAATCCAAAGTATCTAAGAACTTTACAATTTGTTTAGCATTGCCATATGAAAACAAAGCACATATTAGTGAGACATATTCATCATTATATTTTTTTGCGACCATGAGAGGATCTGGTTTACCAAAAACCAATTCATCTGCATTATCTCTTTTTAACACTTCTTTATCTAAAATCTCTTTTATATTAATCATCATAAGATATAATATCATAATATTAATATAGGAATCTAAATGAATAATACAATAAAGTCAATTCTTATTACTGGTTGTTCTACTGGTATTGGATACGAAACAGCACTCTATTTACATAATAAAGGATATATGGTATTTGCGACCGCTAGAAACAAAGATGATGTGATTAAATTGCAAAAATTAGGTTTAACCTCATTTATACTAGATGTAACAAAACAAGCAACAATTACTAATACACTAAATAATATATTAAAAATTACAAATGGTACTTTAGATGTAGTATTTAACAATGCTGGGTTCGGTCAACCAGGAGCAATAGAAGATCTATCAACCAATATATTAAAAGAGCAATTTGAAACAAATGTATTTGGATTACACGAGGTAACCGTTCAAGCATTAAAGATAATGCATGCTCAAGGATATGGAAAAATTATCCAACATAGTTCTGTACTAGGACTTGTATCTTTGAATCTAAGGGGTGCATATAATGCAAGCAAGTATGCTATCGAAGGACTCACAGATACCTTGCGATTAGAACTTGCTAACACTAACATAGATGTAGCTTTGTTAAATACAGGTCCAATCGTAAGTGAATTTAGAAATAATGCAAAAGATAAAATGATTAAAAATATAGATATTAAACAATCAAGATTGAAAAATAAATATAACGAAACATTAGGATCTTCCAATAGTGATGTACCATTCACCTTGCATTCTATTGCTGTTGCTAAAATAGTAGAAAAAATAATAAATTCAAAAAGGGTAAATGCAAGATATTATATTACTAAAGCAACTTATATTTTAGGTTATTTAAAAAGAATTCTATCAACAAGGATACTTGATTGTATACTAAAAAAAATATAGTACCAATAGTATACCTATAAAATAATATCTTTTTTATTTAATTTACTTTGTACTATATTAGCAATTTTCATCAATAAAAATGTGATTATAAAAATACAAAATCCAGGAAAAAAGCTAACCCACCAAGCTATCTCCATCACCTCTTTGCCATCACTTAATAAACTACCCCAACTTATTTGTGGTGGATTTATGCCAAGTCCTAAAAAACTAAGTCCTGATTCAGCCAAAATTGCATTACCAACACCAAAAATAAATGAAACTAAAAAAATAGGCGCTAAGAGTGGTGAAAAATATTTTAAAAATATTTTTATTTTACTTACTTTTGCTAAATCTAAAATCTTAATAAACGGTTGGTTTGATATAGCAAAACTTTCACTTCTAATCATTCTAGCCATCCCCATCCATCCAGTAACGGTTAATAAGATTATCAAAACAAAAATAGATGCCTCTATATAACTAGCAAGTGCTAACAATAAAAAAAATGTTGGAAATGTTAAAAATAAATCAATAGTTATAACAATACTCTTATCAATATTCCCTTTTAAATATCCAGCACAGATACCAATAATTAGTCCGATAATAGATGTAATAAATGCCGTTAGAAATCCAATTAATAATGAAGTTTGTCCACCAATTAATATTCTAGATGTCATATCTCTACCTAGTCTATCAGTACCCATAAAATAATCTAAAGATGGTGGTAATAAAATAGCATTCGAATTTAAACTATATGGATCAACTACTATAATAAATGGAATAATAAAAATGATTATCATGATAGTAAATAATACAAATAAATAAAATTTAAGCATTGTAGTATGTCAAAGAACTTTTTCCAAATTTTTTGTTTTTAAACTTTTTAAACTTACCTAATGTACTTGGTAAATTTAATCCTGAAATATGCTCAAAAACAATCAAAGACACATTATTATTTTTAATATTAGAAACTAACTCATAAGCTTTAGTATACACATCATCCATATCATCTCTAAAATCAAAAGGGGGATCAATATAGATTATGATGTTTTCTTTTTTGTTTATTAAAGACTGGATTAGTGTAGGTATTTTTTCAAATGTATCGCCAAACATAACTGTACAAGATGATCTATTAATTTCTTTACAGTTTTGTTCTAGTATCGCATAAGATTGGCTATTGATCTCGCAAAAAAATACTTCACTAGAACCGCGACTAAGTGCCTCTAACCCTATACTCCCACTACCACCAAATGCTTCTATAAAAATAGTATCGACAATATCAAGTTGTAAAACATTAAAAAATGATTCTTTTAATATAGACTTACTACTTCTAGTAACTTCTAAATTTGGCAATTTTAATATTTTACCTTTATATTTACCAGCTATTATTTTTGTTACTAATTTAAACTTAGCCATTATCTTGCATAACCAACGGTTCTCATTTCTCTAATTACATTTACTTTTATCTCGCCTGGATATTGAATTTTATCTTCAATATCTTGAGCAATTTCAGTTGCAAGCAAAATCGATTCATCATCATTAATCAAAGAAGCATTTACTATTACACGTATCTCTCTACCTGCATTAATAGCAAATGCATTAATTACACCTCTTTTTGAAATAGATATTTCTTCAATATCTTCAATTCTTTTTAAATATTTTTGTAACACTTCCCTTCTAGCACCTGGTCTAGCTGCACTTAGAGCATCAGCAGCACAAACAGCAGCGGATTCGATACTTGTAGCTTCTTCGTGTCCATGGTGAGCATAAATAGCGTTCAAGACTTCGTTTGGCTCACCAAATTTCTTACAAAGTTTTACTCCAATATCCACATGACTACCTTTTATATCATGAGTTAAAGACTTACCAATGTCATGCATAAGCCCTGCTCTTCTAGCTAAAATAGTATCTCCGCCTAGTTGACTAGCTATAAGTCCAGCCAAATACGCAACTTCTAGCGTATGTGCGAGAGCATTTTGACCATAACTTGCCCTATATCTTAGTTTGCCAACCAAAACCACAAGCTCTTTATGCATATTTTTAATGCCAAGTTCAACTAAAGCATCTTTACCTTCTTGAATAATATTTTTATCAAACTTTTTTTTTACATTATTATAAACATCTTCTATTTTAGCGGGTTGTATTCGACCATCAGCAATTAAATTTTCAATTGTCTTAGTTGCGATAGCACGTCTATAAAGATTAAAACTACTAACAATTATAGTATTTGGAATATCTCCTACAATGATATCAACACCTGTTATCATCTCTAATGTTTTTATATTACGTCCATCTTTACCTATAATTTTACCTTTAGTTTCTTCATCTTCTAGTGTAATATTGTTGGTTAATCTTTCTGCTGCAAATTTACCTGCATAACGAGTAACTGCATGAGATAAAACATTATTAATTTCTAATAAAGAATTTTCTTGAATTCTTTTGTATTCTTTTCTAAATATAGAGGAAACAACAGCTCTTGAATCATCTTTTACTTTTTGAAGCATCATAGTTTTTGCCTCATTTTTAGTTAATCCGCTTACATTTTCAAGTGCTTTAATAATCTCTTTAGTTTTTTCTTTATATTCTTTATGTTGTGCCTCTAAACCATTTTTTAATGCCTTTATATCATTATTATTATTTGTGATTTTTTCAAACTCTTTTTTTACCTCTTCTTGTGCATTTTTGAGCATAGATTGGACTTCATATTCTATAATTTTTGCTTTTGCTTTTGCTTGCTCTGTATAGATATTAAAATTTGCATTATGTATTTTCCTAGTAATTAAAAATGTAATTATAGAACTTACAAACCCTACTAATGCAATATATATAATTAATTGTTCCACTTTATAGCCTTTTTATTTACCTGTTATTATATAATTAGCTTCAATATCATAATCAGAAGTTATTATCGTATTTGTTTTACACAATACCCTTTGTATAAATATTGTAATAGGTTGTTTTTTTAAATTTCCGAAAAATCTATCGTACATACCGCTACCAAAACCAATTCTACGATTAGTTGCATCTATCCCGATAACTGGAACAATTGCTAAATCTATATCAACATTTAATCTAGTATTCTTTGGTTCTTTAATACCGAATCTATTTTTATTTAATGGTAATCTATATTTAACTGCTTTAAAAGTTTTACCTATAACATATGGTGTATAAACTTCACAAATATTTTCTTTTCGCAATCTATTAACTAGAGGCATAATATTTACTTCCATCAAAAGTGGAATATATGCTAGTATTTTACTTGGCTTATGCAATGTAATTAATTCAAAAATCTTTGTGCATACGTACTTGTCTTTTTGTATTCTTGATATTTTACTATTTTTATTTAGTTTTTTAATGCACTCTTTTCGAAAGTTGGATTTGTTGTAATCATAATCTAGGTCATATTTATACATATTATTTGACCATGTCATAATTAAGCCTTCTTTGGATAAAATACGATTACATTTTAACAAAAGGATTTAAAAATGAAGATTAAAATTGCATATCTTTTAACTTTTTTATTAATTAGTCTATATACTGGATGCGGAGATAAAGGTGTTATATCTAAAGATACTATAGTAAAGCCTGCAAAACAAATCCAGCCTAAATTTAATTTGATTACAACAAATAATGAAACAATACAAGTCCAAGCAATAGATCAAGGACTTGTATTTAAAGGGTATGAAGGCAAAGTTATATTATTGAACTTATTTGGTACTTGGTGTCCACCTTGTAAAGCAGAAATTCCACATTTAAACAATATTAAAAATGCATTAACAGATGAATTTGAAGTTATTGGTATTGATGTTGGCCTTAGAAGTGGTGGGCTAACGCCAATGGATACAATAAAATCTTTTATTACACAATTTAATATACAATATCCAATCACAAGTCGTGGTGATAATATGAAATTACAAAATTACCTAAGAAGTCTTAATGCGAGTGGATCTATCCCTTTTATGATATTGTTTGATCAAAAGGGAAATTATATAACTCATTATATTGGCATGGTGCCAGAAGAGATGATGAGAAGCGATATAGATCAACTGTTAAAAAAATAAGTACATTTATATATCATGATTAATGGTTTTTTCAATAGAGCATTTTCTAAAAAACAAGATAAAATAGAGTTTGATATTATCGAAGAATTATTGATACAATCAGATGTCGAATATGAAATTGTCACAAAAGCTATGGATGGTCTTCCACCTTTAATAACAAGATCACAATTAAGGCATCGACTTATAATGCTTTTTGAACATGCGCCTGATATTGATATGTCAAATATGCCATCGCCATTTATAGAGTTAATAGTAGGTGTTAACGGAGCTGGTAAAACAACAACTATTGCTAAATTGGCAAATCTTTATAAGCAAAATGGTAAGTCGGTTTTATTGGGAGCTGGCGATACTTTTAGAGCAGCAGCTATTGAGCAACTAACGCTTTGGAGTAATAAACTTAAAATTCCAATCATAAAAACAAAACAAGGACATGATCCAAGTGCAGTTGCATATGATACGATTAAATCTGCTTTATCTAAAAATATTGATCACGTTATTATTGATACAGCAGGAAGATTACAAACACAAACAAATTTATCGAATGAACTAAAAAAAATTATTAAAATTTGTCAAAAAGCACATAATGGATCACCTAATCGAAAACTAATTATCTTAGATGGTACGCAAGGAAATAATTCTATCGCGCAAGCCATCGCCTTTAATGAACTCGTAGGAATAGATGGCATAATAGTAACAAAACTTGATGGTACAGCTAAAGGTGGGGCATTATTTTCTATATCAAATCGTTTGGAACTTCCTATTTTATATCTAGGTATAGGGGAAAAAGAAAATGATTTAATAGCTTTTGACCCAGATAAATTTGTAGATAGTTTACTTGATAGTATTTATATGTAAAAAATGATAAAATAATATATTATGAGAATTATTGAAATTTTTAAACAAATAACAGCCATACCAAGATGTAGTGGAACATACAAACCATTCATTGAATATATGCAAAATATTGCTAAAAGATATAATTATCTTTGTCATGTTGATGGTGCCAATAACATTTTACTTTATAAAAATAATTCTAATACGAATATATGTTTACAATCACACTACGATATCGTATGCTTAAAAAATGGGAAAATTCCTAAAATAATAGAATCAAATGGTTTCTTAAAAGCTAAAGACTCTACTTTAGGTGCAGATAATGGTATTGGATGTGCTTATATGTTGTATCTTATTGAAAATAGTATAAATTGTGAATATCTATTTACATCTGATGAAGAGATAGGCTTGGTTGGAGCAAATAATATTGAATTTAATATACAATCATCATACATGTTAAATCTTGATAGTGAAGTTGAAAGTGAAATATGTATTGGATGTGCTGGTGGTGTTGATATATTTGCTACTAACAATAAAAGTAGTATTATGCCAAATAGTTACAATAAAACTCTTTTTAAAATACAAGTAGACAAACTTGATGGTGGACACAGCGGTATTGATATTGATAAAAATATACCGAACGCTTTAAAATTAATTGCTCAAAGCATTAAAGAGTGCGATGGTGAACTTATATCTTTAGAAGGTGGAGATAGAATTAATTCTATTCCTAAATCCGCTAAAGCAATAATACTTTCAGAAAAAACTCCGCTACAAACTACAAAAAATATGACCATTCAAAAAATTGATAAAAAAGTTGAACACTATAAAAAACTTGATGGAAATATAATAAATTTTTTATATACTTTTTCAAATGGCACTAGAGGATATGATTCAAAATTAGATGTTGTAACAGACTCTATTAATTTAGCTATTGCAAAAAATATAAACGATGGTGTTCATATACAACTAAGCGCAAGAAGTATGGATGATAGTCAATTGGAAATAATAAAAAATGAAACAACTAGCCTACTTCAATGTTTTGGTTTTGAAGTAAGCTATAAAGGGAAATACCCAGCATGGCAATCAAGCAATTCACCCTTCACACAGCAAGTACTTCAAATATATAAAAAATATAATAAAAATGCACGACTACGTGCGATACATGCTGGATTAGAGTGTGCAATATTTCAGAAAAAATTCCCACATATGCAAATATGTTCAATAGGGCCAAATATATATTTTCCGCACTCAATTAGAGAAAAATGTGAAGTAACTTCAGTTAATAATGTCTATGAAGTAATAAAAGATATTGTAGTTGTGACTAATAGGCTTTAATTATTTAGCTTATAAATTCTACAATATTTTCTTTATTTGATCTAAGCTGTGGTGATTGTTTGTTTATTCTATAGCCAAAAGGCAACATTAGAGATACTTGATATTTTTTTATATCTAGTTTTAAGACTTTTTCTATATTATCCTTCTCAAACCCTTCAATTGGACAAGAGTCAATCCCTATTAAAGCTGCGGCACTCATCATATTTGTAGATGCGATATAAGTTTGCCTTGCACTCCATTGATATATATTATCGTCGCAATCCAAAACATTGCTAAGGTGAGATTTGTATAGTTCAATAAAATTGTTTAGTTTATCTACTGGCAAATGACGACGCATTAATTGTGAACGGACCACTCCGCTTTCCACTTTTAAATTTTCAATTCCAGCTAAGATGATCACTAAATGTGAACAAGTGGTAATTTGCTTTTGATCCCAACAATATGGTTTTAATTTATATTTTAACTCTTGATTTGTGATAACTAAAAATTTCCATGCTTCCATACCGAATGAACTAGGGGATTTTCTGCCAACCTCTAAAATATAATCAATATCTTCATTGCTAATTTTTTTATCTTCATCAAAAAGTTTACAGGCATGCCTAAAATCCATAATATCTAAGAATATATCTTTTTTATTCATTATTCCAACACTAACACGATATTAAACTCTAAAGGTTTCTTTTGTTTTACAAACTTCTCTTACAAAGCACTGGGTACAATTAGGGTTTATAGCCTTACAGATATATCTACCAAATAAAACCATAGCTTGGTGAAAAATATGTAAATCATTTTTTAATTTTTTTACTAATTGTTCTTCTGTTTTTATTACATTTTTAGCATCACTTAAGCCTAGACGATGAGATACTCTAAAGACATGAGTATCAACTGCCATTAAATTTGCTCCAGTAGCTTCTATCATAAAAACATTTGCTGTTTTATTTCCAACACCAGATAACTTTATTAGATCACTAGTGTTATGTGGTATTTCACCATTGAACTTAGTATCTACCATACTTGCCATCTTGATAATATTTTGTGCTTTGTTATTAAAAAAACTACAAGTTTTTAACAACTCTTTTATATCATCAAGTTTGGCATTCGATAATGTTTTTACATTTGGATATTTTCTAAAAAGTTCTGGGGTAATTATATTTACTCTTTTATCTGTACACTGAGCGGATAAAATAATTGCTATTAAAAGTTCATAGTCATTTTTGTATGTTAATTCTGTAACAGCATTATTATAATGACTTATAAACTGTTCTTTAATAAATTTAATTTCTTCTTTAGTAGCTTTTTTCATAATTTATTATATCAAATTAATAACTATAAAAACTCTTTTAACCTTTTGTTTAAATAAAAAGTACCAAAAGGTATTATAGATAACAAAAAAGCCAAAATATTAAATTTAATTCCCCATTTAACATCATGAGAGGCTTCATATTGAGCATAAAGAAACCACAAAAAAAATCCCCCATGTATCATACCTACTATTTTTGTAGCTTCTGGTATGGCATATATATATTTTAATGGCATTGCTATAAACAATAATAAAAGAAACGATATACCCTCTATTGTAGCTACAGTTTTAAATATTTTTATTTTTTTCATTCTTAATTCCTTTATTGTATTGACTTGGAGCAGTATACATCGCTGCCCATCTTAAAATGAATAAAAATATCAATACCCCACCAAAGATTAAAATATGAAAATTTGTACTATTTGATAATAGAACATCTATACTATTTATATCTTCTTTATTTATTTTTATAACATTTACAATAAATTCACGAAGTGTCAATATAATAAAAGCATCAACTAATATGTATATTTTTATCTTTTGCTCTCTTATAAAACCAACAACAGTTCTTACGAGTTCTAGCATAATAATAAAATATAACAAACCTATAATTATTAAAATAATGCTATTCGTAGCAATAGCTACTATAAATAAAGTAGTTGCTGCTATTAATTCTATATAAAATTTATCTAATAAAAACATTCTTAATTTATTCAATACTTACATCCTTAACTTTTTAGAATATTACCTATTTAAACTTAAAATATAGCTAAGTTTTAAGTATAATAAATCTATGGAATGGAAAACTATAATAGAACAAGAACAGAAAAAAAGTTATTATAAGAAATTACAACAAATTATCGATACACAATATAAAACAAAAATCATTTTTCCTCCAAAAAATAAAATATTTAATGCTTTTTACCTCACACCTATTGATGATTTAAAAGTAGTTATTTTAGGGCAAGATCCATATCATGGAGATGAGCAAGCTCAAGGATTAGCATTTTCGACACCTTCACATATTAAAAATCCGCCATCAATGCAAAATATATTAAAAGAAATAAATAATGAATATATAAATGGTTCATCGTGTATGGATGGCAATTTAATCCCTTGGTCAAGACAAGGAGTACTATTGATAAATACAATTTTAACAGTTGAAAAAGGTAAACCAAAATCTCACAAAAATATAGGATGGGAAGTGTTTGTAAACAATATTATTAAGTACATATCGTCACACTGTGAAAATATTATTTTTTTATTATGGGGTGTGGATGCTATTAAAAAACAAAAAATAATTAATAAAAATAAACATCACATATTAACATCTGTACACCCTAGCCCACTTTCAGCATATAGAGGTTTTTTTGGCTGCAATCATTTTAAAGACACAAATGATATATTAAAAACTCTAGACAAAAGAGTAATCACATGGTGATTTTAGAAATGTATTAAATCATTGTAAGCTATGACATTTTCTTAATTTAACGAAAAAATAAATTTGTAAAAAATATTTCTAAAAACTGTAATAAAAAAATTAATACAACTGGGGCTAAATCTACTCCTCCAAATATAGTCGGAATAAACCTACGAAGCATTATATATGCAGGTTGTGTTAATCTATATATCATTTGAACAATTGGATTATTTTGATCTAATTGAACCCATGAAAGCAAAGCACCTATTATAATCACCCATTTGTACAATGATATAGTAGATATAAGTATAGTTGCAAATGCAACAAATAAAGCATTAATCATCTTGCAATTTCTCCTAAATAATTTTTAATAAGTGGGTATATTTCACTTAAATTTGGTCCATTTGTTACACCAGTTAATATATATCTCAATGGCATAAATAGATGTTTACCTTTAAGATTTGTTTCGCTAATAATATATTTCTTGAAGTCATTAAAATTATCTAGATATGGTCCATTTTTTACACATTTTTTTAACTTAATAAACTCTTCTTTAAAATCTGGTAAAATTTCTTTTTTAGAAAAAATAAAATCTACTCTATTTTTTATTTGTTTAATAGTATCACATTCTTCTAAATAAACTTTAGATAAAATACCTATGTCTTCATCTGAATATCCAATTAATTTAGACAATCTCATATTATCCATTATTTTTATATGTGCACGATTTATAAATTTAAGTTTTTGTATATCGAATTTAGCAGCAGATTTTGAGATCTTTTTTATATCAAACCATCTTATAGCATCTTCAATTGTAAATATCTCATTGAGTGGATTACTACCTAGCAACACAAGGTAATTTGCAATAGCAACTGGTAAAAAACCTTCACTTATTAACCATTTGACACTTGAAACATTATCTCTTTTAGACATTTTTTTACCTGTTTCTAAATTTAATATTATAGGCAGATGAATATAATGTATATCTTTTTCATATCCCAAAGATTTTCTTATATGTATTTGTTTAGGTGTATTTGATAGATGATCTTCCCCTCTGATGACCGTAGATATATCACAAAGCATATCATCTACTGCACAAGCAAAATTATAAGTCGGTGTTTTGTCTTTTCTTAAAATAATAAAACTATCGATATCAAAAGGGGTAAAATCAAAATTACCTTTTAATATATCTTTAAATTGAATGTTGTGTCTTGGTTTTGAAAGACGAACAGTAAATGGTGCTGTACACTCTAGTGTTGTTTCATTACTTAATTTTTCACAAAACTCGCCATATCTGTATGGTTTTTTATTATCCAATGCTACTTGCCTATCTTTTTCTAAACTTTCATCACTACAAAAACAATTAAATGCTTTTTTATCAATAAGAAGTTGCATCGCTAACCTTGTATGATATTTTAAGTTTTCACTTTGATATAAAACTTGGGTAAAATCAATAGAAAACAATCTCAATATTTCCAATATCTCTTTATCTTTATCTTTAATATTACGCTTTTTATCCGTATCCTCGATCCTAACAATTAAATCTTCGTTTAATTGCTTTGATACAATATGATTAAATAATGCAACTCTTAAATTTCCTATATGCATATCGCCTGTTGGACTTGGTGCAAATCTTAACAATTTATTTCCTTTGAATATGTAAACTCATAGAATTTTATCTAATTTGTGATAAATGTTGTGTATAATACATCATATGAAAAACACAAATAACTATAAACTTTTATCATCTGATTGGCTTTTAGTCTGTAATGATGAATTTCAAATTATTAAAGATGGTGCAATAGTTTTTAATGAGCAGATTATTGAAGTTGGATCTACAAAAGAATTAACAAAAAAATATTATAATATTAAAAATGAATATCAAGGTATTAATTCTATTTTAATGCCAGGACTTATAAATTCGCACATACATCTTGAATTTAGTGCTAACAGAACAACACTCAAGTATGGTAATTTTGTTCAATGGCTTTTTTCTGTTATCTCAAATCGAGAACAACTATTGGAAAAAGCAACAAAAAATGTAATTGACAATGAGTTAAAAAAAATGCTTCGTAATGGAACTACAACAATTGGAGCTATTAGTTCATATGGATTTGACATGGAATCTTGTATCCAAACACCTATAAATGTTGTTTACTTTACAGAAATTCTTGGTAGTAAACCTGAAATGATTGATACTTTACTGTTAGACTTTAAAGCGAAACTGAAATCTTCTATTTCTATCACAAAAGACAACTTTACTTCAGGTATTGCTATTCACGCTCCTTACTCTACTCATCCATTCTTAATACGCGAAGTTTTGGCAATTGCTAAACAACAAAATATTGCAGTATCAGCACATTTTCAAGAAAGTACAGCAGAAAACGATTGGTTAAACTATTCAAGCGGAGAGTTTGAGTTATTTTTTAAGGATATGCTTAACCAGCACAAATCACTTATAACACCGAGTGTTTTTCTTGATCAATTTAAAAATATAAAAAATTTAAGCTTTACACACTGTATTCAAGCAAATAAAAAAGAATTAAAACAAATTAAAGACTTGAATGCTTCAATTATACATTGCCCAAATTCAAATAGACTTTTAAATAATAGTATTTTAGATCTAAACCATACAAAAGATATACCACTTGCAATTGGTACGGATGGTTTGAGTTCTAATTATACTTTAGATATCTTTAAAGAGATAAAGAATGCATTATTTATGCACTCAAATATTGAGCCAAATCAATTATCATCCAAACTATTATTAGCATCTACAAATGGAGGAGCAAAAGCTTTAGGATTTAAAAAAGGAATTTTAGAAAAAGATTTTGATGCTGATATTATAAGTTTTACATTGCCTGACAATTGTCAAACTAAAGAAGATTTAGCAATAGCTATTATTTTAAATACTAAAGAGATACAAACTATACATATAAAAGGAAAATTAATTGAAACTACATAAAAAAATATTTTTACCAATCACCGCGCCAATAAAATTTATTCAAAATAATTTTAAAGCTGTTGTTTTTGTAACTATCTTAATATCAATCATAAGCAGTACTAATCCGCAAAATATAGAAAAACCAAATTTACAAAGAATAAATTTGTATGGTGCTATTATGAGTGCAGAAGATATTTTAGAACAAATACAAACAGTTAAAAATAATAAAAATATAAAAGGTGTTTTATTAAATGTAAATTCACCAGGAGGTGCTGTTGCTCCATCTATTGAAATAGCATTTGCGATTAAAGAACTCAGGCAAGTAAAACCTGTAATTGCGTATGCTAGTGGGATGATGACTAGTGGAAGTTATTATGCTTCCATTTGGGCAAATGAAATTATTGCAAACCCAGGTGCTATTATAGGGAGTATTGGGGTTATTATGCAAAGTCTTGATGCAAGCGAGCTCATATCTAAGATAGGAATTAAATCTCAAATAGTAAAGATAGGACGATACAAAGAGGCTGGTACACCAACAAGAAAATGGGAAAAATATGAAAGAGATGAGTTGGAAAAAGTAATTAGAGATACCTACAAGCTATTTGTATCTGATGTGAGTCAAGCTAGACAACTAAATCCGAAAAATCACACAAAATTTGCTGATGCCCATATATTTACAGCTTCTCAAGCTAAAGAAGTAGGATTAATAGATAAAGTAAAACATTTGTCTTATGCAAAAGAAAATAAAATAGACAAATTTATGAAACATATGACAGAGGGAATAGTATCGAATATATCAACACACTTAAACGAACTAGTGGCTTACTAGTTAAGTAAGGTATTAATTTAATACCTTTGTGATAGCTTTTCCGATATCAGCTGGACTTACTACAACTGTTACACCAGCTGCCTCAAGTGCTTCCATTTTCTCTTTTGCGGTTCCCGCACTTCCACTAACAATTGCTCCAGCATGTCCCATAGTTTTACCTTTTGGCGCAGTTTGACCAGCAATAAATGCAACAACTGGTTTAGTAATTTGCTTTTTAATTAATTTAGCAGCTTGAATTTCTAAATCTCCACCGATTTCACCAATCATAACAATTGCTTGTGTATCTGGATCAGCCTCAAACATTGGTAAAATTTGTTTATAAGAAAGACCAATAATTGGATCTCCACCGATACCAACAGCAGTAGTAATACCATAACCTTCGTTGCATACTTGGTTTGCACCTTCATATGTTAAAGTTCCTGACTTAGATATAAGTCCTACATTTCCTTTTTTAAAAATTAAACCTGGCATAATACCAATTTTGCACTCTTGGGCAGTAATAATACCTGGACAGTTTGGTCCAATTGTCATCATGTCATGCTTATTTGCATGTGCTTTAGCAGCTTGCATATCTTTTACTGGAGCTCCTTCTGTAATAATAACAGCAAGTTCAATTCCAGCTTCTGCAGCTTCCATAACAGCATCACCAACAAAAGCAGGTGGAACAAAAATCATAGATACGGTTGCTCCTGTTGTTTTAACAGCATCAATAACTGTGTTGAATACTGGTTGGCCCAAATGTGTTTGACCACCTTTACCTGGAGTAACACCACCAACAATTTTTGTACCATATGCGATACATTGCTCGGCATGAAAAGTACCCTCTTTCCCTGTAAAACCTTGTACGATTACTTTCGTATCTTTATTTACTAGTATTGACATATTACAATTCTCCTTTTGCAGCAGCAACGGCTTTAGAAGCACCGTCACCTAAATCATCACCAACTATTAAGTTAGCAATATTTGCATTCTTTAAAATTTCCGCAGCTTGCGGCGCATTTGTACCATCAAGTCTTACGATTACTGGTATATTCACATCAGTTATTTTAGTAGCTTCAATAATACCATTTGCAATTCTATCACATCTTACAATTCCGCCAAAGATATTTACAAAAATAGCTTTTACATTTGGATTTTTAAGAATTATTTCAAAACCTTTCGCAACAGTTTGTGCATTTGCGGATCCCCCGACATCTAAGAAGTTTGCAGGTGTTCCACCCATATGATTAATAGTATCCATCGTACCCATAGCAAGACCTGCTCCATTAACCATGCAACCAATTTCGCCATCAAGTGCGACATAAGACAATCCATATTTGCTAGCTTCAATCTCATCTTCATCTTCTTCACTTAAATCTCTCATAGAAGCAATTTCTGGTTGTCTGCCTAAGGCAGAGTTGTCAAACCCCATTTTACCATCTAGTGCTAAAAAATCACCACTTCCTGTTCTAATTAATGGATTTATTTCTATCATTTCTGCATCATTTTCCATATATAACTTAAATAGTTTACTCGCAAATGAAATAATATTTTTTTGTTCATTTTTATCAGAAATTCCAAGACCAAATGCTAGTTGTCTTCCGTGAAAACCCTGAAATCCAATTGCTGGATCAACTGGAATTGTTACTATTTTTTCTGGAGTATCAGCCGCTACATCTTCAATATTCATTCCACCTTCAGTAGAAGCCATAATTAAAGGCATTTCAAGTTTTCTATCAAGAACAATAGATAAATATAGTTCATCTTTAATATCAGCACCATCTTCAATATAGAGCTTTTGTACTAATTTTCCTTCAGCAGCTGTTTGGTGAGTAACTAATGTCATTCCCAAAATTTCATTTGATAATTCTTCAACTTCTTCTAGTGATTTAGCGAGTTTAACACCACCACCTAAACCTCTACCACCTGCATGAATTTGCGCTTTAACAACCCAAATAGGTCCACCTAAAGTTTGGGCAGCCACAACTGCATCTTTAACGCTTTCTGCCATTATACCTTTTGGTGTTGGTACATCATATTTAGCAAAAATCTGTTTTGCTTGATATTCATGAATATTCATATTATCCCTTTATGTTTATGATTTTATTATTTAATGTAAATTGTATCTATATCTTATTAAAATATATTTTTAGATACCAATAGATATATTTAAAATATTTTTAATAGTTACAAATGGTATCAAAAATTATTGATATTCATCTTTAAACTTTACATATCTTGAAGCATGTTTTAGTAGTCCTTTAGCTTCTTTTTTGCTTAAAGTTTTAACAACTTTGGCTGGACTTCCCATTATCAAACTATATGGTGGAAAAACTTTGTGACTAGTCACTAACGAATGTGCACCTACGATACTACCTTTGCTTATAACTGCTCCATCTAAAATGGTTGCATTCATCCCTATTAAGCAACCATTTTCAATACTACAACCATGAAGCATAACTTTGTGTCCTATTGTTACATCATCACCTATAATAGTCGGGTTCCCATCGCTCATATCTTTATTTTTATAATGAGTTACATGAATCATACTTAAGTCTTGAATAGATGTTCTCTTACCTATTCTAATCTTATGTACATCACCTCTTATAACTACGCCAAACCAAACGGAACTATCTTTATCAATCTTGACATTTCCTATAATATCTGCACTTGGTGCAACCCATGTTTTCCTATGTATAACAGGAAACCATTTTTTAAATTTTAAAATCATCTTAAGCCTTTTTATTCTTTGTGTATAAATTGATTTTACAAATTGTCTCTAGATCATTTAGATATTTCATTTTATACTACTTTTGTTAAAAAACTTTTTTAATTTATTTTTATATTGTTTATTTAGTTTATCTTTTATATTTTTAATATTATATTTAAAAACCAACTCTTTTTGAATATTTCTTAATAAATTCTCTTTATCATTTAAAAGATTTGAATATTTTTCAAAGTCTTCGTTGCTAATGTTCCCAATATTTGCACGAATTTTTTCTTTTAGTTTTAATTTTAATTTTCGTTTATATTCTAATATTTGTTTATTACTTTCTTTTTTAAGACCATTTTTTAATTTTCTATCGATATCGCTAACGATAGATATTTTCATATCATTTGTATTTTGCAAACTAGTTGTAATCTTAGATTCTATATAAAACATATCTATATCGTTTAATATATTTTTAATTATCATATCATATTTATTTAATCTATCTTTATATATAAAATTTGTTTTAATAAAATTTACATCTATAATTGAACTCATGTTGTCAAATTTTTTAATATTAACATTTGCATTAAAGTTTACTATATTATCTTTTAAGTGTAGTTTTTTATCGAGTTTTATTATATTTTGTTTATAGTGTGAAACATTTATATTAATTTTTGTATCCACATTATAAGATAAATATATTCTACAATCATCAAACTTTTTTGATACAATATTAGCATTTAAATTTTGTAATACAAATGTTGGATAAGGGCTAAGTACTTTAAATGTTATCCATTGCCCTTTTTGTCTTATAATCTTGTCATCATCTTCACTAGATGGTAAATAAGGCTTAATCATATTTAAATAACCAATAAAAATCTTTATATATTTAGACATATCTTTACCAATATAAGTCGATACTATACTGAAAGCACTATTTTGATTTAAACTATATTTGGAAATTAAATACTTATAATCATCATTTGGTAAAGTTTTGATTTGCTTTAAATCATTATTTAAAATATCTTTATCTTTTTTATATTCTTCTTTATACACATTAATCTCTTCTTGTATAACACTTATTTTGTTTTTAAATTCTTTTATTTCTATAGTTATATGTTTTATATCTTCTAAAGATTTTATATTTTTACCTAAAACTTTAATATTTTTAAAATCATCATTTAGATTTTTTGTATCTATATTATTTATTTTATTTTCTTCAATATCTTTCCATTTTTTATTTATATCATTAAATCTTTGCTGTATCATCTTAGATTCTTTAATAGACTTTAAATCTTCTTTATTTAATATGGCGTCTATATCTAGTAAATTGAATTTAAATATATCACTAGCCTGCCCTTTATCGTCTGTATTTTTTGTTTGTTGTGATGTTTTAGCTTTATTGTATGATGTTTGTACTAAAAGTTTATTATTTAAAGATATATCTTTGATATCTATTGATTTAATATCAAGCTTTTTATTTATTAAGTGATCTGTGTCCAAATCAACAATAATATGCTTTATATTGCTAATTTGTTTATCATTAATAATAGATATCTCACTGAACTTAAAAGTTGTGTTTCTAAAATTTGTGTTAACATTCTTTATACTTACTTCAGATTTTGTAGCTTTTGATAGTAAGTATTCTAAACTATATTTAATAATTGGATCGAAAAGTAAAATAGAAAATAAAACTACTATTAAGAATATGGCTATTATTAAACCACTACCCCACCATCTAAATAATTTAACTTTTTTTGTTGTATCAATATCTAAGATAAACCATCTAAATATTTTTATTTTTTGACTTAACTTAATCAATGTATTACGATAATGATTAAATAAAGGTTTAGATATAAAATACAAAGGAAATAGCATAATAAGCGATACCATAAAGCTTCCTAAAGTAATGGTATGGTTAAAATTAAACCATAAGGCAGGGGTAAAATTATATAAAGTTGTCCATAAATTATTCAAACTTGAATCAGTTAATAGCATATATCCAAATGTAGCAAATGAATTATCCAGTAATGCACCTAGCATGCTAAACATAACCGTAAAAACTACATATACTCCAAGTGGAATATTTAAAGAAAATACAACCAATACAACAATCGCATTAATAAGTGAGAAAAATGGTAAAAATCCACTGAACATACCAAATATAAGTGCAAGACTTAATTGAAAATTAGTTTGTGTAGAATTTAAAGTTTTTAATAATTTTATTAAAGTTAACATTAATATTTATCTTCTTTTTTTTTCAGCAATTATTCTTCGTAGGGCTTGAAGCCTAATAAACCCTTGTGCATCTTTTTGATCATATACTTCATCTTCTTCAAATGTTGAGTGTTCTTCACTATACAATGACATATCAGATTCTCGTCCTACAACTGTTACATTTCCTTTGTAAAGTTTCAGTTTTACATCTCCTTGTACATATTTTTGAGTACAGTCAATACTAGCTTGCATCATCTCTCGCTCGGGACTAAACCAAAAACCATTGTAAATTAATTCTGAATATTTAGCAATCATACCATCTTTCATATGAGCTTCTTCTCTATCTAAACAAATAGATTCTATTGCTCTATGAGCTTTTAACATAATAGTTCCGCCTGGAGTTTCATAACAACCACGAGCCTTCATACCTACAAATCTATTTTCAACAATATCTAATCTTCCAATACCATGTTTATTGCCATATTCATTTAAAGTTCTAAGTATCGTAGCTGGTGATAACTCTTTACCATCTATAGAAACAGGGTCTCCATTTTTGTATCCAATAGTAATATATTCTGGGGAATCTGGTGCATCTACAGGATCGGTTGTCCATAACCACATAGAATCTTCGGGCTCATTCATAGGATTTTCTAAATGTAAACCTTCATAGGATATATGAAGTAGATTTGCATCCATAGAGTACGGACTGACAGTAGGTTTGCCATTGGCATCAATATGTTTAGCATCTATTGATATATTATATTTTTTTGCATATGCCAAAAGTTTTTCTCTTGAATTTAAATCCCACTCTCTCCAAGGTGCTATAACTGTAATATCGGGATTTAATCCTAAATATCCAAGCTCAAACCGTACTTGATCATTGCCTTTACCTGTTGCTCCATGCGATACAGCATCTGCGCCCATTTGTTTTGCAATTTCAATTTGCTTTTTCGCAATAAGTGGTCTTGCAATTGATGTTCCTAAAAGATATTCACCTTCATAAATAGCATTTGCTCTAAACATAGGAAATACATATTCTTCTACAAACTCTTCTTGAATATCAAGTATAAATATATTTTCAGGTTTTATACCACAAGATAGTGCTTTTTCGCGTGCTGGTTCAACCTCTTCACCTTGACCAAGATCGGCTGTGAATGTTATCACTTCAGCATTATATTCATCTTGCAACCACTTAAGTATTACAGATGTATCTAATCCTCCACTATAAGCTAATACCACTTTTTTTATATGTTTTTTTGACTCTAAACTCAATTTGTTCTCCATAAATAGTAATTCAAATCATTATAACCAATATATGCTAAACTAATGAGATTTTAGATTTTGAATAAACTATTACTAAAAACACTTAATTATGGTCATTTATACAATATCTCACTATTCTATAATCGGCACTTTTACATTTATTATCACTATTTTTATCCTAATTCTAAAAGTATTGTTTCCCAAATTTGTTCTTACAGTGGAAAATCATCCAAAAATTTATTTTAATATGGTGATTTTATATCTTTAAATAAAGAAGATATTTTAATTTTATTTTTTTTATCTAAATAGTTTTTATAAATAAAATAATTTGCTAATACTTTTTTGCCATATTCTCTAGTTTCATCAACAGGAAATAATTCCATACTTAAAAATGGTTCATATTTACCTTTTTTAAACAACCCTTTTTGTAATACTTTTTTAAGAAGTCCTATACCACCATTATATGCGTAAGCGATTAGCAGTGGATGTTTAAGTCTTGATTCTAAAAAATTTAAATGATGATTTGAATACTTTAAATTTGTTTTTGGATCCAATTGTTTATATATATCATATGGTTCTTTAATCTCTTTTGCTATTGCTTTACTTAAAAATGGCATGATTTGCATTGCCCCCATAGCATAAGATGCAGATATGGCAGTATGGACAAAGCGACTCTCTTGTCTAGCAATAGCATACATTAAAGCCTGCCGTTGAATACTATATTTATTAATAATATCTTGATATGGTGTAATAAAATATGATTTTTCATATTTAAAAACTTTTTCTTTCAAAAAAGATAGATAACCTAAAGAGTTTTTATGATTCAAAATATCGTCGTATCTACCCATTTTAGCTTTTGTTAAAGTTTTGCTATCATTTAAAATATTAATCCACGAAAAAGGATCATTGTAATTAAAAGATGACTTAAAGGTTTGGTTTGTTTCTATATTATATAGTATATTTGTTGGCTGAGTATTTAAATATTCGTGTGCTAAAAGTGAATAAATATTATTATTCCAACTTTTAGACAATAGTTCTAAATACTTTTTATCTTCTGTAAGTTTATATTGCCAAAACAAAACTTTATCTTTTTCATATCGAAAGTAAGCATTTTCATATCCAGCTTCTAGCAATGTTAAAGCTAATATTTTTTTATGATGTCTTATTGCATTTATAGCTAGATAAAAAATAGATTGATATTCTAAGCTATTTATTTCTATATCAAAAAGAGATTTTTGCATTTTACTAAGATCTTTAGATATAACTATTATTTTGATAGTTTTTGAAAATTTTTTATTTTTTTGCAATCTTTTTATTGTTAATTTTGGTAAATTGTGATTAAAAAAATTTCTCCGATAACTAGTACCACATTTATTAAAAATATCAAAAAATACTTCACTATTACTAGATATTAATTTTGTAAAAGGTATATTTGAGTTTAAAATACTAAACTTTTTAGCACTATTTGGGTACTTCTTTTGTATTTTCCTAATAACACTATCTAAATCATTTGTTGATAATTTTGTAGCTTTATAAACACTCATGCCAACCTCTATACAATCAGGATTTTGACTAACTAATTCTTTGCCTTTCATATTCATACATTTTACAATTTTAGATGTATCTTTGTGTTGTAATTTTTTAGCATATTTATACAAAAGCCTATTATTTACTCGTTTTGCTTGACCCAATACTTTAATAGTCTCTTCTGGCGTTATGTTTTGATCTAAATATCTCCAAATATAAAAATCTTTAGTAATACTTCTTGGTTGTTCTGTTAGCCATTGTAGAGTTAAATCTGATTTTAGTTCATTTGATAATAAAGATGCTACAACTATGAAAAAAAATAACAACAATTTCATAATATAACCTTAATTTGAAAATAGATAAAATGATAACACAAGAAAGGTATATTATGAATAAAAATATTTACAATAATTTAAAAATGTATTTAGCTATAAGCTTGAGTGTGACAACCTTACACTCTTATGAATTAAAACCAGTTGGACTCAAAGCAACAGGTATGGGTGGTACAGGGGTTGCCAATACGAGAGGTAGTTTAGCTAGTTATTATAATCCAGCATTACTTAGATTTAGTGACTACACTACAGACATTGAACTAAATGCAGGTCTTAAAGTAAGAGAAGCTAACTTATTGCAACCTATAAACGAATTAACCAATATCGATTTTTCAGGTACATTAGAAAGAATTGGAAATAATGCAGGTACAGGTAAAAAGAAATTAGTTATTAATGGTATTGTAATAACAAATACTTTATTAGCTGGGACTAGTAATAAAGATAAAGATAAAAATAATATAAAAGATGCAATAGATATAATCACAAAAAGAATTGGAGCAAAAAATGCTCTTCAAGTATCAGCAATACCATCTTTTACAGCTCAAATTTCAGATGCGATCGCAATTGGTGTTTATAGAAATATAGATGCTAATTTTAGAATAAATATAAATTCAGATTATGACAAAATGATTGTTAAAACTACAGAAACAATTAACTCTCAAACTTTAGATATATATTATAGTTACGACTATGATACGGATGAATACATAGGAACTACAGACGACAAAGATTATAAAACTAAATCATTAGAATATGCTACTAACAATGGAATAAACTATATATTAGTTGATACAGCAATCTTATTAGAAACACCTATATCATATGCTCGTATGTATGACTTTAAAAGTGGTACATATAGTTTTGGAGCAAGTATAAAACCTATGACACTAACAAGTTCGAAAACGAAATTAAAAATAGGTGAAAGTTTAAGCGATGCTAACGATAAGAGAAATGATTTGGAAACAACATATGACTCTACATTTGGTTTAGATCTAGGTATTGCTTACAAACCAAATAATTCTAAACTTACACTAGGAATTGTTGGGAAAAACCTCAATAGTCCAACTTTTAAAGTAAATAAAACTACAACCAATGAAAAAGATTATAAAATCGATCCATATTTAAGAGCTGGACTAAGTGTACCTATTTGGAATGATAATATTGAATTTGCACTAGATTTAGATTTACAAAAAAATGACACCATAATTAGTGGTGAAAAAACTCAATTTGTTGGAACTGGTATAGAGTTGCATCCATCTTCTTCATTTGCACTAAGAGCTGGAGCTATGAAAGACTTAGCATCACAAAATTTTGATGATGGTACTATTCTAACAGCTGGAGTAGGATTTGGACTAAAATGGCTTCAATTTGATATATCAGCAATGTTAGGTACAAATAAAAGCGAATTCAAAGGTCAAGAAATACCTAAATATTTCGCAGTCAATTTAGCATTAGTCTCAAGATGGGGCGATGGATATAATAGAAAACAAGCACCAATCACAAATGAAAAAAATATTAAAAAAGAAAAAATAATGTCTATAAAAGAAAAAAGTGATAAAGCTCAATTAGAATTAGAAAAAGGTACAAAAGAAACTACAGAAGATAAAAATAGTGAAAATTAAAAAACTAATTTAGAAATTAAAATCTTCTCCCAAGTAATGTTCTTTGACCAATTGATTATTTTTAATCTCTTGGGTAGTTCCTGAGGCCAAAATTGTACCTGCTTTCATAACATATGCTTTGTGGCATATATCTAATGTTTCTCTAACATTATGGTCTGTTATTAAAACACCTATATCGTGCATAGTTAATTCATGTATAATATGTTGAATATCTTTAACAGCAATTGGATCAACCCCTGCAAATGGTTCATCAAGAAGCAAAAAATTAGGATTACTTACTAATGCACGAGCTATCTCTGCTCTTCTTCTTTCGCCCCCACTTAAACTAATACCTTTTCTTTTTCTAATTGGTTCAATATTAAATAACTCTAGCAACTCATCCACCTTATGCATTCTGTCTCTTTTGCTTGATATTGAGATTTGTGCGGCTAACATTAAATTATCTTCAACACTTAAATCTTTAAAAATAGATGATTCTTGAGGCAAATAACCTATCCCTTCTAATGCTCTTTTGTGTAATGGATACTTTGTAATATCTTGTCCGTTAAGGTAAATTTGTCCACTTGTTGGTAAGACCAAACCACAAATAGTATAAAACATAGTAGTTTTACCAGCACCATTAGGGCCCAATAAGCCAACAGTTTCTCCTCTTTTGATCTCCAAACTTACACCATGAAGTATCTCTGTTTTTTTTATTTTTTTCATTATATTTTTTGCTTCTAGTTTATATGACAATTCTATACTCTCTTTTATTTTCTTTTTTAATTATGTTTATTTTTAAAATATCAAAACCATAATCTTTTAAAATCCTTTTAAGCTTATCATCACCCCATTCTACAAAATGAATACCATCTTTTTCAAACTCTTCCAATAAGCCCAAGGATATAAAGTCATTTAGTGTTTTATTGTAAATATCATAATGAAAAATATTTTCATTATAAATCGTTTGTATAGAAAAGGTTGGACTAGAGACATTATCTAAAATACCCAAACTTTTTACATACTCTTTGACTAAGGTTGTTTTTCCACTAGCCAAATCACCTTGCAACAATATAATAGTATTTTGTGTTTTAATATTTTGCTTTAAAAACTCAACTGCTAAACCTATTTTATTAATACCTACTATCATGGTTTAAATAAGATTATTACTAAATTTAATAATATCATTTAGTTTATTAATTGCATCTTTGTTATTTATAGCATTTTGTGCTATTTTAATACCATCTTCAATGCAATCAACTTTATTATCAATCATAAGTGCAACTGCGGTATTTAAAAGAACAATATCTCTTTTTGCACCATTAGTGCTTCCATCTAAAATAGCTTTTGTTATTGTTGCATTTTTTATAGCATCACCACCAATAATATCTTTTTTATCATATAGTTTAAAACCATACTCTCTAGGGTCGATAATAAAATCTTTTGTTCTATTGTTCTCAACAAGCGTAGCATAGGTTATATCGCTAATTGATATTTCATCCATACCATCAGCACTACTTACTACTATAGCTTTTTTATTGCCAAGTAGGGTAAGTGCTATTGCTATTGAATTTACATATTTTTTGCTAAATACTCCTATTAATTGTTTGGTTGCTCCTGCTGGATTAGTTAATGGACCTAATATATTAAATATTGTTCTATGCGATATAGATTTTCTAATTGGCATAATATGTTTCATGCAAGGATGATGTTTTTGTGCAAACATAAAAGTAAAACCTGTTGTATTCAACATTCTAGTTTGTTTTTCAAGTGATATATCTAAGTTTATACCTAATGCCTCTAGCATATCAGCACTACCACTTTTACTAGTAACACTTCTATTGCCATGTTTAGCAACCTTGCAACCACAAGCGCTTAATAATAATGATACTGTTGTTGATATATTAAAACTATTTGATTTATCTCCGCCTGTGCCACAATTATCAATAATCATGTTTTGCAAATCTTGTGTAATATCCAAAGATATTAAATGTTCTCTCATGCTAAGTACAGCAGCTGCAATTTGTTCTGGTGTCTCACCTTCTTCATATAACTTAATTAAATAATCTTTTATCTTAGAATCACTTAATGTATTGTCAAATATTTTATCAAAAATTAATTTTATTTCATCAAACATACAAATTCCTCTTGTTTACCTTTAGGTATTGATTTAGTTTTTGGTATTTGTAGCACTTCAAACATATCATAATATTCAAGATATTGTAGCTTTATTATATCCCCTACTTTAATATTTTTAGATTTTTTACATATTTTACCATTTATAAAAATAATATTATGTACTAACATATCTTCTGCTATTGATCTTCTTTTTGTTATATTTACTGAATTTAAAAATTTATCTATTCTCATGCAATACATTATATCTAACAGTTAATAAAAATATAAAATAACCTCTAAATATAGTATAATTAGTTATGTCAATATTTTTATCAAGTGATATTATAGTTTTACTATTTGTGGAATCTATATTATTTATTTTTACAACAATAAGCTTTATTATTACTATTAACATTTTACAACATTGGGATTTTAACTCAACCACACAAAAACAATATACCTTAGAAAAAAATAACTTCTTGGTGTCTACTATTATATTTTTTACTATTATTATAAAATTATGTTTATTTATATTTTTTATTATACTCCTTAACAAACTATCAAATATAGTGCCAGGGGCTATGTGTGCCGCTGGAATTATAAATGCAAACGAATTTGGCAATATACTATTGGCTCTAAAACTATTCATGATTTTTGGCTTTGGTATTTGGATTATATTAAACAAACTAGATTTAAAAGCTATAGATTATCCATATTTAAAAATAAAATTTTATCTTTTTCTCTTATTGTTTATATTTGTTTGTGTTGAAATTGCTATAGAAGTTTTGTATTTTTCAAATATACCTTTAACAAATCATGTTTTATGTTGCAGTTCTATATTTGACACTAGTGAAGCTATCAATAGTTTACCTTTTGGATTAAATACAACATTGTTATTGTTTTTATTTTATCTATTTTTTACATTAACAATATTATCAAATTTTACAAGAAACATGATTTTAAGTTTTATTAGTAATTTGATATTTTTATTCGTATCATATTATGCAGTAACTTATTTTTTTGGTACTTATATTTATGAATTGCCCACACATAAATGTCCTTTTTGCATGTTACAAAAAGAGTATTATTATATTGGGTATATTTTATGGAGTAATTTATTTTTAGGTGTATTTTTTGGTATAAGCCAATTAATATTAAAAATATTTACGAAACAAGAATTGATTATATCTTATAAAGCAACTATACTATTTAATACTATTTTTGTAATACTGTGCACCTACTTTGTAATCATATACTATATCAAAAATGGTGTATTTTTATAGCATAAGTTAAATTATAAATTTATTTTCTATATTTTATTATCAAATATGTTGTATAATGATATTATAACTAATATGAAAAAAAGAATACTATCGATCTTAACCTTTACTATTATAGTTATCATTATAATAGTGTTATTCATATCAATGTCAAACATTCAAAAAATGATAGTAGTTAAAACAGGTAATATCGCAAAACGACCTATCAAAATAGTATTAGGTAAATTTCAAGATAGTGATTGTGCAATGGTAATAAATGATACAACTTACACTTCGGAGGTTATATCGCCAAATGGTAAAACATGGTTTTTTCATGATCATGGTGGATTGGTACATTGGATTGAAAATAAGAAATTTAAGGATGATGCTATTATTTGGGTAATGTCAAAAGATACTAAAAGATGGATCGATGGATATAAGGCTTGGTACAGCAGAACAGATATTACCCCTATGTTTTATGGTTTTGGAGCATACGAAAACAAAAAAGATGATTATATTACTTACAAACAAATGAGATTATTTATGCTTCGTGGCGAGACTATGGCGAATCCTAGTGTTAAAAAACAATTACTACAAAGAAAAGTAAAATAATGGAAACTGTGAATATATTATCGATTATAACTATTGCACTTTTAGGTTCATTTGGACATTGCATTGGGATGTGTGGAGGAATTGTAATTGCCTACTCAAGCACAAAAATATGGCAAAAATGGAATAAATTACAACAATTAACAGCACATCTTTTATATTCATTGGGTAGAATTGTTACTTATACTATTTTAGGTGCCATATTTGGTGCTTTGGGTGGTGTTGCTACATTTTCCAATACAGCAAACGGAATTCTTTGGTTAATTGTTGGTATTACTATGCTTTTGACTGGTTTTTCTCTTTTGGGAAAAATAAAATTTTTAACGCTAATAGAGCACTCTATTACATCTTCTTCTTGGTACACAAATAGTTTTAAACTTTTATTGCATAATCAAACATTTTTTAGTTTTTTTCTACTTGGTATGATAAATGGTCTTTTACCATGTGGTTTTGTATATTTTTTTGCCATTACAGCAGCTGGTACGGCAAGTCCATTTTATGGTGCATTAGTGATGGTTATATTTGGTCTTAGCACTATACCTGCCCTATTTTCGCTTGGATTTTTTGTTGGATTATTTAAACAAACAAATATACGAAATAGTATGATAAAAATAGCTTCTATTTTAGTCATACTCTATGGCACATATACTATATACAACGGATATGATTATTTAACAAATCCGCAAAGGAGTATTTTAGAATGTCATTAATATTTAAAATATTATTACTTACAAGTTTTACTGTTTCATCATTTGCTTTAGATAAAATATTTTTTTTGCCAAAAGAATCAAATGATGCCAAAGAACATATATTAACATTGATTAAAAATGCACATGATAAAATAGATATAGCTATGTATAATCTAAGTTATAAAAAATTTCATAAAGCATTAAAAAAAGCTTCTAAAAAAGGTATTGATATAACTATTATTTATCAAAAATCAAAATTAAAGTTATATAAAAAATTTAATCTTATAAAAACAAAAAGGAAACAACATATAAAATTAGCTATAATTGATGAGAAAATAATAATTTTTGGTAGTGCTAACTGGAAGAAGAAATCATTTAGCCAAAATTATGAAATTATACAAATTACTGACAATAAGACAATAGTTAGCAAATTTGTAAAAATAATAGATGAATTAAAAAAAGGAAAATTAAATGTTAGAGATTATAATTTTAGGGTATTGTATATATTTTTTAGTAAGTTTTTACACTTCTTTTATGCAAGTAAATTATGTAAAAAAAGCAAAAACATTAGACCCGGTGATATTAACACCATCAAAATATAAAATAGCTGCTGATTATAGTGTAGATGTACAAAAATTAAATATGCTTACAATTTTTTATGATTTTGTATTATTTTTCTTTTGGATAGGTTTTGGATTAGGTGTATTAAATGAATTAACTTTATCATTTCAAGGCTGGCAAAAAGCTATTGTTTTTATAGATTTATTTATAATTAGTAATTGGATTTTATCATTACCATTTTCTTTGTATACCACTTTTAAACTAGATAAAGAATATGATTTTTCAAATATGACACCATCACTTTATATCAAAGATACCGTCAAAAGTGGGTTATTGTTTTTAATATTTGGTAGTGCTATTATTGCTGGACTATCGTTAATAATTGAATATTTTCCTTCTTGGTGGATATGGGGATTTGCTTTTATTTTTTCTATTATTATAACAATAAATATGTTAGCTCCTTATTTTATGATGCTTTTTAATAAATTTGAACCTTTACAAGATTTAGAATTACAAGAAAAAATTGAAAATTTGTTAGATCATGTTGGATTTAAAAGTAGTGGTGTGTTTAGCTCGGATGCCTCTAAAAGAGATAATAGGCTTAATGCTTACTTTGGAGGATTAGGTAGTTCAAAGCGGGTTGTGTTGTTTGATACTTTAATAAAAAAATTATCGCACGATGAACTACTAGCAGTTTTAGGTCATGAATTAGGTCATGCTAAAAATGGAGATATTTATAAAAACATAGGGATCATGGGTATTGTTATATTTGTTTTTTTTGCCATTTTTGGAAATTTACCAGAAGAACTTTTTCTGTCATTACATTTAAACAAAGAACCTTTTGCCATAATCTTAACATTTTTGATATTTAGTCCAATATTATCATTTTTTTTAATGCCATTAATTAGTGCATTAAGCAGACATAATGAATATGAAGCAGATGAATTTGGAAGCAATTTAAGCAGTAAAAATGATTTGATAAATGCTCTTTTAAAATTAGCAAATGAAAATAAATCATTTCCTTTATCTCACCCACTATATATATTTTTCTTTTATTCACATCCGCCATTGCTTCAAAGGCTTGAAAAACTAGGATACAAGAAATAATGTTATGATTAAAGATTTAGGCGAACTAGAACCGTTAGAGATATATAAACTAATATCAAACAATATTATTCCGAGACCTATTGCTTGGATAGTAACCGAACATAACGATATTGTGAATATTGCACCTTTTAGCTATTTTGCTCCAATTAGTTCTGAGCCTCCCTTAGTAGTAGTATCTATTGGTTATAAAAATGATGGAACACCAAAAGATACATTATATAATATAAAAAAAACAAAAAAATGTACAATCTGCATGGTTAATGAATCTAATTTAAAAAAAATGCACTACACCAGTAAACCGCTTGATAAAAATACTAGCGAAGCAGAAGAATTTAATATAAAAACAATTAAACGATTAGATAATTTTCCGCCCACAATCCAGGGAATTTCTACTGCTTTTTTTTGTGAATTTAATCAAGAGATAACTATCAAAGAAAAAGGAACTAATCCGTTAATATTAGAAATAAAATACATATTTAAAGATGATAAAAATAATCAATTGCCAATATCCAGAATTAGTAAGAATTATGCTCAAATAGGCAGAAATTTAGAAGTCCCGGATATACCATAATGATAGAGATTTTAATATTTATATTTGGATTTATTGCAGGAATAATTATAGCTTGGTTATTGTTAAAAAATAAGAATGAGTTACAAATAAATTCTATTATTAATGAGTCTAACATAAAAATAACTTCACTTCAAAATCAAAATGAATTAGTTAAATCTCACCTAGAAGATAAAATACAAACATTAACAGCAACAAAAGAAGATTTAAAAAAAGAGTTTGAAAATTTAGCAAACAAAATATTTGAAAATAACAATCAAAAATCAAATAATAATTTAGGATTAATATTAAAACCATTTAAAGAACAATTGCAAAACTTTGGCACAAGAGTAAATGAGATACATACCGCACAAACGAAAGAAAGCTCTGTGTTATTAAATGAAATTAAAACATTAAAAGAGCTAAACTCGCAAATAAGCAATGATGCTATCAATTTAACAAATGCATTAAAAGGTCAAAATAAAACTCAAGGCGATTGGGGAGAGATGGTTTTATCTAAAATCTTAGAACAAACTGGACTAAGAGAAGGGAAAGAATATTCAATTCAAGGTAGTTTTACCGATGAATACGGCAAAAGACTTCGTCCTGATGTTGTACTTCATTTACCAGAGAATAAAGATATTATTATAGATAGCAAGGTCTCCTTGATTTCATATTTAAATTACATAGAAGCTAATAGTGAAGAGGCTAAACAAGTAGCAACAAAAGATCTAGTAAAATCGCTCAAAACACACATAAAAGATTTAAGCAATAAAAAATACGAAGATATAGAACAAATCAATACACTTGATTTTGTATTATTATTTATCCCTATTGAAGGTGCTTTTATGTTAGCAGTTTCATGGGATAATGAACTGTTTAAACTAGCTTTTGAAAACAATATTATGTTAGTTTCTCCATCTACATTATTTGTCACATTGCGAACCATTGAAAATATTTGGAGATATGAACACCAAAATGAAAATGCTCAATTAATATCTAAAAAAGCTGGTGATTTGTATGATAAATTTGCTGGATTTGTAAAAGATATCGAAGATATTGGGAGCAATATTAATAGAACTAAAAAAGCTTATGATGGTGCTATAAACAAACTTAGTATTGGAAATGGTAATATACTAAAACGAACAGAAGAGTTTAAAGATCTCGGCGTAAAAACAAAAAAAAATATTAACACTAAGTTATTAGAAAAATAAAAGATTGGATATAGATTGTTAGAAACTAGTAAAAAATTATCTCGGATCACAGGCCAAACAAATGCTAAATATAATTTAATAGAAGATGGGGACAAGGTATTGGTGGGATTTAGTGGCGGTAAAGATTCTCTTACATTAATTCATACATTAAAAAGAATGCAAAAACATGCACCTTTTAAATTTGACTTTAAAGCCGTAACAGTTACTTATGGAATAGGTGAACAAGTAGAATTTCTAGTAAAACATTGTAAAAAATATGATATAAAACATGAAATAATTAATACTCAAATCTTTGATATAAGCAAAGATAAGATTAGAAAGAATAGCTCTTTTTGTAGTTTTGTAAGTCGTATGAGAAGAGGATATCTTTATACTCATGCTATTGATAATGGATTTAACAAATTAGCTCTTGGACATCATTTAGATGATGCAATAGAGAGTTTTTTTATGAACTTTTTCTATAATGGAAGCATGAGAAGTATGCCACCAGTTTATAAAGCAAAAAATGGATTAATCGTTATACGTCCTTTAATATTTTGTAGAGAACGACAATTAAGAGGATTTGCGACAGATAATAATATAGCAATAATTGGAGATGAAAATTGTCCTGCTATGAGGGTTGATATAAAAATGCCTCATGCAAGAGATGAAGCGAAAAAACTATTAGCCAAGCTTGAAGCCCAAAATTCACAAATATTTGTCTCTATGAAAAAAGCATTTATGAATTTTCATCCGGATACATTTTTTGATATTCAGAATTTATATAATATTAAAACAAATACAATAGGAGATTAATATGACATTTTTATTTACACCAAACAATCATTTCAATATGGCTAATTTAGTTACATTTTTAAACATATCTTGCGGGATTTTAGCAATTTATTTTTTAACACATCAAGAGTTTTTAGCAGCTGCGTTATTTGCTTGGTGTGCAGGAGCTTTTGATATACTAGATGGCAAAATAGCGAGAAAATATAATTTATCAACTCAATTTGGAATACAGCTTGACTCCTTTGCAGATTTTTTATCTTTTGTTATAGTACCTGCGATGTTTATATTTTTTGGAGTAATTGATGGAAAAGAAATACATTTTTTAAATACAACATTTGTAGCTTTTGCATTTATTTATTATGTAATTTCTGGATTAAGAAGGCTGATTAAATTTAATATCGAATCTAATGAAGGAACTATTAGTAAATATTTTATTGGTATACCTACCCCACTTGGAGCGATTTTACTATGGTTGGTTTATTTAGGATGGATTTATGAAATGATACCAAATGAAAACATAGTTTTATTACTCATGATTTTAATAGGATTTTTATTAAATTCTAAAATAAAAATTCCACATCCGTAGTATAAATTTAGATTTGCTTTATAACTTTTAAATTGTCAGATTTGCTATAAGCAATTAATTCTTCTGCTGTTTTGATATTTGGTATACTATTAAAACAATTTTGTAAAATTATACTAGTACTATATGCATCATCATATGCTCTATGATGATTACCTATTTCTATATTTAAAAGTTCTTTTAGATATTTTAAACCATATTTATCATTTGCTATAGTTCGTTTGGCTAAATCAATCGTACATAATTTTCTATTACATAGCTTACCTAAATCAAATTGTTCCATCGTATCACTAATAAATTTATAATCAAAACTAATTGCATGAGCTACAAATACATCATCTCCTAAAAATATTTTAAACTCTTCAATCACTTCTCTTAACAAAGGAGCATCTTGAACCATATCAATAGTTATACCTGTTAGTTGTTCAATATATTGAGATATTGCATAAGTATTGACAAAACTTTTGTATGTATCAATTATTTCACCATCTCTATATTTAATAGCACCTATTTCAATAATCTGTCCGACACTTGCTTTGCTAGATGTCGTTTCTATATCAACAATACAAAAAGTTTGTTTTTCTATAGGAGTAGTTGCTGTTTTTAAATAAACTATATCATTTTTAAATTCTATTGGATAACCATTTGATATTAAAAGTTCTATCTCTAAATCAATATCATTAAAGAATGTGTCAAAATTCCCAATAATAGATCTAAAAGTTTTTATTTTTAATGGGGATTTTATTAATCTTGTAGTTAACTTATCAAGATATTTCATGAATTTTTTTACAAAAAGTAATCATTTTTTGCTTTTCTTTTAAGCCTTTTTCTTGTTCGACACCGCTACTAACATCAACGCCGTAAAATCCAAAATTATTTATTTCAGACACATTAATATTGTTTAGACCGCCTGCGAGTATAATCTTAGAGCAATCAATATCTTTAAACCATTCTAAGTTAAGACGCTTTCCTTCACCGCCAAATGTATCTACAAAGGAATCAACGAGTATATAGTTATTTTTATGTTTTAATACATCATCTTTAGTTTTTGCCCTTACAACTTTAATATATTTTAAATTTAAATTCTTATAAAATTCATCTACAACATCAAAATGAATTTGAACTAAATTTATTTTTGTAACAGCAGATATATAATTAATATTAGTAGTTGTTTCTTCTACAAAAAGACCTACATTAATAATAAACGGTGGGAGTTGTTCTATTATTTTTTTTGCATTTTGAGGGGTAATATATCTAGATGATTTAGAATAAAATACAAAACCTAATGCATGAGCTCCTGCATCAATTGCATTCAATGCATCTTGTAAATTTGTAATTCCACATATTTTTATTTTCATATATAAATAATGTTTTAAACTTTAAGACTTTGAATTGATTTCTTTATATCAGTAGAATTATAAATATAACTACCGGAAACAACGATATCGACCCCGGCATCTTTGAGTTTAACAACATTCATATTATTGACACCCCCATCAACCTCGATTAAACAATTTGAATTATACTTATCAATAAGCTTCTTTAGTTCTTTTGCTTTTTTTATAACTGAGTCTATAAATACTTGACCTCCAAAACCAGGATTAACACTCATAAGTAAAACCATATCAACATCTTTAAGCAAATACTCTATAGAAGCTGGAGTGCTATGAGGATTTAAAACAATAGCTGGTTTAATATTTAATGCTTTTAGTTTTTGAATTATTCTATGAGGATGTTTTTCGCTTTCTATATGAAAAGATATATATTTTGGTTTTAAATGACTAAAGAGATCGATAAAAAAGTTATTATCTTCAACCATCAAATGAATATCCAAAGGTTTAGTAGTGATTTTAGAAATTGAGCTAACTACAACGGGGCCGATAGTCATATTTGGTACAAAGTGTCCATCCATAACATCTATATGAATCATATCACATCCACCATCACAAATAGATATTATATCATCATCTAATTTACCAAAATTTGCACTTAATACAGATGGAGCTACAAGCATTTTATTGATATTCATTTATTATATTTTATAGTCATTCTAAAATATCTAGGAAATTGATTTTTAATATCTTCATGAATATCTACAGGGAATAATCCAATAATAATATCTTTATTTTCGTCAAACAATAACTTATCTCCCCCTACATAGGTTACCTTTTCTAAATTTCCATTATCTAAAATCGTAATTCTAATATCTAAAGAAGTTGTTTGTACAGATTTATCTATTGCATTATTTATAAGATTCTTTAAAGTTTTTAAAAATTTATTTAGTCTTTTTTTATTAAAAAATTGTTGTTTTGCTTTTTCTATTGTAATGTTTTGATTAATATCTTTTTCTTGCATAATAGTCTTGTTATCTTTTACATTATCAACTATAGTATCATTTGTCTCAGAAATTATAGTTTTTAGTTGCGTTGTAATTATATCTTTTTTAATAATCTCACTTATATTTTTTTCAAGGTTTACTACCTTATTTATGTTTAAATTTTTAGGTTTTTTTATTATTTTAGGTATTGAATGTTGGACATTTGTAGAGCTTCCTTGTATAAATGAAATGAACAATACAAATACACCATATATAAAACCAATTAAAACTGATACAATAATTATATTTTCGATAAATCTTTGCAACTTATAGTTCATAGCCATCCTAAAAACTTATTTTAAATAATTATAACATATATTTAATATGATTCATTCATTCTTCACTAATATTATATTGTTATTTCTTTAATATCAGCGATAGTTTTAAATGATTGATAAACTTTTCCAATAATATTTTTCCTATTCATTTTAATATTTTTATTTTCATGATTTACAAATACATTTTCAAAAAAATCATCAAGCTGTGGTTTTAGCGTAATTAATGCATCTAATTTTTCATCATAAGTTGCATATGCTTTATTGGTTATATTAGTTAGTTTTGTATATAGAACTTTTTCTGAATTATCCTCAAAAAGTGTCGTATTAACATCTAAAGTTAAACTAGTATCAATATCTTTAATAATATTTGAAACTCTTTTAAATGTATGGCTTAACTCTTTAAAATCACTACTAAGAACTATTAGATTGAGTGCTTTGATTTTTAAAGATAATCTCAATAGATCAGTTTCGCCACTTCTAATAACCGATTTTATCACACTTGGGTTTATGTCATTGTATAATTGATAAAGTCTTTCAAACATAAACTCCAATACTTTATCTTTTTTTAGATTAGAATAGTTGTCAATACTATTATCAATCGCACCACCTAAGTCTAAATGTAAATTGTGTTCGATGCATATTTTAAATATCCCAGCACTGGCTCGTCTTAATCCAAACGGATCACGACTACCCGTAGGAATCATATTAACACTAAATAATCCCATTATGCTGTCAAGCTTGTTTGATATAGCTACTATACAGCTAAAAGTATTAGATGGTAAAAGACTACTTTCACTATCTGGTAAGTATTGTTCTTTTAAAGCTGTACAAAGAAGTTGATCTTCCCCATTAATTTTAGCATAGTAGTATCCCATAAGTCCTTGCAGATTCGTAAATTCATAAACCATATCAGTCAACAAATCTGCTTTAGACATCATTATTGTTTTTTTTAACAACTCTTGTTTATCATCTATATTAAATAATTTTGCAAGATATAGTGCTATTTTAACTTCTCTTTTACATTTTTCATACACAGAACCAAGACCATTTACAAAAGTAATATTCTCTAATCCTTTATTGCTAAGACCATTTTTAATATCATTTTTATAAAAAAACATACTATCTGAGAGTCTTGGTTTTAATACTTTTTCATTTCCCGCAATAATATGAGAAAAATCATCCGTTTTAGCATTGGATACAACTATAAATTTATTTGTAATTTTATCATTTTCATATACCGCAAAATATCTCTGATGCTCTTTCATTGAGGATATAATAACCTCTTTTGGAAGATTAAGAAATTCTTCATCAAATTCTCCCAATAATACTGTAGGATACTCAGTAATAGCTACAATTTCATCAAGTAAATTATTATCTATATCTATAGTAATATTTTTATTTCTTTGAATTACTTTCATCTGATCTAGTATTATTTTTCGTCTTTCATCTTGATATAAAATTACACCATTATTATCTAATTTACAAAAATAATCACCTGCAAAATCAAATTTAAATGGCTCATAAGATACCATTCGATGCGGAAAACTAGTCATAGTTGATCTCATGCCATAAAGTTCACCATCAATTAACTCTTCACCTAACACTATAGAAAGTCCACGAACAGGACGAATAAAACTATCCTTTCTATTTCCCCATTTCATATGTCTATCAAAATTTAATGATGAGATAAGTGTATTGACCATTTTATTTAAAAGATCCCTACTCTTATTGCCTTTAACTTCACTTTTAAAATATAAAACTTCACCTCTTCCTTGGTCTATTCTATCGAGTTCATCTACACTAACACCACATTTTCTGGCAAACCCTATAGCTGCACCGGTTGGTTTGCCAGAAAAATTACCATTTTCAAATGCAATTTTTATAGGTGCTCCAAACATTTCTACTGTTTTATTATCTTGTGCTATTTTAAATTCTCTATGCCAAAATACAAGTCGTCGTGGTGTGTAATAAAAATTAAAGTCACAAAGTAAACTATTAGATTCAAGTATATTTTCCCATTTTTTCTCTATATTTGGTAATTCTTTTAAAAAAGGAATTGCCGGCAATTCCTCTACTGCTATTTCTATTAATAAAGGTTTAATCATTTTTATTTTGTCTTTCTTGATTCTCTTTTATTCTTTCATCATGTTTTTTCATTTGTGTTTCGTTCATCCCTCTTAAAAAAACAAATAATATATATATCATACCAATCCACACTATTACATCTAAAATATCTTTCACTCTACAATCCTTTTTAAAACTTTATCGATATCTTTATCAATACTAAAACAACGATTAATTGTACAAGCTAAATATTGTTTTTCTTTTACCGCTTTTACTACTAAATATGGATAATTAAGTTGTTCTATTTTTTCTCGATTAGCTAGTAAATTATCTTTTGTTGATTTTAATAATTTATACTCTTTTTTGCTTCCTACAAATGCACTAAACGCTGTACTTACAAAAGTTGGATTATTTTGTATCTTGATTGATTGTTCTTTTATAAGAACAGTTGCTTTATCATAAAATTTTCTATTATCTACCAAAAGAGAAAGCTTGAAAAGATTTTTTATCATAGTAGATAAAGAGCTCGCATATGCACTATCATAAATTTTAGCTGGTGAATTAAATTCATCATCACTTAAATACCAAGCACCATTTCTATCGAATTTTTTAATAGTTTCATCTGTTAACTTGGCTGCAAGTTCTATATATTTTGTATCAAAATTAAACTCATAAGCTTCTATTAAAGCAGATATTAAAAAAGCATAGTCTTCAAACACTGCCTTAACTTTTAATGTTCTATCAAATAGTTTTTGGTGATAAAGTACATTCTTAACATACATATTGTCTATTAATGTATCAAGAAAATTTATTGCCAACTGTCCATACTTCTTGTCTATTTTTGAAGAGATAAATAAAGATTTAATATATAATGCATTCCAAGATGTTTGGATTTTTTTATCCATAAAAGGATATTTTTTATATCCTCTAAGTTCCAATAAATCTTTTTTTATTTTTACTATATTTTTTGGTGGTTTTTCAGATGTGATATATGGATTGCCTATGTTATAAGCAATATCATCTTCACTTGTAATATTAAAATAGTTTAAAATATCATAAATCTCTTTTTTATTATATTTTTTATTTTTCAAAAATTCGTATACACTTTTATAATTAAATATAAAATAAAAACCTTCTTCCTTCTTGTGTTCAAAATTTAAACTATCTGCATCACTTGCGCTAAACAAAAGATTTTCTTTAACAAAACGTTTATTAACGACTTGAACAATCTCATCAACTATATTTCTAAAAAAATTATCTTTAGTTATTAAATATGCTTTTGAATATACTTCTAATAATTCTGCTTGCGTATATAGCATCTTTTCAAAATGTGGTATCTCCCATTTTCTATTTACACTATATCTATAAAATCCGCCCTCTATTTGATCATATATTCCACCTCGTGCCATTGCTTTTAGTGTATATAGTGACATATCTAATAAAGATTTGTCATTATTTATTTGATACAATTCGAGCATAGATTGCAGTGTTGTAGCTTGTGGAAATTTTGGAGCAACACTAAAACCTCCATACTCTTTATCATAATTCTCTTTTAAATTAGAAGTAAATAAATCTATAACCGTATTTAGTTTTAGATCTATATTTTTAGTTGGCTTGTAAGTATTGCTCTTTAGTATATTTTCTATTTGTGATGTAACTCTTAATATTTTATTATTATTAGTTTTAAATGTTACATTTAAATCTTTTAAAATGCCTATTAGATTTTCTTTAACTATATAAGTAGCACTATAAAATACTTTTTTATCTGGTGTCATTATGATAGTAAGAGGCCATCCACCACCACGACCATTCATAATTTGATATATATATTGATAATGACTATCGATTTGTGGCATCTCTTCTCGATCCACTTTAATGCTAATATAATTTTCATTTAATACTTTTGCTACAGTATCATCTTCAAATGATTCTTCTTCCATTACATGACACCAATGACAAGTACTATATCCAATAGACAAAAAGATAAGTTTATTTTGTTTTAAAGCTTCTTTAAATGTATTGTCGTTCCAGGCCATCCAATTAACTGGATTATCTCCATGTTGTAATAAATAAGGAGATTGTTCATATTTTAAATCATTTGCATTTAATTTGAATGTTAACATTAAAATTCCTATTATAATTATATATTTATTTGTAATTTGTAAACTAATGTTATACACTTTAATACCTATTTTTTATTTTATACCATTATAACGAATTAATTTAATTTATCTATAAAATATTTAGATACAATATCTATTATAATTATAACAAAGGCTATTATGTATGAATAAAAAAATACCATTTTATAAACCATCTGTAGATAATAAAGAATTAGAACAAATAAATCAAGTACTACAAAATAAATCTAACAAGGTTGAAGAACTTGAAAATGAATTAGCTGAATATATAGGCGTTCCTTATGCCATAGCTACTTGCAACGAAACTGTTGCTTTACATTTAGCATTAAGTGCTATGGAATTAAAAAGAGCCGACAAGATATTAATGAGCGTAAATACCTCTCCCTCATTGCCAGAAGTTGTCAGACATTTTGACGCTGAACCTATTTTTATAGACATACAAAATGATGGTTTTAATATTGATCTTAATAAGTTAGAAGAATACTTAAAACAAAATGATTCGAAAAAATTAAAAGGTGCTATTATATCTTTTGTAGCAGGAGTAATCCCAAATTTAGATAAACTCTATGAAATTAAAAATAAATACAATATTATGTTAATTGAAGATGCTACACTAGCACTAGGTAGTATGTATAAAAATAAGCTTATTGGATCACTTGAAGCTGATATGACAATTTTTTCAACCAATCATGAAAAAGGAAAATCCCCTTTAAATAATAATGGATTTATATTAACATCAAATGAGACATTGTTTACAAAAGGAAAATTACTCAGAACTCATGCACTAACTAAAAGTTATGATGATAAAGTAGGTTATATGTATGATGTCGTAGATATAGGATATAAATATGATATCACAAACTTAGAAGCAGCATTTGCTTTAGCACAGTTTTATAAAACAACAGATTTTTGTGATAGAAGATTAGAAATAGCCACAATATATAATAAAAAATTATCAGACTTAAAACATATTATATTACCAAAATTTGATGAAGATCAAATATTTAGCCAATATATAATTAAAATTTCTAAAAATAGAGATGGATTTGCTAGAGCTTTAAAGGATAAAGGTGTTTCAACTGAAGTAGATTATGTACCATTGCATTTACTATCGTATTATAAACAAAAATATAAATTAAAAATTACAAAATACCCTAATGCCTTAAATACTTATGGACAAATATTGTCTTTACCAATATATCCATCTTTGCAAGATAGTGAAATTGAATACATATGTAAAAGTATAATAGAAATTGCCAATGATTGGATATAAAAGTATTTATATTTGGGTTGAACAGTATTTATTTTTTCCTAATATTTTTCAAAAATTAATTAGTATTTTATTATTGCCAATTACTATTTTATTTTGTATAATTACTGTATATAAAAGAGCTACTGCAAAACCATTTGATTTTAAAATACCAATCATTAGTGTTGGAAATCTAATCGTAGGTGGTAGTGGTAAAACACCAGTTACTATTGCTATTGCTAAAAATAAAAAAGATATTGCTATTATTTTAAGAGGTTATGGGCGAAAATCAAAAGGGCTTAAAGTAGTCTCCAATCATGGCAACATCCTAGTAGATACACAAATAAGTGGCGATGAAGCAATGCTATTAGCTACTTCACTAACAAATGCAACAATAATTGTATCAAACAATAGAGAAGAAGGTATATTAAAAGCCAAACAACTAGATTCAAAAATTATAATACTAGATGATGCTTTTCATAAATATAATATTAAAAAATTTGATATTCTAATAAGACCTAAAATTGAACCTACAAATATTTTTTGCTTACCAAGTGGGGGATATAGAGAAACGAAAATAATGTACTCATTTGCCAGTTTAGTTTTACAAGACGGTATAGATTTTACTAGAATAGTTACCTTTAATAAAAATAATCAAATAGTAAAAGAGTTGCCAAAAAGATTAATATTATTAACAGCTATTTCAAAACCTAAAAGATTATTAGAATTTTTACATGAAGACACAATCATAGTTTCATACCCAGATCATTATTATTTTAAACAAGATGATTTAGAACAAGTGAAAACAAAATATCCAAACTACAGTATAATTACAACGCAAAAAGATGAAGTTAAATTACGACAATTTGATATCAAAAATCTTTACATCATGAACTTAGATATTAATATAACACAAGAAAATATCAATAGAATTGATAATTTTATAGGATAGGAAACTATCCTATTGGTTAACTAAACGACTATTATTTAATCATCGCTTCTAGTTCATCCTTAGAAACTTTGTTAAAGTTTAAGTATTTATAAACTTCATCAGTCATTTCAGGAGTAATTTTATTTGCAACTATTTCTAAGTACTCAGCAGCAGTTGGTAATGCACCTTTAAGTGCAACAACAGCAGCTAACTCAGCAGATCCAAGATAAACTTGTGAACCTTTTCCTAGTCTGTTATCAAAGTTTCTTGTTGATGTAGAGAATACGAATGCATTTTGTGCAACAGAAGCTTGATTACCCATACATAAAGAACAACCAGGTATTTCAGTTCTAGCACCAGCCATACCAAATACAGAATAATATCCCTCTTCTTGAAGAGTTTTCTCATCCATTTTAGTTGGAGGACAAATCCAAAGTTTATTAGCTACAGCTCCCTCACCTCTTAAGATTTCACCAGCAGCTCTAAATAAACCAATATTTGTCATACAAGAACCTACAAACACTTCATCAATCTCTGTTCTTAAACCAGCTTCTCTGATTTCTGTAAGAGTTTTAACATCATCTGGATCATTAGGACAAGCTAAAATTGGTTCTTTAATTTCATTTAAATCAATATTAATAGTTGCAATATATTTAGCATCGCTATCAGCTTCCATTAATACACCATTTTTAATCCAATCTTTCATCTTATTTGCTCTTCTTTGTAATGTTATTGCATCACTATAACCTTGAGCGATTAACTCTTCTATCAATACAATATTTGACTCAAGATATTCAACCACTGGTTCTCTGTTAAGTTTAACAGTACAAGCAGCAGCTGATCTTTCAGCAGATGCATCAGATAATTCAAATGCTTGCTCACATTTTAAATCTTCTAAACCTTCAATTTCTAAAACTGTTCCAGCAAAGATATTTTTCTTACCTTTTTTCTCAACAGTTAATAAACCATCTTTAATTGCTTGATGAGGAATAGCATTAACTAAATCTCTTAAAGTAATACCTGGTTGTAATTCTCCTGAGAATTTAACTTTAACAGACTGGGGCATTGTTAAAGGCATCATTCCAGTTACCCCTGCAAACGCAACAAGTCCAGATCCAGCTGGAAATGAAATACCAATTGGGAATCTTGTATGTGAATCTCCACCAGTTCCTACTGTATCAGGTAAACAAAGTCTATTTAACCATGAGTGAATTACACCATCACCTGGTCTTAAAATAAACCCTTTTCTTGATGTCCAGAACTCTGGAAGTGTGTGTTGTAAGTTAATATCTGCTGGTTTTGGATAAGCAGCTGTATGACAAAATGATTGCATAGTCATATCTGCACCAAAAGATAATGCAGCTAATTCTTTAATCTCATCTCTAGTCATTGGTCCTGTTGTATCTTGACTTCCTACTGTTGTAGCAATAGGTTCACAATACATACCAGGCTTAACACCTTCAATTCCACAAGCTTTTCCTACCATTTTTTGAGCTAGTGTATATCCACTACCATCATCACAAGGTTGTTCTGGTACTAAAAATATATCTCCTGCATCCATACCTAAAGCTTCTCTTGCTTTTGCAGTTAAACCTTTACCGATAATTAAAGGGATTCTCCCCCCTGCTCTCATCTCATCTGGTAATGTGTTTGGAGATAATTTAAACTCACTTACAACTTCACCATTTTTAAGAATTACACCATCAAATGGTTTAACTGTGATAGTATCACCTGTTTCTAAGTTAGCAACAGGTGCTTGAATTGGTAAACATCCTGAATCTTCTGCTGTGTTAAAGAAAATCGGAGCAATAATATCACCAATTACAACACCACCAGTTCTTTTATTTGGAATACCATCAATATCTTTACCCATTAACCATTGAACAGAGTTTATACCTGATTTTCTTGAACTTCCGGTTCCAACAACATCACCAACATAAGCTAAAGAATTACCTTTTTGCTTTAGTTCTTTCATTGTTTCAAGTGGTTTGTCCATTTTTGTTCCAAGGCAAGAGTTTGCATGTAATGGAATATCTGCTCTTGTAAATGCTTCACCAGCTGGAGATAAATCATCTGTATTTGTTTCACCTGGAACTTTATATACTGTAAGTGTAATTTCTGATTCTAATTCATCTTTGTTTGTAAACCACTCAGCCTTAGCCCATGATTCAATTACTTCTTTAGCTTTTGCATTACCTTGATCCATTAATTCTTTTACATCATTAAATGAGTCATATACTAATAAAGTATTTTTAAGTTGCTCTGCTGCAATTGTAGTTACTGCTTCAATTTTAAGTGCTTCAACTAATGGTTTTACATTAAATCCACCAAGCATTTTACCTAAAATAATACATGCTTTTTCACTATTTATTGCATCACATGAAATTGTACCTTGAACTATATCATTTAAAAATGCTGCTTTTACATAAGCTGCATCATCAACACCTGCTGGTATTTTATTTTCAAACATATCCATTAAATAGTCTTTTTCAATTATTGGTGATGCCTTTAATAATTCAACAAGCTGTGCTACTTGTTGGGATGTTAAAGCTAATGGCGGTACACCTAAAACTGCTCTTTCTTGTGTGTGTGCTTTATAGTCATCAACTAAATTTGCAACAGTACTCATATTATAAATCCTTTTAATAATTTTTTTTCAAAATAATTATACTTTAAAGTGACAAAAAGTAATACAAGTTTTATATAGTTATATTTTAGTTTATATAAATGTTTAGAATAGTTACATTTTGTATTTATCGTAATAAATTTAATACTATACTTTCTTAAAATAATATGACAATATGATTAGAATAATAACAATAAAAATTATTCCATAAGTTTTAAACTGCTCTATATAGGATAAAATTATTTCACCTAGTAAATATGCAGAAATACCTACAATTAGTGTCCAGCAAATCGTTGCTAATATATTAAAAAATATAAATTTTCTAGCATCATATTTTGTAAGTCCCATTACTAGTGGGATTAATGTTTTAATTCCATAAATATATTTTTGTAAAAATATAACTATTGAACCATATTTTTTCATCATCACATGCGCTAATGCAATTTTTCTTTTGTGCTTCTTCATCATATTTTTAGCTTGCATTTTATTATTTCGTGCAAGTAGAAATAAAAATTGATCACCTATAAAGTTGGCACTACTTGCTACTATTAAAGTTATATAAATATTTAAATCACCCGTATAAGACAGAACTCCAGCAACTCCAAGAGCTAAAAATCCACCGCCAAAAGAATACAAAAATAAAACAATATATCCCCAGTCTTTAATTAGCTCTTCCAAATATAACTCTTATGATTTATTTTTTCGTATCATTATAGTGATTTTTCTATAACCTTATTTAATCTACTAACAAAAGATACAGGATCTTTAATATCAACACCTTCTGCCATCTTAGCTTGATCTAATAATAGCCAAGAAATTGTCTCTATTACATCATTATCACTACAGTTGTTTAACTTTTTTACTATTTTATGATCTGGGTTTATCTCTAAAATTGAAACAGATTCAGGCACCTCTTGCCCCATTTGTTTCATCATAGCAGCCATTTGTGCCATTGGATCATTTGGATCTTTGACAACACAAGAAGGAGAATCGCTTAATCTATTGGTTGTTTTTACATTTTTAACTGCTTCTCCTAAAACATTTTTTATCTTCTCTACTATTGATTTAAATTTTTCTTCTACTTTTTTTACTTCCTCTTCAGATTGCTCTGTTTTTGGTGCCTCACAAGATGAAATATCTTTTAAATCCCAATCTTTATATGAACCTATAGCAGGAGTTACAACTTCATCAACCTCTCTATCATCTAATATAAGTACTTCGATATTATTTTTCTTATAACTTTCTATCAAAGGTGAATTTCTTAAAACTTTCTCGTCGTCACCTACAATATAAAAAATTGTTTTTTGATCTGTGCTAGCTCTTTCTTTATATGATGATAGTGATGTCATTTTCTCTTTATTGTTAGTTGATTTATATCTAACTAATTCTAGAATTGCATCTTTATTTGTATAGTCTTGATAAACACCCTCTTTTAAAGGTCTATTATATTCAGCTATAAATTTTTCATATTTTTCTTCATCTTTAGATATTTTTTTAATTTCACTTAAAATCTTTTTAATAGATGCTTGCTTGATATTTGCCATAACTTTATTTTCTTGCAAAAGTTCTCGTGAAACATTTAAAGGCAAATCATCACTATCGATTATACCTTTTACAAATCTAAGATATGTTGGTAATAATTCTTTTTCATCATCAGTAATAAATACTCTTTTTACATAAAGTTTTACACCTGGTTGAAAATCAACTCTATACATATCCATTGGAGCTTTTTGCGGTATATAAAAAAGTGTAGTGTAATTATTTACACCCTCAGCTCTTGTATGTACATAAGCCATTGGGGTTTCACTATCATGAGATATTGATTTATAAAATTCATTATAATCATCTTTTTTTAATTTTGCTTTTGCCTGTGTCCAAAGTGCTGTTGCTTCATTAATTTGCTCATGTTTTTTTTCTATAGTTTTTTTAGGTTCTTTTTTTGCTTTTTTATCTTCTTCACTTAAAGTTTCAGTAACTTCCTCAGTATAATTTAAAAATATCGGATAAGCTATGTGATTTGAGTATTTTTTAACAACATTTTCAACTTTATATTTAGAAGTGTAATCACTTACTTCTTCATCTTTCAGTTTGATGTATATTACAGTTCCGCTTTCATCTTTCGTGCACGACGACAAGTCGAAGCTACCAGTTCCATCGCTTGACCATTTGAATGCCTGCTCTTCACCAGCTTTTTTACTTATTACATCTACTTTATCCGCAACCATAAATACAGAATAAAATCCAACACCAAATTGTCCGATTAAATTACTATCTTTTTTAGCATCACCACTCATAGCATCAACAAATGATTTTGTTCCTGATTTAGCAATAGTACCAATAGAAGCAATTAAATCTTTTTCGTTCATACCAATACCATTGTCTGTTATCGTGATTGACTTATCTTCTTCATCTATTTTTATATTAATAACAGGAGTAGTTTTATACCCTTTTAATTGATCATCTGTAAGTTTTAAATATTCTAATTTATCGAGTGCATCACTACAGTTTGATACAAGTTCTCTTATAAAAATTTCTTTATTTGAGTATAAAGAGTGAGTCATTAATTTAAGTAGTTGTCCCACTTCTGTTTGAAATTCATGTTTTGCCATATTGTTCTTCCTCATTATATTATTAAATTTGAATTGAAATTATAGCAAATATTTATAAGATTTTGCTTAAAATTAGCACTTATATGATATGAGTGCTAATTATTAATATATTGTGCTTTTTCTTGATTTTCTTTTTTAATATGTCTTAAATGATTTTTATTGCTCAAAAGTGCATCGATTTTATATGAAGTATTAGGATCATTTGCCCCTTGCATGGTAGCAAAAACATCTACAATAGTACTTGCTTCATTTGTATTTGGCACAAAAACAACACATCTTTCTTTCATCGCTTTTAATACATTGTTTGCAAATTTTTTATTTGTTGTTGGCAACACAAATATATCACAAATTTTAATAGCAAAATTTTCTAAAAATAAAATTTTATTTTCTACACCAATCTCTTTCGCCCAATTTAGTGCAAATTTTATAGAATTGCTATCTCCACTTATAACTGCTTGGAAATTTGTTTCATTTAAATTTGAAATAATTCTTAAAAATCTAACAGCTCCATTTTGTCTAAAATTATTTGCCTTAAATAGTATGATTTTAGTCTTTTTATCTATGTTGTATTTACTTAAAAAATCTTTTTGTAATTTCTTCTTGCTCATATCTAAAGCCTGCACATTATAATAAATAGTGTCCAAAATATCATTGGCTGTGATAGATTTCATACATTGGTGATTTTCTTTATCTTCAAGTGGACATTCTCTTTTCATACAAGGCATACATTTAAACTCTTTTTTAATTAACATTGACTGTGGATTATTCCATTGTGAAGTTTCTTGATATTTAGTTGGTCCAAAAATACAAACTGTTGGTATCTTAAAAGAAGCTGCTAAATGCATAGGACCATTATCATTTGTAATAAATAAATCTAATTTATAAATATTTTCAATAAGTTGATCGATGTTTGTTTTACCAGCTAAATTAGTATAATTTTTAACATTTGATTTTTTTAATATCTTTGCGATATCTTTTGCCATTTTTGTTTCATTTGATCCACCAAAAATAATAATATCATACTCTTTAGACAACTCAATAGCAACTTTTGCAAATTTTTCAGGATACCACCTTTTAGCACTCCCATAAGCAGCACCTGGATTGATTCCTAGTTTTAATTTTGCACTATTTGTTTTATTTTTAATATTTTGATTTAAATATACTTTTAAATCATTGGGATATGTGGTAATAGATAAACTTTTATTTACAAAATCATTGTATCTTACAACTTGATGTTTTTGTCGTTTGTCATATCTTTTGTATTTAAATTTATTTTTAGCATCTATAAACCATAATAAAAAAGCGGTTGTGAAATTCTTACGGAAACTAAATGCCATATCAAATTTACCAACACTTTTTGCAAAATCTCTTAGATTTAAATACCTATTGCCACTATTTTTACTAGTATCAATAATAATTTTTTTTACATTTGGATGATTCTTAAATAATGAAGTTGAAACATTAGAACCAAAAATAGTTAACCTACATTTTGGATACGTATTAATTATATTTTCAATCGCAGGTGTTACCATAACAGCATCGCTTAGCCAAGTTGGTATCTCTATGAATATTTTTTTAGTCATTATTGTTCTCTTGGTTTTTAGTTATTAAATTTCTTATATCTTCCATAATATTATACAATCTTTTGTTTTTAAAATTATTTTCAAATATACCGTTACTAGACTCTTTAAAACTAGGATTTTCAATAGTTATCTCTTTTTTCTTTAGACTAAATTCTAAAATTCCTTGTTCTCTTTTTTCCTTATCCCATCTTAAAACACTCACTGATTTTATATTTTTAAACTCCTTAATTTGTTCTAAATATTTTAATAAAATCATTTTTTGATAAGATATTTCCATTTGCCCAACATGATCTCTTGCCATAATGATTAACTTATCAGCTCTATAGGTTGCATAAATAATATAGCCTAAGTGTTGATCTAATAAAATTCTAGATATCGCTTTATGGACTCTAAATCTTTTTCTAATCTCTGAGTATTGAGGCATATTAACAATACTACTAAATACAGAAATGATATCCTTTGAGTTATCATTTCTGTATTTAGCTACTTTTTTATCAAAAAAACTATATTGACTGTTAAAAAATGCTTTTTTAATTGCTTGATTGTTTTGCATATAACCACTATTCCTTTTAAGAATTATATCCAAATGATAATTAAATAATTTTTTGTAACTTTACGATATAATCATATTATATTATACAAACATAGGAGATTTAATTGAAAAAAGTTACTTTTATAGGTAATGGAAACATGGCACAAGCTATTATTAATGGTCTTGCAAATCATTCATACAATATTGAAGTTATTGGAAGAGATATCAATAAATTAAAGTCTTTAAAAAAACAGATACCTACAATTAATATTCAAATATTAGATGATGAATTTGATATTACAAATAAAAATATTATTTTTACTGTCAAACCATTTAATTTATTAGAAGTTAGTCAAAAATTACAAGGTACTGCCAATAGCTTTTATTCTGTTTTAGCAGGTACAACACTAGAACAAATAAAAAAAAATGTATTATCTAAACATTACATAAGAGTTATGCCAAATGTGGCAGCAAAATTTAATAGATCTATGACAACATTAACAGGCGATAAGTTTTTAAAAAATGATGCTATAAATATATTTAATTGTATTGGACAAACATTATGGGTAGATACTCAAAATGAACTTGATATTGCAACAGCAGTAGCTGGAAGCGGTCCTGCATTTCTGGCATATTTTGCAGATGCTATAATCGAAGGTGGTATAGGTGCTGGTTTAAAAAAAAAAGACGCTGTTTTATTAACAACAACACTTTTTAAAGGCTTTGTCCCATTACTTAGAGATGATGAACCTAAAAATATTATACAAAAGGTGATGAGTCCAAATGGTACAACTCAAGCAGGATATGATTATTTAACACAAAATAATATTAAAAAGCATATTAAGAATACTATACAAATAGCTTACAACAAGGCTTTAGAGCTTGCTTCATCATAAAAAATCTTTTTCTTTGTTTGAAACATTAATTTCACTTATTATATTATCCATGATAATGGGTGGTTTTACTGCAATTTTAACAACTAATATGTCATATCAAACATATAAAGATTTGCAATTAGTTGAAAATAAATTTTATTTAGATGGCACAATTATACAGAATGAAAATATACAATTCTTTAAATATTGATTTAATCACTATTTTGTTAGAATAATTCAAACTATGATGGGAGCAGAAAACTGAAAATGTTCAAACGATTTAGAAGACTAAGAGCATCCAATACTATTAGAAACTTAGTAAGGGAAACAATATTAACACCGGATGATTTTATGTATCCTCTTTTTGTAAAAGAGGGATTAAATGAAAAAATAGAGATTAAATCTATGCCAGGGGTTTATCAAATGGGGATAAACGACATAGTAAAAGAGTGTGGAGATCTACAAGGTTTAGGATTAAATTCGATTTTACTTTTTGCTATTCCTAAAGACAAAGATAGTATTGGAAGTGAATGTTTAAAAGAAGATAGTATGATTGCTACAACTATAAAAGCTATTAAAAAAGTTTATCCAAATATGCATATTACTACTGATTTATGTTTTTGTGAATATACAGATCATGGACACTGCGGTATTGTGGACTCAAAAACCAACAATGTAAATAATGATGCAACTTTAGAAATTTCAGCACAACAAGCATTGATTCATGCAAAAGCTGGGGCTGATATGATTGCTCCATCAGGAATGATGGATGGTATTATTACAACACTAAGGACTACTTTGGATAAAAATGGTTTTGAAAACTTACCAATCATGGCATATAGTACAAAATTTGCTAGTGCCTTTTATGGTCCATTTCGAGATGTGGCGGAATCATCGCCTAATTTTGGAAACAGAAAAACATATCAAATGGATGTAGCAAATAGACTCGAAGCGATAGAGGAATCTCTTGAAGATGAAAAAGAAGGTGCCGATATACTTATGGTCAAACCAGCACTTAGTTTTTTGGATATAATTAGAGATATCAGAAATAATTCTAATTTACCAATTGCTGCATATAATGTAAGTGGTGAATATGCTATGTTAAAACTAGCAGGTGCAAATAAGTTAGTAAATTATGATGAAATTATGATGGAAAAACTTTTGTCTATGAAAAGAGCAGGAGCTACTGTTATCATAACATATCATGCAAAAGAAGCATCTAAAATAATAAATAATAAATAATATGTATCCTATATCGCAATTTAATATCATAATATTGTCTATAAAAGATATGACTACCTCTCATATGTTAAAAATCGTATTTTTACCATTTTTAATCACTTTGATAATATTATATGCCTTATTCTTTTTAGTTGTGGATATAGAGTTTTTTACACAAAGTAAAGGTTTTTTAGAAGATCTTTCATTAAAATACTCTTTTATATCAATATTCTTAGGTACATTTATTCATGCAATAGGTATTTATATATTATTTTGGGTATCACTTTTTGTTAGTGTTGTAGTCGTCGGGTTTATGACTGCTTACATATTAAAATATCTACAAATAAAGTACTATCCAAATGTTAAGTTTAGCTATGAAAATAATATACTAAGTAGTATATATATCGTGATTAAAACTATTCTTATAATGATAATATTATTTATCATATTGATACCTTTTTATTTTATACCAGTTATAAATATAATTATAATTCATGTACCATTTTATTATTTTTTTCACAAAATATTACATTTTGATGTAGGCTCAACCTTGATGAATTATTCAGAATTACAAACATTTAAAATAAAAAATAAATTCTCACTAGAGATGCAAAGTGTATTTTTATATCTTTTAGCTATGATTCCATTTATTTCATTAATACTTCCTGTATTTTTTATTATTTATTTAGGTCACAACTATATGTACAAAATCAATAAAGATCATGAAATAAAACTTAGTATATAAATAGGATATATCAAAATGAAACATTTTTTAACACTCAAAGATTATTCAAAAGACGAGATTTTAGAAATCATTAATTTAGCTATTATAATCAAAAAAGAGACAAAGGAAAAAATATTTAAAAATTATATGGCAAAACAAACTTTAGGTATGATTTTTGAAAAAAGTAGTACGAGAACAAGGGTAAGCTTTGAAACTGGTATTTTTCAACTTGGTGGTATTGGGCTTTTTTTAAGTTCAAACGATATTCAGCTAGGTCGAGGTGAGCCTGCAAAAGATACTGCTAGAGCAATAAGCAGTATGGTTGATATGCTTATGATTAGAAATGATTCACAAGATGAACTTGAAGAATTTGCAAAATACTCTAAAGTACCGATTATAAATGGTCTTACAAATAAATTTCATCCAATACAACTAATGGCTGATTACATGACAATACTTGAATATGGTTTAGCTAACAATATACAAGCTGTTTATATTGGAGACGGAAACAATATGGCTCACTCTTGGTTAATGTTAGCTGCCAAATTAGGATTTAATCTAAATATTGCAACACCAAAAGGTTATGAAGTTGATCCAGATATCTTAAAAGAAACACTCAAAATTGCAAAGGCAAGTGGTGCTAAAATTAACGTAATGAATGATCCAAGAATAGCAATACAAAATGCGACAGTTGTAACAACTGATACTTGGATCTCAATGGGGCAAGAAAATGAAAGGGAAAAAAGATTAAAAGATTTTAAAGGTTTTATTGTCGATGCAAATTTAATGAATTTAGCTGATAAAAAAGCTATATTTTTACATTGTCTTCCTGCATATAGAAATTATGAAGTTAGCGAAGAGGTTTTTGAAAAGTTTAGTAAAACAATATTTGATGAAGCAGAAAATAGACTACATGCACAAAAAGGTATTATGGTTTATTTAAATAGAAATAGAGGCTAGAATGATAGATTTTAAGAAATTTGAAAAATATAGTAAACCAGGTCCACGATACACAAGCTATCCAACAGCACCAGAATTTAATACAAATTTTACCGAACAAGATTTAATAAAAAAACTTCAAGAACAAAATGATAATAGACCGCTTTCTCTTTATATACATATACCTTTTTGTAGAAGTGCTTGTTATTTTTGTGGCTGTAATGTAATTTTTACTAGTAAAGATGAAAAAAAAGTCAGATATATTAAGTATTTAAAAAAAGAATTAAAAATTTTGGCAACCCATCTTGATACAAACAGAATCGTAACACAAATGCATTTTGGAGGAGGAACACCAACTTTCCTAAGTCCTTGTCAACTTGAAGAGGTAATTAATATTATCAAAAAAACTTTTCCAAATTTTGCAAATGATGCTGAAGTATCTTGTGAGGTTGATCCTAGATATTTTACAAAAGAACATATGAAAGTTTTAAAAGATGCCGGAACAAATAGATTAAGCTTTGGAGTTCAAGATTTAGATTCTCAAGTACAAAAAACAATTCATAGAATTCAACCATTTGAAACTACACAAAATGTTGTAAATATTGCAAGAGAGGCTAATATAAAATCTATAAATATTGACTTGATATATGGTCTTCCTTATCAAACCAAAGAAACTTTTGCAAAAACAATTAAAGATATAGTCAAATTAAATCCGGATAGACTTGCTGTCTTTAATTATGCACATGTTCCTTGGATGATGAAAACTCAAAGAAAATTTGATGAAACAACATTTGCTCCACCATCTACCAAACTAGAAATACTTAAAGATACAATTTTATTTTTCGCATCAAAAGGATACAATATGGTTGGAATGGATCATTTTGCTAAACCTGAAGATGAACTTTTTAAAGCAATTAAAAAAGGTGAACTACATCGTAATTTTCAAGGTTATACCACAAAAGGTGGTGCAGATTTAATTGGCATTGGTGTTACATCTATTGGCAATGGAGTTGATTATTATTCTCAAAATTTTAAAACTTTGCAAGAATATGAAAATGCTATAGATTCTGGCAGTTTGCCTATATTTAAAGGATATATTTTAAGTCAAGATGATATGCTTAGACAATTTATCATCATGGAACTAATGGCAAATTTTTCATTAAATATAAAAGCAGTTGAAACTAAATTTAATATAAATTTTAAAACTTATTTTAGTGATATATTAAATAATTTAGAAGAGTTTGCTGATGCAAATCTAATAACTATGACTCAAGATAAAATAGAAGTAAACCAAACTGGCTGTATGTTAATACGAAATATATCTATGATTTTTGATGCCTATTTAAACAATACACCAGAAGATAAAAGAAGATTTAGTAAAACAATATAAAATATTTATAATATTTTTATTATATATCTTTTTGTAAATTCCTTTTTCTGCTAGCTAAAATGATCACCAAAAACACAACTGTTGTCATTATATAAACCCAAGTTGGGATTGGTACAGGATCGCCCGTAGCATATGAGTGCATACCACTTAAATAAAAATTAACCCCGAAATATGTCATCAAAATACTAGAAAATGCCAAAGTTGAAGTAACAGAAAATATAAATATTGTATTTAATTTAGGGATCATTCTAAGATGTAAAACTAAAACATAACAGATTATTGAAATATATGCCCATGTCTCTTTTGGATCCCACCCCCAATATCTTCCCCAGCTTTCATTTGCCCATATTCCGCCTAAAAAATTTCCTACAACCAAAGCAGATAAACCTATAATTAAAGCTATTTCATTTATAGCAGTTATATGTTTAATAGTATCGTCAATGTGTGGCTTATTTGGATCTCTAAAAATAAAAAAAATCAATGACATAAACCCTAAACTAGCTCCGATTCCTAAAAAGCCATAAGAACCTGTGATTATTGATACATGAATAGTAAGCCAATACGACTTTAATACAGGAACTAAATTCGTAATTTGTGGATCTATTCCAGCTAAATGTGCTGTGAACATAAAAATGCTTGCCATTATAACTGTTGCACTTAATGCTAGCATTGACTTTCTAAAGAAAATAACACCTGCTAACATAGTAGACCAAGCTATATACACCAAAGATTCGTAAGTGTTACTCCAAGGTGCATGACCACTTATATACCATCTATGAGCCATCCCAAATGTATGTAGTGCAAACAAAATAGCTAATATTGCAAAAAGCACTATAGTTAATTTTGGAAAATACAAATTTTTGTTAAAAATAGGTAAAAATGAAACGATAAACATTATCAACCCTATTAAAATATAAGCTAGTGTTAATTTGGAAAAAATATTTATTTTATTAAATAGTATTTCATTGTCTATAATATTTTTAGATGGGATAATGTCTTTTCCAACTTTTTGTTGAAATTGACTAATCAGCCCTATATATTTATTTGCTTCTTGATAATTATTAGATATCACGCTATTTATCAATCCTCTAATCATCATTTTAATAATATTTCCATCTTTTTCATGAAAATTATTTATTGCTTCAACAGGAGGATACCATACATCACTATTTGCATGATTATGACTGTCGTTTGGCCTTGGAAATATTTTAAATAAACTTCCATAATAAACCATATATGCAATATTTAATCTTTCATCAAGTTTTATAATATCTTTTTCAAAAGTACCTCTCTTATTTGGATTCATAGCACTGGCTTTTTCTACCAAATTTTTTAGCTTATATTCTCCATTTTTGTCAAAAATTTCGTTAAATGCTATATGTGTTCTTTTTTTATCAATACCAATTAATGCTTTTAATTTTGGCGTTGTTATTTGAAGCATTTTCACATCTCTCCAGATATCTGGCCTACTCATCATGCCCAATACTATTTGATTTGCATTCATCCCCAATAAAGAACTCTTTCTTGCTAGTTTTCTTAATATTTCATTATTTAATGAATCAAGAGGTTTCATTCTTCCTGTGCTTGATTGAGTAACCAAATGACCAAATTTATCGGCAGTTTCTATTGAGTTTTGTTTAAACTCATTTAAATAAGCAACTTTATCATTAGCATAAATTTGATTTGGAATTATAGCTATTAATATAGAAACTATAACAGCTACATTAAATTGTTTAGTATATTTAATAAGTCTAGAAAAACGACTCTTTTTGTCAAATACATTCATTAGTAATCCTAAAACTAATAAAAAATATCCTAAATATGTAGGAATTGTACCAGGGTCATTATTAACAGAGAGGATAGTTCCTTTTTCATCTTGATCATAAGAGCTTTGGAAAAATTGATATCCACCATATTGCAAGGTTGAGTTCATAAAAATTCTATATTCAAAATTTATATTATTTATTTTATCTATAACTTCAACCTCGCTAGCATATGATGATGGAGACATACTTCCTGGATAACGATCAAGCTGAAAATCATTAAGTTTGATTGCAAAAGGGATTGTTAGTTTTTTTGAACCATATGATAAAATTACCTTAATATCATTTTTAAAGAATAAATCTCTTACAACGCCAGGGGTTTGTCCTCTTTGTCCTACTAGCTTTACTACTTTTGATTCATCTTCAAGAGTAACCTTCGTACCTATTAAATTCATAGTAGCACTGTTTTTTTTTGCAAATTTATAATCAGCTAACGATATATTTAATTTTTTATTTGCAAATTTTATATCATAATTAAAATCATTATCTCCAATAGCACTAAACTCTTTTTTAAATTCATTGTAATATGTTGTGCCGTTATAATCTATGACTACTTGAATATATGGTTCAAGTGAAAGCATATTACTTTGTGTTTGCCCCTCTTTTATATGCATAATTCCTTCATATCCTACATATCTTGTCAACGAAGCACCTATCAAAATAACTATAAATGAAAAATGAAAAATAAACTTAGCCTGACTTTTCCACATTTTTCTTTTGACAATAATACCAGATAAATTTACAATAGCAAGTACCATGACTATTTCATACCATAAATTATTATATACAAGCACTCTAGCTGTCGATGTACCATAGTCATTTTCTATAATAGTAGCAACCGCTGCGCCAATACCCAATAAAGCCAATGAAAACAACATGATCCATCTTGAAAACAATATGTTCGATATATTTTTAATTATCATTAATATATTCCTAAATGTGAAATTACAAAACATTGTATCAAAAATAGACCATATTTTATATAATTATTTATACTAAATATATTTTATAAAGTTTTATTTAGAAATATCTTTTTTTCTTATTTAATCTTGTTATAATGTCGTTTTATATATACTTAAACTAAGTTAGTATACTAAAATTGTATTGATTATTATACACTGTTAACTAAAAAGGACAAATATGTTTAACAAAATAGAAATGTCACATTCAAAATTTATATTTTATTTTACTATTTTAGTGTACACGATTTTCAATACTATTAATATTGATAAATTAACAAAATGGTTTTATTATAATGATGAACTTAATTATTTTAGTTTTATTGCTTACCTAGTTTTAGGATATTCTTTATTTTTAATTGTCTTTACGCTTATTGCACATAAATATACAACTAAACTATTATCAATTATTTTAATTGTGCTTAGTACTTTTGTAACATATTTTATCATTAAATTTAATGTAGCCTTAGATACATCAATGGTTTTAAATATAATACATACAGATGCTACAGAATCATTACCATTATTTTCTACTCAAATGCTACCTTATATATTCTTTTTAGCAGTCGTACCGATTATATTAATTAGTATGATAAAGATTAAGTATAAAAACAAAATCAAACACATATTAACATCAATAGTTACGATTATACTTGCTTTTATTATAGCTTTAAGTATAACCTATATATCTTTTAAAGAACTACATAGAGCAGCGAATCTATCGAATAAGTACATTTTATATTCATTAGTACCTGTAAACTATTTAGCTGCAATCATAGATGTAGCAAAAAAAACTATAATACCAATGCTAAATTTTGATGCTATACCAGATAAAAACATCACAGCAACCATTATAAAAAAAGATGATTTGGTGGTAGTTTTGGCAATTGGCGAGGCTGTACGACAAAAAAACTTAAGCCTATATGGATACGCAAGAGTAAATACAACTCCTTTATTGTCAAAAATTAAGAATTTGTACACTTTAAATGGAAATGCAAGACTAGGATCTACACTATATGCATTAAAAGAGATTTTAAGAAAAGATGATATAAAACTAACTCATATAACTAATACTGCTGGGATTAAAACAAATTGTTATGTTAATTATACGATGTATGATAATTGTTCTGTTGGAGAGATAAAGGCGATAGCTGTCAGATATAACAATAGTTATGATGAGGATGTGATTCCACTAATGGAAAAAAACTTAAATGGATACAAAAATGGATACAACTTTATAGTACTTCATCTTGGTGGTGGAGCACATGGTCCTATATATAGTCATAGGCATCCTAAAAAATACAATATCTTAAATCCTATTTGCAATAATCCAGACATGCTAAATGTTTGTACCAAAGAGGAAAGGTATAACTCTTACGATAATGCAATGTTATATCAAGATTATGTAGTAAGCCAGATTATATCAAAATTAGACAACTCAAAAGTACCATATATATTTATTTATGTGTCAGACCATGGTGAGTCATTGGGTGAAGATGGGTATGTATTTCACGGGATGCCACCAGGAATGCAATTACCTCCAGAGCAAGCTAATATAGCATTACTAGTAAAAGCATCTATGCCCATTGAGATAATCAAAAAAAGTGCATATACACAACCAGATATATTTGATACTATACTTAGTTTATTTAATATTAAAATAAAAGATTTTAATAAAAATGGTAATTTTATCAACAAACAATAAAATATTAAATATATTATTTAAAATCGGCACCTATTGCTTGACTAATGTGTGTGTATCCATCTGCTTTGATGAGCTTAACTAATTCATCATTTATATTTTTACATATGCTAGGACCTTCAAAAATAAATCCTGATAAAATTTGCACAAGAGTAGCACCTGCCTTAATTCTTCTATAAGCATCTCGAGCTGAACTAATACCCCCTACACTAATTAATGTTGTTTTGTCATATAGTTGTGCTCCGATATCTTTAAACAAATCATACGACTTATCGCTTAATATTGCACCACTAATACCTCCAAAATCTTTACTATTCTTAAGAAGCGAATAGTCCTGAGTAGTATTAGTTGCAATAATTCCGCTGGCACCATGATTGATAGCTGTTTGACAAAGTGTAATAGCTGTTTGACTTTTCATATCGGGAGCAATCTTTAAAAAAACTGGTTTATTGGTTATTTTATTTGTAAGTGTAAAAATGGCCTTAATAAATTCTTCATTTTGTAAATCTCTTAAGTTTGGAGTATTTGGACTAGAAATATTAACAACTAAATAATCACAAATATCTTTAAAACCTCTGATTAATATTTCATAGTCGTTCAATGACATATTTTCTGGTGTATCTTTATTTTTTCCGATACTAACACCTATTGGTATATATGACAAATGAATATTCTTTAAATTTTGTATTACACAATAAGAACCTTTATTGTTAAATCCCATAGCATTTTGAATTGATTTTTGTTCAGGAAATCTAAAAAGTCTAGGTTTATTATTTCCTTTTTGTGGCTTTGGAGTAACTGTACCTATTTCAGTATATCCAAATCCCAAGGCTGGTACAGATTTTATCATTGTAGCATTTTTGTCAAAACCAGCACCAAGTCCAATAGGATTATGAAATCTGATACCAAAAATATTTTGACTTAAGATATCGTTTTTTACGAAATTCTTTTTTATCATATAATCATTTAAAAAAGAGCAGTGAGGTAAAACTCTAAGGCTATACTCTGCGATTGTATGTGCTGTTTCAGGTTCAAATTTAAACATTATTTTTTTAATATTTTCGTAATTAAACATATATAGCCCTTATATTTTAAATATTTACCGACTCATAAAGTCGTTTATATTCGATACAATTTTTAAATAATTCATTTTGAGTACCTTGACACACTATGCTTCCATTTTTGAAAACAGCAATTTTGGTTGCATTTTTAACAGTACTTAGCCTATGTGCAATAATAAATACAATTTTATTTGTAGATATCTCATCTAATACTTGTGTGATCATAGTTTCACTCTCATTATCAAGTGCTGATGTAGCTTCATCAAAAATTAAAATTTGTGGATTTTTATACAAAGCTCTTGCTATTGCTATGCGTTGTCTTTGTCCTCCACTTAAGTTTGTTCCAGATTCATCTAAAATAGTATTGATATCTTCTGGCATATTATTGACAAAATCTAAAGCGTGAGCTTGAGTTAAAACATCATATATTCGTTTTTCATCATACGGTTGTCCGTAGGCTATATTTTTACCAATAGTATCATTAAAAATATAAACTCTTTGAGTTACTATTGAAATGTTGTCTCTTAAACTTTTAAGCGAATAATTTTTAATATTTGTACCGTTAAATAGTATATCTCCACTATTAGTATCATAAAATCTAATTAGTGTATTTATTAATGAACTTTTTCCGCCACCACTATCTCCAACTAAAGCGATGGTTTCCCCCAAACTAGCTTTTAAATTTATATTTTTTAAAGCATCTTTGTTTCCAAATTTTAAGTTCACATCTTTAAATTCAACATTTCTGCAATCATTAGTAAATATTTTCCTACCACATGTAATTGATGGTTTTATTGCAAAAATATGGTTTATTCTTTCATTTGCAGCAATTGCATCTTGTAGTTGATTAAACAATGAAGATAAGCTTTTTATTGGTGTATAAAGCATCATTAGTGCTGTTATAAATGAAAAAAATGTACCTACACTCATATCTCCATCTATTACTAATTTTCCACCTAAAGCTATAATAACTGCTAATGCGATGGAGCCTAATATTTCCATAAAAGGTGATACTAATTCATTGACTTTTACTGCTTTTATATTGATATTAAAAAATTCTTGATTAAATTTGACAAAGTTATCTAACTCCAAAGTTTCAGTAGAACTTGCTTTTATGATTTCGATATTGTTAAATACTTCGCTTAAATGTGAAGTAATATCAGAGTTTTTTTCTTGTGATTTAAAAGATAATTTTTTCACTTTTTTTGCCATAATAGATAGAGGGTAAAAAGCTATTGGCATCACTACTAGTCCATAAAAAGCTAATTCAGCATTTTGATATATAACTACACCCACAAGAGCAACAATGATTACAGATTCTTGTATGATTCTTGAAATATGCGTAGACACAGCATTTTGAATACGGTTTATATCGTTTGTAATACGACTAATCAGAGAACCACTATGACTATCATAAAAAAATACCAAATCTAAGTTCAATATATGAAATAAAAATTTATTTCTTATATTCTTTATAATATCTTGACCAATATACGATATATAATACACTTGCATATATCTACCAATACCTTTTGCTACATAAAGTCCAATGATTACTAATGGAACAATTGCCAACATAACTTCATCTTTTTTTACAAAAATATCATCTAGAAGTGGTTTCATTATATAAGCGGTACCAGCAGTACCAATTGCTACTAAAATAATACCAATTAACACAAGTATAAACTTACTAATATAATTTTTATAATATGGAAGATACTGTTTAAAAAAATGTTTCAAATAAAATAACCTTTAAGCTTAATATATCAATCTATTTTTGTAAAAATTGAGTGCCAATTCCATCACTCGTAAATAGTTCCAGCAAAAGACTATGTTCTACTCTGCCATCTATGATATGTGCTTTATGCACCCCATTATAAATAGCATCAATACAAGCATCAACTTTAGGTATCATGCCCTCTACTATAGTTTCATCATTTTTATATTTTTGCACATCATCTTTATCCAAAGAATTTAATAAATTTCCATTTTTATCTAGCACACCTTTTGTATCCGTTAAAAATAAAACTTTAGTTGCATTTAATGAACTAGCAATTTTTGATGCAGCTATATCTGCATTAATATTAAATCCAGGATGATTTGGTCTAGAACTATCGGCTATTGGAGCAATCACAGGTATAAATCCCTCTTCTATTAAATCTGATATCATATTTGAATTAATAGACACAATTGTTCCTGTGTATCCAAATTTACCATCATCTTTAGCAACCGCTTTGATACAACTACTATCCTTACCACTAATGCCAATAGCTTTAGCGCCATGATAATTTAATAATGAAGTAATATTTTTATTAATATCTCCACTTAATACCATCTCTACTATTTTCATACTATTCTCACAAGTAACTCTATGGCCATCTATAAATTCAGATCTAATATCTAACTTTGTAAGCATATTGGATATTTTAGCTCCTCCACCATGAATAATAACTACTTTAATACCAACAAGAGAAAGTAAAACAACATCTTGTGCAAATTTTTCTTGCAATATTGGACTCGTTTGTGCTGAACCACCATATTTAATTACAACAGTTTGTCCATTAAATTCTTTGATGTACGGTAGAGCATCTAAAAGTGTATTTACTTTGTTGGATTTTACTTGCATTATTTTTCCTAGCTTTTATTTATTTAGTTAAAACTTTCAACTATTGCTAAAGCAGCATCTCGACCATCAGCAGCAGCAGTAACAGCTAAATTTGCACCTCTGACACTATCACCACCTGAATATATTTTATTGTTTGATGTCATTCCACTTGTCTAATTCTAAAGAAGATGACCTAATAAACTCTGGTAATTCTTGATCAAAACCTAATGCCATAATAATAATATCGGCCTCTTCCAAATAATCGCTACCATCTACCCCAACAACTCTTTGTCGCCCAGTTTCATCCGCTTCGCTTAAGATAGTTTTTTGTAGATTAATTCCATTATTAACAATAGAAACAGGACTTACATTAAATACAAATTCAACACCTTCTTCTTTTGAATTAACAACTTCCTTTTTACTTCCTGGCATATTAATTTCATCTCTTCTATAAAGGCATTTAACACTACTAGCACCTTCTCGCACAGATGTTCTAACACAATCCATAGCAGTATCTCCACCACCAATAACTACAACTTTTTTATTTTTTACATCAATAAAATTTTCAACTTTTTCGTTGAAATTTCTTTTTTGAATAGCTGTTAAAAACTCCATTGCCAAATACACATTATCATTTTTTTCACCATCAATATTAGCAAGTTTACCTTTTGTTGCACCAATACCTATAAATATAGCATCAAATTCTTTTTCTAGATCTTTAAAACTTTTATCTTTACCTACCTCACAATTTGTAATTAATTTCATACCTGCATTTGTTAAAAAATCGATTCTCTTTTGAACTCTTTGTTTTTCCAATTTAAAACCAGGAATTCCATAGGTTAAAAGTCCGCCAGCCCTGTTGGCTCTTTCAAACATCTCAATTTCTATGCCATTTCGCAAAAGAAAAGTAGCAGCACTAATACCTGCAGGTCCAGAACCAATAATTGCTACTTTTTTACCAACTCTTTTAGTATTAAATTTTGGAACCAAACCATTGTCAAATCCTAGTTCAGTAATATGTGTTTCAATAGAACCAATAGTAACAGCACCATGAGTATCATTTAAACTACAATCACCTTCACAAAGTACATCTTGAGGGCAAATTCGTCCAAGAATTTCTGGAAAAGGTGAAACTTCATTTGATATATTAAATGCTAATTCTAAATCTTTATTTGCTATTTGTTTTAGCCAAGCTGGAATTATATTATGCAATGGACATTTTGTATGGCAATAAGGATCACCACATTGCATACATCTTGATGCTTGATCAGAAGCTTTTTCATCATCAAAAACTTCATAAACTTCATCAAAATCTTTAATTCTTGTCATAACTCCTCTTTTAGAAGGATTTGCTCTATCTAAATTAGTAAACTTTAACATCATTAATCTCCCTCATCTGGATTCAATGGTAACACTATCATATTTTTTGGTTTTACCATCCAAAAATTTCTAATTTCTGCCCTAAAATTATCTAATACACAAATAGCTTTGTCAGATTTGGTTTCTATTACATAATCTTGAAGTAATTTTTTTAGATAAATTCTTTCTTGTTCTCGTTCATCTGTATCAATTCTAACAGCTTCTATTAATTCTTGATTCATATTATCGATAAATTCTCTTTTTACATCATAAACAAATCCTAGGCCACCTGTCATACCAGCACCAAAATTAATACCAGTTTTTCCTAAAGTTACCATAATACCGCCAGTCATATACTCACAAGCGTTATCACCAGTACCTTCAACTATAGCAATACAGCCAGAATTTCTAACTGCAAATCTTTCCCCTACACTTGCTCTTACATATAATTTACCGCCCGTTGCTCCATAAAGACAAGTATTACCAGCTCCTGCAAAATCTTCACCTTGTTGGGCAGGATTAATAATAATCTTGCCTCCACTCATACTCTTACCAACATAATCATTACTAGCACCATCTAAATAAATATTTATTCCGCGACTTAAAAATGCACCAAATGATTGACCAGCAATACCCTTGAGTTTAAAATTTATTGAACCATCAGGCAACCCTTTATCGCCATAGTACTTAGCAATCTCGCCAGATATTAAAGCCCCAAAACTTCTATTTAAATTTCTTATTTTTGTATCTATCGTAATTGGATTATCTGGATTTTTAATAGTTTTGTGAACTTTTTTGAGAAGCTTTTTTTCCATCTCATTTTTATCATAAGGATCGTTTTTCTCTTGTTTGCATGTATCAATTCCATCGATTCTTCTTAATACATTTTGAAAATCAAATTTTTGTGCAAACTCATCATTTATTACTTTTAATAAATCACATCTCCCTACAATTTCTTCAATACTTGCATAACCGAGCTTAGCAAGTATCTCTCTAATGTCTTGTGCCAAAAAGTCAAAATAAGCTATTAATTTATCTACTGTACCTGTAAATTTTTCTCGTAAATTTTCATCTTGAGTAGCAACACCAACACTACATTTATTAGTATGACAAATTCTTAATATTTTACAGCCTAAGATCGTAAGAAGTGGGGTACCAAAAGCATAAGATTCGGCTCCAAGCATCGCTGCTTTTACCACATCAATACCAGACTTTAATCCACCATCAGCTTGTACATGAACCATACCCCGTAGATGGTTTGCTTTAAGTGCATTATGTGCTTCGGACAATCCTAACTCCCAAGCATTTCCTGTGTATTTAATAGATGTAAGTGGAGCAGCTCCAGTACCGCCATCGGCACCAGAGATAATAATTTTATCAGCGTATGCCTTAGCAACACCAGCAGCAATAGTACCAACTCCAATAGTAGATACTAATTTTACTGTAATTTTTGCTTCTGGATTCACTTGCTTTAAGTCAAATATTAGCTGTGCTAAATCCTCAATAGAATATATATCATGATGAGGAGGTGGTGATATAAGTGTAATGCCGGCTATGGTATGCCTTAATGTCGCAATCATAGGAGTAACTTTTGCTCCTGGCAATTGACCACCCTCGCCTGGTTTTGCACCTTGTGCTACTTTTATTTGTAACTCTTGAGCACTTCTTAGATATCCAGGAGTTATACCAAATCTTCCTGATGCAACTTGCTTAATCTTTGAATTTTTTAAAGTATTAAATCTAGATGGATCTTCGCCACCTTCGCCAGAATTTGAAGCTCCTCCAATTGTATTCATTGCGATTGCAATTGCTTCATGAGCTTCTACAGAGATACTACCACAGCTCATGGCTGCTGCTGCAAATCTTTTATAAATGTTTTCTTTTGACTCAACTTTATTTATTGAAATCTCTTTTTTATCACTATTAAATTCAAAAAAATCTCTAATAAACTTTTTATCTCTTGACTCTATAATGTTTTTTAAATCTTGATAATTATTTTGGATAGCCTTTGTAGTATCTGGTGCAAAATCATGATATTCACCACCATTAAGATACTTATAAAAACCGCCCATATTAAGTGGAAACATCGTTTTATCATTTACAAATGCATCGAAATGACTTTTTTCTATCCTAGCTTCTATATCTTGATATGTTAATCCAGATAAATCAGACATAGCGTTTGCAAAACAGTCATTATTTATATCATCGCTTAATCCAATCACATCAAATAATGATGAATATCTATAACTAGCGATTGTAGCAATACCCATCTTTGACATAATTTTCAATAAACCACCATTTAGAGCTTTTTGTGTATTCTTTAATTTATCAACCAAGGCATATTTAGACAAATCTTTTCTTTCATTGTAAGATATAACTGAAGCATACATCATATATGGATATAATGCTGTGGCTCCAAATGCTAACAATACAGCTGCACTATGCGGATCATAAACTTCACCTGTAACTGCGATGATAGATATCATATTTTTAATACCATCTTCTTGTAAATGCTGGTTTATATACCCAACTACAAGTGCCATTGGTATTATCTTATTCTCTTTTGAAAGTCGTCTATCATCTAAAATAACAATACTTACACTATCATTTATAATTGCATTTCTTACTTCATAATACAAGGAAGATAAAGATATTCTTAAATCATTTTTAAATGTTGTACTAAAAGTTTTATTTCTATAATATTCATCATATCTTGGATGTGTATCATCTCCAAGAGAGATCAAAACATCCATTTTTTCCTTCATTAAAATTGGAGTAGCAGATTTTAATCTTTTAGCAAATATTAAATCTTCTTTTAGTGCATTTTGAACATGTCCGAAACCAGTATTTAAACTCATAACAATTTTTTCTCTATATGGATCGATTGGTGGGTTTGTAACTTGTGCAAATTTTTGTCTAAAAAAGTCTGTAAAATTTCTATGTTTAGTTGAAAAACAGCTCAAAGGAGTATCGTCACCCATAGAACCTGTTGGTTCTTTACCATCATTTGCCATTGATTCAATCATTTGATCCAATACTTCATAAGTGATATTAAAAAACCTTTGTTTTTTAGCAATATCTTTAATCGTATAATCACTATTATCAACAAACGTTTCTTCAATATATTCTTGCAAATAATTCATATCAGCAGTTAGCCACTTAGCATAATTTTGAGATGATTTCAAATAATTATTAATATCATTTTCTTTTAACACTTTCCCATATTTTAAGTCAACTCCAATCATTTGTCCAGACTGGAGCATCCCTCTTTCAAGCACATTATTATCATCAATTTCAACTGTACCATATTCACTAGTAATGAATAATCTATCATCTTTTGTAATTACATACTTAGAGGGTCTTAAGCCATTTCGATCGATCAAACAGCCAATGCGTCTACCATCTGTAAGTGATACAGCAGCTGGACCATCCCATGCTTCAAAACATGTTGAGCTATACTCATAAAAAGCTCTTAAATCAGGATCCATATGTGGAGCATTTTGCCATGGTGCTGGTATTAAACTTCTTGCGGCTTTAAAAAAATCCATACCATTAACAATTAAAAATTCAAATATATTATCCAAAGAGGCACTATCGCTTCCACCATCTTGCAATATTGGAAATATTTTTTGCAACTCTTCTTTTGTAAAAACTTCGGATTCTAAAGTTTCCATTTTAACTTTTACATTAAATCTATTTGCATTAATTGAATTAATTTCACCATTATGTGCTATACCCCTAAATGGTTGAGCTAGTTTCCATTTTGGAAGAGTATTTGTCGAAAATCTTTGATGAAATAAAGAAAAAGATATCTTAAAATTTTTATCTTGTAAATCCGTATAAAACTGCTTAATAGTTGTAGGCATAACAAGCCCTTTGTAGGCAATGATCTTGGAAGAAAAAGTTGGAATATAGAAATTTTGTGAATCTTTTAATTCGTGTTCACATTCTTTTCTGGTTAAATACAGCATAGCATTGAACCGTTGTGTTGATACAATAGAATTTGGAACTACGAATACCTGAATAATATTAGGCAATATATCTAAAGCTTGTTTACCTAAAACATCAATATTAATAGGTACTGCTCTAGTTAAAACAACTTTTAAATCATTAATTTTGCAATATTTCTTAAATACATCAATTTGACTATCGTCATCACTAAATATCATAGCAACTGCATATGTTTTAGGTAAATCTATGGCTTCATTTTTTGCAATTTGCCTCATAAACGCATCAGGCATAGATAACAATAATCCACTACCATCACCACTTCTACCATCAGCACCTACAGCTCCACGATGCATCATTTTTGAAAGAGATTCAATCGCATCATCAAGGTTTTGATGTGTTGGTTTATTTTGCAAGTGTGCTACTAATCCAAACCCACAATTATCTTTAAAAGAAGTTAATTTATCTAAGTTACAACCCATTGTTTACCTTTATTAATATATTTGATTAATAGACATGATTTTAACTAAATGATATTTAAAATATGGTTAAATCATTGGTCATAGTGAATAACTAATAGTGCTAATACCTTGATTAGTTAACTCTTGACAAATAGTACCAGTTGTATTATCTATAGTTACTTTTAATTTACTATCTTCTATTTTAATATCTATACAAGTCTTTTTATTCTCTAAATATTTAATTTCAGTATCTGAAATATCCCATGTAGCACTATTTAATGTTACACAATCACTTATTTTATCAATTTTGCCATTTAGTAAATAATAACTTTGAATCGAGGTTGTAATAGTAGTAATATCTTGCTTTAAAGATGACACAATTGCATCATTTCTTGTATCCATAAATTTAGGAAGTGCAACAGAAGCAATAATTCCCATAACAACTATCATAAAAATTAATTCGATTAAAGAAAAAGATTTTTTGTACATGATTTAATTCCTTAAAAATTATATTTAATCATACAATTATTTACTTTAACTTTAACATTATTTTATCAATATTAGGATAGAATCAATTTATATTAAAAATAGGAATCTAATATGGGTAAAATATTTGTCGATGCTTGTAAAGGTCTAGAAACACCATACACACCAGTCTGGATGATGAGACAAGCAGGAAGATACTTGCCTGAATATATGGCAGTTCGGACATCTGCAGGAAACTTTTTAAATCTCTGTCATGATCCTAAAAAAGCAGCAGAAATTACTATCCAACCATTAGATATAGTCGGTGTTGATGCTGCAATTTTATTTAGCGATATTCTAGTAATTCCAAATGAGATGGGAATGAATTTAGAGTTTATAAAAGGCTTTGGGCCAAAATTTAATAATCCCATAAAAACACAAGGAGATCTAGATAGACTAATTGGTGGCGATGAAGCTGCATCAAAATTAACTTATGTTTTTGAAACTATTAAAATATTAAAAAAACAATTAAATCAAAGAGATGATAATATTGCTTTGATTGGATTTGCTGGGGCTCCTTGGACATTGGCAACCTATATGATTGAGGGACAAGGAACTAAAACATATAATCTTTGTAAAAAAATGATGTATTCAAATCCTGATCTTCTACATAATATATTATCAAAAGTTACTGAAGTTGTAAAGCTTTATATGGAAAAACAAATAGAAGCTGGTATTGATGTGGTTCAAATATTTGATTCATGGGCAAGTGCGATTGAATTAGAAAATTATGATGAATTTAGTTGGAAATATATGATAGAAATTTCTGATTATCTAAAATCAAAATATCCAGATATTCCAATTATTATGTTTCCAAAAGGTGTGGCACCTTTTATAGCTAGCAGTAAAGTTTATGGTAATTTTGATGTATTTGGAATTGACTGGGGAACATCAATGAAAATGGCAAAAGAAAAGCTAGGCGACAAATATGTTCTTCAAGGAAATATGGAACCATGTAGATTATACGATAAAAAAAGAACTACACAAAGTGTAGAAGATATCCAAAAAATTATGAAAACAAAAAGGCATATTTTTAATTTAGGTCATGGTATTTTACCTGATATACCTGTAGAAAATGCGATTCACTTTGTAAAAGAATGTAAAAGGGTAAGTAAAAAGTAATATGAACTTTACTTTTGGTCCTGTGCCATCTCGTCGATTTGGTATGAGTTTAGGAATCAACTTGTCCCCTACTCTTAAACAATGTAATTTTGACTGCTTATATTGTGAATTAAAACCTGCTAATACTGTAGATAAACAAATATCGACACCAAAAGTATCAAATATCATTTTAGAAGTACGAAATACTATTGAAAAATATCCATCAATTAATGTAATTACATTAACAGCAGATGGTGAGCCAACACTATATCCTTATCTTGATCAATTAATCACACAATTGAATATTATCAAAGGTGATATAAAAACTTTGATATTAAGCAATGGTGGAAATATATATGATCAAAATATACAAAAGACTTTAACTAAATTAGACATAGTTAAACTTTCATTAGATTGCATTAGTAGCAAATGCTTTAAAAAACTTGATAGAACAAATAAATCTGTTGATTGCCAAAAAATTGCAGATGGTATGATTAATTTTAGAAAACTTTATAATAAAGAGTTAATTATTGAAATATTATTTGTCAAAGACTTAAACGATAATGATGATGAAATTAAGCTTTTAAAATATGTGTTACAAAAAATAAAACCAAATAGAATAGATATTGGCACCATAGATAGACCACCTGCTTATGATGTACGACCTATAACCTATAATAAACTCAAACAAATCGCAAATAAATTAGAAAATTTACCTGTATGTATTACATATAAGAATAGACTGAAGGCTATTCAATCCTTTACTAAAACCAATATTATAAATCTTTTAAAAATGAGACCATTAACTAAAGAAGATATAGAGAATACATTTGACGATTTAAGTAAAAAAAGATTACAAACACTTTTAAAAGATGATATTATTTATTCTACAATGATATCAAGTGTACAATTTTATAAATTTAATTACGGCTAGACTGCTTTTGCTTGACAAAGAAATATAATTTGACTATAATTCCAGCTTATTAAGTGATTTTACTTAATATATTCCGGCATAGCTCAGCGGTAGAGTAGATGACTGTTAATCATTTGGTCCCTGGTTCGATCCCAGGTGCCGGAGCCACAACATACAAAACCCCACAACCATCGGATTTAGATAGATTTTCAACTGACGAAAACTTACTTTTTACAACATTTTTACAACAAAGTAAAAAAACTGAATACTATTTATATACCAATATGAAATACCTACAAAAAATAGCAACTACCTACTACATTGTACTAAGATTTAAAAATAAGATTTTTAAAAAAACTTTACGAACCTCTAACATAAAAAATGCTAATATTAGAAAGATTAGAGTATTGGATAACATAATGAATGATAAAAAACTACCAAACTATATGAAAGCTTTTAATAGTCCTTTAAATGATATGTTAAAAGTGATAACAATAATAGAAGATGGTGACGATATAGAAGAATCAAAAAAAAAGTTATCTCTGCAATCAATAAAACAGCTAATTCAAAAGTTGACAAATCTGAAACCATTAATAAACTCTCAACTGAAACAATAGAAGAGATTAAATATTCCACTATTGAAGAAGAGGTTGAAAACTACTATAATGATTATAGAAAAACCAAAAAAAATGCTGAGAAAAGAATCACAGAATTTAAAACAACTTTTAAATATTTATACCTTAAATTTCCACCCGAAACACGACTCCTATATATTCTAAAATATGAAGATTGGGAAAATTATAGAGATTTTTTAATACAACTACCAAATAATGTAATTAGAAGATATGGAACAAAAAACATGGAACCGATACTGATGCTATAACTGAAAATATAATAAATGAAGCAGAAGAGAAAGGGATTGACCCAACACTACTAAATGCACGAACAATAAATAAACACTTTAATATTTTTAGTATGTTTTTAAATTATTTGGAAAAAACTCAAAAGATACCAAAAAATCCAATCAGAGGAATTATTGAATTAATAGAAGAACCAAACCCTTATAAAAACTATACAGAAGAGGATTTAAAAAAATTATTTCAAATATCAGATTATGAAACAAAACAATTTTTTAAAATAGCACTTTATACAGGTTTAAGACTCTCTGCAATGATTTCAATCAAAAAAGAAGATATAGAGTTTGAATATGGGGAAGCTTATAAACTAACTATTACAAAAGATAAAACAACCAATGGACAAAGAACTATAACAGTACATAAAGAGATAAAAGACTTTTTAACAGATTTTAAAAATTCAAAAAGGGAATATCTATTTTTTAATACAGACAATAAAGATAAAGTTCAAAAATATATCAATCCCCTTATTTTTAACACATTAGGGGAGCGAAAAACAATACACGGCTTTAGAAAGAATTTTACTATTGAATTATATAAAGCAACTGAAAATAATAATCTTAGAAAATATATAATAGGACATTCCCAAAAATCAGATTTAACCTTTACAATCTATAATTTAGAAAATGTAGACTTTGATATGATGCAAAGAGTTATAAATAAAGTTAGTTATCCAATAATTGAAGAAGATAATAAACAGCCAGCACTTTTTTTATAAAAAATAATAAAACGACAATTTGTCGTTTTATTTAATTTAACCAAAACGAAGATAATTCGTTTTAATGGATAAGCAAATAGAAAACTTTTCCATTTGCTTATCCAAGGGGATTTTTAAGGGGATTTATCCCTTTAAACCCAACTAAACTCTTCATAAAGGTTCTAGTGGGTTAGAACCAGCAACTAAATTTATTAATTTTATTTGTAAATAATTATATATCATAAAAGAAACACAAAGGACTTTTTATGAAA
>UOYO01000048.1_pt1 | contig 90060 bp, 88 predicted proteins | sample 2023441 | NCBI WGS metagenome assembly UOYO01 (sample SAMEA4473313, study PRJEB15554) | hydrothermal vent metagenome | biome: marine basaltic hydrothermal vent biome; feature: marine hydrothermal vent; material: water | place: Pacific Ocean | collected 2011-06-14/2011-07-23 | depth 1199 m
TTAGAGAACAAGAAGAGGAACTTGACAATAGACAATTAGAGCAAGACAATTTTAGAGAACAAGAAGAGGAACTTGACAATAGACAATTAGATAACAATGATGTTAGAGCAGAAAAATATTATGAGGATGAACAATCAGAAAAAAATAGATATGATAGTATACCTAAAAGTAATGGGCACAATATAGATGAACCATTTAACTTTTAAATTATTCCAACAAAGAAATAGGATCATATATGAATAATTTATTGACTATAATTAAAACAACATTTCTTTTATCTTTACTATCAGTAGAAATCAATGCTCAAACAAAATACGATGAACTAGTTTGTATTAAAAAAGTAATTAAATCATTTCATAATGGCTATACGAGTGCCTTTCGTCAGATAGAAAAAGAATTTGATACCCAAGGTTGGCAGGAAAGACCTATATTCTTTAAAAAGTATATGGCTGTAGTCGACGTATCAAAGCTGACGCAAGCACAAGTTTTTTTATATAAATATTTTGCAACTGTACTTGGGGAAAAACCAATTACAACTAAGAATAATTTATTAGTAATTAGTTCATCAGATAGAAGAGCCGATACAGTACAATTAATAGATAAACTTAACAATAAGTACTTAAATTCTTTTAAATATAAAACTTATTTGTTAGTAAATAAACTTAATAATAAATTTATTTCATATCCATTGGTCAATAAAACAATTTACGACAAAATTAAAGAAGATGTGTTAGCAAAGACCAATGTAAAATTGCTTATTATTGATAAGTCACAATCCGAAGGTCTAAAAAATAAGAAAATAGAAGAGGAAATATATGGAAAATATAGAGAATAAAATGCAATATGTATTTATTTTAATATTGATTTTCAATATATTTTTAACGGGTTGTTCAAAAAATAATACAAACGCAAGGATACCATTTTCCTCGATGACTAAGCTTGAGAAAAGAAATGTATTGTTAAAAATGATTGATAATAAAAAGACAAATAAGCTTGTAAGTAATTTTGATATAGAAATAGAAGAAATAGTAAATCAGGTTGAAACAATTAAGAAAACAAAAAATAAATTAGATAAAGATATATACGAGTATAATAATATTTATTATCAATATTACGGAGATACATTAAAGTGAAATATATATTTATAATACTTATTTTAATAATCAATATTGAAGCAATGACAAATAGTGGTTGCAATAAACGAATTGATAAATCTTTTATTGATGGATATTATGCCTCTTTTGATATGATCCAAGAAAGTCTATCTCATCATGCAAAACCTAGAGAGGTATACTTTAAAAAATACATATTATTTATTAATACAAAGGGGCTAAGCCCAGATCAAATTTATTTATATAAATATTTTATAATATCACTTGACAAATCACCAATATATGTCCATGATGATTTACTAGTTGTTTATTCAAGTGATATAAAAGAAGATGTTGTTGCTGTAAGGAATAAGTTGAACAATAGTTATTTGAAATCATTCAAAGAGAAATCATTTCTTAGTTTTAATCCATACAATAAAAAATATTACACTTATTTTGATGATTTTATTGCGATTCACAATAAAATAAAAGAAGGTATTGCAAAAGATATTTCAAATAAAGTTTTATTAATTGAGGGAGTTAGAAAATTTAATCAGAAATCAGAAGCAAACAATAGCCAAAATCCTTTAGATGTAAAACTTAGATTAAGTACTACTAATAGTAAAACAGTTGTGTATAAGCTATTGAAAGAACAAGTAGATTTATTTTCTTTTAAAAATACTGCTATAGATCTACTTGTTAAAGGTTTTGTAGAAGGGAGCAGTATCGATATTGAAAAGATCTATATTGGTGCAAACGGTATAAGCTATGGTAAAATTAGGGATAAGCCTTTTTTGGTAAAAATGGAAGATCTTGAAAAAATAGATAATTACTAGATGTATCGTCAGATAACAATGATATTATTATTGTCTATAATATATAATGGATGTGTTTCGTCTGAGGGTATTTATGTTTCAAAAGACAAAATTAAGCTTATAAGACAAAAGAGTTACAATTTAGGCTATAGGATGGCGATCGAAGATGCTTCTGAGATTTATATACAAAAAGGACTCGAGCTAGCTAAAGAATCAATTAAAAAATGGAGAGATAGAATACTAGCTATTGAAGCTGGTAAATATGCTATTGAAGAAGAAAAAGTAACAGCTCCGGAGATATATGTATCACAGTCAACTGATGGAAGTATTACTATGAATGTTACTGGATGTAAGATTGAAAAAGAGAATACACCAGCAGAAATTATTGATTTCTACTACAAAAATACACATTTGATCAAATAATTATTGACATGCATTAAGATATATGATACAATGTAAAAATTTTGAACTAAGGATTCTTTTGCATTATATGAAAAAGGTATTTTTCTATTTAATAGTTATTTCATTGCTGTTTGGATGTAGTGCCAAAATGTATGATAGACGTGCTATGAATGATGCAGCTAAAACCGCTTCTAGATTAGTAAACTATAAAGTAGATCATCTTGAAAAATCTGTCAAAGAAATAAATAGAGATGACAAAAAGTATTTTATACTGGATGCAAATTATGATATAGATACTGTTATGAAAAAATTGTCATACATAGATGGCAACATCTACTATGTAAAAGGTGACAAAAATATTATTATACCTTCTACTAGCATACAAATAAAATCATTTAATCATTTAAGACGATATATAAAAACTGTATTAAATCTTGAATTAAAGATTACTGAGAATATATTTGATAAGTCGTTGCCAAAAATAGTAGAATTACAAAATGATGACAGAACACAATTAAGTTTGCAAAATGTATTTTTAAAATTAAGCAGAACGACAACAATTCAAGATTTAATTGAATATATTAATAGAACTACAGATTATACAATTTTTATTGACAAACAGTCGTTTATGGGTGAAAAAAATATAAATACTGGTAAAAATATTAGGCTATCTAATAATAATGTACTAGGGTATGAGCTAGAAGTTGATAATTGGTCTTTATCTAAATTTGTAAAGTATTTAAGAAGTAGTTTAAATCTTTATGTTGATGTAGATTATAATAATAAATCAATTACCATATCAAAATATAAAGTTCATATATTTCGCATAACTGCACCAAACATTAAAATCGCATATGGTGCAACACTACAAAAAACAATAGGTGGTTCATCTGTAAGATCTTCTGTTAAACTATATGATGTTATAAAATTAAAAATAAAAGGACTTCTAGAGAGTTTTCAAGAGCCATCTATAAATGTACAAATAGATGATGTTACAGGTTCTCTTGTAGTCAAATCATCTTCAAAAGCACTAAAAGCGATTAGTAAAGTTGTAAATGAATTTAACAACGAATTGAATAAGCAAGTATATTTAAGAATATCACATTATGATATTATACTAAAAAAAGAAAATACATTTGGTGTTGATTTTTCACAAACACAAAAAGTTGGAACTAACTTAAGAAATAGATTTGTAAAAAATAATTTTTTATTTAAATCAGTTAACGATTCAAGTTATGCATTTTTCTTAGAATCAATTCATAAGTATGGTTATTTGTACAATATGAATGAATATAATATTATACTAACAAATAATATTCCTTATGAAGATAATGATCTTATTACAACTAAATATATTAAATCTAAAAAGACAACATCTACCATTACAAATGGAGTATCAAAAGCTACAGAAGACTATGAAACAGACGAGTATAAAGAAGGATATGCAATTAATTTTTTAGCTAAGATTAGAAATAACAATAGTGCATCTATCAAAATGAATATTACAGAAAAGAAATTGGAAAATTTAGGGACTAAGGTATATGGAGAAAATGCTGATTCTTTTACTTTACCATCTATTAGAGATGTTGCAAAATCACCATTGGTTAGATTGCATTCAGGAGAGAGAATAATAGTTTGGCAAAGAAAATATTTGGATATAGCTGATAATTATAGCGGAACAATCCCAATTGAAGATTTCGTAGTAGGGGGTACAAGCGGTAAGAACTATGTGTTAAAAGAATACTTGCTATTTGTAGAGTTAGTTAGAATAAAGAAATAACACTAAAAGGAGTAAAATATAAAAAATATAACAAAGGAAAGAAATATGAAAAATAAAATAAATATAACAAAGGAAAGAAATATGAAAAATAAAATAAATATAAAAATGAAATACGGCTTCTCATTAGTTGAAGTACTAATTGCAATTGCAATTGGTTTGTTGGTATCAATCTTGATCTTTCAAGCATTGTCTGGGAAAAAAGATACAGCGAATTTAAAACAAGCTATATCTATTAGTGCAACAGAGATTTTGACTGCTATTCAAGAGTATCGATCGCCTGATCTTAATACACCAAGATTTCATAAGTTCGGTGCGGCATCTCTCGCTGTATATTTAAGTGAGGAACTGAAAGTCAAGGATGTTGGTAATAATTATATAGCGGATAATTATCAAACCGAGTATATTACAGGACTCGGTTTGTCTGGTTCTTGTAAATACTACATGGCACCCGATCTAACTTCTTCATCAACACTAAAACCACGAGAGGCAGTTTTAGTATTAATGGATTGTAGAGATGCAAAAAATACTGAAGGCTGGGATGAAAGACGACTTAAAGCTGCAGAAGATATGTTCCGTCAAACAGTAAATCAACTTGCTAGTAGTAGGAACATAGACTTTATAGATAATGCTGTGTCTGTAAGCAGAACTACGGCATATCATTCATTAACCACCATCCCCACAACAGCAAGTGCATTTACAGGATTTTCGACGGCAAATGGTACCAAAATGGATGGTGCAATTGGCGTAAGATATTTTAAATAGAGATTATAAACAACAATAATATTCGTTAGGGGCTTTTGTATATGAAATTTTTATTTATACTTGTATTTGTATTCTATAGCTATCTATCTTCAGATGAGATAGATAGATTAGCTAAAAAACTAGAGTTAATCAACAAAAAAAAACAAGAATTTGAACTAAAAAAAAAGATTAAGCCCGTCGTAAAAGTCGTATTAACCGAAGAGCAAAAAGAACAAAATAGACTAGAGAAAGCTAGGTTTAAATTTGATATGTTAAAATCTTTTCGTTTATTAAAAGATCGAGAGAGAAAACTGCATCACGATATTTTTTTAAAAAGTCGTGAAAATGTTTTAGCTAAAATGAAGTATGAACTTAATTCCATAGATAAATCAACGAGCCCAATAAAACAAATGAAATTTAAAGTTAAAATAGAATCTTTAATTGAAAATGGCTATGGTACGATCTTGGTTGTAAATGCAAAGAGCTATAACAATGCATTAGCTTTAGCTCGTAAAGAAGAAAGAAAAATAGTCAATATATTAAACACTAAAGAAGAAATCAAAAGATTATTTCATATAAGAGATACCGAATATGTTAAAAGAAAATTTAGTAAATTGATGTCTGTTATAAACGATAATAGAACACCTACCCTTTATAATATGCCTTATACTACTGCTACTGCTACTGCTACTACTTCAATAAATATGGATTCATCAACTAAACAAATAGAAGAAAATATAAATTTAATAGTAGAAAATAATTATTTATTTATAACGGTAAGATAATATGGCTGGAGGCTTTTTTGACTTAAATGCATTAAGTACAAAGGAAAAGGAGCTCGTCCTTCTAACCGTTAGAGGATATTCTAGACTAGGGATCGGTTTACCAGAAGCTTTTGGCATATTATCAAGAATTGAAAAAAATAAAAGATTTTTAAAAGTTTATAAAAAAGTAAGTAATAGGATTCATATCGGAGGTGTAGAGCCTAGCTTGGCATTAGTAGAGGTAAAATTACTTAATACTTTTGAAGCTTTCTTATTAAAAAACTCACTTTCGACCCCAGAAGCACTAGACAATATTAATTATATTAGAAAAAATAAATCTAGGTACGAATTTTATCTAGTAAAGACATTTCTGTCTTCTAGTATTTGGTTTTTTACTACTTTACTATCCTTGCCTTATTTATCAAATATGATGCTAAATGTAGAATCTTATATTGTTACAATGCTTAAAAGACAACAAGGTATAAATGCTACAGGAGAATTAGAAATGGCATTTTGGGTAGGGCACCCTGCTTTGAGTCTGGTCGTTTATAGCATATTTTTTACTTTTATATTGTCGATATTAGTTTATATATATTATAATAAATATTATCCATATAAACTCTACCCAATCTTTAAAGGTAAAGCATATTCTGATGCCGCAATATTTTTTAATATCTTAAAAGTATTGAAGTCAACAGGTAAGGATACAAAAGATATATTGGCAATATTAATTCGTTCTGGAGAATTTAAAAAAGATAATCCTATGTTAACTCAGCTTTATAATGCTTCAAAAATGTCATCAGTTTTTTTTAAATTCAATTACCCAATAGATGTTGTCTATTTTGTAGATATGGGAGAAAAAATTAAAACAATATGGGATACCATGGATGATATTATTACATTTTGTAAGAATGCCGGAGATGTATCTGTTGAAAAACTAGAGTGGTATTGGAAAAAACCTAGTTATTCTTTAGCAGTTTCTTTTGCAATATTTACAGCAGTTAATATTTTATTGTTTGCATTTAGTGCATTAGAACTATATCTCACAACATCGGTTTAGTATGTTAAATCTAACTATTTGTCCAGTAATATCAGTGGAAAAATATATGCTTTTAGAAGCATATCAACTAGAGACTGCGAAATATAAAAAGTGTGATAATGGATACTACGAATTATCTGATACCATGAATGGTAGCTATTATATATTTGATGATGTAGTCAAATATATAAATACAACCATAAATGCAAAGGATGAATATGATTATTTATTTGTAGTCAATCGTAATCAATCAAATGAAGATGGAAAACTTTATGAGTATGTTATAAAATATTCAAATTTGCATTTTACAAATCTAGATACAACCAAAGGTCATTTGAAAATTGAATCCGAATTTTTTGATAAAGATATAAAGAGATTGAATTATGTATTTGAAATAATAAAAACTTTTTATTCTAGCGATCAAACAGATATAAATATCTTATTGATTAGTGATTTAGATGATGATGAGTTAAAAAATGTATTAGGATTTAGTGATTATAAAAGACCTAGTTCATTTGATATAAAAAAAATGTGCGTAGTATTGCCTGTCTATGAAGACATGATTGTAAAAGTGAGAAATTATGTAATACCAATTTTTATTGCTATATTTCTTTTGTATAGTATTGACATAGGACATAAGCAGTATATTGGTGAAAAAAGTAGTTTAGTTGAACAGACAATTCAAAATGAGAAGAAAAAATTAGATAAAGAAACAAAAGATTATAAAAGATTACAAAAGAAATTGAACAGTTTTTCTGAATTTACTAAAAAAGATGTATATTATGATGACTTATAAAAGAAACTTTATTTTAAAAATATATATAGTTTTATTTTTTATTGCATCTATCATTGTAATACTCAATAATATATTCACTCAAGAAGCTTATAAGCAACAATCAGAATTAAATCGGATTATTGATAACATAGAGGAAACAAGTAAAGATATAGTTGCCATAAAGAATGAGATAAAAAAAGTATCTAAGAAAAAAAATATAATTCTTAAATATATTATAAGACAAGACCCGACTGAAGCTTTAGCTTTAAAATTCAGAAATCTAGCAAACAAATCAGGTGGTATTATAAATGTTATTAACACAAAGGTTACACAAACAAAATATATTAATATTGCGATGATCGATGTTGATTATTCTTATGACAGAAGTTTAATTGATAATGCTATAGCATATGACCTACTAAGCGAATATGCTAGCATAATCTTTAAAACCGCATTTAGTCAAGTAAAGACAACTAGTATTTCGGATGGTCATTTTAGTATCAAGGTAAAAAAATGAAATTTGATATCGTAGTCCTTTATAAACAATTAGTACAGAAAATTAAAAATATACAAGATCAAGATAATATTATATTTTCTGCTCCTTCGTTTAAAAGTACTAGCCATAAATTAAAACTAGTAAATATCATACAGTCAAATATGGCAGATAGCAGTAGAAAAAATGCTGATCCAGAATTGATTCACAAATTTAATCAAGAAGTAAACGCTATAACCACACTTAATAATGATGTATTTTTAGGCAACACAGAAGATAGAGAAGAAGTGTTAAAGTCGTTAGCCCCTAATATTCCATTTGTCCATACGATGGATGATCTAACTGATAAATATCTTCCTAATGACTATGGGTTTATTATGGATGGATCTGAGAAATCAAAGATATTATCATCAAATTTAGCAATAGTTTGCGAAAATAAGCTCACTGGCAAGAAAGCAATAGGTCTAGCTTATCCATTTTTGAATTTAGGAGAAATTGTAGTAGATGAATATTTTTTTATAGGCAATGAGATAACTCATTTTTATTCAGAAAAAGAATCATTTATGGGTAAAATCCTACAAGAAGACAATGACAATATTTTGGATAGCGAAGAAGATGAGCATGCAAGAATAGACAATTTATTGCAGATGATGGAGACTAGATCGATTACTGATTTACACATATATTTAGCCAACGAATATTCTTACGAGATTACAGGTAGAGTAACAAGCCAAAAAGAGTCAATTTCAAAAGGTACACCAATTAACATTTCAGTAATTAATAAACTAGTTGAAGGCCTTATTACTAGGGCACAACAAGATCCATTTACCAAGCGAGCAGAAACTAGGGGTCTTATTAAATACAAAGTAACTACATCAAATGGTACTAAAGTAGATAGAACTTTTAGACTTCATATATTTGATCAATCATTTCCTCCTGTGACAGGTTCGAGTGTATCAATAAGAAGATTAATGACATTTGCAGAGCTTACAAGAATGAGCTTGGATTCAATGGGGTACATTAAGGAATTGCGAGGCATAATAGAACATGTATTAACTTACGCTGTTTCTGGAATAGTTGTGGTTTCTGGTGCTACGAATAGTGGTAAAACAACATTTCTTTATAAGTTGGTCGAGCTACTTCTTGCTAGAGACAAAAGGGTTATTACTATTGAGAATCCAATAGAAATATCAGTTCCAGGTTTGATACAAATTGATTTGAAGAAAACCGAGGACGCAATAGATAAATTACAAGTTACGATCACCAAGGCTATTGGGTATCTGATGTCTCATGATCCAGATGTAGGGCTGATCAGTGAGGTAAGGTATGATGATGAGATAAGATCTTTGATATCACTAGCTCTAAAGGGGCACTTGGCAGCTACTACAATGCACTCTAATGATGTAAAATCTTGTTTGGTTACTCTCATGGAAGCAATAGGCGACACTCAAGCTATCGGTACTTATAGATTGTTTGTCAATCAAAAACTTGTAGATTTAAAGTGTCAAGCTTGTAACGGAAAAGTTCAGAATATAATAGATGAAGAAAATGCTTGTAAGTCCTGTGGAGGTAGAGGTGTTAAAGGGAAAATGGCACTACCAGAAGTACTTTATTTTAGGCGACAACTTACTTCAGATGATAATGTTTTGGATTTTGATACTTTAGTAAAAAAAGGTATCGCAGAATATTATCCAAGAATGCATTTTGCACAACATTGGCATAAAAAAAATTTATTAACTGACTTAGTATGGGAAGAAATTAAGACAGAAGCAGGAGTATAGTATGAAAAAGAAGCAAGGTTTTTCATTAATGGAAATATTTGTATCAATTGCAATAGTCGGTTTATTAACATGGTATGCAAGCAAAAGTAATATTTTTGAAATGAGGAGACAAAAAATAAATACAGCACACGAGTTGTTAGTAGGGTTTTTTAATAGTGCAGTATTTCATCTTACACTGGGTTATCCATCTAGTAGAGGCGGGTATTGTTCAAAAGGTGATGCCTATAGAGATATTACAGCAGAAAGGATAGTATTGTGTACAAAATTAAAAAGCTTCACTGTTGGAGGCTATACAGAACACAATAGTACGGATGGTACACAAACTTATTTGACTGGTATTTTCTCTTCTTTAGTAGATGGAGAAGGAGGTAAAGTTTACTTCCTTGAAGATAATATTTCTAGTGAGCAAATATATATATTTTTCGATCTATCAGAGGCTTCTGGCAGTAGTTTACAAAAACAATCAAGAAATAGAGCCTCTTTAGAAAGAATATTTATGCAAAAAATATCAAAAAGTTTTGCCACAGCAGTGATTGGTGTATATCCAAAGGCACTAGATATTAAGACTAAAATAGGTGGAAGAATAGATGACGGTAAATTTATGATTAAAATTTCAAAATAAAATAAAATGAAAAATTTAATAAAGCTTATAATAGTACTTTTTTGCATACAATCATTTACATATGGAGCATCAGTATATGGAAATGCTTATCATCTTGCGTACCAATTAGCTGTAGAAAAAAAAATAAAAAAATTAATATTAAAAGTTTTATATCTAAAAGAGATAATATCTACCCATATATTAACACATAATGGAGATCTAAATATAACAAATGCGAATTTTGCTACAACTAACTTTGATGGATATGGTGGTAGTCATATCTCTTTTACTATTGTCGATAATGCAGTTATAAAATTTACAAATGTATTGCCTCCAAATATAAATCAAGTCGCAGTAGAATATTTTGTAAACCATAAGCATAAAAAACTAGAATCAGCTTTGGGTGTTATAGGAGACGATAATAGGTCAATTGAAATACCTTTAAATATCGAAGCTATAAAAGCAATAGCTATACTAGAAATGTTAAATAATAACACTAAAATTAATGTCAATCCAAACGAGATAAATAGAACAACAGACATAAAAAAAATACAATACAAACTAAGAACAAGTGGTGAGTTTGATGTTTATAAATACAGCAAGACTCAAAAAAGTTGGATTAATTATGGCGTCATTGGTAAAATTTATCACAGAGATACTAACAAATTATCAAGAGAAGAAAATAAAGTTTGTCTAGGCACTTTCGAATCTTATTTTGACTTGTATAATGTTGTTGCTTTAGATGGAGAATGTGCAGTTGTTTATGAAAATCAAGAATATACACAATATACCTATGTTGTATCGAGAAAAAGTTGGTACAACACAGCTTTAAGAGGGGAATACGGTTCTCAATCTGCAATATTAAATATGGCACTATCGTCATCAGAACTTGATGTAAATACTACTTTATTGGTAGGTTCAATAAATGGAGAATTTAAGGGGCTTAAATATTTTAAGAAAATGAGCAAACAAAATATTTATAGTGGCGGAAAATCAATAGAATATTGGATAGATCGATCTTCAAGATATATTATTTTAAACAGGAGCCGAGACTGGAATCAGTTTGCCAATGTCCCTGTCGGTACAATTTTTTATGTTCCAGATAGAAACCATCAGCAGAAGATATTGTTATCAGAGAGATACGATGTAGCCCCTGGAGTTAAATTTAGATATATTGCGTACGGGTACAAAGATGTAATAGATAGATATCTAGATGATATTGTTACGGCCATTAGTCGTAATGGTTCAATAATCTATGATAAAATAAACAATAAAAGCTTTGTATGGAGCATGGGTAGTACAGTAGAAAGTAAAGATGGAAGAGTGTATTTGAGCAGATTAGCACGAAGCAGTCTATCTTCAATAGCCACATCTGGTCCAGAATATTATACATTAGTAAATGATTGTAGAAGCTTTTCTTGTGGTGGTTCGGTTAATGAAAATTATTTTAATGGTGTTATAACAAAAGATGGACTATATAGATTTGTCTATAATCAAAAGACTAATGCACTCGCTCCTCTTAGAAATTGATTAAAATATTTATAAGGATTAGTTATGAAAAAATTATTATGTATAACTTTATCGTTGTTAATATCTCAACAGATGTTAATTGCGGACAATACCTATTCTTCAACGGATAGAAAGATTATCAGACTTGCAAAAGTCGATAGATTAAAAAAACAAGTTGTATCGTTAAAAAATTTAATTTCAAACTATATTATTGCTAATGCAACATTAAAGATATCAAAAACTGATATACAAAGCAAAGTAAATGTAGATGATCAACTTTGGACAAACTATTCAGGTGGCGAAATAAATGTAAGTATTGTAAATAAGAGCGAATTTGTATTTACAAATGTAATTTCCAATACAGACCCTTCATATGCTGTTGAGTATTACAAATATACCAAAAAAAGTATATTAACTAAAGATGGTGGAAAAATAAATGCTACTGATTTATCCATCTCTATCCCCCTCGATGATGATGTCTATAAATTGGTAAATATTTTAGTTAGAGCCACAACTAATAATGATATAGTAGTGGATAAGGGCAACGGCCCTTCAGATCACAGCAAAACACATTATCGGCCAATCAATGAAAAAAGAATAGAAATACTCAAGTATGATAATGGCTGGAAACTTATCGATACTATTAGTATCGGACAACAAAGATGTCTCGGTCCTTTTGGTTCATATGATACACTAGTGGGTCTTGCGGGTTTAGATCAAGATTGTGCTAGTGTAGTACAAAATGGACAATACGCAAAATATATTTATGTGCAGTTCCAAAAAAGGTGGGTTAAAACAACAGGACTTTTAAGGCGATATTTTACTTTTTTGAACACTGCTACATCACTTAAAACATCATCTGTTGGTTATACAAATGTATCCAAATCTATCGCAGGCGAGTATTTAGGTATTAAAACATTCACGGTTGCCCAGAAAGCTGGTATATTGTATGCGCATGATGGTAGTGAATCATTTTTTATTATGAGTAGTTTGAAATCTTTGGATGATATTATGCGTGTTCAGCATGGTGCATTTCCACTTGGATCAATATTTTATATACCTTCAGACGACAAGTCAAAACTTTTAATGTTTCAGTATAAATATGTACCATATCGGGTTCCCATGAACCCTCGTTACGATTATCAAATAGTAGGTTTGGCAAAAAACTATAAAGATATATTGGTGAATTTTGTAGGTTTAGATATCACTAGTAAAGGTTATGGAAAATTTGTTTTAGATAGAAGTACAAATAATTTTTTTGCAAAAGAGACAAGTAATTCAACAGTATTTATAAGCATGGATAAAAAAATATTTTTAACTTCAAAAGGAAGATCTGACTTTAATACCACAGCACGCTACAAACCAATTGACAATACCAGTGAATATTATAGTCTTGTAAATGACTGTAATGCTACGAATTGTCGAGGTGGCCCACTATACGGTACTTTTGGTGGGACATTAAAAGGGGAAACATATCGATATATTTATACTTCAGATACAAATGCATCTCATCATATAAATAATTTAACCGATAAAATTTAAGCTCTTTTGTGCTATAGTTGAATAACTAATATTAAAAGGATTTATAGTAATATGTTATATTTAGCCTTATTAGGTGGCGCACTATCAGTATTTGTATCTATTAATGTTTATTTAAAAAATAGTGAACAAATAGACAAGGTAAGAAATGCTCGTAGTATTGTCAAAGGTATTGAATCATTAGTAAAAGTAAATGCAGAAGATCTAGCTACAGAATTAAAACTATCTCAATATTTGGTTTTATCTTCTGAAAAAACTCCAAATACAATCAGCGGATTAAATAAGCTTCAATCAGCTATGGAAATTTATCTTGAAACCAACGCAACTACAGAACCTACAGCGGCGCAATTGGTGGCTACTGGTGCTATTACAGCAAATGAAATTAATGCACTTGTAACTAGTGATTTTGAATTTTTTGTATTAACCGATGATGAGATAAGTATGAGTAACAATAGTGAGATAAATCAATACCTTACTAATGTTAAGTCTTTATTGAGATATGGCGAAGAATATAGAGAAACTAATAATACAAATTCTTTTAAAGCATTGTCAAATACTGAACTAGAACTAAATAAACACTATCGTGAGAAGATTCGTATTGCAAAAATAGACCAAAAAATACAAGACTATTTAAAATACGATAAACAACAAGGGGCAATCGCAAATGTCATTATAAAATCTTTGGATTCTAATAGCAGTAGAAATATCAGAATAAGACATTTAATTGATAGCAAACGCAATCAAAAAGGTTATAGTAAATTGTAGCGGAGTCCTTTGCTATCAGAATAAGACATTAAAGTACAACACCAAAAAGTGTTTATTCTTTCTTTTGTAGTTTAATCTTCTAAATATATTTTTATAATTATACTATTTTTATAATTATTATTGTACAATATGGTAGATAGTTTTATAAAAGGAATTAAAATGAGAAAAATAGTAATAGTAACCATAGTGTTAGCGATATGCTTTCAAGCAACATCACTGTCTGCAGCTATTGTTAATGTGGATTTGGAAGCAAAAAGAATTAAAACATTACGCAATTTTGTTGCAAGAGTAAAAACGTTAGCCGACGCAACAGCAAGAACCATAAGAGCTACTGCTGATATTGATGGTTTTAAAGATGCTGACAAGATGAAAAAAAAGATAAGTGCTAAACAACATCTAGAAGATGGCGCGTGGGATATCCTGCTTTATGATGATAACAATCCATCTATAGGCTTAGTATACAAGAAAGACGAAAAACAAATAAGATTTACACACGCTCTACGAGGTGCCACTCCAAGACAAATAGACAGATTTAAAAGTATTAAATTTGATGAAATTGCCAGTGGAGCTTTGAGATTTGATACACAGAATTTAGATTTTTATGTTAATTTAGACAAAGATACAGTAGAATTTTTAGATATAGTAGAAGAGTTAAGAACAAATCCTTATTTGTTTGTGAGCGATGAATTTCCGACAGATATTAATAATACTAGGACATTTTTTCAGATACGGCCAACTGGTGGATTTAATATTTACAAATACGAAGGAAGTCCTCTACATAGAACATTGGTAGTATCAACAGAGAAAGAAGGATGCCCAATAGTAAAGGATAGAGAAACACTAAAAGGTACAGAGGCATATTCTGGAGCTTGTGTATTTGTGGATGGTGATAAATTTCGTTTTCAAAAAGAAACTCATAGTTGGGTTCCTGATGGAAACGATAGAATTTCAGGTGGTATTCCTGGTGTAACTCTCTCAACCAATAGTGCTAATGCTACTAGCCCTACTACTTCTTTAGGTGATATGGTTCTTACTTATGAGCTTACCATACAAGGGATGCTTTGGCGTCTTTCTAGTAGCTCATTTAGGATCGGTGATATAGTAGATGTTGGACAGGCATATGATGGTGAGTTTTCTGGTAGTAAAAGATTTGTAGGAAAAGAATATAATATTTCAGGTAGAAGCATATATTATTTTCAAGATTCTAGCACTATTGACAATCCTCCTATAGCAGCAAAAACATTACTTGATTTTAAAGCTATATCTAGCAGTCAGAGTCTAAGCACATTGCCAGTTGGTACTTTAGGTTATATATTAGGAAAAAAATATCAAGATGTATTGACGATGATTAAAAAAAGAGTATCACCAACTCTTGAAGTTTTTGTCTATTATGCAAAAGACTATAGAGACGCTGTGAAGCGTTATATTAATAATCAAATGCCAACAATAATTGGAGAATATGGTAAATATGTTTTTGTGGAAGAATCATTTGAAATCTTTCAAATAATACCTAACACACTTACCTTAAGAAGTTATAATAACCCTAAGAAATTTTTAGTTAAAGGGACAAGAGCAGATGCTGGTACCGTAAATTTAAATAACAAAACATATAAGTATTATACTATGGAAACATCAGATTGTAATACCACAACATGTAATGGAGCTAGTGGATCTTTTGCTGGTAAAAAAGTGCAAAGGTTATTCGAGTTTCAACCTGGTCGAAGAGGCGTTAATAATTTAGTAGATATAGGAACAACATTATCTTTAGCTGATGCATATCAAAAAGGTGATGATGTTGTTAGAATTGGCGATAAGCTTTTTACTAAAGGTAAAGCAATGGATTCTAATAGAATAGAAAGTATAGCTTATCATGATTCGTCAGGTCAATATTATACATCATCTAATAAGACTGTATCTTCTAATTATGTTGATGCTAATAGTACAGTACAGTTGCCAAGAGGATATACACTTCAACTTCCAGGTATATTTAATACACCAAACAATATAGGCACTTTACCTGTAAAAAAAATAATAGATTATTGGAATGCACCAGCTAATGTAGAAGTAACATTGCAAGGATCAGGGGCTAATTATCCAGATACAAAAATGGTACATATAAAAAGAGCATCTAAGGATTATTGGAGCAATGATAATCTTTTGATCAATAGTGATACTATATTACTAACTTCTGGAACTAGAGCTAGCTTCCCTGCTAATATAGCTCAAGATCCAAAACTTGCAGTTAGTCAAGATATTCAAGTTCCAAGACAATTAATTAGAATATTTAATAGTAGCCTAGTATATCCAGATGGTGTAATTTATGAGCAAGGAGATGGTACATATGCGAAGTCTTATAGATGGGTTTATTCTTCTAGTAGTTCGAATACAGAAGTTGTTAATAATTTAGTAGATATACCACTGTGTAATAAAGCATTGACAGGTTCTCAACCTTGTTACCCAAAACCATCATCCCCAGAAACAAATCTCATATCATATACTTCATCTGGAAACGCTAGATCAAAAGTATTAAAATGGATTACGCCAGATCATATTTGGTGTACTATTAGTACACCTCAACAATGTCTTATCAGAAATATGCAACCAGATACTTTTGATGGGAATACTACAGTAGCCAAAAGAGCTTACGATAAATTAGGATCTCCTTCAAAATATGTCGATGATAAAAATTGTAGTTTAGAAGATGATACAAATTGTTGGCTTCCAACTCACCGCTGGACACGCAGTACTGTTGTATGTGATAGCCAATTAACATGTTATGACAATAATATAACAAATTCTTTAATCAATGGTACTTCCGGAGATTATAATGGAACCTCGATGATATGGGATGATAATAAGTCATTGTGGAAAAAATATAATAGTATCCCCATCAAATATCTTTCAAAATCATGTGATCCTCTTTTGTGGACTACTGATGTAAATATGGCGAGAAATGGTTGTGGCAAAGTAGGTAGCCCAGCTATTTGGGTAGATAAAAATAGTTGCCAAATGGAGAATTCAGATATATGTTGGGACGATATTCGTCATAAATGGCTCAGAGGTAATATTGTTAAGCATTGTAATTCTCAATTAAAATACGATGCTGCTGCTACATTTTGTGCAAGACGAGGTAAATCTATCCCTAGTCAAAATTTTGTAGAAACTTGGAATGGAGATAAAAAAGCTTTGGTTTGTTTAAATCCAGGAGGAGATAGTCGAAGAATGTGGACAAGTAATTCACATATTTATGAGTATTCTCCACATCAGTATTTATATTATCTAAAAGAAGATAACAATATATTTGAGATTGGAAAAGGAACGATTAATGGGGCTAACAATAATCTAAATATGCATTCTATTAGGAACGTAGCGCAATATTTCGTGTGTCAAGGTAATAACGATCCTATAGATGATTTAGGAATTTGTGCTACCAGCGCAACATGTTACGATACTAATGTATTAAACCGTTTAGGACCAATTGGTAACTACGATACTATTACTTTCAATCCTGGTGGAGTAGCTTCTGTAAAAATGATATGGGATGCAGATGCAAACAGTGGAACAGGACTATGGAAAAGGTTATCCGATGGTAAATACTTGTCAAAACTATGTTCGAGTAATCAATTTAAGAACGACATGGAGTTCATCAATAAAGCATGTAAGATACCTGATCCTGCCCATTATCCTGGTCGTTGGGTAAAAAAAGCATCATCAGCAGAGCCTTTTTTAGAGTGTATGTGGGGAGCTAACAGTGGTACATGTTGGCATAATCAAAATCATGTTTGGACTAGCGGACAGCTTCCAACTTGTGATACATCATCTGCTTGTTATGCATTAGCTTTTTTGAATAGCCACAAAAATAATACAATAAAATATGATGGAAATAAAACAACTCTTCATACTGGTTTAAATGTTGACAGTCATTTAATATATGATCAACTCAATAGCCTATGGATAAGTAACACATATTCAAAATATCTTCAAAAATGTGCTGGTACTAATAGGTTTATCAATATAAACACACCAAATGCAGTAGAGATAGCTGAAAAAGGGTGTGAAAAAGTTGATAATGGTATGGCTTGGGTAGATGACAATGGGTGTAAGATCACAAATAGAGATATATGTTGGTTACCTGGAGTTGGGAAATGGACAAATGAAACCTTTGAATGTAATACTCCATGGGAGTGTTATAATAAAGTTGGAAACTCAGGTTTCCCAAATGGTATGCAGGGTTTGTATATAGAGTCTAAAACCAATGGTGTTACTGCTTCTATGACTTGGGATGGTGCTAAATCACTTTGGAAAAATGATGATACTGGCAAATATCTACCAAAATGTACAACACAATTAGATTTTAGTTTAATCTGGGTTGATTCTAATCAGGCAAATGAGGCATGTTACAATGAGGGAAGAAGTCCAACAGCATTAACGAATAAAAATCATTGTAGATTGACACGTTCTAGGACTTGTTGGAATAATGATATAGGTTTATGGACCAAGAATGGAAGACCTTTTCGTATGGTAGGTCAATGTTCTAGTAGTTCAGAATGCTATAGTTCTTCTTTTCTCGGTCGTAAAACCACTGTACAAGGTGCGAGTAATCAAGCAAAATATAATGGTAATCCATATGTGTATATGATCTATGATAATTCGCGTAATCTTTGGAAAAAGGATGGTATGGAACATTTCTTGGCTAAACAATGTAATATAAATCGATTTTTTTACAATGCAGTTGAGGCACAAAGAGCATGTAGAGAAAAAGGAAGTGGCAGAAATAGATACTGGGTTGGTACAAATCGTGCAGGACATAATGGTAATCCTTGTAGAGTAACAGGTGTGCCAAATATGTGTTGGAATAATGCCCGCGGTTTCTGGTACGATAGAACTCAAATAAGCCTAAGGGTCATTTCTACTGGTAATGGAAGAGTTACAGGTACAGGAAGTTTTGCACCATATAGTAACCCTAGAATTAGAGCTATACCTAATTCTGGCTATGAATTTTATAGATGGCGTACTGACCCACAGTATCATTGCCGAACAGCTAATCCTAGTAATACGGTTGATCAAACTCATTTACCATGGTTTAATGCTCCTGCTACTTGTTACGCAGACTTTCGGAAGATAAGAACAAGTACTCCAACACCTCCACCTTCAAGACCTCGGCCAAATCCTAGGCCTCCGTTACTACATGGTTGGTATTAAAATAATTGTCGCTTAGCGGCGGCAGTGGGGTGGTACTAGTTACTTCATTTGGATTAATGCTTGTATTATGATAAAAACTATCTCGTACAAGGTTTAAATAGATATGTGGCTTTTGTTAAAGATTGATATTGGGACTAAACTCTACTATTTTTCTCTTCTATGCCACTTATATTAAATCTTTTTTCTAGCTCTTTTTTTATTTGAGATGGCGAGATATTTTTGCTAGCAAGAGCGACTAAACTGTGATATAGTAGATCCGCACCCTCATAGACAATCTCTTTTTTGTCATCATCTTTTATAGCAAATGTAAATTCTCCAGCCTCTTCTACTATTTTTTTGAGCATAGAGTTTTGTTTGCCATTTAAAAGTGATGAAGTATAAGACTCATGACTATTTGTATTTTTTCTTTGTAATATAGTGTGATATAAAGTATCTATAACCCCATATATTTCATTAGTTTTGATCTGTATATCGCATATGATATTATCATCTTTTATAGATTTAAAAAAACAAGAAGATCTACCCGTATGACATGCAACACCTTTTTGATTTACTTTTAAAAGCAAAGTATCATTGTCGCAATCTAATAGTATATCTATTATTTCTTGAGTATGATTAGAAGTTTCACCTTTTTTCCAAATACGATTTTTACTTCTACTAAAATAGTGTGCATAAGATGTTTTTAGACTAAGTTTTAAAGATTCTTTGTTCATGTATGCTAGCATCAAAACTTCATTGGTAGTGGCATCTTGTGTTATGGTAGGGATCAGATCATTTTGTTTTGCCCAGTCAATTTTATCTATGGTTTTTTTCATATCATATCTTTGTGTATAAACTTTATAGAATATCTTATGATGTAAACCATAAGATATTCTAAAAATCTATCTATTTATAGATGATTGCTGGCTTTTATTTTTAGTATCAATCCAAATATTTGGAGTACTACCACCAGGTGTTAAAAATATTTTTGCATCTTTGTTGACTCTAAGTGCTTCGTTGAATTTACCTTGAACTTTGATCTGCTCTAAATGCAAAAGGTTTTTTGTCAAAGATCTAGAGATTAGCTCATTTGCTTTTGCTTGTGCTTTAGCTTCGATAGTAACAGCATCTGCACGACCTTGTGCCTCTATTCTGTTAGCTTGTGCTTCTCCAGTAGCTTTTGCAGCTCTTTTTTCTGCTTCTTGTTTCGCTCTTAGAACTTCGTATTTTACCCTTTCACTCTCTTGGTTTGCTACTTGTACTTTTTCTATTTGATCTTTTATTTTACTAGGTAATACAATCTCTCTTAGTTGAACCGACTCTAAAGATACTGGTTTGCCTTTTAGTGCTTCTATTTGTGCTCGTATCCCATCTTCTATCAAAACTGCTATCTCATTTCTTTTTGTAGGTAGATCTTCTGCCTTAAAGCCACCAACTACATTTCTAACGATATTTCTTACTACTGGATTCACTATCTTATCTTCCCAAGCAAGACCCCATGTAGCTATGGTAGTAGGTGCTCCATGTGCTAAAAGTTTGTATTGAACAGTTAATTCGATTGAAACAGGTAGGCCCCTAGCATCCAAAATATTAATAGCAGGATTCACTTTGATACCATTGTCATATCCACTCATATCTTCTATGCTTTTGTAGTTGATAAGTCTTACTTTTGTATCTACTGTGATAACTTTTTGGATCATAGGGATAAATAGATGAAATCCTGGTTGTAAAGGTTGCGTTTCATATTTACCAGTAGTTACTTTAATACCTACTTGACCAGACTCGATAATCACAAATGGTTTTGCCATAAATAAGATCACGACTAGGGCAATAAGCGCATATAATACAGCACTTTTATTGCTTAAGTTTTTGAAAAATTCTGGCGTTTCAAAAGGTGGCTTAAAATCCCCATTATTATTATTGTTTTCATTGTTTTTATTTTTTTGTCTATTTTTAAAATAGTCATTATCTATTGGCATCATATCTCCTTGTATTTAGTTGATGTATGTTAAATGTTTAATATATTTTTGATTTCTACCTGCTACAACATCGAAATATGCAGTTTGTATTTTTTGTGTAATTTTCCCACGACTTCCATTGCCAATAACTCTAGCATCGACATCTTTAACTGGTGTAATTTCTGCAGCTGTACCTGTGAGAAAACACTCATCACAGATATATATCTCTTCTCTTGTAATTCTTCGTCTAATTACTTTGATACCTAAGTCTTTTGCTAAATCTATTACGGTAGATTGCGTGATAGATTTTAAAGAATTATCATTTGGAGGAGATATAAGTACACCATTTTCTACCATAAAAAAACAAGCTCCACTAGCTTCTGCTATATATCCTTGATCATCTCTTAAAAGTGCTTCGTCATACCCAGCTTCTATTGCTTCATGTTTTGCCATTTGAGAGTTAAGATAGTTTGCAACAGCTTTCGCTTTGCCCATGCTAGATGTATTTCCGCCACGAGTCATAGATGATATTTTGAGTCGAATACCATTTTTTAGGCCATCTTCACCTAAATATGCTCCCCATTCCCAAGCACTAATACTTACACTTACAGGAGCATCTTTGTGATATAGTCCCATAACCCCATATCCTAAATATACTAGTGGTCTAATATAGGCACCATTAAAAAGTTTATTTTCTTGTAATAATTTTATTTGTGCATTGTTGAGTTCTTCAATCGTATATGGCACATCTAGTAGTGTCATTTTTGATGAGTCTAAAAGACGTTTGGTATGCTCTTGAAGTTTGAAAATAGCACATCTTCCGTCATCTGTTTTATATGCTTTTGTACCTTCTATAGCTCCATTTCCATAATGTAAAGTGTGTGAGAGTATATGCACTTTGGCATCATCCCATAAAGTGAGTTTTCCATCCATCCATATATATTTTGCTTTTTTCATCAAATAACTCCCTATAATGCGTATTATACCAATACCATTATCTTTTACTAAACTGTGGTGATCTTCTAGCTTTTCTTCTTCCTGGTTTCTTTCTTTCAACAACTCTTGAATCTCTTGTTAATAGTCCATAAGGTTTTAAAACATTTCTAAATTGCTCATCAAAAGCAACTAAGGCTTTAGATATACCATGTTTAAGAGCATCCGCTTGTGCCGCATATCCACCACCTAATGTTTTTGCTACGATATTTACAGAATTGATTTGTTTAGAAACTTCCAAAGGAACTCTAACTCTTTTTTTGATCGCCTCATGTCCCCCTAACCAAATATCTAATGGCATATCATTAACGGTTATTTCACCTTTTCCTGACTCTAGCCATACTTTTGCTATCGCTGTTTTTCTTTTTCCTGTTGCATATACTTTTGCCATTATTTTGTATCCTTATCTTTAGGTTTAGTTTCTTTTTTTGCAATCTCTTTTTTGATAGTCTCTTTCTTAAGAGTTACTTTTTTACCATTAGATTCTACTTGTGCTGTATGTGGATGATTTTCGTTTGTATATACTTTCAAGTTTTTAAGCATTTTAGCACCAAGTTTTGTTTTAGGTAACATCCCTCTAGTTGCTAATTTAAACAATTTTTCTGGATTGTTTTCTAGCATATTTGACATTTTGTGTGTTTTTGTAGATCCAAAATATCCTGAATGGCTAAAATATTCTTTTGTTTCCATTTTGTTCCCAGAAAATTTTGCCTTAGTTGCATTGATCACGATTACATTGTCTCCACAGTCAATATTTGGGGTGAAATATGGTTTGTTTTTCCCTCTTAAGATTGTTGCAATTTCTGTGATAATTCTACCAAATGTTCTTCCAGATGCATCTATTACGATCCAGTCCTTATGAATATCAGTATTGTTGATCATTTTTGTAAATTTGCTCATTATTAATATCCTTTTTAAATTAAGTTAGAAATCATATCTAACTAATATTAGATAAGCCTTAAGTTAAGGTTTATCTAATCTATACTTTTGTCAAACCTATCTCATCTTTTTTGTCAAGCTCGAAGTTTATCATGTGTATTGAAAATTTATCAAGCCAATCCCAATAAGATTGAATATATTTATGATCGACATTATCTTGATAAACCATAAGAACCTCTTGCCAAGTCCCCAACCACTCTATCCTAGCTTTTTGTGATATTGAAAACTCCTGATGAACTTTGACCTGATCAAAAGTCCCACCATTTGCGATATAAGTATCATCTCCTCCACACATCTGGATAAAATATGCACCGTTTCTTTTTTTGATCATCTCTATAATTTTTTCATCTTGAGGAAAAAAATATGCTATATCTCCAGAGGTTACAAGCTCATAGAAATGATTTATCATTTTCCAAAATTTCTCTTCACCTAATTGTTCTAAAAACTTAGGGTCAGGTTTGGTAATTTTGGGTTTGTCTCCCATGCTCCCTTTTGTGATTGTATAATTCACCATGTATTATATCCTTATTACTTTTATGATAGTTAATGTATAATACCAAATATTTAACTAAGTCTAATTAAAATACCGGAGATGTGTCATATGACTTTTATAGATTTTAAGAAACTTCTTGTAGAAGTGGAGTTATCTTTGCCAAAATTTGCTAATTTGATTAAAGTTAGTGATAAAAACATCCAATCCTATAAAAAAAAAGGTGAAGTACCAAACACAATTGCTGTGATTGTCAAATCATTTTCTATAATGTCTAAAAATAATATCTCTTATGAAGAAAGTATTAAGTTATTGAACTTAAAAAAGAAAAATAAAAAAGGGGCAGGGTTTTCTGTCTCAAAAAAGATATAATGTATAAAAAATTATATTTAGTTAGTTTGGGTTGTACAAAAAATTTAGTAGATAGTGAAACGATGCTATCAAAACTAGGCGAGTATAAAATAAGTGATGATATATCTAATGCTGACTTGATCATAGTAAATACTTGCGGGTTTATACAAAGTGCAAAAGAAGAAAGTGTTAATACTTTGTTGCAATTGCATGAAAAAAGAAAAAAAAATTCTGTATTGGTAATGGCCGGATGTTTAAGTCAAAGATATAAAGATGAACTACAAAAAGAACTTATAGAAGTTGATATTTTTACTGGTGTTGGCGATTATGATATTATCGATAAGTTAGTCAAGGAGAAACGAAGTCATTTTTCAAATTCTGTTTTTTTATCTAACAATACTTGCGATAGAACAATAACAGGATCATCTTACCATGCGTATATAAAATTAAGCGAGGGGTGCAATCAAACTTGTAGTTTTTGCGCTATCCCATCTTTTAAAGGCAAACTTCACTCAAGAACACTACAAAGTACATTAAAAGAGGTTAAGCATTTGGTATCCAAAGGGTATTTTGATTTTTCTTTTGTATCTCAAGATAGTAGCTCTTATATGAGAGATTTAGGTTTTGATGATGGGTTAGAACAGCTAATAGATGGGGTTGAAAAAATTAATGGGGTTAAAAGTGCTAGGATATTGTATCTTTATCCATCAACGACAACAATAAATCTTATTGATAAAATAGGTTCTAGTAAAATATTTCATAGTTATTTTGATATACCATTACAACATATTAATTCAAATATTTTAAAAATAATGAAGCGAGGGAAAGGCGAGGAAAAACTAAGAGAATTGATGAATGCTATGAAGAAAATTCCAGATTCATTTATCAGAAGTACATTTATCGTTGGACACCCAGGGGAGCTACAAAAGGATTTTGAAGAGCTTTGTAGGTATGTCCAAGAGTTTAAATTTGATAGAGCCAATGTCTTTAGTTATAGTAATGAAGAGGGTACTAGTGCTTTTGAGCTTAAAGATAAAATTCCACAAGATATTATCGATGAAAGAGCAAAGATTTTGGGAGATATTATCACTAAAACGACACAAGAGAGTTTAAAAAAAGAGATAGGTAAAACTTGTAAAATAGTTGTAGATGGACAAAGTGATGAACATGAATATTTATTAAGTGCCAAAAGATTATCTTGGGAAAGAGAGATAGATGGGGAGATCTATGTCAATGACAACAAGATAGGTGGTGCAATCAAATATGGGACAGTATATACAGCAACAATAACACAACTTGTTGGAGACAAACTACTAGCTACTATTTTAAAGGTTTGATAAAAAATCTTTTTATTGTTTTATCATAGTATTTAATGGGCAAAATATTGTAAGCTGTATGATCTGGTTTTGTCGTTAAATAATACTTTCTACCTTCTATAATGCCATAGAATTTTAATCTTAATTGTAACTTTTTGTCTTCACAGACAATATTGTTGATTTTGTTTTTTTTTAGATTATAAGCTAATTCTTTTACCACATGATAGTTGTTTGCAAAATGTTTATTCGGATCAGGTAGTATTAAATATAGCGGCTTGTTGATAATAAAAACCAAAAAATTTAATATTAATGTAAATGAAGCGAATGTAGCAATGAGATAATGTTTTTGTCTAAACTGTGGCAATCTTACTCTATATGAGTGCATAAAAGATTTTATCATTAGCGGAGTAGCTATTATAATGTATGGTGCAAAATCACTAATATATATTTTTTGTCTTAAAGATAAAAGCAAAGAGAAAACAAATGCCGTAAAAGATATGTACCAAAATAAATCTTTAGCACCTTTGTTTTTTGATGATTTTCTGTATAGCGTATAAATAAATAACAAAAAAACTATAGGTGACATTATAGAAGAATACACAGCAAAAGTATCTATAAAATAACCCTCTGGATGACCTCCACTATCAAATCCATATATTTGCATTGAAATGCCAAATAATAACAAAGAGATAACTAATAGTGTATTGTCTCGTTTTTTGAGTGAATAAAAAAACAAAGCAAGATACATAATAGCAAATGAATTATCTACAAATAAGGATATAAATAAAAACCAATAGTTTATTGTTTTTGTTTTTTGGAAAAGATATAAATAAACAAGAGTAAGAAGTATTACGATCATAGCTTCACTAACAAGCAAAGCAGCACTATTAACCCCCGGAAGTAACATAAATACAAGAATAGACCCAAATCTATCACTTTGTTTTACAAAATAGTCTTTTGTTAAAATGTACAATAAAATTACACTGCTAATATAAAATAAAATAAATGGTAATCTCAAAGCGATACCATTTTGTCCAAATATAGATGTCGAAAAATGAATTAAGCTGTGAAGCCATGAGTTGTCGTTGAAATAAATAATAGATTCGTTATATGATATACTCAAACCATCTGCTACAAATAATAACAAGCAAAAGTCTAGTATTAATAAAAAAACAAAAATAAGAGTATATTTGGATATGGTCATCATATTATAGTTTTAAAAAATTATCCAATATCTCATGACCAAACTCACTCATGATAGATTCAGGATGAAATTGTACTCCATAAATATTTTTATTTTTAATTTTAAGTGACATTATCTCATCATCATCTAAACTTTTTGAAGTTATGATTATGTTGTGCGGCATATGTTTTTGATTTACTATGAGTGAGTGATATCTAGTTTGTGTGATTTGTCTAGGGAGGTTTTTGAACAATATATCATCGCACAGTATTTTGATTTTGGAAGTTTTACCATGCATCATATGTGATGCTCTTGTAATCTCTGCCCCAAATACTTGGGCAATTGCTTGATGTCCTAAACAAATACCTAATATTGGTGTAGTGGTTTTAGAAAATTCTTTGATTAGTTCAAGACAAATACCAGCTTCATTTGGAGTTGCAGGCCCTGGAGAGATAATTATTTTTTTAGGATTTAGTTCTTTTATTTGATCGATTGTTAAATCATCATTGCGTATTATTTTTAAATTTACACCTAATTGTGAACAATACTGAACAATATTATATGTAAAACTATCATAATTATCTATCATCAAAGTCATCTATTCTCCTATATTTGTATAGACGATTTTACTATATTTGAATTTAATAGATGGTTAAGAGATATTTGGTCATTTTACATCACCCCTTAAATTGTATAATCCACTACCTTTGTGTATTCACTACACTCTTTTATCACAGATACTACTTTTAAATGCTCTTTATGAGTCGCATAAGTATTGAAGTCATCTTTATTTTCAAATATACTGTACAAACTTAAATCCATCGCTCTACTCGTATTGTCAAAATTAATACCAATTTCTATATTAATTAAACACTCTATTTTAGAAGGTAAAGACTCTAAGAGTTCTTTTACTTTTAATATATTTTGTTCTTTATTTTCCTTTTTAAATTTTATAAAAACTATATGTTTAATCACTACAATATTCCCCATTTTGCGATAAATTCATCATCACAATCAATCAAATTTCTTGTTTTCAAATCTTCAATAACACTTGCGGTACAAACTACATCATCTGGCCATCTTCGTTGGAAATTATCAAGAGTGTTCTTATTTGTCGCGTCAATTCCTATAGTTTGCCCGTCTATAAAAATATCTCTATTGCTATCAATATTATTTACAACTCTCCATACTAACATATAAGTATTGTCTAAATTATTATTTTTTTCATCAACAATAACTAAAATTTTTATATGACTAAAGAGCGGTTTTAATTCTTTAAATAGATGTTTTTGACTTCTAATTTTATTTATCTTTATCACACATATCGGATTTTTTGTATCTATGTGGTATTGTTTTAAACTTTTAATATCAGCAGAAATCTTTTGTGTTTTTTTTAATAACTCTTGATTGCTTAAAAGTGTAATTCCTAATTTTTGGATTTCATCACCAGTACAATCAATCCCAAGTTTACCACCTAATGCAAATCTAGGACTAGCATGGTCAAGTGCATCAAGCACACCTTTGGTGATAAGTAGTTCTTCTGTATTAATTCTGTTTAAAATCCATTTTGTGATAGCTTCGTTGTTGTGAAGCTCTGGGGCATTTGAACCCACAAAAATAGCATGTTTTACAAAACTCATTTGCCCAACACCCCAAAATGCATGCATCATTTGTTGTGCGTGTCCTGGATATGCTACATTAATTTTCGCCAAAATTAAATTGTGAAATACACCATTTTCTGGCATATAGTAATCGATTAAATCAGGTGCTGTAGTTTTAAGCAGTGGCAAAAATATTCTCTCAGTCGCATATCCCATATATTTGTCTTCTAACAATGGTTTGCCCACAACAGTAGCCGCAAATACTGGATATCTTTTACTCGTGATACAAGTTATATCAAGTACAGGATATTCCTCCTCTAAAGTGTAGTATCCTGTATGGTCGCCAAAAGGACCCTCAATTTTAACAACTTGGGGATCAATAAAACCTTCTATTACATAATCAACATCGTGTGGCACATAGATATTGTTTGTGATAGATTTTACAAGTTTGGCATTTTGCTTTTTAACAAACCCATAAAGCATAAGTTCAAATATACCAATAGGTAGTGGAGCTTGTCCACACCAAATATACATAGGGTCTCCACCAATCCCAATAGAAACAGGCATTCTTTTACCATGCTTTTTATATTCATGAAAGAAGTGATTGCTATCTTTATGGATTTGCCAATGCATTCCTAGTTGCCTATCATTGTATACTTGAAGTCTGTACATACCTACATTATGCATTTCTCCATCAAGACTTTGTGTATAAACTTGCCCCATAGTTATAAATGCTCCACCATCTTGCTCCCAAGTAGTAAGTATTGGCAAATCACTTAATTTAGCATCATCTTTGAGTTTTATAATCTCTTGACACACACCTTTAGATGTTAATCTTTTAGGCGGTACATATTTTAGATTAAATAGCTTTTTAAACATATTAATTTTATCCATAAAACCTTCTGGTGGTTTTATCTTTAGTAAACTTTCTATTTCATCTGCAATTCCATTTGCATTGCCTATAAATAATTCAACAGCTTTGGGAGAACAGAAAACATTCATAAGTACAGGTGTTTTAAAAGTTTTATTGTTTGCTTTATCAATAGGATTTGTAAAAAGTAAAGCTTTGCTAGTTTCATGTTTTACTTCTACATAAGCAATATGAGGGATTTCTAAATTTATATCTAAAGGCTCATCAATTATTTTTAATAGATTATTCTTTTTTAAAATTCTTATCGTGTTGTTTAACATTGTTATTTTGTAAAAAATTTATCAAAAAACCCAGATATAACTTTGAGTTTACTTCTAGTAGTTGCAAGTTCACCGCTTTTTACATTTTTGGTTATCGTACTTCCTGCACCCACTATACAATTATCTTCAAGAGTAATAGGAGCTATTAATTGTGTACTTGAACCAATAAATACATTTTTGCCTATAATAGTTTGATGTTTATTCTTACCATCATAGTTGCAAGTAATAGTCCCAGCACCTATATTTGTCCCAGTATCTATTTGACTATCACCAAGGTATGACAGATGTCCTGCTTTTACCCCATTGAGATTTGATTTTTTTATCTCTACAAAATTCCCAATATGCGTATGTTTTAATATACTTTGTGGTCGTATTCTAGCCATAGGTCCAATATTGCTATCCTCTACAATGCTATCTTCTACAATGCTATTTGTTTTTATATGAGAGTTGATTATTTTAGTATCTCCTAAAAGTGTAACACCATTTTCTAACACACACTCTCCTTGAATTTGAACATTTGCTTCTATATAAATCGTATCAGGCAACTTCATGATTACTCCATTTACCATAAAGCTATTTTTAATTTTATTTTGATGTAAAACTTCTGCATTTGCCAAGTCCAACTTAGAATTTACACCCATAAAATTTTCTTTTTGTACAACGATAGGTTTAACTGCAAGTTTATTATCTACAGCTATTTGAACTAAATCTGTTATGTAGTATTCATTCTGTGCATTATTGTTTGAAAGTTTTGATAGATTTTGTGATAAAAAATAGGTATCAAAACAATACACGCCTGCATTTGCTGTGTTTACTTTTTGCTCATCTTTGTCACAATCTTTTTGTTCAACAATTTTAGTTATTTTATTATTTTTTATAATCACACGACCATAACCCGTAGCATCATCAAGTTTTAATACAGACATGGTTAGAGGTTCATGGGTAATTAGTTTTTTTAATTCATCTGCTTCTACCAAAGGCATATCACCATTTAAAACTAATGTTTTAGTATATTTTGGCTTTATATTCATAACTGCACCACCAGTACCTGGATAGTTTTCATGGTCTTGAATATGAAAATTTAAGTTAGAAAAATGGGTTTGCATAGTTTTTTGGATGAGAGAAGCTTGATGATACAAAACCACATGAATATCATCACTTAGTTTTTTGGCTTCATCGATCGCATAATAAAGCATCTGTTTACCAGAAATTTTATGTAAAACTTTTGGAATACTAGATTTCATACGAGTACCAGCACCTGCTGCTAAAATAATTACCGAAGTTTGTTTTGTATTGATGTTACACATATTAATACATTATAACATATGATTTATGCTGTAAACATTAGTTGAGATATGATTATAATAATGATAACTAAAATGAATGGAAATAGGTGACTTTTAAATACTAAAGGTTGTATTTTAAAAAATACTTGCAAAATCCCGCGTAGTCCTAACCAACATCCTAAAAAACATTTAATCAATAATAAGATTTGAAAATTTGTAAGTTCATTATTTTCAATAGTTCCAAAATTTACATACATCAAATACAGTCCACTTGCAACTGCTATTACAAGTGCTTTTGGGACTACAAGTCTAACATATTTCATAAAATATTCTCTTATTCGCGTATGCTCTTCTTCTTGTAGATCTCGTTTTATTTTTGATAAAAACAGATTATCAGTAAATAAAAATCCTCCATATATAAAAACTGAAAAAATATGTATTAATTTTATACTCAAATATATCAAGTTATTTCCTTATTCATAGCCATATCATTTTTTAGGAAATAAGATAGCTAAGATAGTGTTAGTATTTATAGGTTATATATTTATAATCCAAATTATACATTTTAATTACTTTGGATATCTTTTATTTCATATGAAGTTCCTTTAATTTAACTTGCGATACAATTAATTTAAACAGTTTGATTATTTATTTATAAATATAAAAATATTTATAGTAAACACAAGGGAAATTATGTTTAATTTTATCATAAAATGTATTAAGAGATTTTTTCAATATGCAGTTAGCTTACTACTATTTTTAGTTGTTTTATGGAGCGGTTATTTTTTAATATATGGGAATTTTCATAAAGTAGATAAAGATTTATATCGTTCAGCACAACTATTTTCATTTAATATGCCATATTATTTAGAGAAATATCAAATTAAATCTATTTTAAACCTGCGCGGTTCTTCAAAAAACCAATGGTATGTTGATGAAATAGAAATATCTAATGATTATAATATTACCCATTACGACTACGGCATTAGTGCTGGACGACTAGTAACAATAAAACAAATGAACGAGATAATTGAGATTATTAAAAATGCTCCAAAACCTATGTTGATACATTGTAAAGCAGGAGCTGATAGAACCTCTTTGGCATCAGCACTTTATCTTTATTCTATTAAACATGATATAAATGCACAAAATGCAATTTCTATTATTTATGGTCATTTCCCATGGTTAGGTTCCGAGACTAAAGCAATGGATAAAAGTTTCTCTAACTATATTGAAATGAAAAAATATTAATGTAGCAGATCAAGTTTTGGATCGTATATGCTACTATTTATATCAAAAGCACCTAGAATTGTATGAAAAATATTATTTTGTCCGTAGATCTTTTTTGTATCTATTTTTTCTCTAATATTTCCTTTTATTGCTATAAAACTATTAGATGCCCATATGATAAATGGAATATTCTTTTGCACATCAGGGGCGATGCTATATGGTGTTCCATGTAAATACAAACCATACTCGCCTAAAGACTCTCCATGATCAGAAATATAAATAAATAGTGTAGGGCTATTTTTGATTTGTTTTAGAATATTAATTGTTCGATTTAAGAAGTGATCTGCATATAATATCGTATTATCATAGGCATTAATTAATTCTTCTTGTGTACACTCTTTTAGATCAACCGTTTTACAAACAGGTTTAAATTTTTCAAACTCTTTAGAATATTTTTTATAATAAGTAGGTCCATGACTTCCATTGGTATGGAGTACCACAAAAATTTTATTTTTTTTATTTTTTAAAATCTCTTCTTTAAGTCTAGTTAATAAAACTTCATCATGATTACATCCATGCGTTTTACATAAAGTTTTTAAGTTTCCAGCCTTTTGAACTGTTTTTACATCAAGCGTAGGCTCTCCCCAGTTATTTGATCTCCACAATACATCTACTCCTGTTCGTTGTAAATAGTTAGGTAGTGGTTCATAATCATCTGAAGTTAAACCTTTATAAGAGAGCATACTGTGTATAGAAGCAGTGGTATAAGTTGCTGTAGATTTAGCTTTTACAATGTTAATATTTTTTACATTTTGAAGATATGGATTTGTCTTTTTTTTATAGCCGTATAATGAAAAATTCTTTGCTCTAGCAGATTCACCAATAACTAAAAGCACAATCATCTTATCATCGTTCATCAAAGTAGCACTAGGAAGAAGTATTTGTTTTTTATTCTTTTTTAGTTCATTAGCTTTGTACCTAATTGAATTGATAGTGTAAGACCAAGGCATCGTCATTGCACCTAATTTTTTTGCATTTTTATCAAGCCAAAGCCATGTCGATGCATTTAGATACAGCGAGAGTACACCTATGGTTAATATCATAAAAGCATAAAAAAACAATCGAACTCTTTTTGTTTTGTTTATACGAATTTTTGAGACAATAAAAGCTGGGATTATACCTAGAAAAATAATATATAAGAATATTTTGGATTGATAGTAGCTTGTTGCTTCAGCAATATTGGTATTAAAAAGATTTCCCATCATAGTTATATCTAAAATAGTATGATAGGTTACAATAAAATAAAGAGCTATCGCATTTGTAATCATCATAAAAATTGTAAAATATTTTACTAGTCGAGAGGAGAAGATTGCTAATAGAAGTAAAATAACCATGGTGATCATAATAATACTAATTAGCACAGAAGCAAAGGTTAGCATACCGCTGGTTGAACTAATATTAAGATTTTTAATTACATAATCGTAAAGTGGCATATGATACAAAAACATATTGATTAGTGTTGCCATAACAATAAACTTTATAGTGCTTATTCGCATAGGTACAATCTCCTTTAATGGAGATTGTACCTAAAATCAATTTAATTTTATTAGATGCAATAGTTTATATTTTGTTAAAACCAAATACTAACACCAGTGACTAAATTCGTTTGACTTTTACTATTTTTAATGTCTCGCACATGTGAAATACCAATATACGGTGCAAATTCTCTTTTGATTTCATATGTTAAATTTACACCCACAGATAAAGCTGATAAACCTTTTTGTATATTATATTCATTATCATCTTTACTATAAGCACTAATTTCAGAACTTGTTGCTATTTTTAATTTTTGTGTAATTAAGAAATCATTTTCAGCACTTGCTCTTACGCCTACATTACCGTTTTTATCAAGTAAAAAAGCTGTTCTTGTTTCAAAGAAATATGAACTCATTCCAGAAAATGCCAATACTGCCCATTTTTTTGTATTTTCACTAGTTTTATCAATACCTATACCATATTGAATATCCCAATAAGGTGTAATCGCATTTGACCAAACTATTTGATTTTCACTCTCTTGTTCATCTTTAGTTTTTTCACCTTCACTATAAATATAAATTTTATTTAAATTATATCCAGCCCAAACATTCATATCCCATGTAAATGGCTTATCACCTGTATGTTCTATTTGTAAAGCTTCAAAAGTAACTTTATAATTTAGCGGATCATCATTCATTCCACCTGCATTTAATATATTTAATAAACCAATACTCAATAATGTTGTTTGAAATAAGTTTTTCATAATATCTTCCCCCCCTTAAGCCACTACAACTTTTCTAAACATTCCTAGCATATGATATAACATATGGCAATGAAACGCCCATTGTCCTTTTGCATCAACAGTAACTCTTATACTTGCTTTTGAACCTGGTTGTACAACTACTGTATGTTTTCGTACAAATTGATTTTTTCCAACTTCTAAATCAGACCACAAACCATGTAGGTGCATAGGGTGATTCATCATAGTATCATTTATATATGTTATTCTTAATCTCTCACCATATTTAAACTCTAATGGTTTTGCATCTGCATATTTTATACCATTAATAGACCACATATATCTTTCCATATTACCTGTTAAGTGTAATATTATCTCTCTATTTGGATAATTATTCTCATCAGCTCCACCTTTAAAAGATTGTAAATCTGAATATGTTAAAACTTTTCTCCCATTATTTCTAAGTCCAACACCTGGGTCTTCCATTTTATACATTGGAGCTTCTGCTTTCATTGTAGTTTGTACACCCCATTTTGTTTCAAGTGGAGTTATAGGAATTTTTCTTTTTAATTTCCCCATATATGGTTTTTTTGCTGAAGAATTATTTCCCATGTTCATAGAAGCACCACAAGACATTGAAGATTTTTTACTTTTCATTTTTCCCATGTTCATAGAAGCACCGCAAGACATTGCAGGTTTTTTGGATACACTTTTTTTACCCATATTCATAGATGCCCCACATGACATTGAAGATTTACCACCTTTCATTTTTCCCATATTCATACCACTCATATCCATACCCATATCTGTCATATTTAATATAGGGATAGGATCCATATCTGGCACACTTGCTAAATTTGATTTATCATTAGTTAAATGCCCTATTGCATATCCACTTCTTTCAATACTTTGTGCAAATATTGCATAAGCTTTATTTTCAAGTGGTTCTATTATTACATCATAAGTTTCAGCAACACCTATTCTAAATTCATCTATTACAACTGGTTTTACATTGTTTCCATCAGCTGCAACAACTGTCATTTTAAGTCCAGGTATTCTAATATCAAAAAATGTCATAGCAGAGGTATTTGCAAATCTAAGTCTAATTTTTTGACCTTTTTTAAATAGTGCTGTAAAATTTGAAGCTGGATTGTGTCCATTCATCAAATATGTATATGTTGAAGCATCCACATCTGATAAATCTCTATCTGTCATTGCCATTTCGTTCCACATTTTTCTTGAATTAAAAGCATTCCAAAATCCATTCTCTTTTACTTCACTTGCAAAATCACCAATTGTTCGCCCTACATTATTATAATAATCACCTTTAACTTTTAATTTTCTATAAATATTTTCAGGCTTTTCATCACTCCAATCACTTAAAGATATTACATAATCTTCATCATAAGAGTATGGATCTTTTTCTTTTGGCTCAATTACAATAACCCCATGCACACCTGTTTGCTCTTGAAAACCTGAATGGCTATGGTACCAGTATGTTCCACTTTGATTTACTGTAAATTTATATGTAAATGTTTCACCTGGTTTTATACCATCAAAAGTAAGTTCTGGAACTCCATCCATCTCATTTGGCAAAATAATACCATGCCAATGTATAGAAGAATCAACATCTAAATTATTTGTAACATGTAAGGTTACCTCTTCCCCTTCGTTCCACATTAAAGTTGGTGCAGGAAGCATGGCATTAACTGTTGTAGCAACACTCCAAGAGCCTGTATAGTTTACCATAGTTTTATCAATTGTTAAAAAGAATTCTTTCCCTGATAACTTTTCACTCTTTTTTGTTATTTTATGACTTTTAGCTGCCATTAAAGGTACAGAGTTCATCGCCATAATACCACTAGTAGCAACCACCCCTTTTACAAAGTTTCTTCTTGATACTTTATTATTTATTTTCATAATATTACTCCTAATTAATTTGTAGTAAAATTATATATAATGTGTATTACTTAAGTATTACCTCACTGCAATCTAACTTAAAAGTAGAACCTTTTGTTAATACACTGTTTACATCAATTGTTATATTACAATTTTTACATAATTTATTTACAACATCTAAGCCTATACCAATACCACTATCATTTTCTTTATAATATCTATCAAAGATTTTTGTTGTATTTTTTATCCCTTGTCCTGTATCTTTAATCTTTAAGATATTATTTTTAAAACTTATTAAAACACTTCCATTTGTTTTGTTATATTTGCAAGCATTACTTATTATATTATCAAGTATTCTATTTATTGCATTTTTATTTATAGATAAGTATATTGTATTTTCATTTTTAAATATAAACTTTATATTATTATATAAGTTACTAAAGGAAATTATCTTTTTTTCTATTAAATGATTGAGGTTAACTTTATCTTTATTTAAGTTACTATTATTTAAATAGTGATTCATATTATCTTGTAGGGATAAAATATTTTTTATCGATTCTTGACTTCTATTGATGGCAGTATTATTTCCAAATTGTTTAGTAAGTATTGTAAGATTAATTCTAAGAGCTGATAGCGGAGTATTTATATCATGCAAAATATCTTTTATAAAATTATCATTTAACTTAAATGCCTTCCTTAGTGGTGTGCTTGTATATAAAGCAAACAATAAAGATATAACTATTAGTATTATCATATATAAAACAAAATAAAACAAAATATCATTTTGTATTTTTTTTACACTCAAAGTGTATTCATCGGATGAAAATTGCATTTTTTTAATCCCACTATTTGTTTTAAAAATCATAAATATTTGATTATTCTCAACATATAAGTGATGTTGTAGTTTTTTTGTATAATCTAAATGAAGCATTTTATATCTATCGCATTTTTTACTTAAATAACATTGCATTAAAGAGGATGATATTTCGCTTCCTAAATGATGTATATTGTCATTGTAAGTTTTATATGTTAATAAACTTAAAAATATAATTTGTACTATAAAAAATAAAATAAAACTTTTTTTAAAGGCTTCTTTTTCATAACTCTTCAAGTATATATCCTAGGCCTCTAATGTTTTTGATATCAAGGTTGAGTTTTGATTTTAACTTACTAACATTTGCCCTCAAAGCATTTGGGTTTGGTTCTTCTAAGTATTCATATAAATTATCACTTAGTATCATTTTATTTTTATTTATTATTAGCTCGTGAAAAATACTTTTTAATACAATACCTAAGAAAATATTTTTATCATCAATGTAAATCTCCTTGGTATTTGAATTGTATTTTATATTTTTATAATTAATTATTTTATTTTTTTGGTATTTATTTTTTATTCTTAAAACTAACTCTTCTGGATCAAATGGTTTTTTAATAAAATCATCAGCACCTACTTCAAAAGCTGTTGCAAGAGATTTTATATCCGTTAAAGCTGTTATATAAATAGCAGGCGTCTTATCATTGGCATTTTTAAGTGATTCTAATACTTCAAACCCATTGTCACCTGGTACGTTTACATCAAAGATGTATAAATCAAATTTTTCTTTATAAGTTGCATGATACACATCCTTACTGTTAAATGCACTTACGACATCGAATCCATCAATTTCTAAATAATCTTTTAAACTTTGATGTAAATTTTGATCATCTTCAAGTAATAATATTTTCATGTTTGTACTCCTCTCTTTTAGGTTTTATCATATTCAATACCTTTTTGGTATAAAATACATAACAGTTTCATAAATACCTTCCATATAATGTCGAATATACACTTTATAGTCTTTGTTTATTAAAAGTATTTTTTGTGGTATTTTGTACCAATCTTGCGCTTTATGATAAATGCAAATGGCTAATATTGGTTTGTATTTTAATATTGTATGTTTTGCTCCATCAATAGCATCTTGTTCGGCACCTTCAATATCTAACTTAATAAAATCAATGTTTTCATTTATTATATTGTCTATTGTATCTATGTTTTTTGTTTGATAGTTGTGGTCACAATTATTTTTGATTAACTCGCTCTCATCAATAATCATTTTGTTCGCACCTAGTCCACAATTAATAAACTCTAGATTTGAAATATGCTTTAAATTACGCTTTGCTATATTAATATGCAATAAACTAGGTTCAATTAAAAATATTTTTTTAAAATCAGGAAATCTTGTTATAACTTGAGGTGTTGTATCACCTGTATAGGCACCACCATCTAAGAATGTTATGTTTTTTATGTTTTTTATAATATGCTTATCAAAATATTGCTTGTCGTGATCGTTGACAAATCCTTCCATAAAAGTATAGTCAAAACTAATTTTAAAGTTTAATATTTTTATAAAAATCTTTTTAGAAAGAGTATCTTCTAATAAATTGTATATTTGCTTGTACGAAGTTATATTTTTTTTAAAATCATTTTCAAAATCTGTTATAAAAGGTGGTTCGATTAGATCAAAAGATGAATATCTATAAAGAGCAAGATAACTAATGTTTTTGAATTTCATTTTGTCAAGTTCATTTTTAACTTCAAGAGGACTTCCCATAGATACCCATAAAATAATAGAATTCTTAGGTATATCTTTTATGTTTAGAATATCTTTTTTGTTTGAGGACTGAATTCTTGTAAAATCGTCAATTACGCCATCAACTTGAATATGTTTTAAAATAGATTTTGTAAATTTGTTTATACCTAAGATATATCTTTTTATGGTTGTATTTGATGATGTAAAAATTTTAACTAAAGATTTATCTTTTTGATTTATATAGTTAAATTCTACTAAACTATCCATTAGTGAAATAATGTAATATCAATAACTATTAAGATAAAAAACAATATACCTAAATAGCCATTGATAGTGAAAAAAGCACGATCTATTTTGGTAAAATCTTTATTTACTATTATATGTTCGTAAGTTAGCATAATAGCACTAGTTAATACAGCTATGTAGGAAAAAAATCCCAAATTTGCAACGATGACAAATAAAAGCCAAAAAATAATAGTTAATATGTGTAAAACTTGTGATAATATCATAGTTTTTTTTATACCAAATTTTACTGGGATAGAGTGAAGTTTGAGTTTTTTATCTATATCAATATCTTGCAAAGAATATAACAAATCAAATCCAGCAACCCAAAACATAACCCCAAAGCTAAGCAAAATTGACCAAATTGTAATAGTGTGAGATACTGCTACAACTCCAGCAATGGGAGCTAGTCCCAATGAAATACCAAGTATAATATGAGAAAAATAGGAGAATCTTTTGAAATAAGAGTAGCTCCCAATAATAAACAGTATCGGTATTGATAAATATAATGCTAAAAAGTTTATAAAATAAGCTACTATAATAAATCCAATACCATTCAATATAATAAATAGCAACATTTGATTTGTATTTATTCTTCCATCTACACTTGGACGATTTGATGTTCTTGGATTAAGTGTATCTATATCCTTATCTAAATATCTATTAAATCCCATTGCAAAATTTCTAGCACTTAAAGCCGCAAGAGTACCAAGAGCTAATAAGTTCCACCCAAACCAACCATGAGAAGCCACAATCATTGATATAAATATAAAAGGGAGAGAAAAAATCGAATGCTTAAACTGCACTAGTTCATTAAAGTCATGAAGAATTCTGAAGATATTTTTTTGCACAATAGTTTCCCTTTATTAATAAGGACAATTCTACTATAATTTTGATTATGAAACAAATAGCAATTATAGCACCAACAGCATCAGGCAAAACAAATCTTTCTATTAGTATTGCTAAAAAAACAAACAGTATAATACTTTCACTTGATAGTTTAGCAATGTATAAAGAGATAGACATAGCATCTGCAAAACCAACAATACAAGAGCAGGATGGCATTATCCATTTTGGCATCAATGAATTTTATCCTAATAAATCATTTGGAGTGATCGAATTTATTGAGGTATATAAAAGAGCCAAAGCTTGCTGTAAACAGAATAATAAAAATTTAATCATAGTTGGTGGAAGCTCTTTTTATCTAAAATCTATGATCGATGGGATATCCTGTATCCCTGAATTTTCTAAAAAAACTATTTTGTGGGTAGAGAATAAACTAAACAATATAAAAGATGCATATAGTTTCATGTTTAAACTTGATGAACAATATATGAAAACTTTATCTTCAAATGATAAATATAGAGTTAAAAAAGCATTGCTGATTTATAAGCAAACTGGTCAAACCCCAACAGTTTATTTCAAAAACAACCCACCTAAATCAATAATAAAAGATATTCAACTCTATGAGATATATTGGAGTGTAGACGATCTTAGACAAAGGATAAAAAAGCGTACTAATATGATGATCAAAAATGGTCTTATTGATGAGGTTATATATCTTGAAAAAAAATACACTAGAGAACCAAAGTCTATGCAATCAATTGGGATAATAGAAACTCTTGAATATCTCGATGGTAAAATCACAAAAGATCAACTAATAGAAAATATAATCGTAAATACAGCACGACTTGCAAAAAGACAAAGAACATTTAATAATGGACAATTTAAAAACATCATTAAAAATGATCTAGACTCATTAGAAGCTATGTTGTTTTAGTGTTACAATTAGTAACCAATAATGATACGATAGATTTAATATAAGTATCTTTTTAAATATGTTCTGATAGAATTTATTCAATTATTGTCAGTCGTTTATACTTAAATCAACACTGATATCAAAGGGGAAAATATGCAACACATGGATTTTGCGCATCCTTATTTTGGTGCTTTCATTATGTTTGTAGTAACATTTGGAGCATTCATAGCTACAACAGCTGCTTCTAGATTTGTAAGTAGAAAGCTCGCACGTCTTGATACTGAAAAACTAAAGTGTACGCTTTATGAGTGTGGGCCAGAAGTTACGAAGCAGCCAAATACTATCTCAGTACAATTTTATCTTATGGCTTTATTGTTTATACTTTTTGATGTAGAGATTATATTTATGTTTCCTTGGGCTGTAGATTTTAAAGTGCTAGGATGGTTTGGATTTATTGAGATGATTTTATTTATCATTTTACTAGCTATTGGTTTTATATACGCATGGAAAAAAGGAGCTCTTGAATGGCACAGCATAAAGTAAATTATTTAGCAGATGGCGGGACTCCTGTAGCACTTACAGTAGTTGATAAACTTGTAAATTATGGAAGAAGTAATTCTTTATGGCCTATGACTTACGGGTTAGCATGTTGTGCTATTGAGATGATGGCTTCAGGTGCTTCTAGATTTGATTTTGATAGATTTGGTACTATCTTTAGAGCAAGTCCTCGACAAAGTGATGTTATTATTGTTGCGGGAACTTTAACTAAAAAACATGCAGAATTTATGAGACGGCTTTATGATCAAATGCCAGACCCAAAATGGGTAATTTCTATGGGAAGTTGCGCAAATACGGGTGGCATGTTTAATACATATGCAACAGTACAAGGAGTTGATCGAGTAGTGCCAGTAGATATATATTTGCCAGGTTGTGCTCCAAGACCTGAGACTATACAATATGCACTTATGATGCTTCAAAGAAAAATAAGAAGCAAATCAGCAAATATGTCGCAAAAAGTAAAAAGGTTAGTTTAATGAGATCTTACCAAAACAAAAAAGATGTACAACAAAAGTCTTATTATAGTGATAGGTTTTATATAGCACCGCAAGTTCCTAGACACTCTATCTACAGCGATCCTACTTTTAGTAATGATGTATTAAGCTTATCAAAAAAAATAATAATAGTTGAGTCATATATTGAGCTAGATCATTTAGTTGTAATAGTTGATGCCACTAATAATCTAAAAACTATTGAGCATTTAAAAGAGATTTGTGCTTACGACTTCTTAGTAGAGTTAACAGCTGTTGATTATATAGTGACTAAAGGTGGATTTGAAGTAGTGTATGAGATGTTGTCAACTACTAAAAGAAGAAGAGTTAGAGTGAAATGTTTTTTAAAACAATCGCAGGCAATAGAATCTGTAAATCCTCTTTTTAGAATGGCAGATTTTAGTGAGAGAGAGATGTATGATATGTATGGGATAAAGGTTAATAATCACCCAATGCTCAAAAGAATTCTTATGCCAGATGATTGGCAAGGGCACCCACTTTTAAAAACATATCCATTACATGGAGATGAAGATGCGCAGTGGTATGAAGTAGATAAAATTTTTGGTAAAGAATCAAGAGATATAGTTGGTCCAGAAATTAGAGATGCAGCTGTAGTAGATCGATATGACACTGAGCGTTTTTCAAGATTAGGACATGAAGTACCATTTGGAGCCGATATTAGTGATGGTGAACCAGATACACCTATCCAATATCAAGAAAAAGATGGGATTAAAATAGCTGGTCGTCCTTTGGTTACACCATTTGAAGATATTAAATCAGTTGATTTAGAAAAAAGAAGGTAAAGATTATGCAAACTAAAAATAGATTAAAACCATTTTTTGAAAATATTACTTTTGATAGGGAAGACAATACTATGGTTGTAAATTTTGGTCCTCAACATCCTTCTGCTCATGGTCAATTAAGGCTTATATTAGAACTTCAAGGAGAAGAGGTAAAAAAAGCTTATCCAGATATCGGCTACCTTCATAGAGGTGTTGAAAAGATGGGCGAAAATATGATATATAATGAGTTTTTACCCACAACAGATAGAACTGATTATATAGCAGCAACTGCTAATAATTATGGTTTTGCACTTGCCGTTGAGAAACTAATAGGTGTTGAAGCACCTAGAAGAGCAGAAGTTATTAGAACTATGCTTTTAGAGATAAACAGAATTATTTCTCATCTTTTTTGGTTAGCCACTCATGCACTTGATGTTGGCGCTATGTCAGTATTTTTATATGCATTTCGTGAACGAGAATTCGCAATGGATCTTATGGAAGAGTATTGTGGTGCTAGACTGACCCATAGTGCAATTAGAATTGGCGGCGTTCCTTTAGATTTACCATCTAATTGGATCTATGAGATGGAAAAATTTATGAATATTTTAACAGAACAAATTGAAGTTTATGAAGGATTGTTATCTAAAAATAGAATTTGGAAAATGAGACTTGAGAATGTTGGTGTTATTTCAAAAGAGATGGCAAAATCTTGGGGATGTACAGGATTGGTATTAAGAGGTAGCGGTGTTAAATGGGATTTAAGAAAAGAGATGCCATATGGGCTATATTCTGAATTAGATTTTGATATACCAATATCTGATACTTGCGATAGTTATGGTAGATACAAACTACATATGCAAGAGATGCGCGAATCTATGAAGATTTTAAAACAACTTGTACCTATGTATGAACAAAGTGATACGCAACTTATGGCACAAGCACCAAATTATATCTCTTGTACAAAAGAAGAGATGATGACACAAAATTACTCTTTAATGCAACACTTTGTTTTAGTAACACAAGGTATGCGACCTCCAAAAGGCGAAGTTTATGTAGCAACAGAATCTCCAAAAGGTGAATTGGGACATTATATAGTAAGTGATGGGACACCATATGCATATAAATTAAAAATACGAGCTCCTAGTTTTTGGCACACAGGATTACTACAAGACCTATTGCCAGGACATCAATTGGCTGATGTTGTTACTATTATAGGTAATTTAAATATAGTATTTGGGGAGATTGATAGATAATGAAACGATATGATCTTAGAAAGCACAAAGAAAATTTTATACCAAGGCTCATTGAACTAATGAATACAGATATAGCAGATAATGAGAATGGGATATTCCTTTTTGAAATAGGCGATTTTTCATCTGTACAAAATGTGGCTAATGCAGTAAAAGAAAATAATTTTACATTAATGAATTCGCTAAAATTTAATGAAGTAGATTGGACTGTTGTAGTTAAAAAAACTGTACCATTTTCAGTAAAAAAAGAAATAACAAAATAATAGGAAAACTTTTGAGTAAAGTATATTTTTCAAATTGGCATGAGGAGATTGTTGATAATCGTACATTACCATATGATGACTGGAAAGAAGCTAGTGCTAAATTGCCAGTACAATATGATAAAAAAAACCCTACTAAAGCTTTTGTAGGTTGGGATGGTTTTGCTTTATTTACTGATGATGTAGATGTAGTAAAGTTATCTTTGAACTATGCAAGACAATATCAAGAATATAGTGAAGCTTGTGGAAGATGTGCTCCAGGACGATGGGGTGGGCAAATTTTGTTTGATATGTTGGATAAGATTGCTCGTGGTGAAGGATCGATGTCAGATTTAAACCATATAAAAGAAGTTAGTTCAACAATGACAACAACCAGTAAGTGCGAAATCGGTAAAACTGTACCAGTACCAATTTTAGGGATGATCGAGTATTTTGAAGACCAATTTATAAATTTGATCGATAAAAAAATAAAATCTCCTTGGTACGATAAAGATGATGAAAAATATATCGCAAATGTTACAGCACCTTGTACTGATATGTGTCCTACTCATGTAGATATTCCGGGATATATAGAGGGTGTAAGAGATCTAAATTTTGAAAATTCATTAAAAGCAACAAGGGGGACAATGCCTTTGGCTCATACATGTGGTAGAGTTTGTCCACATCCATGCGAGGATGCATGTAGAAGAGGGAATCTTGATGAACCAATATCAATTATGGAGCTTAAAAGAGTTGGTGCTGATTATGAAACAAATCATGCACTTGAGTGGTTTCATCCAACAAAAGAACAAAAACCACGAAATGATGGTAAAAAAATAGCGATTATTGGAGCCGGGCCTGCTGGATTAACCGCTGCATATTATTTGGGACTAAAGGGTATTGCTTGTACCATATATGAAGAATTGCCAGTACTTGGTGGTGAGGTTGCTGTCGGTGTTCCAGAATATAGAATGCCAATTGATAAGTATAATAAAGATATTCAACTAATTGAAGATTTAAAAACCATTACAATTGTTAGAAATCACAGAGTAGATGCCAAAAGACTAAAACAAATAGTTGAGGAATATGATGCAACTTTATTGTCTTTTGGAGCAAGATTATCGAAAGCCATCCGTTGTAACAATGAAAATACCCAAATGAAAGGTTATTGGGGTGCTATTGATATGCTTGATAAGGTAAATCTTTGGCATAAATATAAAATAGGTAGTCCAGCTAGTAAAGATTTAAAAGGTAAAACAATTGTTTGTGTTGGCGGTGGGTTTACATCTATGGATGTTGTGCGTTGTTCTATACGGGAAGGAGCTAAGAGGGTTGTAATGCTTTATAGAAGAGATGAGAAAACAATCATTAGAAATACAACTTTAGAAGAATACACAGAAGCTGTTGAAGAGGGTGTTGAATTTATCTTTTATAGTGCAATACAGGAATTAGTAGATGAAGATAATCAACTAAAACAAGTTATTGTAAATAAATATAAATTAGTTGAAGACACAAATGGGGGAAGAGCTCAATTGGTTAAAATTGAAGGTGCAAATGAAACCATAGATTGCGATTTTGTGATCCCTGCTGTATCTCAAGCTCTTGATACTCAAATATTACCAAAAGAGTGGGAGCTTGAAATGACATCATGGAATTCAATTCAAACTAATGGTAAAGATTATATGACAAGCAAAGAGGGTCTTTTTGCTGCAGGAGATTGTGAGTATGGTCCTATGACTATTGTAAATGCAGTTGGACAAGCAAAACGAGCAGCTTCGGTTATGTCAAGATATATTTATGATGGTAAATTAACTCTAAGTGATGATGAGATTATGGAAGATCATATGAACAGACTTAAAGTATTTAATAAAAATGAAAAAATTAAAGGCTGGATACCCGGACTCCCTCGTGAACATAGCCAGAAACTAGAAACCCAAATTAGAAAACATAACAACCAAGAGGTTAATTTTGGTTTTACGGCACAAGAAGCACAGGATGAAGCACAGCGTTGTATGAGATGTTATTATTTATCAATGGTAGCGGTGTGATATGAGTGAACATATAGTCCATCGAGGCAAAACAATATCAATTACTATTGACGATAAAGTTTGTAGTGGTACTTTTGGTCAAACAATTCTAGAAATAGCACGAGCGAATAATATTTATATTCCAACAATGTGTCATTTAACAAAAGTTTCACCTATTACATCTTGTAGAATGTGTGTAGTTGATATAAAAGGTGTTGAGGGTTCTATACTAAGCTGTCAAGAAAAAGCAGTTGATGGGGCAGTTGTTAGCACTCAAAATGATAATTTATTTAATCAAAGACAAAATATTATGAAAATGTATGATGTAAATCATCCATTACAGTGTGGAGTATGTGATAAAAGTGGAGAGTGTGATTTACAAAATAAAACTTTAGAATTCAAAGTCAAATCACAACCATTTGCTGTAAAAGATATAAAAAGAAAAAAGAAAAAATGGGGTATACTAGGATACGATCCTGCCCTTTGTATTATGTGCGAAAGATGTGTATCAACTTGTAATGAGATAATAGGAAGCGCGGCTTTATATATTAAACCAGGTGGCTATAAATCTATTATTGATATGAAATATTCAAGATGTGAACAATGTGGAGATTGTATCTCTGTTTGCCCAGTAGGTGCTTTGGTATCAAATGAATTTACATATACATCAAATGTTTGGGAATCTGATAAAATACCAGCTTCATGTGCTCATTGTAGTAGCGGTTGTTCTTTGGAATATAATGTGAAATCACATAGTAGTGATGAATTATACGGGAAAAAGATAACAAGAGTAACAAATGATTTTGAATTTTCTTCATTATGTGGTGCTGGTAGATTTGGATTCGAATTTGAAAATAAAACAATAAAAAAAGATATTGTCGCATTTCAAAAAGCTATTGAAGCTATTAAAAATAGTGACGCTATTAAATTCAATTCATATATCACAAACGAAGAAGCGATGTTGTTACAAAAATTAAAAGAAACAATAGGGATAAACTTGATAAATGAAGATGCTAAGAATTATCAAGTTTTTTTAGAAAACTACAGATTAACTTCTGGTAAATATTTATTTTCTGGTACTTTAAAAACAATACAGAATAGTGATGTTATTGTGATGCTTGGAACAAGAATTAGTCGAGATAATCCAGGTGTTAAATATGCTGTAAATATTGCAAACAAAAAACAAAGAGCACAATTTGTATATATGCATCCTATTGATGATATCGCACTACAAAACAAATATACACAATTTATTAAATATGAAGCAAGTAGCGAAGAGGGTGTTGTAGCACTTTTGGCATCATATTTAATCAAAGATATGCCAGAAGAGTATAAAGAGTATTTTGATGATCTAGATATTGGTTACTTAAGTGGTGAATCAAGTATTGGCGAAGAGGAGCTAGATTTATTGGTAAAAAATTGTAATAAAAAAAATAAAACACTAATTATCGGCGAAGACTTGTATGGACATCCACAAGCTCCTAATATTGCAAAGATGGTGGGTTTAATAGATAAATATACTGATTTTAATGTTGTTATTTTACCAAGCGCGACTAATACTTTAGGCGTTAGTTTGATTTGTAATCTTGATGAAGAAATAGGTTCTAAAGTTGTAGGATATAATGAAATGGGTGATTTTATAATAAGCGATACCAAAAATGGGAATTTACAAATACCAGCACTTAATCAACAAGAAGGAACATTTGTAAATGTAGATAAAAAAGTTATCAATACAAATGTAGCGTTAGATTTTAATGGGTATTGTTTAAATGATATAGTTAATGAATTTTTAAATATTAAAATGAAAAATACAATTGATTACACCAAAAAATTACCGATAAGCAAAGGTTTTAAAAGTATAGATTTTGATGAACTTCAAAATGGCTACAACAATACTGGGGTAGATCTTAGAGGATATACATTAGATGAGGTTAAAATAAAAAAAATAGGTAAAATAAAAATAGATAATGTATCTCCTATTGATACATACAATGGAACTGTAATTTATAGATGTGAACCTTTGCACCATTTTAATAAAAACACAGCAAAATCTTTACAACTTCAATCAAATAATGGGTTAAGAGGAAGTTCTTCGTTCGCAGCAGCAGCAAAAATTAAAGATGGCGATACGATCAATATAACATACAATGAAAAAACAATGACAAAAAAGTTTAAACTCGATTCCACAATAAAAGGTACTATTGCTTTATATCCAACTTATGATGATGGGATAAATGATGACCAAGTTCCAAGCGGATATAGATTTAAGCAAGTAAAAATTGAAAGGCAATAGCAATGAGTGAGAATGCAGAACAAATCACAATAATAATTGATGGCAAAGAGTGTAAAACTAAAGAGGGTGAATTTATATTAAATGTAGCACGTGCTAATGATATTTTTGTCCCTGCAATTTGTTATCTAACAAGATGTTCGCCAACTTTGGCTTGTAGGCTTTGTTTGGTTGAAGCAGATGGGAAACAAGTATATTCTTGTAATGCTAAATCAAAAGACGGGATGGTTGTTAAAACAACAACTGATAATATTGAAAAAGAACGCACAGAAATTATGAAAGTTTATAATGTAAATCATCCATTACAATGTGGTGTTTGCGATCAAAGTGGAGAGTGTGAACTTCAAAATTATACACTTTACCAAAAACTAGATAAACAATCTTATGCAGTAAAAGATGTTAATAGACAAACTGTTAATTGGGGAGTTATGAATTATGACCCAGGTCTTTGTATAGTATGTGAAAAATGTGTGAGTGTTTGTAAAGATATGATAGGTTCTAACGCTCTGAGTACAGTTAAAAGAGGTGCCGATCCACTAGATTCTGATTTTAAAGCAAATATGCCAAAAGATGCATATGCTATGTGGAATAAATTAAACAAAAATTTAATTGGCTTTGAAGAAGATAAGTGTGTTGATTGTGGTGAGTGTATATCTGTTTGTCCGGTTGGTGCATTGGTTAGTTCAGATTTTCAGTATAAATCAAACGCTTGGGAGTTGGTAAAAATACCTGCTTCAAATCCATTTTCATCTGATTGTGCTTTAATGTATTATGAAGTTAAACATGAAAGTATAGGTAAAAATAAAGTCCAAAAAATATACAGGGTTACAAATGACTCACATTTTACTTCACTAAGTGGAGCTGCTAGATTTGCATTTGACTATTATAATACTGTTAAATCAAAAGATGAAAAAGAGTTTACCAAAGCTATAAAATTTCTAAAGAACGCAGATACTATTAAGTTTAATTCATATATTACAAATGAAGAAGCTTTTATATTGCAAAAAATCAAAGATAAGTTAGGTATTCGTCTTGTAAACAATGACGCGTTAAAGTATCAAAATTTTTTAAAGTACTATTCTAGTACATCAGGTCATTCACTTTATAATGGGACATTAGAAGATATTCATAATAGTAATTTTGTAATTAGTGTTGGTTCATACTTAAAATCAGATGCTCCAAATGTGCGATATGCTTTTAATAATGCAATATCAATGAATAAAGCAGCAGGACTTTATTTTCACCCAATGTATGATCTAACTGTTGAGAAATTTGGTAAAGTAGGTAAAACAATTGAGGTTATACAAAATAAAGTTGGAAGCGAAGAGGCAATTTTATACTTTATCTTAGATCAATTTGGCAATAATTTACCAAAAGAAATAATAGATTATTTAAATACTTTTAAAGAAAACAAAACTAAAATCGTAACAACAACTATTCAAGAACAAGTTGTAGAAAAGGTTATCGATAAAGAAACCAACGAAGAAAAAGAAGTTAAAAAAATGATTTCTAAAAAGGTTGATACCCAAGTTGAGTATGAATATACTAAACTATTAGATCTAATAGGAAGTGATGAAAAATTATTTGAAACTATAATCTCTATGAGAGATAATAAAGATAAATTTAGTTTGATTATTGGAGAAGATTTAATTTCCCATAAACAAAGTAAGAACTTGGCAAAACTTTGTGGTTTGATTGAAAAATATACTGAATTTAAAATCATTATTATACCTACACAAACAAACACTTTGGGGGTGTCATTAATTTGTACATTAGATGATGAGGTTGGATCAAGCATATTTGGCTATAACCAAAAAAGTGACTTTGAAATAAGTGCTTTATTAGATGATAACTTAGACATGCCTACTTTAAATCAACAAGAGGGAACATTTACTAATATTGACAAAAAGATAGTTCCTACTAATGCGGCAGTTCCATATTATGGATATGAATTAAATGATATAGCAAATGAGATTTTAGAGAAAAAAGTAGAAAATACGATAGATTACACAAAAGAACTTTTTAAAAAAATAATATTTGATGATTTGGATAATTATTTTTCAAATGATTTTAAAGAACATAGAGGTTATTGTATAGATATAAGTACAACAACATCTAGTGATGATGTCGCACAAATATCTAAAATAGATAAATTAAATGATATGGTTATATATAAAGCTAATCCAATTAATCAGTTTAATGAATTTACCGCATTAGCAAAACAATTCAAAAATGATAAAGTTGCACTCTATGTTTCACCTGCTCACATGGAGTCTTTAGAGTGTAAAGAGGGAGATTTAGTTAATATCTCTGCTAATGGGAATTCTATCTTATGTACCATATTTTATTAGAAATATAGATAGTTGTAAATTGTTTGATAATTATAGATTCGGCGAAGCTCACATAACTAATATCAAAAAGAAGGTGTAAAAATGGATAATGATATTTTAATGACAATTGTAAAAGTAGTCGTAGTTTTAGCAGTCTTTTCAGCACTGGCTGGATTTACTACTTATATAGAGAGAAAAATTCTTGCATTTATGCAAAGAAGATTAGGTCCTATGCATGTAGGACCATTTGGATTATTGCAAATCGCAGCAGATGGTATAAAGCTTTTTACAAAGGAAGATTTTATCCCTGCTCATGCTAATAGACCAATTTTTATGATAGCTCCTGTCGTAACAGCAGCAACAGCATTTATTGCTATGAGTGCAGTCCCATTTTTCCCTGGAGTTATAATATCTGATATAAATGTTGGATTACTATTTGTACTTGGAGTTATGGGTTCAGGTCTATATGGACCGTTACTTGGAGGTATGGCTCAAGCTAATAAGTGGGGACTTTTGGGAGGCGCGAGAACTGCGATACAGCTTTTAAGTTATGAAGTAGTAACTGGTTTATCAATTTTATCTCCACTTATGATGGTTGGAAGCTTATCTTTGATTGATATTAATAACTATCAAGCAGGTGGAGTTTCTAATTGGTTAGTTTGGACACAACCTGTATCATTTTTTCTATTTTTAATAGCAGGATATGCAGAAACAAATAGAACACCATTTGATTTGCTTGAACATGAAGCGGAGGTAGTTGCAGGGTATGCAACTGAATATTCTGGCATGAGATGGGGGATGTTTTTTATTGGTGAATATGCCAACTTATTCACCGTTACATTTTTAGTATCACTCATATTCTTGGGTGGATTTAATGATATGTGGTTTATTCCAGGTGCAATCGCAATTTTATTAAAAGTAGCTTTTTTAATATTTTTATTTTTGTGGACAAGAGCATCTTGGCCACATGTAAGACCAGATCAACTTATGTGGTTGTGTTGGAAAGTATTAATGCCATTAGCAATAGTTAATATTGTGATTACTGGCTTATTGTTAATGGTATAAGGGACAAATAATGAGTTTAAAAGAAAGAAATATAGGTACGCAAGAGTATATCCAAGTTGAAATTGATAATTATCCTACAATGAGATGGCAACAATTCAAACAAGTAGTAAAAAGATCATTAAGTTTAGAACTTTTTAAAGGACTTGCTATTACATTTGGCATTATGAAAAAAGCATTATTTAATGATGAGATGCATACAGTTCAATACCCATTAGAAAAATTACCAATATCTCCTAGATATAGAGCAGTACATAAAATATTAGGATTATTAGAAAGTGGTGAAAATAGATGTATCGCTTGCGGTCTTTGTGAAAAGATTTGTATATCTAATTGTATTCGAATAGATACTAAAAAAGATAGTAATTCAAGAAAAGAAGTTTTAGAGTATTCTATTAATCTAGGTCGTTGTATTTTTTGCGGGTATTGTGCGGAAGTTTGTCCAGAACTAGCTATTGTGCATGGTGGACGATATGAAAATGCAAGCGAACAAAGAGCTCATTTTGTAATAAAAGATGACCTTTTAACGCCAATAGACTTTCTTAAAGACCAAGAAGAGTTTAGTGGTTTTGGTGCAGTGTCTAATGATGCTGACAAGAAAATTAAACAAACAGCATTAGCGTATTAGGAGTATAAAATGTTTGAGGTAATAGCTTTTTATTTGTTCGCTTTTTTAACAATAGCAATGTTTGGAATAACGATACTTACAAAAAATGTTTTGTATGCTCTTAGTTCTTTGGCTGCTGGTATGATTTTTATTTCAGCTTTTTTCTTTCTTTTAAATGCAGACTTTTTAGGTGTTGTACAAATAATAGTTTATACTGGCGCTGTTATGGCACTATATGCATTTGGTATGATGTTTTTTGATTCAATTAGTGATATTGAAGAAAATATAGAAAATCCAAGATTAGCATTTTTTTTAACAGGATCGGTCGCACTTATAGTTGTATGTATATTTATAGCACCAGTAATTGGAGCAAAAGTTCAAGCTTTTTACCCAATACATCCAGAATATGGGAATATACAAAATGTTGGTTTGATATTGTTTACAAAATATTTAGTTCCATTCGAGGTTGCTGCTGTTATGTTGCTCGTAGCAATGATTGGTGGTATTATTTTAGCAGGCAAGAAGATGGATATTTCAATTACTGAATTAGATGAGATCAATATAGATAATCATAAAACAGATATAGAAATCTTAAAGGATATCAAATGAGTATTACATTAAATGATTATTTAGCATTAAGTACAATTATTTTTGCTATTGGTATGTTTGGAGCAATAAAACGAAAAAACCTTCTTATGTTGTTTTTTGCTACAGAAATTATGTTAAATGCTGTTAATATTGGATTAGCTGCAATTTCTAGGTTTCATGGAGATCTAACAGGACAAATGTTTGCTTTTTTTATTATCGCAATTGCAGCTAGTGAAGTAGCTGTGGGACTTGGATTGTTGATACTATGGTTTAAAAGAAAAAACACTTTAAACCTTGATTCTCTACAAAATATGGAAGGTTAATTATGGAAAATTATTTATATATAGCACTATTTGCACCACTTGTCGGCTCGCTTATTGCTGCATTATTTGGGAATAGTCCTAAAAATTTATTTATAGGGATTTTGACTTCTGGATTATTAACAATTTCATTAATAGCATCGTTAAACTTATTATATTTTGTTTTTACAACACAGGAAATTATACATATAACAATGATGGACTGGATTGTGCTAGGAAATATTAATATCCCATTTGGATTTGTTGTTGATCAAGTAAGTGTAACTATGATGGTTGTAGTGACTATTGTATCAACTATGGTTCATATCCATTCAATTGGCTATATGGATCATGACAGATCTTTCAATAGATTTTTTTCGTACTTATCAGCATTTGTTTTTTCTATGATGATTTTAGTTATGTCTGATAATTTTGCTGGATTATTTATTGGTTGGGAAGGTGTTGGATTGTGCTCATGGCTTCTTATTGGTTTTTGGTATGACAAAGAAGATATACCATCTTCTAAAGATATTGAGAAATCACCTTATTCTACCTTGTCTCCATATTCTTCAATATCACCTGCATATGCTGCAAATGAAGCATTTATTATGAATCGAGTAGCAGATTTGGGCATGTTAATTGGTATTTTTCTAATATTTTGGAATATAGGATCCTTACAGTATGATGTTGTATTTTCTCAAATAGGAGTGTTAAGTCACGGTTTGATTGTAACAATAGCAATTTTTCTTTTTATAGGAGCTATGGGTAAATCAGCACAGTTTCCATTTAATACTTGGTTGGCTAATGCTATGGAGGGACCTACTCCAGTATCAGCACTCATACATGCTGCTACAATGGTAACAGCTGGTGTATATTTGGTAGTTCGTGCAAATGAGATTTTTACAATAGTGCCTGAAGTAGGGTATGTAATAGCAAGTTTAGGTGCATTTGTAGCTATATTTGCAGCAACTCAAGCACTAGTAGCTACAAATATGAAAAAAATTATTGCCTATTCAACATTATCACAATTGGGCTATATGTTTGTTGCTGCTGGTCTTGGTGCTTATTGGGTAGCTTTATTTCATCTCGTAACTCATGCATTTTTTAAATCAGTATTATTTTTAGGTGCAGGAAATGTTATGCATGCTACAAATGATGAAATTAATATTAAAAAAATGGGCGGATTAGCTAAGTATATGCCATATACTTCAAAAATTATGATTATCGCGTCAATTGCATTAGCTGGGATATTTCCACTCGCAGGATTTTGGTCAAAAGACTTAATTCTTGAAGTATCGTTTGGACATCATGCATATCTGATTTGGACAATACTATGGATTACTGCTGGATTGACTGCATTTTATTCATTCAGACTTGTGATGTATGTGTTTTATGGCACAGAAAATTATGACCATGATAAAGTGCATCCACATGAAACATATCCTTTTGTAATTGCTGCTATGGCACCTTTGGCCATTTTGGCAATCTGTGCTGGAGCTTTTGAACATAGCTTTGTCGATATGATTACAAAAATATTGCCAGTTCTTGATATCCATGTCGACACTATAACATTTTATAGTTTGATAGTAGTTACGACATTAATCGCAGTAGGCGGAATTGTATTTGCAGTTATTAAGTTTAATAGAAGTGGTAATTATTACGGAGATAAGCTAAAAAATAATTTTATTTATAAATTATTGGCAAATCAATATTATTTTCCACATCTAATTGAGATAATTATTAATAGACCATATCTTGCAATATCTAAGTTTAGCTGGAAAGAGATAGATAATAAAATTATTGATAGCATAGTGGATATGATCGCAAGCAGTATTTATATGAGTGGTGAAGAATCAAGAAAAATGCAAACAAGTAATCTCTTAGTAGCACTAAAATGGATGGTAACAGGTATTGTTATTTTATTGATTTTAGTAGTACTTGGTACAATAGAATAAGGAGTAAAAGGAATGGAACACATTTTAACAATAATAATATTTTTTCCAGCATTTGCAGCTGTTGTGGGATTTATGGTAGATAAAAATGCTATTAGAACATATGGTATTATTGTAACAGCAATAGAATTTATACTTTCTTGTTTTGTATGGTATGGTTTTGATAATAGGATCGCAAATATGCAATTTAGTGAGTATATGCCCATGATATCAGATTATGGTATTGCATATAATTTGGGTATAGATGGTATATCTTTATTTTTAATCCTAATGACTACATTTATGACTATGATTTCATTGATTGGTCTAACAGAAAAAAAAGATTTAAAAAACTTAATTATTACTGTGTTATTTTTAGAGATGACTATGGTTGGAGTTTTTTTAGCGCTTGATGCAATTTTATTTTATGTTTTTTGGGAATTATCGCTTGTACCAATGCTTTATATTGTTGGTGCTTGGGGTGGGAAACTAAGAATATATGCTTCTATTAAATTCTTTTTATACACATTTTTAGGCTCTTTAATTATGTTAGTTGGTATGCTTTATTTGGCTTATTTATATTTTCAAACAACTCAAACATGGAGTTTTAGTTTATTGGATTGGAATACACTAATTTTGCCATTTAATTTACAGCTTTGGTTATTTTTAGCATTTTTTGCAGGATTTGCTATTAAAGTTCCGATGGTACCATTTCATACATGGTTACCATATGCGCATGGACAAGCTCCCACGATAGGTTCTGTTATACTAGCAGCAGTTCTTCTTAAAATGGGAACATATGGATTTATTAGGTTTTCGTTACCAATTTTGCCTGATGCTGCTGTTGCTATGATGATACCCATGGCTATTCTTGCGTTGGTTGCGATTATTTACACAGCCATGGTAGCTTATGCACAAGAAGATATTAAACAAGTGATTGCATATTCCTCTGTTTCACATATGGGTGTTATTATTTTAGGTATTTTTGCGTTAAATGTTGAAGGAATCGGAGGAAGTTTATTTTTGATGATCTCACATGGTATTGTATCAGGAGCTTTATTTATGTTGGTTGGAGTTATCTATGATAGGCGACGCACTAAGATGTTAAATGAATTTGGAGGACTTGCCCGTGTTATGCCAATGTACGCAGTTATATTTGGTATTATGCTTATGGCATCTGTTGGATTACCACTTACCATTGGTTTTGTTGGGGAATTTTTAAGTTTACTTGGATTTTTTGCAGTATCTCCTTTATTAACAGGAATTGCAGGATTAACTATTATTTTAGGTGCAGTTTATATGTTGGCTATTTATAAAAAAACTTTTTTTGGACCAATTACACATCCAATCAATAAAAAACTACAAGATATTAAAGGTAGAGAACTTAGTGCGTTGATACCTTTGGTTTTATTGGTTGTATTTTTAGGGGTTTATCCAAAGCCTGTTTTAGAACCAGTTAACGCTTCAGTTAAACAGCTTGTACAAGGTATGTATGTAAAAGCTTTATTGCCCGAAACAAAATTAAAACTTATAGAAGTAAATACACTTAGGGAGACGAAGTAATGATAGCACCAATTTCAATAGATCTTGCAAGTTTAAATTTAGCATCTTTAGCACCTATGATGATAACCATTGTTGGCGGTTTAGTTATATTGTGTGTAGATTTAATTACAAAAAATTTACATAAATCATTGTATGTTGTACTAACTATATTATTTTTATTGGTATCTCTTAGTACAGTCGTAGGATACAGTGGTGCAGTAAGAGGCTTCTTTGATATAATGCTAATCGATGGCATATCTATTTTAGCACAAAGTATTATTCTTATTTCTTCTGGTTTATTTATCATTTTAGCACTTTCTCAACAACGATTTCATGAGTACAGGTATCCAGAATATTTTGCATTATTTTTGTTTATGGTATCAGGTTTTCAATTTATGGTAAGTAGTGATAGCTTAATTTTGATTTTTGTAGGGTTAGAAACAGCTTCAATGTCTTTGTATGCATTAATTGCTATGCATAATCGCGATAAATCAACAGAAGCAGCGATTAAATATTTTACTATGGGTGCTTTGGCAGCTGCATTTTTTGCATTTGGTTCAATGATTTTTTATGGACTAACAGGAAGTGTAGAGCTTAATCAAATATCAGCCTATTTTGTTTCAACCAATTTTAATAATATCCCATTAATTTTAATAGGTGTTACTTTTATGATCGGTGCTTTAGGTTTTAAATTATCTTTAGTACCGTTTCATATTTGGGCTCCAGATGTATATGAGGGTAGTAGTTCAGCATTAGCTGGGTATATGTCAATTGTCCCTAAAATAGCAGCTTTTATTGTAGCTTTAAGATTTTTTGAAATATTTTTATCTGCCGATATTATTTGGGTTCAATATATATTATATGCAATAGTTGTAATTACAATCACTATACCTAATGTAATAGCCCTAGTTCAAACTGATGTTAAACGAATGTTAGCATATTCATCGATATCACATGCAGGTTTTGTAATGGGTGCAATTTTAGTAGGAACAACTCAAGCAGTGCAAGGATTGTTTCTATATTGGACACTATTCTTGTTCACTAATTTAGGTGCATTTCTTATGTTATGGATAAATAGAGCAAAAACAAATTACGGTTTTCAAAGTGATCATACTTTTAAGAAATTTTCTGGTTTAAGCAAAATATCTCCAATATCGGCAATCATTATGGGATTATTTATGTTATCACTGGCAGGTATTCCTCCATTTAGTTTATTTTGGGGAAAAATGTATTTGATTGGTGCTACTGTTAATGCTGGTTATTTAGTGCTTGCATTAATCATGGCAATTAATTCAGGAATTGCTATTTATTATTATTTAAAACTTATTGTATATATGTTTTTTTATGACAAACTTGATGACGATAGAATACAGTTTATGGGAAATGCAAACAATACATTAAGAACTATTATAGGCATCTCAGCACTAGCTACAATAGGTTCAATTTTATTTATTGATCCACTGCTTGATACTATAATTTATTATGTAGGAATTAGCGGATATTAATCTGATTTAGCCATGTTCTAAAAGCTTCAATTTGGGTTTTTGTTTGTTCTGTGCTAGTTCCTCCAAAAGAATCTCTAGCATTCATAGAATGTCTTAAATTCAAATAAGATATTATCTCCTCGTCGATATTTTTTATAGAATCATTAGCAGTTTTTAACTCTTCAATTGTTAACTGACTCATATCTTTGTTTAATTTATCTGCCAAAGTAACTACATCTTTAGTTATATAATAAGCAGTTCTAAAAGGTATATTCTCTTTTTGTACTAAATAATCTGCTAAATCCGTAGCACTTAAATGCCCAACTCTACAAGCATCTTCCATGGTATCAACATTTATAATTAATGTATCCATAACAGCATCTAAAATATCAATAGAGATTTCTATTGTGTTAACGCTATTAAATACCACCTCTTTATCCTCTTGTGTGTCTTTATTGTAAGCTAGTGGCAAACCTTTCATTACAGTTAAAAGTGACAATAAGTTACCATACACTCTGCCTGTTTTACCACGAAGAAGTTCAGGAACATCAGGATTTTTCTTTTGAGGCATAATTGAACTTGTAGTTGCATAATTATCACTCATTTTGACAAAACCAAATTCATAACTTGACCACAATACCAACTCCTCACTTATGCGACTAATATGCATCATAGTAGTTGAAATATTAAATAAAATCTCCAAAGCAAAATCACGATTACTGCTTGTATCCAAAGCACAAGCAGTTGGAGCATCAAATCCCAAAAGTTCGGCCGTTTTAAATCTATCAATATTATGTGGAGTTCCAGCTAGGGCAGCAGAACCTAAAGGGCAATTGTTGTTTCTTTTATAACTACTTTCAAATCTTTGAAAATCTCGTTTAAACATATTTGCATAAGCTAACATATGAAAACCAAAATTAATAGGTTGAGCGTGTTGTAGATGTGTATAGCCAGGGATTAAAGTTTGTGTATGTTTAGAAGCTATTTTTACAAAAGTATCGATCAAATTTACAAGTTTGTTTTTTATTACTAATGTTTTATCTTGAACATATAAAGTAAAATCAGTAGCCACCTGGTCATTTCTACTTCGTGCAGTATGCAATCTTTTACCAGTATCACCAATAATTTGAGTTAATCTATTTTCAATAGCCATATGGACATCTTCATATTCAATTTTCCATTCAAATTCCCCAGACTCGATCTCATTTTTAACTTGCAATAATCCAGTTTCTATTTTTTGTTGATCTTCTATACTTATAATGTCCTGTAAGGCCAGCATTTTAGAGTGAGCAATACTTGCTTTTATATCTTGAGCATAAAGCTCTTTATCAAACATAATTGAAGCATTAAACTTATCAAGAAGTTTTGCATTTATATTTTTTAGTATTTGTTTATTGTTCACTATAATCCTTTTTACTTTTAAATTTAACTAAACAATTACAATAAACAACTTTATCCTTAAAATGTTTTTTATAGTGCTTTAATTTATTTTCTATATCAGATATTTGAGTATAAAATTCATCTTTTTTACTATTTACCATCAATATATCTCTTTCCTGTGTCCTATAGCAATAATTGTAATTATCAATTCATTATCTTTTATTTGAAATATCACTCTATAGTTATTTATTTTTAGTCTAAATTTACCTTTAAACTCACCTTGCAACGTTTTTATATTGTTTTTTAAAACTTCCGGATTTGTACTTAATAGTATCAATTTTTCTTTTATATTTTTTTGTAATACAAAATCAAGTTTTTTAAACTCTTTTTTTTGTACTACTTAAAAATAAAAGTTTATACATTAGGTTTTATAATCCTAATTCTTTAAAAACTTCTTTGGCAGGGATTAATTTCTCTTTTCCTGTTTTAATATCATTCAATCTTTTATCTGAGATTTGTTCATCAATAAAATCAAAATACATACTTAACGCTTTTTCAACAATATGACTTTTTTCTCATTTAATTCGGTTGCCACATTATTCAATTCATCAATAACAAAATTGGAAACTGTAAATGTACTTCTTATTTTATGCATACATTCTCCTTATTCATATAATCGTATGAATAATTATACATAATTCCTACTTTAACTATACTTTCTCCCACATAGTGCCATTTGTAGTGTCCATTAAAGATACTTGTATATTAGTTAATTCATCTCTTATTGTATCGCTTAGTTCAAAGTTTTTATCTTTTTTAGCTTCATCTCTTTTAGATATTAAATCTTCTATTTTAATTTTTTCTTCTTTGTTAATTCCAAATTGAAAATAAGAGTAAGCATCTTGATATCCTAGTCCTAAAATATCATTTAAGAACCCTATATTTGCAAGAATTTCTTTTTTAAAGCCTTTATTCTTGGGTTCTTTATCTAAGGTATCATTAGAGTTAGTGATAAATTCATCAATAATTGCTAAGGCTTTTGAAGTATTTAAATCATCGTTTAAAGCTTCAAGTATATTGGTTTTAAATTGTTCACACACATTACCAGTCGCACCATCATACAATCGCTTTTTAAGTCTATAAATTTTATCTAATCTTTTTTTACTTGATATTAAATCAACATCAGCAAATCCAAAATCAGCCCTATAATGAGTAGTTAGCATATAAAATCTTATCACTTCACTATTATATTGTTTTAATACATCTTTTAGAAAAAAGCTATTTCCTAGTGATTTTGACATCTTCTGCCCATTGATATTAACAAAACCATTGTGCATCCAATATTTTGCTATTTCTTGACCATAAGCCATTCTGGTTTGACTAGCTTCATTTTCATGATGTGGAAAAAGTAAATCAGCCCCACCACCATGAATATCAACAGCAAATTCTAAATCATGTTGTGCTAAATGTTTATCTATCATGGCACTACATTCACAATGCCATCCTGGACGACCATCTCCAAAAGAAGTTTCAAAAGTTAAACTATCATCTTTGATAAACTTCCATAAAGCAAAATCTTTTAAATCTCTTTTATTGTTATTAGATTCAACCCTAGCAATACTATTTTCATCACTAGCACGATGCGAGATGTTACCATATTTTTTATCTTTTGAAGTATCAAGATATATACCATCATCTAATTTATATGCCTTATTCTCATCAAGGAGTTTTTGAACCAATTGTTTCATCACTTCTAAGTTTTGGGTAGCTTTTGGCTCAATTGTATTTGGTAAAATATTCAAACTATTCATATCATTTAAATAGCTTTTGATGTAAGTATTTGTAATCTCTTCTAAACTTTGATTCGTACTTGCCATTTTCTTTATAATCTTATCATCTATGTCAGTGAAATTTTTCACAAAAGTTACATCATAGCCATTAGTTTTTAAAACCCTACGAAGTAGATCAAAAACGATAGCACTTCGTGCATGTCCTAAGTGAGCATCATCATAAACTGTAGGTCCACACACATATATATTAGCTTTGTTTTTTTCTTGCGAAATAAACTCAACTTTTTGTTTTTTTATACTATCGTATAAAGAAAATGTACCCATTAGTTAAATAAGGCCTCTAAGACAGAAGTGTCTTTACTTTTAGTGTTTTCAGTTCTTTTATTTGATTGGTTATTTAACTCAGATTTAGGGGTAGTGTCTTCAATCTCATTTAGCTCAATATCGCATTTAGTTAACATAGATGCTAGTCTAATATTTAATCCAGATTTACCAATCGCTCTTGCTTTTTGATCGCTTAAAAGTGTAACTATAGCTTTATCTTTTTCACCTTCTATTGTGGATTTTTGTATTTTTACACCTTGAACAATAGCTGGACTTAACGATCTTGCAACAAACATCTCTTGTACGGTAGTATATTCAATACAGTCTATATTTTCTCCATTTAGTTGTTCACTAACTGCATTTATTCTAACGCCTTTTACCCCAACAATAGTACCAATTGGGTCAATGCCAGGCTCAATAGTAGATAGTGCGATTTTAGCTCGAACACCTGGAATTCTTCCACAGCTTTCAATTGTAATTTTTTGATCTTTAAGCTCTGGAACCTCTAAATTAAGTAGGGCCTCTAAAAACTTAGGACTTGTTCGCGAAAGTTCAACGATTAACCCATGTTGTTTATCAATCCTTACGCTTCTAACAACTGCCTTTAAAGCATCGCCTACTTTAAAACTTTCCCCTTTTATTCTATTTTTTCTTGGCAATATACCTCTAACTTCTCCTATTTCTACAAAAGTATTTTCTTGTTTATCTATACTTGTGACTACACTAGTAAGTGTAGTGCCAACTTGTTTTTCATACTTTTCAAATAGATTGTCAGATATGTATTTTTGAAGTTTGTATTCAAGGTTTGAAAATAATATACTAGATGCATTTCTCCCCATACTTTCAAATTCTAAATCATAATTTAAAAAATCTCCAATTTCCAGTTCGGAATCTAACTTTTTTGCTTCTTTTTCTGAGATGAAATTTTCAGTATTGTTTGGTAAATCTACCTCTATTTCTTGTTTGGTTTCCCAGTCCTCTTCCATCCCTTTAATAGTAGTAGCGGTTAATCTTTCATCATCATTTTTTATAACTTCTATTTTTTGAAATAATTTCAATTCTTTTTTATCTCTATTGAATGTTGCATCAAATACCAAAGTTTGATCGATCATTTTATGAGCTGTTTGTATTAAAGATTCTTTTAAAGAGTTTTCTACATGAGCAACATCTAAACCTTTTTCGTAAGCTATACTATCAATAATTTTATCCATCTATTTAAATCCTTTTTTTAACAATGCAATGTAATTTATTGATTTGCTTTGTTTGTAGTTTGAAATTATAGCATAAGTAACTTATAATTAAAATAGTATATAATAAGTGTTAGGAAAAATAAATTGAAACTAGAAAATGTAGTACCTTGGGGAAGAAACAAGCAAGAGTACCAAGATATGTTCCAACTATCAAGAGAAGATTTGCAGTCTAAAATCTTAGGATGTGGCGATGGCCCATCAAGTTTTAATTTTGAGATTACTAAACTAAATGGAAATATAACTTCAGTAGACCCAATATATCAATTTACAAAAGATGAAATACAAACAAGAATAGATAAAACATCATCAGTTGTTAGTGAGCAACTAAAACAAAATCAAAATGATTTTGTTTGGAAAAGTATAAAAAATGTTGATGAGCTTATTGATATTAGATTAACAGCTATGAATAACTTTATCAAAGATTATGAAAATGGTAAAAAAGAAAAAAGATACATTCATCAAGAGTTACCAAGATTATCATTTGAAAATGATAGTTTTGATTTAGTGTTAAGTTCACACTTCTTATTTTTATACAGTGAACACTTTGACTTACAATTTCATATTGATTCAATATTAGAAATGTGTAGAATATCAAAAAAAGAAGTTAAAATATTTCCACTTCTTGATTTAAAAAATCAAAAGTCAGAATATTTAGAACCAATATTAGATATACTAAAAAACAAAGGTTTAGAAATAAACATTATTAAAACTAATTATGAATTCCAAAAAGGAGCAAACGAACTTCTATCCATAAAAGTAAACTAATAATTTAAGTTTTTATCCTGTAAAGTAATAAATAGGAAAATAAAAATATGTTATCATTATACTACTTGAGTAGATTGCCATAATGCAATTAGTGACACAAGTAGTATTAACTCATTATAAAGGCAAAAAATTAAAAATAATTATATTCTTAAAATTGTAAAATATATAAGTATAGTAATAGTAGTTACAGCAGTAATTACTATTACTATTATACATGTTTTAGGTAATTATCACCAAATATCTAATGATGCTTTTCGTTCCGGACAATTAAATAAATATAATCTGGAATATTACATAAAAAAGAACAAAATAAAAACGATCATTAACCTTCGTGGCAAATTTGATGGTGATGACTATATCGACGAAAAACGACTTTCAAAAGAGTACAATATAACACATATTGATTATCAAATATCAAATAGTAAATTCTTAGATTTTAATCAAACATCTACAATCATGGGAATACTAAGAAGTGCCAAAAAACCATTGTTAATACACTGTTTGGGAGGTGCAGATAGGACATCTCTTGTTGCAGCATTATACCAATATGGTATTGCTAATAAATCGGTCAATGTAGCTAAAAAAGAATTTAGTATTTGGTATGGACATATACCATATTTTAGAGAAGAAGTAATTGCTATGGATAAATCATTTAATAATTATGTAACAAAAAATAAAACAAAAATAAAACATAACTTTTATTAACAAGGGTTATATTTTGCAAAATATTAAAATTATCTTTGCTTATGATGGCTCAAAATTCAATGGAAGTGCTAAACAATTAAGTAAAAATACAGTACACGATAAATTTGAAGAGGCTCTTGAAGTAATAGGGATTAGTAGTAATTTAATACTAAGTGGGCGAACTGATAAAAATGTTCATGCAACAGGACAAGTTGCATCTTTAGTCATACCGTCTTTCTGGAAAGATTTGACAAGACTTCAAATTACACTTTTAAAACATTTGCCACACAGTATAAGAATAAAGAGAATTCAAAAAGTACCAAGTGATTTTCATGCTAGATTTAGTGCAAAAACAAGAGTTTATAGATATATAATATCGACACAAGAACTTACCGCATTTAATCACAACTATTTATCATATTATAACAATATAAATGAATGCAAAATTAGACAAGCTTTAAAAGACTTTATTGGGATACATGATTTTGAATATTTTAGTAAAAAAGGAAGTGATCCTAAATCTACAATTAGAGAAATAAATGATATCAAATTTTATAAATATAAAGATTTTTATATATTTGTGTTCAAGGGCAATTCATATTTAAGGAGTCAAATAAGAATGATGATCTCTTTCATACTAAAAATTTCTCAAGAAAAACTAACACTTGATGATTTGCAAAATCAATTAAATAAAAAAAATATTGTTTCTTGGACATTAGCTTCTCCAAACGGATTATATTTAAGTAAAGTTATTTATTGATAAGAGATATTATGATAATATAATTTTATGATTGATAAATATGATGTAATTATTGTTGGCGGTGGACATGCAGGTGTTGAAGCTAGTTTAGCAAGTGCTAGAATTGGCAAAAAAACACTTCTAATTACAATGTTAGTTGAGCAAATAGGAGCTACAAGTTGTAACCCAGCAATTGGTGGATTAGCAAAGGGACATCTTGTTCGTGAGCTTGATGCGCTTGGCGGAGAGATGGGACTTTGTACAGATGCTACTGGTATCCAGTTTAGAATATTAAATGCCAGCAAAGGTGCCGCTGTTCAAGGCAGTCGTGCCCAAATTGATATGAATCGTTATCGTGAATATATGAAAAATATTTCTCTTAACACTAAGAATTTAGATGTATCTCAAGATAAAGTTTCAAGTTTAATTATAAAAGATAATATTTGTTGCGGAGTTAATACAAAACTAGGTGAAATATTTCAAAGCAAAAAAGTTATATTAACAACAGGCACATTTATGAAAGGGCTTATTCATATTGGTGACAAACAATATCCAGCTGGTCGCGCATGGGAAGCACCATCAAGCACCTTATCTCATCAACTAAAAACATTAGGATTTCATATTGGTAGATTAAAAACTGGTACTCCTGCTAGAATAAATGGCAATTCAATTGATTTTAGTGTTATGGAGGAGCATGGAGGAGATGAACACCCTTATCCTTTTAGTTTTCGAACAAATAAAAAAGAATTCAATCCTGTACAAAAATCATGTTATATAACATACACAAATTTAAATACCCACGAAATAATTAAAACAAATTTTGACAAAGCCCCACTTTTTACAGGACAAATCAAAGGAACAGGTCCACGATATTGCCCTAGTATTGAAGACAAAGTAGATAGATTTAGTCAGCGTGATCGTCATCAATTATTTTTAGAACCACAAACACAAAAAGCTGAAGAATATTACATAAATGGTCTATCTTCATCATTGCCGATTGATGTACAAAAAGAAAAAATACGTTCAATAAAAGGTCTTGAGAATGCAAAAATTATTAGGTATGCTTATGCTATTGAATACGATTATGTTGATCCAACTGAACTACTGCACACTCTTGAAACAAAAAAAATAAAAAATCTTTATCTAGCTGGTCAAATAAATGCAACTACTGGATATGAAGAGGCAGCGGCACAAGGACTAATGGCTGGGATAAACGCTACTTTAAGTATTGATAACAAAGAGCCATTTATTTTAAGAAGAGATGAGAGTTATATCGGTGTTTTAATAGATGATTTAGTTACAAAAGGGACAAATGAACCTTACAGGATGTTTACAAGTCGTGCTGAATATAGACTTCTTTTAAGAGAAGAAAGTGCTGATATAAGACTTATGGAGTATGGATACAATTTAGGGCTAATTGATAAAGAAACTTATGATAAGATGATGTATAAAAAACAAACAATAAAAGATGCTATGCATATTTTGGAAAATACTTGGTTTACACCAAGCAAAGAGAATTTACATCTTTTAAATGAGCTTGATGAGGATAAAATTTCTGATAGGATACTGTTGATTGATCTTGTAGGACGCAATACAATAAATGTCAATAAACTTGACCAACTAGTTCCATTATTTCAAAATATAGATATCTATTTAAAAGAACAAATTATAATCGAAGCAAAATACTATAGGTATGTACTAAAGCAAAAAAAACAAATTGAAAAAATGAAACAGATGTTAAATCTAAGAATACCAAAAGATTTTATATATGACAATTTGCCAGGCTTATCTCTTGAGGTTGTGGAGAAATTAAAGAAATTTAATCCACCAACTTTGTTTAATGCTTCACAAATTAGCGGTATTACACCTAGTGCTATTGATATATTACATTTAAATATTCATCTTAAGCATTGTTTTTAATAACATCTTTAACTACTATGATGCATACATAATTTATAGCCTGTAGTTATCATAATATGGGTGAATCAATGATGAGCTTAAAAGCTAATGGCTTTGAAGTTAAAAATATCATAACTTGGAATAAGTCAAATGCTATGCCAAATCTTACAAGAAGATTTTTAACACATACTACAGAATTTGTAATATGGGCTGTAAAAGGCAAAGGGTGGATTTTTAATTATGATAAATTAAAAGAGTTTAATCCTGGCCACTTTATCAGGGCAAAGAGAGATTAAGAGAGGGAGATTATAAAAAAGCACTTCATCCAACACAAAAGCCTGAAGAACTTTTAAAAAGAATAATATTAGGATTTTCAAATAAAAATGATATAATATTAGATCCATTTGCAGGAAGCGGAACAACATCATATATTGCTAAAAAATATAATAGAAATTTTATAGCAATTGAAAAAGAAGAAAAACATATTAGAGCAATAGAAAAAAGAGTATCAATTAAGCATAAAAAAACAAACATCACTCAGAACAAAATGCACACAAATTGCAGGAGAGAACAAGGCTATAATGCGGGATTGTTTAGCCTCAATGGTCAAATAGAGCTAAATGAAGCCAAGAACATACAGACAAAAACCGCTTCGTCCCTCAACTAAGGCATTAATTACAATAATAAAATTTAAAAAAAAGGAATAACAATGAAAATAATAATTAAAAGTTTTATCATAACCGCACTATTTACAACTATTATATTTGCAAACAATAAATTAAATATCATTAAATTAAAAAAAGCCAAAGGTATGTATAATGCAAAAAGCGCATTATTTTTAGACGCTAGAAGATTTGAACTTTACAAAAAAGGCACTATTATGGGGGCCGTACATATGCCTAATAAGAAGTTCAAGCGATATCAGAAATGGTTACCGTATAGCAAAAAAGCAAAGATTGTAACTTTTTGCAATGGTTTTAAATGTGAAGAATCTGATTATTTAGCTAAAAAAATAATGAAGCTCGGCTATACAAGAGTTTATGTGTATAAAGGTGGTTATCCTCAATGGAAAAAAGAAAAACTACCATCAATGTCTTTAATAAAAAAGTGTAAAACCACTCTTAAAAGTCCATATAGACCAAAAAATAAAAAAGTAAGCATAAATGGTGTAAAAGTATATTTAGGTGGTGAAGCAGTATCTGATGGCATGATAGATCAATTTTGGTTTTCTAATCTTTTAAACCAAGGGAAGAGTATTAAAAATATTCAACTTGTAGATTTAAGAAAACCATCTCAATTTAAAGAGGGTCATTTACCTAACGCTATTAATATTCCTTGGGACAAAAAAAATGAGAAATTTGATTATGTCAAGCTCCCATCTGACAAGCTAATTGTGATGTATTGCAATACCGGAATGATGGCAACAGATGCTAGAGGGAGCTTGGATGATAAGGTGGCTAGAAATGTTTTATATCTTGATGCTAATGTAGTTTGTCATAAAGGCAAAAAATGTAAAGTAATAGCAAATGAAAATTTTTAAAGCTTCAAATAGTGTTAAGACAAACTAATTTCGCATAAAATGATTAAAAAATTAGATTCTAATATTTATAATGAAAATGAATTTATCAATAATCTTGATAGTATTTACTATATTGGCAATACTAATTTATTACATCGACCTAAAATAGGCATAGTAGGTAGCCGTCATCCTAACGATTATGCAAAACAATTAATAGGACAAATATCTAATAAACTATCTAATACAGGAATTTGTATAGTAAGTGGCGGTGCGATGGGTATAGATGCAATTTCTCATAAAAATGCAGGGACAACCAACACGATCATGGTAGCTGGGACAGGATTAGACAAAAGGTACCCTAAGATAAATAGTCAACTTATTGAAGATATAGAAAATAATGGTTTAGTCATTAGTCAATTTGAAGCTGGGATGCCATCATTACCTAGAAATTTTGCTATTAGAAACAAGATAATAGTAGAATTATCGAAAATTTTAATTGTAGCTTATGCGGATAAGAACAGCGGTACGATGAGAAGTATTAATTATGCGTTAAAAAATGATACAGATGTCTATGTATTGCCTCATAGATTAGGTCAAAGTGATGGGACAAACGATTTACTACAAAGAGGTTTGGCAACCGCGATTTATGATGTAGATAAATTTGTATCAAAATTTAGTAAAATCCAAAAAGATGATGGCACTATAGATGGGCTTTTGCAATATTGCCAAACCAATCCAGTATACGATGAAGCTATATCACAATATGGCGCAAAAATTTTTGAATATGAATTGCAAGGTAAAATATATGTTAAAAATGGGATTATTAATATACAATGATAAGAGAATAGTATGCATTTTACATTAGATAAAGTAAGTGGAAATGCGAGAGCCACAACTTTAACTTTGAACCATGGTAGAGTTCAAACACCCGTGTTTATGCCAGTAGGTACACAAGCTAGCGTGAAAGCATTAGATCACAACGACATGCTTTCATTGGGTGCTCAAATAATTTTAGGAAATACCTATCACCTATATTTACGACCAACTTCAAAAGTTATTAAAAAGTTTGGTGGTCTTCATGGGTTTAGTCAATTTCCAAATAATTTTTTAACGGATAGTGGTGGTTTTCAAGCTTTTAGCCTAGGAAAACTAGATAAAAAGAATGCATCCCAATATGAAAATGGGATAATGTTTAAATCTCATATAGATGGTAGCATGCACTATTTTACACCACAAAGTGTACTAGATATTCAATATGCATTAGGTTCGGATATCATGATGATATTGGATGATTTAGTAGCTTTACCAAATACTAAAGAGAGGATCGAATTAAGTATTAAAAGAACTACAGCTTGGGCACAAGAAGCTATTGATTATCACATGTCGCAAAAAGCAAAAGGTATAGGGACAAATCAAAATATTTTTGCGATCATTCAGGGTGGAATTGATCAAAAATTTAGAAAAATGTCGGCTCAACAACTTTGTGCCTTAGAAAATTATGACGGTTTTGCTATTGGAGGATTAAGTGTTGGTGAATTAAATGAACAAATGTATGATACGGTCGAATATACTACACAATTCATGCCGAAAGATAAACCAAGATATCTTATGGGTGTAGGTACTCCTGAAGATTTAATCGAAAATATCCATAGAGGTATTGATATGTTTGATTGTGTTATGCCTACAAGAAATGCACGCAATGGTACTTTGTTTACTACTTTTGGAAGACTTAATATAAGGGGAGCAAAATTTAAAGAAGATACGCTCCCTATTGATATCGCATGTAAGTGCTATACTTGCAAAAACTATTCACGAGCATATTTAAATCACCTTTATAGAAGTGGCGAAATGATATATTTTCGATTGGCATCGATACATAATTTACATTATTATATAAATTTAATGCGAGAATCTAGAGTTTCTATTTTAGAAGATAAATGGGTAGAATTTAGAAATGAATTTTATAAAATAAGGATGTAAAGTGCAAGAACCAAAAATAGTAGAATTAAAACAAATCGAAGTTTTATACGTGAGAAAAGAGGGAGATTACAACAAAAGTGCAAAAGAAGCTTGGGAAGTTTTAATGGGTTTCGCTTATAAAAATAAGATAAAATACAAAAAAAATCTTATGGGAAAAGATGCAATGATGTTCGGAATTGGACATGATAATCCAAATGTAATACATAAAGATAAATTAAGATTTGATGCTTGTATCAGCTGGGATGATAAAACAGTTCGTCCAGAAGGTGAGATATCAAATAAAATAATAAATGGTGGAAAATATGCTATGTTTTTGCACAGAGGTGCATATGTGAATCTAAAATCAACTTATGATATGATCAGAAATTGGATTGTTAAAAGTGGTTTTAAAACAAAAGACTTACCAATGTTTGAAAAGTATTTAAATAGAGATCCTAGAAGAACGAAGTCCCAAAATCTTAAAACAGAAATTTATATACCAATTAACTAAATACTAAATATAAACTTTTTATTTTATTAATTTTGTATTATTGTATATTTTATAAACAATTTTATTGTCTATATTATTTGATTTTAATGATATACTTACTTTGTAACTTTGTGAAGTGACTCAAAAATTAAAAGGAATTTGGATGAAAACTAGATTATTATGGCTAATAGCTATATTTTTATCTCCAGTATTAGCATTTGGTGCCAATACTTTAGATACAGGTAATACTGCTTGGATGATGATATCGACAGCAGTAGTCTTACTAATGACACCAGCTGGATTAGCACTATTTTATGGTGGTATGACCAGAAGCAAAAATGTTTTAAATACATACGCGATGGTAGTTGGTGCCTTTGTCGTAGCATTTGTAGCATGGATTGTTATGGGATATTCTATAGCATTTGGTACAAATGATTCTGCAACATTACAAACTATATTCGGTGGATTTAATAATATATTGTTAAATGGTATTTCATGGACCGATTTAAGTGGAACTTATCCTACTTATGTATTTATCGTATTTCAAGGTACATTTGCAGCAATCGCGGTTGCAATTGCAAGTGGATCTGTAATTGAAAGAATCAAATTTTCTACTTGGTTAGTATTTGTCGCTATTTGGATAATTGTAGTTTATGCCCCTATTACACATATGGTATGGGGAGGTGAAGGTGCATTGTTGTTCGATGCTGGTGCTTTAGATTTTGCAGGTGGTACAGTGGTTCATATGAATGGTGGTTTAGCTGGACTAGTTCTTGCGATATTGGTTGGCAAAAGAGCAGGATTTAATAAAATCGCTATGAAACCTATGAGTATAATGCTTACAGCACTTGGTGCTGCTTTATTGTGGTTTGGTTGGTTTGGATTTAATGGTGGATCTGCATTTGGTGCAAATGGTATTGCTGGACTTGCATTTTTAACAACTACTTTTGCACCAAGTGTTGCTGCAATTGTTTGGATAGGTTTAGAATATATAACATATAAAAGAATTACTCTTCTAGGTGCTGTTTCAGGGATAGTTGCAGGTCTTGTTGCCATTACTCCTGCTGCTGGGTTTGTTGATGTAGGCGGTGCATTTATTATAGGTGCGATTGGTTCTGTTATTGCATTTTATGGAGTTGTGGGACTAAAGAAAAAACTTGGATATGATGATAGCTTAGATGCATTTGGTATTCACTTTTTATCTGGACTTTGGGGAGCATTAGCTGTTGCACTTTTTGCAATTAAAGATAATGCTTTATTGTGGGATGGACCATTGAAACAAAGTGGTGATAGAATTGGTCAACTTTTAGTTCAAATTGAATCTGTTGTTGTGGTTAGCTTATTTACACTTATTGGAACAGTTATTGTTTATTATATAGCATCATTTTTAACAAGTGGTGGAAGAGTTGATGATGAGACCCAATCAAAAGGATTAGATGAAGTAATTCATAGTGAAAAAGTATTGCATTTATAAAATAAATATAGGAGATAAAATATGAAAAAAATTGAAATTATTATAAAGCCATTTAAATTAGAGGATGTAAAAGAAGCACTAGCACAAATGGGGATAACAGGTATGACTGTAACGGATGTAAAAGGTTATGGAAGACAACAAGGTCACTCTGAATTATACAGAGGTGCTGAATATGTGGTTGATTTTGTGGCAAAAACTAAAATATCATTAATCATTAATGATGAACAAGTTAATGATGTTATAAAAACAATAGTCGCTTCTGCGAAGACTGGCAAAATAGGAGATGGTAAGATTTTTGTTTCACCCATCGAGGATGTTATTAGAATCAGAACTGGTGAAACTGGAAATGAAGCGGTTTAGAACATATTCTCTTCAAGTCTAATACACTTATTTCTTGTTTTATCTCAAATCATCTATTAAAACTACATTCAATCCATTAAACAATGACTTAGACTGTGTTAGTACTTTTAGAGTTATATCATGCGGATGACCAATAGCTATAGCAAATCCTTTTTTATAAGCCATTTTAATAGCTTTGTGTATTTGTTGCTCCACATATTTTTTATCTACTTGATTATCTAAAAATACATTTCTACTAAACATTTTGACATCGTATTTAGTAGCATATTTTTGGGCAACTGTTTGTGCTGTAGTTCTACTATCGATAAAACTATATTCATATTTCTTTAAAATTCTAAAAAGCTTATCCATGGCTTCATCGTTTTTCGTAAATTGACTGCCTGTATGATTATTAATATACTTAGCTTTCGGATAAATTTTTTTTAGTTTCTTAATGCGTTCATCGATTTGATCAAGAGTATTTTTTATATGAAGAGTTTCTTCTTCTTCATATTTTTTTACCTTAGCTTCTAGTGGCAGATGTATCATGTAGTTCATAACTTGTCTACTTATATTAGCCGAACTTTTATGTCGTAATGTTGGTGGTAAAAATGATATAGTTACAGGATATGGGATATTTTTAATTTTATTTACTTGTCGTAATGTAGTTACATCATCAATAATAATAACAATTTTTGGCAATGATTTATTAGTATCCAGCTTAATGCTTTTATCTTGCTTTGTTGTTATTCTTTTTTTTGGTTCATCTATATAATCTATGTTCATATTTTGTGTTTTTTCTTCAAAATACTTGGAATGTTCTTCTTGTTTATTGTATGTTTTGTATATATTTAATTCTTTTATATATTCTTTTTGTATTTTTGTATTTTCTACAAATTGGTTAACTAAAAGATATAGTACAGCTACTAAACATATAGTTACAATTATATCTATAATAGACAATAATATATGTTTGTAATGTTTTTTCTTAGACATATTCTTCTAAAAATAAAAATAAATTTAATTAGTTTTTATCTTGATCTACTATTTTACCAGCAGAGATCCAAGGCATCATCTCTCTTAGTTTATTACCTGTTTTAGTGATAAGTTTTTCTTTGTCATTTGATCTTTCTGCATTCATACGAGGATAACCAGCTTGTCCTTCTAGGATGAAATCTTTAGCAAATCTACCATCTTGAATCTCGGTTAAAATGTCTTTCATAGCTTGTTTTGATTGTTCATTGATAACTCGTTTACCAGAAACATAGTCACCATATTCAGCTGTATTTGAAATTGAATATCTCATATCAGCAATTCCACCTTCAAACATAAGGTCAACAATCAATTTTAATTCATGTAAACACTCAAAATATGCCAACTCAGGAGCATATCCAGCTTCTGTTAACGTTTCAAATCCAGCTTGAACCAATGATGTAACACCACCACATAATACAGCTTGTTCTCCAAATAGATCAGTTTCAGTTTCATCTTTAAATGTTGTTTCAATAATAGCAGTTCTTCCACCACCAATAGCACTAGCATAAGATTTTGCTAATTCTTTAGTAGTTCCACTTGGATCTTGTCCCACAGCTATTAAGTCTGGAATACCTCCGCCTCTTACAAATTCACTTCTTACGGTATGACCTGGAGCTTTTGGGGCGATCATAGTAACATTGATATTTTTAGCAGGATTAATACGACTGTAATGGATATTAAAACCGTGTCCAAATGCGATAGTAGCATCATCTTTTAAATTAGGTGCGATTTGTTCAGTATAAATTTGGGCTTGATTCTCATCAGGTAATAAAATCATAACCACATCACTACAAGCAGTTGCTTCTTCTATAGTAAGTACTTCAAATTTCTTTGCAACTGCTTTAGCCCAAGATGAACCATCTTTTCTTAAGCCAATACATACCTTAACACCAGAATCTCTTAAATTCTCTGCGTGTGCATGTCCTTGTGACCCAAAACCAATCATTGCTACTTTTTTTGACTTAATTAAGTCAATATTACAATCTTTATCATAATATACATTTAATGCCATTATGTTTCCTTTTATTTTTATTAATTATCGCAATTGTATCTAATTTTTATTTATATTATATTAAGTTTTAAACCATTAATCATATATATTAGAAAAATTAGGTAATATTAAAAAATAATTAGGAAATATTTTGGATCAAGCAATATATAAAAAATTAATACAAAATGATAGTACTCTACTTAAAAATAATATTATAAAAATTACTGATAATAAGTATATCTTAAATAATAAGTACAAAATCGGTGTTGTTACTTTAAAAAAAGATATAGCACAGTTTGTTAATAATAGTATGCAAAAAATACTTATAGATTTAGACAAATTAAATGGTGCATATACAAATGATATGGTTTTGGTACAAATAATTTTTCATCCAAGAGGTAGAATCAAAGCAAAAGTTATAAAAGTGATTGAACGAAACAACAATAAAATACTATGTTTTGTCGATAATCAAAATATTTATACCGTGAAAGATAATATAAAATTAAATACTAAAGAATCATTAAGCAATTATATTGATGGTGATATATTGGTTATCAATCAAAATAAAATAATCAATAGCTTGGGAAATATTAATAATCCAAAATTAGATGAAATAATATCTTTATATTTAAAAGATCAAGAATACAGAAGTCAAGAATATAAAACAAATATAAACGATGAATTTAAAATAACCAAAAGAGTAGATTTGACACATTTGCCTTTTTGCACAATTGATCCTATGAGTGCAAAAGATCATGATGATGCTTTATATTATGATAAATATGAGCATATTTTGTATGTAGCTATTGCCGATGTAAGTGCATTTATTCAAGAGGGCAGTCAGTTAGATATTGAGGCTAGAAGACGAGCCTTTTCTATATATTTGCCAAACAAAGTATTGCCTATGATTCCATTTAGTTTGAGTGCTCAATTGTGTTCATTGATACCTGATGTAAAAAGATTTAGTTTTGTTGCCAAGATTCATTTAGATATTAAAAATTTAACTGTACTTAATAGTGAGTTTTTTGAAGCTACAATTGTTTCAAAAAATAAATATAGTTATGAAGAGATAGACAATGTTTTAGAGGATCAAAATAATGGTTATGATGACATATTAAAACTTTATTCTATTACTAAAAAATTTAGAAAAAAAAGATTGGCAGATGGATTTGATTTTAGAACGCAAGAGTTACGACTAAAACTTAATAAAGATCAAAGTCTAACACATACTGTAGTAGAAACTTCAAGTCCATCTCACAAACTTGTAGAAGAATGTATGCTTTTAGCAAATTGTCAAAGTGCTAAGAAATTAAATGATTTAGGAATATTTAGAGTTCATGATGAGCCAAGTGCAAAATCAATAGAAAAACTTATAGAAGATATAGCAATGCTCGGGATTAAAGCAAAAATAAAAAGCGATATTCACAAGACTATACAAGCCATACAAAGCCAAGCAAATCAGGTGGGATTGGAAAATGAGGTTGATGAATTAATAATTCAATCACAGCAACAAGCAAGATATGGCTCAAAATCTTTGGGGCATTTCGGACTTGGGTTTAAAGATTATTCGCATTTTACTTCACCTATTAGAAGGTATGCCGATTTAGTTTTACATAGAATTTTAAAAACAAGACAAATACCAAAAGATATCGATGATATATGTTTATATATTAGTGATAAAGAGCGAGAAATAGCAACTTTGGTCTGGGACTTAGAAGATAGAAAATATGCCAGATGGGCCAATGAAAATATTGGTATTGTGGTTGAAGCTATTGTTGTTGATACCGTAAATAGTATCGCGAAATTAACATCTCATATGAATGGCGTTAGAGTAATTTGTGAAAAATATGATGGTGAAAAATTATTTAGCAAAATTAAACTTAAAATTAAATCAAGTAATATTATATCAAAAGAGATAAAAGGAATTATCTTATAATGTATATTTTCTTTATATTTGTTTTATTCTCAACACTATTAAATTCAAGTACTTTAAAATTGTCTATATCATCAAACCCAAGTAGGATTAATCCTATTTTGTCAACAGATAGTGCTAGTCGTGAAATATCTCAATGGATATTTAATGGTTTATTTAAATATGATAAAAATGGAAATATTATATGTGATTTGGCGAAAAGTTATTATTTTAAAACCACAACTAAACTAATTGTTCGATTAAAAAAATATGTAAAATGGCATGATAATCATCATTTAACAGCTGATGATGTAATTTTTACATATAAGACGATCAACTCTTCAACAATATTTACTCCACTTAAAAGTGATTTTAAAATGATAAAGAATATAAGAAAATTGGATAACTTTACTATTGAAATAAATTATAAAAAACCATATTTTAAAGCTTTGGAAATTTGGATGGTTGGACTTTTACCAAAACATTTACTTAAAAATGAAAAAGATTTAATGACTAGTTCTTTCAATAAACATCCAATTGGAACAGGCTCATATCAACTAAAACAACTAACTATCTCGTCTGATATTATTTTAAAGGCAAACGATGATTATTTTGATGGTCGCCCCAAAATAGATACTATTACTTATAAGTTTATGCCAGACACCACAACATCATTTTATAACTTAAAACAAAAACAATTAGATATTGGAGGATTAACTCCAATACAAATTGATAGACAAATTGATGATAAATTTAAACAAGATTTTAAAATATGTGAAAAATCAAGTTTTGGATATACCTATATGGGCTTTAATTTAAAACGTGATAAATTTAAAGATATAAAGATAAGACAAGCTTTGAATCTAGGTATCAATAGACAAGAATTAGTAGATATACTATTTTTTGGACATGGTAAAATATGTACAGGGCCTTTTTTGCCTAATACTTTTGCATTTAACAAAAATATACAAGCACCTAAACAAAATATAAAACAAGCCAAACAACTCTTAAAACAAATGGGATACGACAATAACAATCCGTTTGAATTTGAAGTTATTACAAATGTAAATAATTCTATAAGGGTAAATGCTGCACAAATTTTACAATATCAACTATCATTTATTGGTGTTAATATGAAAATAAGGGTTATGGAGTGGCAAGCTTTTTTAAATACGATAATAACTCCTCGTAATTTTGATGCTATTATTTTAGGATGGAGATTATCATTAATGCCTGATGCTAAACCATTATGGCATAGTTCAAGCGATAAAAAAGGTGGTTTTAATTTGGTTGGATACGTAAATAAAGATGTTGATTCTTTGATCGAACAAGGCGAAAGTACTATTGACAAAAAGGAACTTGGCAAAATATATAAACAAATCTTCACAAAAATTAGTGATGATTTGCCGTATCTTTTTTTATACATACCAAACTCAATCACAGCTATTAATAATAACATACAAAATGTATCTAGTTCTATAGTAGGTATAACGCATAATCAAAAAGATTGGATAAAGAAATGAAAAAAATAATATTATTTGATTTAGATGGAACACTCATAGATAGCACAGATGCTATTATTAGCTGTTTTTATCACTCTTTTGAGAAATTTAATTTTAATTTTCAAGGTACAAAAGAAGATATTAAAAATGAAATAGGCTATCCTTTGGAAATTATGTACGAAACTTTTGGTGTTCATAAAAATAAAGTGCCTGATTTTATGAAAATTTATAAAAATGAATATAGAAAAATTTCATTATCACAAACAACCCTTCTGCCACGTGCAATGGAGGCTATAAACTTAGCATCTTCTTTTGCAAGATTAGGCGTTGTTACAACAAAAACAACAAAATATACTATACCTTTATTGGAAAATATGAATATTATGAAATTCTTTGAAGTTATAATAGGCAGACAAGAAGTTGAAAATCCAAAGCCACATCCAGAGCCAATATTAAAAGCAATGAAAGCTATGAATGTAACAAATGGTAACCATGATATTTTTATGATAGGTGATACAAAGTTAGATTTAATTTCTGCTCATTATGCTAACATACAAGGTGTAGGTGTTTTATGTGGACATGGTAAACTAAATGAACTTGAACAATATAGTTCAATGATTTATTGTGATACTTTAGAAAGTATAAAAATGATACGGAAGAGCTCCAAATAAAGCACTTTATAAGTTGCTTTTTCTTAGAATTATTCAAACACTTATCTATATGTACTAAAACATTTAGAAGCAGGAGGAAATATGCTAGAAATCAGATGGCACAGTCGTGCAGGTCAAGGTGCCGTTACTGGAGCAAAAGGGTTAGCTTCCGTATTGGCTGAAACAGGTAAACAAGTGCAGGCTTTTTCATTTTATGGTTCAGCCAAAAGAGGTGCTGCTATGACTGCTTATAATCGAATAGATGATAAAGAGTTATTGAATCATGAGAGATATATGTGCCCAAACTATGTTTTTGTAATAGATCCTGGTTTAGCATTTTCTGACAATATCGCAGAAGACTGTAATGAAGATACAAAGTATATTATCACTACTCATTTGGAAAAAAGTGAACTAATATCTTTAATCCCTGCACTAAAAGGTAAAGAGAAGAATGTATATACACTCGATTGTTTTAAAATAGCACAAGAAACTATTGGTCGTCCAATACCAAACACACCTGTTCTTGGCGCATTTATGCAAATAAGCAAAATTTTTCCAATCGATGATTTTAAAAATGCTATGAAGAGTGTTCTTGGGAAATTGCCTGAAAAAATAATTGAAGCTAATATGCTAGCAATTCAACGCGCATACGATGAAGTTAAGTAGGAGAACGATATGGCACAACATAAAGATTTAGTAAATAATTTATACAAAAGTAAAGATCAATTTGAGGATTCCATCTTTGATATGGGATGGGATGAGTTAGTTCCTGGGGCCGCATGTTTTTCTTTTGAAGGTGATATTGATCATACAGTTGTAAATGTACAACCAGAAGATAGAAGTGTGGCAGAAACAAATTCCATGAATAAATATGTAGGTGATTGGAGAGTTGTAAAACCAGTATGGCAAATAGATTTATGTATCGATTGTCAAAATTGTTGGATATATTGTCCAGATACATCAATTATATCTAGAGATAAAGAGATGGTCGGAATTGATTATGATCATTGCAAAGGATGTGGAATTTGTTCAGAGGTTTGCCCTACAAATCCAAAATCTTTAATAATGTTTGATGAAAATATTAAAAACGAAGATGCTCTAGTTTCTTGGCCAGAAAAAATAAAAAAGGTAAGTAAGAATGTATAGAAATAAAAAAAGTATGAAATTAAATACTGTTGAAGTTTGGGATGGAAATGTTGCAAATTCACATGCTTTAAGACAAGCAAGTGTTGATGTTGTTTCTGCTTATCCTATTACTCCATCAACCGGAACAGTTGAAGCATATGCCTCACACAATGCAAATGGTTACATAGATGGTGAGATGATTATGACCGAATCAGAACATGCCGCGATGTCAGGATGTATAGGAGCTAGTGCAGCAGGAGCTAGAAGTGCAACGGCAACTTCTTCTCAAGGTCTTGCATTGATGATTGAAACACTTTATCAAGCATCAGGCATGAGGTTGCCTATTGTTTTATGTATGATAAATCGTGCATTAGCAGCACCATTGAATGTAAATGGTGATCATTCAGATATGTACCTTGCAAACCAAAGCGGATGGATTAGTATAGATGCTTGTACTCCAGAAGAATCTTATGATTTAATTTTATGTGCATTTAGAATTGGTGAACATAAAGATGTAAGATTACCTGTAATTGTAAATCAAGATGGATTTTTAACTTCACATAAAGCACAAAATGTAAGACCATTGTCAGATGATGTTGCTTATGAATTTGTAGGAGACTATGTAGAAGTCAATTCTATGTTAAATTTTGACAAACCAGTGACTCATGGTGTACAAACAGAATCTGACTGGCATTTTGAACATAAAGCAAAGCAAAATAAAGCAATGATGGATTCAACTCAAGTTATTGAAGAAGTATTCGCTCAATATGAAAAAGTAAGTGGTAGAAAATACAATATGGTTGAATCGCATAAGTTAGAAGACGCAGAAATTGTTCTTATTTGTATGGGGACAACATATCAAACAGCACAAGTTGCTTGTGATAATATGCGAAAAGAGGGTTTAAAAACTGGTGTTTTAATGCCAAGAGTTTTTAGGCCAACACAAATGGATACCTTAGCATCAATGTTAAAAAATGCAAAAGCAATAGTATGTATGGATAGAAGTTCTCCTGGTGGACAAACTGGATTATTGTTTAATGATATTTCATCAGCATTATTTAATACATCTTCTCGTCCGCTTTTAAGCAATATTATTTATGGACTAGGTGGTAGAGATGTTAATATTGAGGGTTTAAGCAATATTTATAAAAATGCTCAAGAGGAAGTAAAAGCAGGTAAGCTAAATGGTGCTATTCAAAGATGGGTAGGTGTTAGAGGACCAGAATTAAAATATTATAGTGTAGAAGGGTATTAAGATGGGTTGTAGTTTAATAGGTGGAGATTTAAAGCCACAAGGAAACAAAGAAATAAAAAATTTAAAATCTTTCTCGACAGCTGCAGAACGATTTGAAGGTGCTCATGTACTTTGTCCTGGGTGTGCGCACTCTATCATTGTAAGAGAAATTTTAAATGCCACAAATGATAACTTAGTGGTAAGTGCAGCTACAGGTTGTCTTGAAGTTTGTACAGCAATTTATCCTCATACTTCATGGGATTGTTCTTGGATACATATTGGATTTGAAAATAGTTCAACAGCTATTGCAGGTGCCCAAACAGCAAATGTTGCTTTACGAAAAAAAGGTAGAATATCGACAGATGAACCTGAGCCTAAGTTTGTTGCATTTGGCGGGGATGGTGCTACTTATGACATTGGTTTTCAGTGGATTTCTGGATGTTTTGAAAGAGGACATGATATGATGTATGTTTGTTTAGACAATGAAGTTTATGCAAATACAGGAGGACAAAGAAGTTCTTCAACTCCAATAGGTGCTAGTGCAACAACAACACCAGCTGGTTTAGTATCTTATGGCGAAAAACAACACAAAAAAGATATGATGCAAATCATGGCCGCACATGGTGCTCCTTATGTAGCACAAGTAGCACCAAATAAATGGAAAGATATGCTCAAAAAAATACAAAAAGGATTTAACACCAAAGGACCAGTATATATTAATGCGATGTCTGCTTGTTGTACAGAATGGAAATTTCAACCACATCAAACTATAGATATTTCTGATATGGCTACAGATTCTTTAGTATTTCCATTGTATGAAATAATTGATGGTAGGGAATTAAATATAACTTATAGACCAAAAAATATTATTTCAGTTAGAGATTATCTAGGCGCACAACCTAGATTTAAGCATCTTTTTAAACCCGAGTTTGAACATATAATTGCAGAAAAACAAAAAATTGTTGATAGAGATTGGGAATACTTACAAAAAAGAGAAGAGTCGAGAGTCTAACTCCCTATTTACTCTAGAAATATGAATTTAGTATCCTTGCAATTTAAGACTACTAAAAATTTTAAAAAAAATTTTAAAAAGTTAGTTTACCTAATAAAAAAGAGTCCAAAAAATTCTTTTATTTTAGCTCCTGAACTATGTATAACGGGATATGCTTATAATAATCTAGATAAAGCTGTAAAAATATCGAAACTGGCTATTAAAATGCTCACGAGATTATCGATTGATAAGACAATATCACTAACTTTAATCCAAGAGAAAAAGAAACAATATATAAATACTTTATATATTTTTAATAAAAATCAAATAATACATACACAATCAAAATATAAACTTTTTTCTTTAAGTAATGAGCATAAGTATTTTAAAAAAGGTGATAAAAAAGATATAAAGATTATCAATATAGATGGTTTAAAGATAGCTTGTTTAATTTGTTTTGAACTTAGATTTATTAATCTTTGGGAAAAGATACAAGGTGCTGATTTAATTTTAGTTCCTGCTATGTGGGGACGCTTGAGAAAGGATAATTTCGATATTTTAACAAAAGCATTGGCTATTATAAATCAATGTTTTGTAATAGCTAGCAATAGTGCCAATAAAGATATGTCAAAAGGTAGTGGTATTATTACCCCATTTGGTGAAAAATTTAAAGATGATAACAAAAAGTTGATTATTAAAGATATTGATTTAAAAGAGATACAAAAGATGAGAAGATATTTAAATACAGGAATACAATATGCAAAAAGCTATTAAGAACATGCTAACTTATATTGGAGAAAATCCAAATAGAGAAGGTTTGCGCGACACTCCTAAGCGCGTGGAGAAAGCTTGGGAATTTATTTGTAGTGGATATAAACTAGATGCAAAAGAAATTATACAATCTGCACTATTTGCAAGTAGTAATAAAGAGATGGTTGTTGTAAAAGATATTGAGTTTTATTCTATGTGTGAGCATCATCTGTTACCCATCATTGGTAAAGCTCATGTTGCATACATACCTAATGGAAAAGTAATAGGTTTATCAAAAATCCCGCGAGTAGTTAATGTGTTTGCTAGAAGATTGCAAATACAAGAGCAACTGACAGAACAAATAGCAGATGCTATTAATGATGCCATTTTACCAAAAGCAGTCGCAGTAATACTTGATGCTAGACATATGTGTATGGAGATGAGAGGAGTTGAAAAAGTTTGTTCATCCACAGTTACTTCTGCTCTTAGAGGAATATTTAACACAAACAAAAGAATAAAAAATGAATTTATGAGTATTATTTCAGGCTCATTAAAAAGATAATATTTACATGATTCAAGATAAATGTTTATTAGCTTTTAGTGGAGGTATTGACTCAACTGCACTATTTTTTAAACTATTGGATACAAATACCATATTTGATATTGCTATTGTAGATTATGGATTAAGAGAACAATCAAAAGATGAAGTAGCTTATGCTAAAGAATTGTGCAATAAATACAATAAAAAATGTTTTGTAAGAGAATTTTCATCTGATATAAGATTTAATGAAAATGTAGCTCGTACATTTAGATACAACTTCTTTGAAGATATTATAAAAAACGAAAATTACACAACTCTTTTAACAGCTCATCAACTTAATGATAAACTAGAATGGTTTTTGATGCAACTTGGCAAAGGGGCTGGTATTAGCGAGCTAATAGGCTTGCAAGAGAGTGAAAAGAGAAATAATTATATATTAAAACGACCTCTTTTAGGATTTGCAAAAAAAGAATTAAAGCAATATTTAGATACCAATAATATAACCTATTTTATAGATCAATCAAACTTTGATACAAAATATAAAAGAAATCATATTAGACAAAAATATAGTGATAATTTTGTAGAAGAATACCTCGATGGCATAAAACGAAGTTTTAAATATTTACAACAAGATAATATATCTTTATTTGACAATATAACAGTCAATACACAACAAGAGCTCACTATATTTGATTATAATGGTAATAATAATATTGCCATTAGGCTTATAGATAAAGAGTTAAAAAAAAGAGGTATTTTAATAAGCTCTGCTACTAGAGAAGAGATATTGAACCAACAAGAGATTGTCGTAAGTGACAAACTTGCAATATCAATAACAAAAAATAAAATTTTTATAGCACCAAAATGTAATATTACTATGAAAAAAGACTTTAAAGAAAAGTGTAGATTAAATCATATTCCAAAAAATATAAGAGGCTACTTATATACTATAAAGCATTTTTATAAAGTTGATGAACTTGTAAATTAAATGTTGCTTCAAGCCCCTTAGCTGTTTGAATAAGCTCTATTGGATATTTAATATGTATAGAATATGTTTGTTTATTTAGACTGTCTATAAAATTGAATAGATCTTTTGGTTTCTCAAAAACTGTTAATATATAAAAGTTATATGTTAAAAATTTATTTTTTAATTTTGATGTAAAACTAGCTTGTGTTCCATTAGGCAATAATTTGTCGATTTGCTTAATTAATACATCTTCTTCAATAACTGATTGTTCTTTTTTATAGATTATTTTTTCTATATTTCTTGCCAAAGAATTATTTGATATAAGATTACTATTCTTAATAATAACATTAAATATTTGTTGATTTTCATCAGCCAATAATATCTCAGACATTTTATAAAGTTTTAGAAGTTTTACCTGAATATGATCTTTAAAACTCTTCATATCTAATAAACTACATGCAAGTGTTGAGTCTTGTTCTTCAATTTGCACCTCTTCTAATACAGCGTTAGAAGGAATAGTATCAAAAATACTGTGCATTAATTGTGATATATATTTATTAATAAGCTTATGATCTGGTAATTTGATTTGGTTATCTTTGATAATTTTTTGAGGTACAGCTTTTGTATGCTCTGTTTTCTTTAATGGTTTAACATCGATTACTTTATCTTCTTTAATAGTATTTAGTGGTGAAGTATCAACAACTACTTCCATTTTTTGTGTATATATAGATATACCAATAATAAAACAAGTTAAAACAATAAAGCTTATCGCAATATTAATCAAGAAATGCTTTTTTGATTTATCGTATGGGATACTAAAGTTTGTTTTTGCAACATAAGGTGTTTTAGAAAGCTCAAACATATATTTATGAAGGTTAAATCTATGGCATTTAACATCTAACATAAGTGTATTTTGCATACTATTGATTTGATCGTTATCTAAACTATCAAATGTAAAAAGAATACAAACTTCTTCACAAAAATAGTTTTTTGGATTTTCTTGATAAAATTCATTTATAATAGTAGTAATATTGTTTTGTATCTCTAATTGATTGATTTGTTTTATAAATTCTTTGTCATCAAAATGTTCTTTGTATTTGTTGCTAAACTCATCAATTTGAACCTTGTCAAGATTGGAGATTTTCTTAATCGCACCATATACTATTTTTTGTTCATTGTCCAAAATTAAAGCATACATATTGTTATTTATGATTAGAATATTTAAAGAGATTGTATTTGTTATGTTTTTAATTACATGTCTATATAAAAGATGAAATGGTGAAAAAGTATAATCAGGATTAATATCTTTAAAATATTTTGCTTCCATCTTCAGATCATCTTGCGGTATTGCTACACCATAAATATCATCTAATTTTCTAGTTTTATCCTCAATACCAATAAAATCATCTAGTAGTATGATTTGTTGATTTATGCTTTCACAAATAGTTGCTATATATGTTTTAGGTGTATTCTTTTTTAAAATATTAATTTGATTGACTGCATCAGATGGGATAGTGTTGCCAAGTAATAAAAAAGAATCTTCGCTTTCAAATATATTGTCATTTGTAATAATCTGACTATTTATCTTTAATTGTTTATTATTTTGTTGTATATTTATATATTGAAGATTCTCTTTAGGCACTACTATTTTCCATCATTTTTATTTTAATTGTTTTTTTTGCTTCCTCTATGTTTAAACCACTTATATCAAATGGATCGCTAATATAAAAATTTATTTCTCCAAAAGGCTTAGGCACCATAAATTTATCCCATGAATTAAACTGCCAATATTTTGAGGCTTTTAGACTGCAAGTTAAAATTTGTGCACCTGTTTTTTGCGCAATTATTACTATACCATCTGCGATTTCATGTCTAGGACCTCTTGGACCATCAGGCGTAATTGCTACATCAATCCCTTGTTTGATTGTTTTAATGGCCCCTATCAAAGCTTTTACACCACCTCTCGTTGATGAACCAGCAATAGCACCTACACCTAACAGATTAACCACTTTTCTAATCATCTCACCATCTCTGTGTTCACTCACAATGACTTTTATTTGACCATTCGGTTTTAACATTCTATAGTTTAAAGGTTGCATTAGAAGTTCGCCATGCCACATAGCTAAAATAAATGATTTCTTAGGTCTATTCTTTGGAAAATGAAATATTTTTTTATTTGTCAGATATATCAATCTTATAAATAAGCTTAAAATATAAGGTAATAAAATTACTTGAGTAAAGTGTTTTATTTTTCTTTTCATTAAAGAACCTTAGCTTTTAAAGATGTTCGACTATTGCTTATAATCTTGACATCTATTATTTGTCCTAGTAATTCTTCACTACCTTCAACAAAAATTTGGATGCCATTGTCACTAAAACCCATAACTTCACCATTTGGTTTTAAGTCTTCAAAAAGCACTTTCATGGTTTTACCTATATTGTTTTCCATATGCTTTGTTTGATGTTGTTTGTGTAGTTCAATAACTTTTGTTAATCTATTTGTAGCAATTTCATCATCAACAACATTTGTCATAAGTTGAGCTTCTGTATTTGGACGAGCAGAATATTTAAAATTAAATATTTGATCAAATCTAACTTGATTTATCACATCTATTGTATCATCAAAATCATTATTACTTTCTCCTGGAAATCCTACAATGATATCTGTTGTAATTCTAACTTCAGGTACTTTATTTTTTATTTTTTGACATATTTTCAAGAACCATTCTTTACTATACCCACGCTTCATAGTTTTTAGGATATTAGTCGATCCGCTTTGAAGTGGTATATGTATTTGTTTGCAAACTTTTTCATTTGTTGCAAATTCTTCAATAAATTCATCATCCATGTGAAGTGGGTGAGGAGATGTAAATCTAATTCGTTTAATCTTGTCAATTTTTGAAATATCTTTTAATAATGATGTGAAATTATATTTTTGATGACTATCTTTAAAATACTTGCCATAGTTATTTACATTTTGACCAAGTAAATTTACCTCGCAAGCTCCAGTTAACACAGCTTTTTCAAGCTCGCTAATAATCAATTCAGAAGGGATGCTAATCTCTTCACCACGAGTTGCAGGGACTATACAATAAGTGCAACTTTTATCACAACCCAAAGAGATGTTTACACTAACTTTATATAAAGAATTTCTAAATTCTGCAAATTCGTAAGTTGTTTCATCGTGATTTATATCAATCTCTATAGTACCTTTTGTTTTGACAGCTTGTGAAATTTTGGATACATTTCTAGCGCCAACTACAAAATCTACATAGGGAGCTCTTTTGATAATATCACCACCTAGATGACTTGCTGTACATCCACATACCCCAATTTTAGCACCATTCTTTTTTTGCTTATTAAATTGCCCCAACTCACTAAAAAGTTTAGCAACAGGTCTTTCACGCACAGAACAAGTATTTATGATAATCAAATCTGCTTCTTCTAATATTTGTGTCGTAGTGTATTGATTATCTTTACTAAGTTCAGCAATTATATGTTCAGTATCTCTTGAATTCATTTGACATCCAAGAGTTTCTATAAAAAGTTTTTTGTCCATTTTCTTATGGGATAAATTACATTATGTGTATTTCGTACATATATTCCTCGTCCGATAGTCCATACTTAACTTCTCGAAAATGTACAGAATATCCATCGCTTTCTAGTCCATCTACTAAAGACATCATATTTTTATGAGAATTTTCTCTATCAAAATAATATATTTCATTCGCTGTTTCTTTAATATTGTTTTTTAATTGCGTAAATGTTATTTTTTCTGGCTTACCTAATAATTCTTCTCTAGCTAATAAAATATTCATTAAATATTTCCTTATTATTATTTAAGAGTAAATTATACCTTTTTAATTCTTAATATTTATTATAATAGCACGTGTAACCTTGTTAGTTCCTACGATTTGTTAAATGTAGCCCCAATCCTTGAAACTTTTTCGTTAAGTTATTATACGTTTTAAAGGCTTTAAAATAAAGATATTATAGTGGCAAACCTAAGTCATTTTTCCATTTAAAATGAAATCTTTTAAATCTATAACACTATTTTTATTGTTATTAAATTATAATTATATTTTATAGCTATCTTGATAATTTGCACTTATAATACTTAACATCATTTATTCCTTGAAGTTCGGTAGCTCTACTATATCATAATGATATCTTAAAAAAGAAAAAACTTATCAAAATAGGGGCTATTTTTGAAGTCCAATATTATTTAAATAAATGTACAATGGTTTTTATATTTTAATTTTAGAATGCGATGGATGCTTTGTTTCAAGGCGTAATAAATTACTGTGAAGCTATAGATAGATGCTTAAAATAATTGTCAAGCCAAATATCATCTAAATTTATATTTAATGATGAGATTGTAATATAACCTTCTTTTAATGCATTTAATTCTGTTTTAAATAAAGTTTTTCTAGGAGAAAAAATGATCCCTTTGTATATTTCACTTGGAATATTAATATTAAGTAGTATACCTTCTGGAAGTTTATTTTTTTTAATATATCTTACAACTTGATTTGTAATTTTAGCCGCCAGTTTAGTTGTTTTTATCCCACCATTGTGATATTGTGATATTGCAATAGCAGGAATACCTAAACTAAGAGATTCAATTGCAGCACCTATTGTACCTGAATAATATCTATATCTTCCATAGTTTAAACCTTGATTAATCCCTGAAACTATAAGATCAAATTTTATATCTTTATACAATTTCTTTACAGCTATTCTAACAGTATCTGCCGGGTATCCATCAATAATTGCATGTCCCAATAATCTTGTATGTTTATAAATAGGCTTAATATTCAATTCATTCCATGTAGGTGTGAGAAAACGACCTGTCCCTGATTTATTGGTATTTGGTGCTACGACATATACATTTGCAATATTTTGTAAGTTATGTACCAAGTGTTTAATTTCTGGTGTGTGTATACTATCGTCATTGGTAACTAAAATATTAAATTCAGATGCATTTGCTTCAGCATTTATAAACAATAATGAAACAAATACTATTAGACTTAAGAATTTATATTTGATTATATTTAACATATTACTTCTTTCGTATATTTTAATAATTAAGTGGCATACTTTAAATTGACCATGTTCCATTTTTAAATATAAAAGTTGTTACTTTGTTAGGTTCTAATGATATTGTAGTATTTTCAAATCTAACTTGTGTCCCCCAGCTTGAATATCTTTCAATTTTAATTACACTACCCTCAGAAATACCACTAGTTGGAAGATCAATAAACCTTGCCCATCCTCCATTTTTAACAATAAAGGTTACATCATCAAATGTATTTAGTAGTGAACTTACATATTCTGATGTTATATTTACACCATTAGTTACATTAATTATGTTGTGCAACCATGTTCCATTTTTAAATATAAAAGTTGTTACTTTGTTAGGTTCTAATGATATTGTAGTATTTTCAAATCTAACTTGTGTCCTTTTAAACGTATTATAGTCTAATGTGCGATTCCAACGTAACTCCTCAAAAGATGTTGCATTACCTAGGATATTTAGATGTTTTTGTACCTCTTGTGTGTAAAATTCTTGAGTTAATACTCCTCCATTCTTGGTTTCTTGATTGAATAATTCAATATATCGTTGTCTTCCTTCTGTAGATTCTGCAATTATCTTAAAATGTTTAGTAAC
>UOYO01000026.1_pt2 | contig 87503 bp, 93 predicted proteins | sample 2023441 | NCBI WGS metagenome assembly UOYO01 (sample SAMEA4473313, study PRJEB15554) | hydrothermal vent metagenome | biome: marine basaltic hydrothermal vent biome; feature: marine hydrothermal vent; material: water | place: Pacific Ocean | collected 2011-06-14/2011-07-23 | depth 1199 m
TTTTTCTAAAAATGGTTGCATTGAAGATATTATATTTTCAATTATATTTTTATTTATTGTAAATTTCATTTTATTATCCTTTTGTATTAAAATTTAGTAGTATGTAGTAGTGTATGTGAATAAATGAAAATATAATTGAAAATCAATTATAATGGTACTTTAAAGATGTGCCAAAAAATTAAATTTATTCACATTTATTCACATACACTACTACATATTTTTTAATAATCCTTATTAATAAATTTATTTTTTAAGTTTTCAAGCAATAATTTAAAATTTTCATCTTTTTCAATAAGTTTATTTGCTTTTGTAATATTTTTAGAAACAGAACTATGATCTTTCATTCCTAAATTTTTTGCGATGTCGGGCATAGAGTTATGAGTGAGTTCACGTGCAAGAAATATTACAATTCTTCTAGCAGTTACCGCATTTGATGTTCTTTTTACTTTTAAGTCAGATGGTTTTATATTTAATTCACGAGAAACTACATTTATAATATCTGATAAATTTATATTATCTTTTATCTCTTTGATTTGATCTTTTAATAAATTTTGAACTAATTCAAGATTTATTTCACCACCTAGTAAATCGGCAGTAGCTCTTATTTGAATTAAAACACCTTCAATAGCACGAATAGAATTATCAAAGTTTGTAGCTATAAAATTTATAACATCTTTATTTAAAATTATACCATTTAATTCACTTTTCTTTTCAATAATAGCAATTTTAGTTTCAAGTTCAGGAACTTTAATATCGGCCATTAATCCCCACTCAAATCTACTTTTAAGTCTTTCTTCAAATCCTGCAATTTGTGATGGTAATTTATCTGCTGTTAGAACTATTTGTTTTTTAGCAGTATGAAGTTCATTAAATGTATGAAAAAATTCTTCTTGTGTTTGTTCTTTTCCACTTAAAAATTGAATATCATCTATTAAAAGTAAATCACATTTTCTATAGGTATCCCTAAAATATTCCATATTTTTATTTTTAAGACTAAAAGTAAAAGAATTCATAAATTGTTCACTAGTTAAATAAATTACAGATCTACCTTTTTCTATAGAATCGTTACCTATAGCTTGAAGTAAATGAGTTTTTCCTAATCCTGTGCTACCGTATATAAATAAAGGATTATATAAAATACCAGGTTTTTTAGTAATAGCTAAAGAGGCATTATATGCCATTTCGTTTGAACTACCTAAAACAAATGATTCAAAAGTAAAAGATGGATTTAAAAGAGTAATATTATCCGTTTTAGAGATAGATGTTTGGCTTAAAATTTCTTTTTTAGTTCGATTTTTTTCCCCAATAATTTTTATTTCAATACTTGGTTTTGTATTATTATGTAGTTTAAAGATATTTTGAATATTAGATAAATATTTTGTTTTAATATAATTAGAAATAAATTTATTAGAAACTTCAAAAATAGCAACTCTATCATTAGAACAAGCTTTTTTATAAATTAATTGTTTTAAGAATCTATTATAATCATTTGAAGTAACTTCTTTTTGTAAATAAATTAAAAAATCTTTAGTTGTCAAATTTGTATTTCCTAATTTTAAATATTTTTATATAATATTATATCTAAAAAACTATAAAATAAATTATAATACTATTTTTTCAGGTATCCTGTCTCTAAAAATAGTACATTGTTTAAATCCAATCTCTTTGGCTAAATTTTTTATTTCAGTAGATTTGTATCCTATTTGTTCTATCGCATGTGCATCACTTCCAAAAGTAATAGGAATATCAAGATAATATGCTAACTTTAAAAGATCATATGAGGGATATTGTTCTTTTATTGGTTTTCTAAATCCTGAACTATTTATCTCTAAAACCATTCCTGATTTTTTAATATCCCTCATTGTTTGAAGTGCTAATGATGTTATATCTTGTTTTGGTAAATATTTAAATATTTTGATTAAATCTAGATGACCAACTATATGAAAATAACCAGTTTTGACCATCTTTGATATAGTTTTAAAATAATCATCCCAAATTTGATCAATATCTTTTTCTTTATATTTTCCTATAAACTCAGGATTATCAAATCCCCATTTATCAATAAAATGAACAGAACCTATTAAGTAGTCCACTTTAGCATTTAAAATACTCTTTTCAATATATTTAGAATTAAACATAAAATCAACCTCATAAGCTAATAATATTTCAATATCTTTTTTGTATTTATTTTTTAAAAATAATACATTCTTTTCATAAATTTTACTTTGTTCTAAAGTCATACGATATTTAGGCTCAAAAATCATAGGAGCGTGACAACTAAACCCAAAAGTATCTATTCCTAATTCTATAGCTTTTTTTACATAATTTTCCATTGTTCCAGTTGCATGATTGCATAGTGTCGTATGATTGTGTAAATCTATTCTCATTTGATGTTATTTAATAATAATCCAGCACCTTGTATTTTAGTACTTCTATCTTGTGCGTATTTTCTTTTACCATTTATAATGTCATATTTCCAAATGGGAGCAGATGCTTTGAAATCTTCTACAAATTCATCAATGAGTTCTAACCCAATTTTTCTTTTCGGACTACATACTCCAGATATGTAAGAACTTGTATGATTAAAAACATCACCGTAACTATGTGCCATAAGTACAATAGCTTCTCTCTTTTTTGCTTTTTTTTGCCATTGATTAAACCAAGAATTTAAGATAGGTTCATATATATCAAAACTAAGACCATCTATCTCATTTTCATTCCTTACAATTCCTACAAAAGTAATGATAGTACCATAATTTAAAGATTTAAAATGATTATACCAATTGTTTGTTATTTTTTCAACAGCTAATGCTCCATCAAATAATTCTATTTTTTTCAAATCATCCACCACACACAGGAGGCAATAAAGAGACCTTATCACCATCTTTTAGTAAATAATCTATATTTTGAATAAGAATATCATTAACTGCAATAGCACAAATTTCAAGCCAAGGAGAAACAGTAGTATCAGATTGTAAAAGTTTAGATAATTGACTTAAATTATCAATATCTAAATTTAAAGTTTTTTTATTAATAGGACCTAAAAATTCAACCCTAACCATGTTAATCCTTTTTTTAACTATTTAAAGTTATTATATCGCATTATATTTAAAGGTAGTATTTAATGATTTTTGCAAAAATTGATTATATAAATCTATTACCATTTTATGTATTTATAAAAAAATATATACAGTCTTCCCAAATAAAATCTATTATAAATTATAAAAAATCATACCCATCATATATTAATAAACTATACAAAAAAAGAAAAATTGATGCAGCTTTTATTTCAAGCATAGTATCCAAAAATAGAAAATGTTCAAATATTGGCATTATCGCACAAAATGAGGTTTTTAGTGTTTTAGCCATTAAAGGAGAATCTCAAGATGATATAGAATCAGCAAGTTCAAATGTATTAGCTAAAATTTTAAAAATTAAGGGCAAGGTTATTATTGGAGACAAAGCATTAGAATATTATTATAAAAATAAAAGCAACAATTGTATAGACTTAGCAAAAGAATGGAAAAATAAGTACAATTTACCATTTGTATTTGCACGATTTTGTTTTCAAAAACATAATAGATATTTTACAAAGTTAATATCTAAATTTGAAAAAGAAGAGATTAAAATACCTCAATATATTTTGAATAAATATGCTAAACGTAGCGGTTTAAGTAAAAAACAAATATTAGATTATCTAGATAAAATAAACTATAAAATAGGATATAAAGAGGAAAAAGCAATAAAACTTTTTTTGAAGCTTTCAAAAAAGTTTTAACTAGATAATTTGTCTTTCATATTTTTAAATATAAAGCTTGTAAATTATGAAAAAAAATAATACTAGTTAGCATACTTAAATTTTTATATGTGTAGTAATTTTATATTAAGCTACAGCCCTTATCCCCAACTTCAATGTGACCAATAATATACCCGTCTGTTTTTTTTAGTACAGCATCCACCTGCGATGCATTTGCTACGAATATCATTCCTACACCCATATTAAAGGCCCGATACATCTCTGATTCTTCTATGTGTTTTTCCATCATCTTGAATATAGGTAGAATTTGGATTTTATCTTTTTGCACTATTGCCTTTAAATTATCCGGCAAAACTCTAGGCAAGTTTTCAATAATGCCTCCACCAGTTATATGGGCTAAAGCATTTATATTTTCTTTGCATTCCTTAAACTCTTTTACATAAATTCTTGTAGGCTCCAACAGGGTATCGATCAAGGCTTTACCATTAAAGTTATCTTCAAAGTTCATATTTAATTTGTCAAAAAGTAATTTTCTAACCAACGAAAAGCCATTTGAATGAACCCCAGAGCTTGGAAGAGCTATTAAAATATCACCCTCTTTAACCTTTGAAGTTCTGTTTATTTCATCTTTTTCTGCAACACCTACACAAAATCCGGCTAAATCAAAATCACCTTTTTTATACATTCCAGGCATTTCAGCAGTTTCTCCGCCAATTAATGCACATTGACTTCTAATACAACCTTGAGCAATGCCTTTGACAACTTGCGAAACTTCCTCAACATCAAGTTTAGCTGTTGCATAGTAATCTAGGAAAAACAATGGTTCACCGAAGTTACAAATAAGATCGTTTGAACACATTGCAACCAAATCTATACCAACAGTATCAAATCTTTTAGAGTCTATTGCAAGTTTTAATTTAGTTCCAACACCATCAGTTCCAGCTAAAATAACCGGATTCTTGTACCCTTTGGGAAGTTCAAAAGCTCCTGCAAAAGAACCGATACCACCAAGAACGCCTGGTATCATTGTTGAATTTACATATGGTTTAATGTTTTCAACGCAAGAGTTACCTATGTCTATGTTAACTCCCGCATCTTTATATGAAAGTATAGACATTATTTTGTTTTTATATTACATTTTTTTGAGATAATACAAAGCGGGCAAAAATTAGCTATACCGGCTATTAAAGGTAAAAGACCAAATAAAAACCAAAAGTTGTATAGACTATTTTCTTGGGTGAAAAAAAACCCTGAGATAAGTGCTAATATCCCAATTGATATTCTAAATTTTTGACAAAATGTTTTTATTTTATTAAAGTTCATTTTTTTATATCCTTATAATTGTTTTTTGGTATTATATCTAAAATTATGCAAAAGGTTATTAGGGATGAAAACAAATAGGGATGAAATGGAAGAGATGATGGTACACGTGCCATTTTGTACCCATAAACATATTAATAAAGTTTTAGTTGTAGGGAAAATAAATGATGCGTTTAAGCAAGAGCTAAATAAACATGAGTGTAAAGATATAACTTATAGTGACAATTTAAATATAGATGATACTTTTGATATCATTTTATATAATAAAAATGTCATAGATTCTCTAGAGTTGGCAAGTATTCAAAGGTGCTTGGATGAAGAAAGAGGCATTTTTGTTTGTATTAGTAGTTTTATCTATAAAGACCTAGAAAAAGCAAAAAAAGAGTTAGAAGTTGTAGGTAAAAACTTTTGGATTTGTATGCCATACAGTTTTGGATGTAACACTTTAATATTTGCTTCTAAAAAATATCATCCTCAAGCAGATATATTACTTCAAGTATCTGATTTGTTAGAAGATTGTCAATATTACAATACAGAAATACAAAATGCTACATTTATATACCCAACTTATATTAATAAAGCGATTACAGGTATTGCAAAAAGATAATTTTAAATATGCTATAGCTTTAACAGGAGGTATAGCTACGGGAAAGAGTACTGTGTCAAATCTTTTTATGCTCCATGGTCTTTTAACTATCGATACCGATAAAATAGCACATAAATTACTTGATGAGCACAGTGCGGCTCTTAAAGATATGTTTGGAGAAGAATATGTTTATAACAATAAAACTGTTAGAAAAAAACTTGGAGAATTGATTTTTAATAATGTTAATGAGAAGAAAAAACTAGAAAAGTTTCTTCATCCTTTAATCAAACAAGAAGTTATAAGAAAATCTTTGATTTTTGACGATCAGAAAAAACCATATCTAGTGGATATTCCTTTGTTTTTTGAAAATGAAAATTATAATATACGTAATTCTGTTGTAGTTTATGCTCCTCAAAGTTTACAGTTAAAAAGACTTATGAGTAGAGATAAGTGTAGTGCAGATGAAGCAAATATACGAATTAATAATCAGATGAATATTGAAAAAAAAATAGATAAAGCAACTTTTATTATTGATAACAGCAAAGACTTAAAAAGCCTACAAGATGAAGTTGAGAAAATAAAGTTGTTCTTGCTTAAGGTCGTTTAATGAAGTATACAAAATATAATGCTAGCGGAAATACATTTGTAATATTTCATACTAATAAAAAAAAAGATTATAGTAGGGAGGCTATTTGTTTATGTAAAAAAGAAAATGTTGACGGGCTGATTGTTGTAATACCTCACATTGTTTATGATTTTCAATGGTTGTTTTACAATAATGATGGCTCAGAAGCGGCAATGTGTGGAAATGGAACAAGAGCAGTTGCACATTATGCTTATACGAATAAAATAGCAGGGGTTTTTATGAAATTTCTAACTAATGCCGGAGAAATTAGTTGTTGTGTTGAGAATGATATCGTAGAAACAACAATGATCCCGCCTAAAGAGTTAATACCACCTTTTGGAGAAGATAATCTTACATGGTGGAAAGTGGACACAGGGGTTCCTCATCTTGTAACAATTGTTGAGAATTTAGATGTATTTGATTTGTCAATTTGTTCTAAAATGAGACATAAATATAATGCCAATATAAATTTTGTTAAAATAAATAACTATAATACCTTGATGGTTAGGACCTATGAGCGTGGTGTAGAAGATGAAACGCAAGCTTGTGGCACAGGAATGATCGCTTCATTTTTAAGAGCATTTAATCTTGGCCTAATTTCAAACTCTATACAAGTATACCCTAGAAGTAATGAAGAGTTAACAATTATCAAGGATAATGATTTTATATACTTTAAAGGAAAAGTTAACAAAGAATATTCGGTGGAGTTTTAGAAAATGAAATGTATATTATTTATATTTATCGTTGTTAATAGTTTATTGGTAGCGGGACTCCCAGGCGAATATTATGACATTAAAGATACAAAACAAATGAAGCAATATTTTTTTAAATTTATAAAAACAATAGCCGTCAGACAAAATAGATTGATTTTAGAAGACAGAAAAACTGTGATAAAATATTATTCTCAAAAAGATAATGCTAAATTGCAAAAAATACAAAAACGATATAAATTAAAAAGTGCAGACTCTTTAAATAAGCATCTAAAACATATTGATATTGTACCAATATCTATCGTATTGTCACAAGCAGCTGTTGAAAGCGGTTGGGGCAGAAGCAGGTTTGCAAAACAAGCTAATAATATATTTGGACAGTGGACTTGGAACGGAAAAGGCTTAGTGCCAAGAAGTAGAGATGCAAACAAAAAATACAAAATAAAAGTATTTAATTCTTTAGAAGCTTCCGTTAGGGGATACTTAATTAACTTAAATATTGGCCACGGTTATGTTGATTTTAGAGATAAGAGGGAGACTTTGAGGCAAAACAATGATAAATTATTAGGTTCTGTATTGGTTGGCACCCTAGTAAATTACTCCCAATTAAGAGAAAAATATGTTGATATATTATACAATATAATAAAGAGAGAGAAACTAGAAAGATTTGATTGATGCGGTGCAACAAGTATAATACTATAATTGTTTTAATTATTATACTATTGTTTGGTAGCGGATGCGCGACTAAAAATATCGTAGAGTATCCTGACTCTAGTCAACTAGAAAATAGTGAAGTTATAGTTTCTGGCAAATCAGACGATACGCAGCAACTTGATTTTTTGGATGATTTTAAAGAAGAGGACAATGTCCAAAGCAATCCTTTTGAAGGATACAACATATTTATGACAAATTTCAATGATGGACTATATTTTTATGCTGTTAATCCAGTAGCGCACGGATACAGTAATGTGATCCATAAAAGTATAAGAAAAAGTATTAGTAATTTGTTTCACAATATGTTATACCCAGCAAGAGTTGTAAACAACATACTTCAAGGCAAAATGCTAAATGCCGCGGAAGAAACTAGTAGATTTATTATAAATACTACGGTTGGAGTGTTTGGCTTGTTTGATCCTGCAATAAAATATTTAAAATTAAATCCACATAACGAAGATTTTGGACAAACATTGGGATATTGGGGTGTTAGTAGCGGATATCATGTAGTATTGCCATTTTTGGGTCCCTCAAATCTAAGAGATATTTTTGGCATGTATTCAGATTCTATGTTTAATCCTATTGAATATTATGGCAAAAGAGTGTATAATTTATCTGAAAGCTATGATTATTCTTTAACGGTAGAGGCGTATAAGAAATTAAACTATACATCTTTACATTTAGGTGAATACGAAGAGTTAACAAAAGATGCTGTACAGTTATATCCTTATTTAAAAGATATATATGAACAATATAGAAATAAACTTATTAAGGAGTAAAAATGCTAAATATTTTTTTATTTTTCATTACCATTACCGTTTCGTTATGCTCTAGTGAGCTTACAACTATAAAAACAGAATTTCAAAAAGTATCACAAGAGATTATAAGCGTTGTTCAAAACAAAAAACTTATGAAAAATGATAGGAATAATATTATTATTAAAACGATTGTTCCTATGTTTGATTTTGAGTTAATGGCCAAGTTAAGTCTTGGGAAACAATGGAAGAAAATAACCAAGACCAAACAAAATAAGTTTATAGAGCTATATGTAAAAAGAATGAAAAAATCGTATTCTTCTAAAATAGATAAATATACCAATGAAAAAATAGTTATAAATAGTATTAAAAAAGTAAAAAGAAATAGAGTCGTGTTAAATACAAGTTTGTTAAATGATGGAGATAGTTTAGAGGTTATTTATAAATTTTATAAGCCAAATATACAAAAAAAAGAAAAACAAGCATGGCTTGTGTATGATGTTGTTATTTCAGGTGTCAGCATTGTAAGAACAGATAAAGCACAATTTAAAGCAGTATTGAAGGACAATTCTATAGACGAATTAATGGATCGTTTGAACAAATAACTTATGTTAGGTAAAATTTATAAAAAATTTGTAATTCAAAGATATAAAGAAATATTCTTTACTCTACTATTGTTGATCCCTATTGCTGGAATATACTCTTCAAAGATGCAAATAGATGCAAGTGCAGAAACTCTTCTTTTGGAAGAAGATAAAGATTTGGCATTTTCAAGACAAATGTCACAAAGGTATAAAACTCAAGATTTTCTTGTAGTTACATTTAGTCCAAATGACGGTAATTTGTTTAGCGATAGTTCTATTAATGCAATTAAAGAATTAAGCTACGAATTAGAATCACTAAGTTTAGTTAGTGGCGTAACCTCTATCATAAATGTTCCCTTATTGCAGAGTCCACCACTCCCAATAAAAGAGCTTTTAAAAAATATTCCAACATTACTGTCAAAAGATATAAATAAAACTTTAGCAAAGCAAGAGTTGTTGACGAGCCCTATGTATAAAGAAAATCTAGTAAGCAATGATTTTGGTACAACGGCACTTTTGGTGAATTTAGAAGCAGTTGATACAAAAGAGATGAACCACAAAAACATAATGGATATTCGTAAAATTATACAAAAGTATAAAAAATTTGGGACAATTAATCTTGGCGGAGTAAGTATGATAGCCGACGATTTGATTAGTTTTGTCAAATATGATTTACGTACTTTTAGTATAGTGGTATTTCTTCTTCTTTTGATTATTTTATTTATACTTTTTAGGGAGATAAAGTGGATAGTTCTTCCTATTTTCATATGTAGTGTTTCTATAATTATTACCACTGGATTGCTTGGATTATTGGACTGGAAAGTTACTGTGATATCATCAAACTTTATATCATTACAGCTTATTATGAATATCTCACTAGTTATACATTTGATTGTTAAGTATAAAGAATTATTAGAGATAAATATGGGTAAAACACAAGAAGAATTGATCTTAGAGACAATTTTTTCCATGATCAAGCCATCATTTTTTGTAATCATTACAACTATTGTAGGATTTGTTTCCTTGGTATTTAGCGGTATTTTACCTGTGGCTAATTTTGGATATATGATGGGAATTGGTTTGATTTTGTCTTTTGTTTTAACTTTTCTTATTTTCCCTGTAGTTTTATTATTTTTTAAAAAAGATACATATTGTGTTAGTGCAAAAAAACAAATATCAATTACTTCTTGGATCGCACATATCGCATATTCTTATCAAAAAACAATAATTGTTGGAGCGATATTTTTAATGGTATTTTCTTTAACTGGTGCTAAACAGCTTTTTGTTGAGAATAGTTTTATAGATTATTTTAAAAAAGATACACAAATATATAAAGGGATGAAAGCTATTGATGAAAAATTAGGCGGAACTACTCCTCTTGATGTTGTAGTAACTTTTAGAGAAAATGAGAAAATTAGATCTGAAATGACCATGAATGGTTCTTTGGCACAAGATGATGAAGATCTAGATAGTTTTGTTGATGAGTTTGCAGAAGATAAAAATGATGAAACATATTGGTTTACGCAGTACAAAATGGAAAAGATTAGATTAATACATAATTATCTAGACTCATTACCACAAATCGGAAAAGTTTTATCATTATCAACACTCGATGAGGTAGGAAAAACTTTAAATAATGGCAAATATTTAGATAGCTTTGAGTTAGCACTTCTTAATAAAAAGTTACCCGAAAAATATAAATCAATTCTTTTAAATCCATATGTAAATATTGAACACAATCAAGCTAGAATTTCAGTGAGAATTTTAGATTCCCAAAAGAATTTACGAAGAGATGATTTGATAAAAAAAATAAAGACCAATCTGCACACTATGTTAAATAAAGACAACATAACATTTCAATTGTCAAACTTATTAATACTTTACAATAACATGCTTCAATCTCTTTTTGATAGTCAAATAAAGACGCTAGGTATCGTTTTGATTATTTTATTTATTATGTTCTTGTTGCTGTTTAGAAGTATTTATATAGCATTTATAGCTTTGGTGGCTAATATTATACCGATTGGAACTATATTTGGATTTATGGGGTGGCTGTCTATCCCCTTGGATATGATGACTATCACAATTGCAGCTATTAGTATTGGAATTGCTGTCGATGATACAATTCATTATATACATAGATTCAAGACAGAATTTTTAAAAACAAATAATTATAAAGAATCTATGTTTAATACTCATAGAAGCATAGGAAAGGCAATGTTTTATACATCAACTGTAATAATTGTAGGATTCTCTGTTTTGATTTTGTCAAATTTTATTCCTACTATTTATTTTGGATTATTAGTTTTGCTTGCTATGTTTATGGCAATGGTGGCAGATCTATTCTTGTTGCCAGTTTTATTGATTTTGCTTAAACCATTAAAAAGTAAATAGTTTTACAATAAACTATTGTAGACATCTTTAATATTTTTGCCAGTTAATTTTGAAATGAGTTTTGCCTTTTGTTTAGGTGGTAATTTTAAATCTTGAATATCCTCTAAAATAATTGGATTGTTTGTTTGTACTTCTGAATTATTAAGTATAACCACCCATTCCCCTTTTATGATAGATACTTTTATTTGATCATAAACCTTCTGTATAGTTCCTTTAAAGATTTGTTGATATAGTTTTGTTATTTCTTTTGCAACGAATACTTCTTTTGACTCATCTATAGACTTTATCTCTTTTAGTAATTTTAATAATCTATGAGGCGATTCGTATAAAATTGATATAAGGGGATTTGTGCAGATATTATGAAGACAAACCTTTCTTTGCCTTCCTTGATGGGGTAAAAAACCAAAAAATGTAAATTCTTTATTGTCAAATCCACTCATGGCAAATGCAGTTAATAGAGCATTTGCCCCTGGTAAAACATCATATTTAATATTATTATTTATACAAAAGTTTACAAGACATGCCCCAGGATCACTAATACATGGCATTCCTGCATCGCTTACATAAACGACATTCTTTGATAATAAAATCTCTTTGTTCTGGTTTGTTAAGAAGTTTTTTTCATTATGAGAGTGTAGGCTTATGAAACTATGTGTTTTAAAATGTATATTGAACTTTAGCGATATTAAATTGAGAAGTTTTTTTATAACTCTTGTATCTTCAGATAAGATAAGTTCTGCCTCCTGCAGGACATCTAGGCTTCGTAAAGTTATATCACCTATGTTTCCTATTGGAGTTGGAACAAGTGTAAGCATTTAGAATGCTTACGATTTAATAGCGTATTTTGCTTTAAATTTTTCTACACGACCTGTTGCATCAACGATTTTTTGTTCACCCGTGAAGAACGGATGACAAGCATTACAAATATCTAATTTCATGGCTTCGGTATTTGATTTTGTTTCAAACGAGTTGCCACAAGCACAAGTAACTGTACAAGTTTTATATTCTGGATGTATATTTTTTTTCATGTTTAACTGCTCCTTTGTATTTATACTATCTAGCGTATGCTGATTCTGTTAAGTTTTGAGTATTAACAATATATGGGATTAATGCCATATGTCTTGCTCTTTTTATAGCTACTTCAACTTGTTCTTGCATTTTTTTAGAAGTGCCAGTTAAGCGTCTTGGCATAATCTTACCTCTTTCACTCATTGAAATTTTAAGAAGATCTAAATTTTTATAATCGATTCTTTCTAATTTCATTGCCTTATATTTACAGTATTTTTTTGCAAATTTTCTTTTTTCTGCCATTTTATATCCTTTATCTTGTTTTTAAAAGAAATCTCTAAAAAGGGATTTCATCATTTTCTATATCAATCTCTGGTACTTTATGATCTTGCGGTTGTTTAGCTTGAGCTTCTTGGCTATATTCAGCTTGTTGGGCAGGAGGGGAATATGTTCCGTTATTTTGGTTATCTGCTTTACTATCTAAAAATTTAAAAGTCTCGACCCTTAATGTATGATTACTTCTATTGCTTCCATCTTGTGCTGTCCATCTATTCAGGACAAGGCGACCTTCAAGCATAACTTTTGAACCTTTTCTAACATATTGATTTAAAACTTCAGCTTGTTTGCCAAATACATCAAAATCCAAGAAACACACCTCCTCTTTTTGCTCTCCAGTTTGCATTTTATATTTATGGCTTGTAGCTATCGCACTTTTTGCAACAGCAGCACCACTTGGTATATATTTTAATTCTATATCTCTTGTTAAGTTTCCTATCATAATTACTTTGTTAAACATGTTTAATTACTCAGCGGTTTTTTTGTTTTTTTGCAACGATTCAACTTGCTTTGTCCAGTGTTCAATGTCCTTTTTAGTTTCAGATTTTATAAAAATAAATCGAAGTATATTCTCATTGATTCTATAATTTCGTTCGATTTCTAATATAGCTTCTGTTGGTGCCGTAAAATAATAAATGGTGTAATATCCTCTTTTATTTTTTTTAATTTCATAAGCTAATTTTCGAGAACCCATGTCATTAGTTCCTGCAACTTCTCCACCATTTTTTTCAATAGTTTCTTGGACAAGTTTAATTTGGGCCTTTATCTCTTCTTCTGTTAGAGTGGTTTTCACTATAAACATAGTTTCGTAATGTTTAATTCTAGCCATTTCTTTTTCTCCTTTTGGTTTTTATCTAATTAAGTATAAAATATTAATTAGCAAGGTAAAGGAATTGTTATAATCCCTTTGGGACAATGATATTATCTAATAGAAGCTGACAACTTTCTTATAGAAGCTTGAGTATAAGCATTGAGATCTGCTATTTTAGAATTTTTTATCTCTAACTCTAAACCCAGAAGTCTATTTAGTATAAACTTAAACTGCTCATGATTAAATTTTACAGCTATACGTGTTCTGTTATGCGCAATCTCTTTGGGCAAAGGATAACCCCATATTTCTATAATATTTAAGGTGCCATGTAACTTTAGATAACTATTTATGAGAAATAACTGTTGAGCAAATGATGTTAATTGATTAATCAGATAAACCTCGCTAATGCCTTCTTCTAATAGTTTGTACAAATCATCGTTATAGTATTGATTGCTAAAAAATTTAAGCATAAAATCATCCAAAGAAACGGTTCCGACACCAAAACATTGATTTTGAATAGTTTTTGTAGATATTGACTCATCTAATATGGCCAGCTTATTTATATCGCTAATACACAAAGATAAATCTTTTTCATGCATATCATATAAGTGCAATAAGGCTTCTTGTTCAAAACTAACCTTCTTTTTTAATGCTTCATCATTTAGTATGCTTATGGCTTCTGCGGTGTTTGGTGTAAAAAAACGCACCTCCGCACTATTTGTTTTTATTGTAAAACTTTTAGCCATTGTTTTAAAGTCAGCATTTCCAAAGCAGCTAAAAATAACATGACTATTGTCGTTTAATACACAGGCATTTATTAAAGAATCTATTTCTTTTTTTAAGATTTTTTTGGAAATTTTTATAAGTAGAATATTGGTGGATACAAAAAGTGAAGATTGCGACAAAATATCTAAACATTTTTCGTAATCATACTCATCAAAATAAACTTTTTGGATATTTGTTGCATCTGTAAATAATAATGCCGTTTTTAATGCATAACTATCTATTAAAAAATTATTTTGTCCCCAAAACATATAAGCGGCAAAAGTTTTATTAGAAGATAGATGATTATCAAATATATTTTTATACATAATTAATAAAAGTTATTAATTTCCACGACTTCCTGGCTTATAAGCAATAGAACCATCTTTGCATAAAGGACAGTCGTTTGGCTCATATACTTCAAATGTAAAATCGTCAAGGGCGAATAGTTTCGCACCTTTTGGTAATTTGCAGGTTTTGTTAGGCTTATTATTTGTGCCTACTCTTGAACAAAAGCCTCTATTGGCAAGTGCTGCAAAGGCTACTATTTTGCCTCCGCCATTTTCGATTTCTTTAGCAGCTTCCAAGGCACTCCCGCCTGTAGTGACAATATCTTCACATATTATATAATTTTCATTTGTTTTAACTTCGAATCCTCTTCGGATACGCATAACGCCATCTACACGCTCTGCAAATATAAATCGTACATTTAGTGCAGTAGCAAGCGCAAATCCAGCGATTAGCCCGCCTAATGCAGGAGAACAAATAGCATCAACTTTTATATTGGCCATCTTGATTTGCTTTGCTAGTTTTTCGGCAAATAGTTTTGCCGTGCTTGGATTTTCTAAAACTTTAGCGCTTTGCAAATAAAATCGAGAATGTTTTCCACTACTTAATTTAAAATGTCCTTCAAGTAAAGCAGATGATTCTTTGTATGCTTGTTCTGTATTCATTAAATTATACTTTTAAAATCTCAGATTCTTTTAGTTTGAAAATGTTATCAGATTTAAGTACATAAGTGTCTGTAATTTGTTGAATTTTATCCTGAGCATCTTTGCTGTCATCAGAAGTAATCTCTTTATCTTTTTCTAGTTTTTTTATTTTGTCATTTGCACTTTTTCTAATGTTTCTTATGGCAACTTTTGCATTATCAGTCATCCCTTTTGCAGTTTTCGCACTCTCTTTTCTTTGTTCGATAGTCATAGGTGGAAAAAACAGTTGGACAGACTCCCCATTATTGTTTGGGTTGACTCCAATATTTGCTTGAGCAATAGCTTGTTCTATATCTTTAACTAAATTTTTCTCCCATGGAGATATGTTGATTGTAGTTGCATCAGGTGCAAGAATTGTAGCAATTTGTGAAAGGGTTGTTTGTGTACCATAGTAGTCAACTGTTATGTTGTTTAAAATTGCAGGATTTACTTTCCCTGTTCTAAGTGTTCCATAGTCTCTCTGCAATGCATCCAATGACTTCTTCATGCTTTCTTTTGTTTGGGTATAAATTTCATTTAGCATAGCTTTCCTTTTTAAACTTATTTAATAATTCTTGCAGTGACTCTTCTGTTAAGTTTTCGATTTTCTTGCGAATCATTACTAACCAAGGGCTTAGCTTCTCCGTATCCTATGGTTTGTATTCGATTTGAATCTACACCTAGTTTAATTAAAATATTTTTTGCACTATTCGCTCTTTTTTTAGACAGTTCAAGATTTAGAGCCTTTTCACCCGTATTATCTGTATGAGCCTCTATTATAATTTTTGCACTTTTATTATGATGTAAATAATTTGCATAAGCTTTAAATTTGCTTGAATCATCTTTTGTTATAGTATTGCTATTATTTTCAAATGTTATATCTAAATTAACGGGCTCTTCAAAAATTTGACATCCGTATTTATCCACTTTGGCACTTAAGATTGTATTTGGACATTTGTCATCTTTGTCATATATTCCGTCGCTATCACTGTCAGCTTCTTGGATAGTTATAGGAGCTGCTGGAGCCACAACATTAATGTCTTTTGATTCAATAGTTTTTGGGATAATAGAGTTTAGTTGCGTATTGTCTATGACACTATGTTCTTTGTTTTGATTATAAAACCACCCTAAAGCAATTGTGTTGATTACAAATGTAACGCCTAAAATAAAAGTCAATTTAGTTAAAAAATTTGCTGGACCTTTTGCCCCAAACATTGAGTCATTGCTTCCACTGTATGCCCCAAGCCCCATACTAGAACTTTTTTGCAGAAGTATTATTATTGTAATTAAAATCGCTAAAATAAACTGTATTATTAATAATGTTGATGTCATGTTATTTCCTATATTCTAAATAGCTTGAATTTTATCTAATTTTTAATAATAAAAAGATAAAATTCAAATTATGCTCGAGAATATAGTTGCAAATCAATTTTCTAAATATGCTCAAAAATATGGGCAAAATAATATAATCCAACAAATAATTTCAAAAGCACTTGTTCGAGACATACGAAATCAACCTAAAAGAATACTGGAACTAGGTTGTGGTTCTGGACAAGTTTATAAAAATATAGATTGGGAATTTGACTTTTACAAAGCAATTGATAGTTCACTAGAAATGTGTAGCCTGCATCCAAAACACCCAAATTTAAAAGTGGAGTGCACTAGTTTTGATGATGATGCTTTTTTAAAAAGTATCAAAAATGAAAAATATGATATCGCGATCTCTTCATCAGCCTTGCAATGGTCAAAAAGTCTTGACAAGTTGATATTGAATTTACTTAAAATTACAAAAAATATTAATGTAGTATTGTTTACTTCTAATACATTCAAGTCTATACAAAGCATCACTAAAAAAAGATCACCTATATTAAGTTTATATGAGATTAAAGACCTATTTTCCAAATATACATCTTGCGAGTTTGAAGTTTTTAATTATCGTTTAGAATTTGAAAACAAAAAAGAGATGTTCCATTATATAAAAAATTCCGGAGTTAGTAGTAGTAGCTCTTTATTGTCGTATAAAGATGCAAAACAATTGTATAAACAATATAGTTTAAGCTACTTAGAGTTTGAAGTCGTTTTTGTCAAAACAATTAAAATTTAATTTATATATTAAACTATTATTACGGTTTCAAGGAAAAGGATTGCACCTCTTTTACTGAAGAAGCTGATGGAGTATATAAAAATTTAGCAAGAGAATAGATCAATAATGTTCCAGAGGTTGGAGACTAGAAAAAATAGCATGAAGTAAAGATCATTAAAATAGGATTTACATCTAGATAAATGTATGAAGAGAATTCTTCTATAGGTTCAATATCTTCACTTCTAGTCCGTAAAGCTCATATCTTATAAATTTAAAATTCTCAGCATTTTCAAGTGATGTGAGTTTTGTAAACTCTTCTAATACTCTACAACTCTCTTGGGCTCTTTTAAAATTCGCCAACAATATAGAGTGCAGATTTTCCCTTTTTTGTTCACTGGGTGTAGAGTTTTTGAGAATATCATTTTGAATGTCGCGACCACTTAATAATTCATCATAATTTTGGAGTCTTGAGAGATGTCTTAATGATTTTAGTTTTAGAGAGATTCGTTTATCGTTATAAACATAGCGAAATATATCTTCCACAACTCTAATACCCTCTCTTAGTCTGTTAAGGTTAGCATCAATGAGTCGTAGTTTTTTTTTAGTCATCTCTTCCGTTAAATGCAGCTAATATTTGCAATAAAGATATAAAAAGATTTAAAAAATCTAAATATAAAGCAATAGCTGCTTCAATTGGAGTACTAAACCCACCCTTGATGATCTGTTGTGTATCATAAAGTATAAACGCACTAAATATTAAAGCACCTATCATCGCAATACCTAATTGAAGAACAGGAGAGCCTATAAAAATATTACTAATCGAACCAACAATCAAGACAATAAGTGCAATAAATAACATTTTTCCCATACCACTAAAATCTCTTTTAGTTGTCATTGCAAACATTGAGATACCACCAAAAGCCACAGATGTCATGAGAAATGCTTGAGCGACAATGGAAGCTCCACCAGGCATATTAAATATACCACTTAATAAAGGAGTAACGGTTAGACCACTTAAAAATGTAAAGCCAAATAATACTGCCAAATTAATACCAGGTTTATTTTTTACTGCATAAAGACCAAATAGAAATACAAGTTCAAGTATTACAAGACCCCAATACCAACTACTAATAGTGCTTACCATATCTAGCCCTATGTATGCTCCTGCCGTTGCAGCTAAAAGAGAGCTTGCAAAAAGTTGGTAAGTAGATTTTAAAAAGACCATTAAATTGGCACGAGTTTCTACATTGTAAGATGGTGAAGAGCGTTTTTCGCTACTAGAGTGTTTCTCTCCCGCATTGTTGTGAGATAAATAGTCTCTGTTGTACATAATTAATCCTTGCTTTAGTTTTAAATATTTTATAGTTATTATGTTGAATATATCTTTAAAAACATATATTAAATTTTATAATTTTATTTTGTTTAATAGTTGGTCAAATGAAGTTTTAAATGCATGTAACCCATCTTCTAGTAATTTGTTGTAATGAGAGGAGATGTTTATCTTTTTCTTGTTTAGTGTATTAAAATACGCATCACATTGCTCCTCTTCTATCATATTTGAAGAGGAATATATTTTATTCTTATTCCAATCTTTAATAGCTTGTATGGGCGCAGTGTTTACACTATTTGGAAAAATAAGGTTGTCAATATAATAGCTTTTAGGTAAGTCATCATCTTTTACACCTGTACTAGCAAATAAAGTTCTAATATTGCTATTGTTAAATTTGTTAATTTCATAATAACATTTTGTTGCATTTATAATACCAATTTTAGACTTTTCTAGGTTAGCTGACAAAAGAGTGTCGTTTAGTAGTTTATCTAATCGACTTACAAAAATCGATATTACCGATTGTGCCTTTTTGCCACCTTCAATGATTCCCGCATTTAAAGCTTCAGCACATCTTATTGCTTGTTCTGGCGAGAATACTAATGTTGCATTAACTGGTATTCCCAATGCGGTTAAGTATTTCATTGCAGGATAGCCAGACGGTGTGGCTGGAATTTTTATCATTACATTATCGTGGTGTATTGTATTAAATAATCTTTTCCCCTCTTCTAATGTTTTAAAAATATTATTATGCAGTCTAGGATCTACCTCAAGAGAGATGAAGCCATCTAAAGTAGATTTGTTATGCAAAGGTTTTAAAATTTGTGCTGCACGCCTAATATCACTACAGCAAATTTCTTCATAAATTTTTTTTGCGCTATTAGCTTGAAGAATACTAATTTGTTGCTCGTAGGCTCCAGAAGTTACAATAGCATTTTTAAAGATATCTGGATTACTTGTTGCTCCTTGGATTATTTTGTTTTCTATCAAAACTTGAAATTCATTTTCTAAAAAATCTCTTTCAATAAAATCACACCACAGCGAAAAATTTATCTCTTCTCTTAAGTTATTCAAGTTTTACTCCTTATTTGCACTCTAAATCTTGTGCAACATTGCCTTTAAAATCTCTAGCGATGAATCCTCTGCATTTTTTGTTTGTGTTTAAATCCAAAAACTTTAAAGAATACTGATATCCCTTTGTATTTGTATCTTTGTTTAAAAATTGAGTTTTAGAGAATACGGTTACATTTTTGATGTTGTGATAATCTAGTTTATTTAAGATTCTAGTCGCTTTTTTCGTTTTTCCATAATCTAGAATAAATATAGATAGGATACCTACTATTATTAATATCACAATATAAAATAATGTTTTTTTAGGGATCTTTCGTAATGGTATATTTTGATTCATATTGTATTGTCTCCATGAGCATTAAAGAAATGTATTTTACCATAAATTTAATAAATGATTTATACTCTTATTGCTAAAATCTTTTTATGAAAATATTATTAGCTCCAGCAGAAACAAAACTAGATACAGGAGATAAACAGCCTATAAGTGAAAATAATTTTGCCATAAAATCTTTATATAAAAAACAACTAGAAGTATTAGGGCATTACCAAGAATTTATTAAGAATAATGAATTAGAAGAACTTTCAAGATGGTTTGGACTTAAAAAAATAGATGAGTGTAAAAAGTATTTGGAACCCTTAAGTTTAAAAAGAACCACAAAAGCAATCTCCAGATATGCAGGGGTTGCTTTTGAAGCACTTAATTATTCAGATCTCAATAGAGAGGAAAGAATATATTGTGATAATAATATATTCATTTTCTCAAACCTTTTTGGAGTAGTTAAAGCTTCAGACTTAATCCCAGACTACAAATACAAACAAGGCGCAAAATTGCCAAATATAGAAGTGGATGTTTTTTATAAAAAACATTTAAAAAACATACTTGATTCATATTTAGGAGATGAGGTTGCTGATCTAAGAGCAGGATATTATGATAAATTTTATAAGCCTGTGGCACCAACTTTAACTTTTAAATTTATAAAAAATAAAAAGACAGTTAGTCATTGGGCTAAGTATTACAGAGGTATTGTTGCACGAACTATGGCACAAAACAATATTCAATCATTAGTTGAACTTATGGATATGCCAATTGCAGGATTAACATTAGTAGAGATAAAGGAGGTTAAGAATATCAAAACACTAGTTATGAACATAGATTAGTCTTAATTTAGGAGATGAATAAGATTTAAGTTTAACTAGGTATAATTTATTATTTTAAAATATAGGAGACTTATTATGGGTATGCCAGGGGGATTTGAACTATTTGCAATTGTTGCAGTAGTGGTATTGATGTTTGGAGGAAAAAAAATACCAGAGCTAGCAAGAGGATTAGGACAGGGTATTAAGAATTTTAAAAGTGCGGTTAAGGATGATGAGCCATCGGACAATATAACTTCTGCGAATAAAATAGAAGAAAATAAAATAGAAAAAGAAACAACTACGACGAAAGCATAATTTTGCAAGCATTTGTTAAAGGGCACATTGAAAAAAAACTTGAGAGAGAAATTGTATTAGAAAAACCAAAAGATATACATTTTGGACATTTTGCAACACCCGTTGCGTTTTCTCTTGCAAAACAATTACGAAAAAACCCAATCATTATAGCTGAAGATCTAGTTTTAAATTTTGTTAATGACGATATCTTTGAGGATGTGATAGCTGTAAAAGGATTTGTCAATTTTAAACTCTCAGAAAACTTTTTATCACAAAAAATAGACGAGGCATTAGATAGCGGTGATTTGTTTGCCAAAGGCAAGTCCAATAAGAAGAGGATACTTTTAGAGTATGTAAGTGCAAATCCTACAGGCCCACTTCATATTGGCCATGCAAGAGGAGCTGTGTTTGGGGATGCATTATCAAGAGTAGGTAAATATCTTGGATATGATATTCAAAGCGAATATTATGTAAATGATGCAGGCTCTCAAATGAATTTGCTTGGTCTTTCAGTTTATTTAGCTGGCCAAGAATCAATTTTAAAATTAAATGTTGAATATCCAGAGCAATACTATAGAGGAGATTATCTTTTTGATATAGCTCAACTTTGTGAAGAGAAGTTTGGTAAAGAGATATTTGAAGATCCCAATAGACAAGATGAGCTTTCTTTGTTCGCAAAAGATAAAGTCATTACACTTATTAAAAATGATATGCTTGATTTGGGTATAGAGTTTGATAATTATGTAAGTGAAAAATCTTTATATCCATCTTGGGGTGAAACGAAAGCCAAACTTGAAGAATCTGGAAGCATATATAGAAAAAACAATAAAGACTGGATTAAATCGACCGAACTTGGCGATGATGTAGATAGGGTGGTTGTAAGAGACAGCGGAATTCCCACATATTTAGCTGGAGATATTATCTATCATAAAAATAAATACGACAGAAAATTTGATAAATATATCAATATTTGGGGCGCAGATCATCATGGATATATCGCAAGAGTAAAAGCTTCTATTAAATTTCTCGGAAACGATCCTGATCAATTGGAGATTATACTTTCTCAAATGGTATCGTTACTCAAAGGTGGACAGCCTTACAAGATGAGCAAAAGAGCTGGCAATGTTATTTTGATGAGTGACATAGTTGAAGAGATTGGCGCAGATAGTTTGAGATTCATTTTTTTAACTAAAAAAAGCGATACTCATTTAGAATTTGATATCGATACGCTTAAAAATGAAGACTCGTCAAATCCGGTTTTTTATATAAATTATGCACATGCAAGAATAAATCAATTGTTCAAAAAAGCCGAACAGTCACTTTTGAGCGTTAAAGAGGCAAATATGCATGAGACAAATCAGGATACAAAAGATATGGTTTATGAAGCACTTCTGTTGCCTTCAATTCTAGAAGAAGCATTTCTTAAAAGAGATATGCAAAAAATCACCGACTACTTATATTCGCTAAGTGCTCGAGTCCATAAATTCTATAATAATCATAAAATAGTAAAAGCAACCCAACAAGACTCATATCTAAAAGCTCTTAGCATGGCTTCATTATCAATTAAAACAGGACTTCAAGTTCTTGGCATAACCGCAAAAGAGGTAATGTAATATATTAATATGCTGTTTAATAAATACTTTGAAAAATGGCTATATAGTAAAGATGGATATTATTCAAACTATAAAGATATAGGTAAAAGTGGCGATTTCTTTACAGCAGTAAGTACTAGTAGTTTTTTTGGGGGAAGTATTGCAAAAAGGCTATTGTGTGTTATTGAAGATGGCTTGTTGCCGTCAAATACTACGGTTATAGAAATAGGTGCACATCATGGATATTTAATTTCTGATATTATTCAATTCGTTTATACTCTAAAGCCAGAACTATTAGATAGTTTAAATTTTGCTATCATTGAAAAATTTGAACATTTACGAAAAGCACAAAAAGAATACTTGTATCAAAGTTTTGGAGATAGCGTAAATGTAAAACACTACAGTTGTGTTGATGAGTTAAGATTAGATACTGCATTTATTGTTGCAAATGAAATATTTGATGCATTTCCTTGTGATTTGGTTTATACAAATGATAAGAATAAGTTGCAAATTGCTAATATAGAAAACCATAAAATAGAATTTATCGATTGTAAAGATGAAAAAATAAATAAACTTTGTCATACTTATAAAATAACAAAGGGCGAGATCTCTTTAGGATTTAAACAGTTTGCACATAATTTAGAAAAGAATATTAATAAGTTTGAATTTATAATTTTTGACTATGGTGAAAAATACCCTCGCAATGATTTTTCTCTAAGGGTGTATGAGAAACATAATGTATATCCATTTTTTGATAAATTAATATCTTTAGATAAATTGTTTGGAAAAACAGATATAACTTATGACGTAAATTTTAGTCATTTGATTGATAGCTTTGAAGAAAATAATATTTTACATGTTAAATACGATACACAACTAAAGGTATTGGTTGATTTTGGTATCATCGAATTGCTAGAAATATTACATAAAAAAGTGAAGGAAGATATTTATTTAAGAGAAGTTAATAAAGTTAAAACTTTGCTTAACCCCGATGGAATGGGCGATAGATTTAAAGCAGTTATATTTCGAAAAAATATTAATATGGAGAGAGTATGCAAGTCATCATAAATGGCGAGATAAATTTTTTTGAAAAAAGTATCACTTTAAAAGAGATTATTACAAATTTAAAGATAGAGAATAAAATTATGGCAACAGCCGTTAATATGAATATTGTAAAAAAAGACAACTGGTCTAGTTTTATCATTGAAGATAATGATAAAATAGAATTTTTAGAATTTGTCGGTGGTGGCTAAATGATTTAGCAATGTTTTAATTTTAAGAAAATTGTCTTAATAATACAATCATTACGATGACTGCAAATAAATAGCCATCAATTCTATCTAAAATGCCACCATGTCCAGGAAGAATATCTCCACTATCTTTGACATCTGCCTCTCTTTTTAGGTAACTCTCAAAAAGGTCGCCAAAAACAGAAGCAATTGCCGTGGCTATAGTTATAATCAAACTTACAAAGAAGCTAATTTCGCTTGGAGCAAAAAGCATTCCTAATATGGAAGCAATAGTAACTCCACCTAGTACTCCTTCTAATGTTTTGTTAGGACTTGTTTCGCAAAATTGAGTTTCGCCCATACTTTTACCCACAAAGTATGCTCCAACATCAGCACCTATTACAATTACTACAAGCCAAAATAATGTAGCTATTCCAAAAGATATGTAAAGCGATAAAAGAAATAAAAATGAAGCCATAGGATACATAAGTGGCAAGAACAGTTGCTTATTTAGCTCTTTAGTATAAGCTAATACGGATGCTAGTATGATACCAGACAAAAATATTAAATCCTCAGGCTTCGGATAAAACAATACTGCAAGCCATATCAAACTAACATATAGATAAATCTTATCATCATCTATTTTAAACAACTGCATTGCCTCATGAACGCTAATTATCATCATAATTCCCAAAACGAGCCAAATGATAAAAAATGAATCAATAAGCCCTACTAAAAAAAAAGCAGAGATTAGCATTAGCCCTGTTTTTATCCTTGCACTACTTGTATTTATAATATTAAACATATATCTTCCTATATAAAATTGAAACTATTATACAGAAGATACGCTTAACTTAGATTGTAGTATATTAGACTAACTGCAAAGGGTATTTAGTTGATAGTAACTTATATTTAGAAGAAAGATATAATAATTAAATTATGGTATATAAATTTTATTTAGCAACTCTTGATATTCTTTTTCTGCTAAGCTATCACAAGTAATTCCTCCTCCACTTTTATATATTAACTCATTGTTTTTGTTTTTTTCAATAAATCTTATCATAACTGCACTATTTAAATTTTGGCCATCAAATATCCCAAAAATACCTGTAAAAAAATTCCTATCATAATCTTCAATTTTATTGATTATTTTTATTGTTTGCTTTTTTGGGGTACCAGTTATGCTTCCTGCTGGTAAAATAGAGGTTATAATATTTCCTATCTGATCTCTCCAGTCATCATCAAGATCTCCAGATATCTTAGAACTTACTTGAATAAGTTTTTTATGTCCAGCCTTAATTATTTCGCAATATCTAAATTTGTTAACTTTTACATTATTTGATATTATAGATAAATCGTTTCTAAGCAAATCAACAATCATAGTGTGTTCCGCTAGCTCTTTTTTGTCATTTAGAATTATATTTTTTGCATCATAAATGCTAGCATCAATAGTGCCTTTCATAGGATAGGTAAAAATCTTATTATTTTCACATTTTATAAACTGTTCAGGAGAAAAGCAGATAAATTGATCTTTAAAATATAATTTATATTTAGCATGTGATTTATTGTATAAATCTTTTAGACAATAGGATGTTTTTATTTTAGTTTGTTTCGTAAGATTTATTAAATAAGCATTTCCTCTTTTTATTTGATGTTGTATTTTTTTAAATTGTACTTTATACTCATCAAGCGATTGGGCATTAGCGATAAGATCTAAGCTGTTATTTGTATTAAGCTGACTGTTATTAATATTAAATTTTATATCACTAGGAAGTTGTGATAATTTGTGAATTTCCCATTTGCTCATATCATAGCTAATGCAAAAGAAAAATGGCTCTCTTTTTTTGCCAAAAAAGTTTAATGTATCTTTTAGTGTCAAATTTATTGTTTTAAAATAAGTTTTTTTAAAATAGCCATTCTTATAGCAACACCATTGGTTACTTGATCAAGTATTTTACATCTTTTATCCTCTAACATTTCATCACTAATATCAATATTTCTATTGACAGGTCCTGGATGAAGCAATAAAATATTTTTATTTGGTAAAGACTTTTTTGTAATACAATAATCTTTACCAAATTCTTCAAGATTTTTGTAATAAGTTGTTTTGTGTCGTTCGAGTTGAGTTCTAAGACTCATGATAATATCGACATCATCGATGACCTCATTAAGCAAAGTTGATTTTTTAAAGCTCGATGATGGCATAAAATGTTTTGGGGCTACCAAGATAGGCTCGATTCCAAACCTAGGTAAAAGTTCTAAATTTGAAGATGCAACTCTTGAAGTTTTAATATCACCAACTATTGCTATTTTTTTATTTTTTATTTTAGAGTTAAAGTGTTTATATATTGTGTATAAATCAAGTAAAGCTTGTGTTGGATGTGCATTCATCCCATCCCCTGCATTTATAATAGGGCAATTTACATGCTCAATTAAGCTTGCGGGCAATCCACATTTGCTATGCCTAATAATAATTGCATCCGGTTTCATAGCATCTAAATTTGCGACAGTATCTTCTACTGACTCCCCTTTTTTGGTAGAGCTTGTGTAGACTTCTAAATTTACAACAGCAGCTCCTAGTCTCTTCGCTGCTATTTCAAAACTACTTCTAGTCCTAGTGGAATTTTCAAAAAACAAAGTTACGATTAACTTATCATTTAATACGCTATTAGATGATAAATCTTCAAAAAGAGAAGCGTCATGGAATAGATCTATGACTTCTTTATTTGTAAAATCTGCTGTTGTAATTAAATGTTGTACAAGTTGTTTTGTTTTAGATGTCATACTTCCTAATATCCTTCAGTTGTGTGAAAGTATAGCTTATATCTACTTATTTCGATATAAAATATAGTAGAATCCTGCTTGAATAAAGTGTATATTTTATATGCAATTTATAATCTTTTAATTTATTTTTTTACGATACAATATACTACATTAAATTTTAGGAGATTTTACTATGGGTAAATTTGTAAACAATACAGCAGAGTTTTTTGATTATTGCAAAGAAAATGAAGTAGAATTTGTAGATTTTAGATTTACAGATATTAAAGGTGCATGGCATCATATCAGCTATAGAATGAGTGCTGTAACACAAGGTCAACTTGACAATGGTATGCCTTTTGATGGTTCGTCTATCGATGCTTGGCAGCCAATAAATAAATCAGATATGCTTTTAAAGCCAGATGTTGGAACAGCTTTTTTAGATCCATTTACAACAGATGCGACTATTATAGTTATATGTAGTGTCTATGATATCTATAAAAATGAGATGTATGCAAAGTGTCCTAGAAGTATAGCGGCTAAATCTTTAGAGTATTTAGCTGATGCTAATGTTGGAGATGTAGCTTATTTTGGTCCTGAAAATGAATATTTTATATTTGAAGATATTCAAGTAAAAGATAATCCAAACGAATCGCATTATAGAGTAAACACAGAAGATGGAGAATGGAATTTATCTAAAAATGCAGAAGGCGGAAATATGTCTCATATTTCTGGAAACAAAGGTGGATATTTTCCTGTAGCTCCTGTAGATAAAGGAGTAGACTTAAGAGCAGAAACTATGTTGGTTTTAGAAGAGATCGGACTAGAAGTTGTGCTAGGTCATCATGAAGTGGCACAAGGACAGCATGAAATAGGTATAGTTTATGATACTTTGGTAGAAGCCGCTGATAATGTTCAAAAATTAAAGTATGTAGTTAAGATGGTTGCACACCTTAATGGTAAAACAGCTACATTTATGCCAAAACCAATTTTTGGTGACAATGGAAATGGTATGCATGTGCATCAAAGTATTTGGAAAGATGGGGTAAATACATTTTATAAAGAGGGCGAATATGGTAACTTAAGTGAATCGGCTCGTCATTATGCAGGTGGTGTATTTAAACATGCTTTTGCACTGGCTGCTTTTACAAATGCCTCAACAAATTCTTACAAAAGATTAGTGCCAGGATTTGAAGCACCTTCAATTCTTACTTATTCTGCTCAAAATCGTTCTGCTGCTTGTAGAGTTCCTTATGGAGCAGGAGCACCTGCAACTCGACTTGAAATGAGATTTCCGGATTCTACAGCAAACCCATATTTAGCATTTGCAGCACTTATGATGGCCGGAATCGATGGAATTAAAAATAAAATAGAACCAATGGGACCAATGGATGAGGATTTATTTGAATTATCTCTTGATGAGATTAGAGAAAAAGGGATTCCGCAAATGCCAGCAACTTTAAGAATGGCTATGGAAGGTTTAATTAAAGATAATGACTTCTTAAAACCAGCATTTACTCAAGATTTTATTGATACATACCAACATTATCAATTTGATAGACAAATTAAACCAAATGAAGCACGACCTACTGCTTATGAGTTTAAATCAACATATTCTTGTTGAGTTAAAAATTTAACTTCGAATATATTGTATAAAGTATATTGTTGAAGTTAAATTTTAGAAAAAAAGCATGAAGCATTAGCCTCTCATGCCCTATACACTTCAATCTATTCTCGTTAGATAATTGCTTGTTTAGATATTTATCTGCAATTAATTCATCTACGCCATAAATTGGATCGCCTATTATTGTATGTCCTATATTATTTAGATGTACCCTTATTTGATGTTGTCTGCCTGTTAAAGGTATAGCTTCTATGAGTGTTTGATTTTTGGCGCGAAAGTATTTTAAAGGTTTAATAATAGTTTTAGAGGCTTTACCATTTTTATCTACTTTCATTTTAACGCCGATTTTCCCGCCATCTTTTATGATCGGATCATCTATTATTAGCTCTTTTTTAATATGTCCAGCAACTATAGCCTGATATTTTTTATGGCATTTCTTGTCTTCAAACATAGTTTTTAAAATAATATCACTATATTTATTTTTAGTTACAAGAACCAGCCCAGAGGTTTCCATATCAATTCTGTGTGCTAAATTTGCTGTATCTCCAAATTGATATCTTATCTCATCAAGTAATGTGTATTTAGTTTCTTTAGAAGTAGGATGAACCATAATACCAGAGGGTTTGTCAAAAATAGCAAAATTAGTAGTGTTAAAAATAGGCTTTAGCCCTTTTGTTTGACCTTCAAAAATAGCAATACTAACCAATGAGTCTTTTAGCACTTGTCCATTTTGTAGTCTATTTCCGTTTTCATCAAAAACTCTACCGCGAGCAAGAAGTCTTTGAGACAAACTCATAGTAAGCCCAACATCTTGCGATAAGAATAATTGGACTTTTTTTCCTTTTATAACTGGATATTGTTTTAAAATAAATGGCATATGTTTTCTTTATACTAGAGGTATAGACCATTTTCTATAATAAGCTATAACCCTTAATATAATACCAAGGATGAATATAACTGTTAAGGTGAAATATGAAATTATAGATAATGTGTGAATAATAAATACGGATAAACCTATCAACAAAGAGACTGTGCCATAAAATCCGGTTTTAAATACAAAAGGCACTTGATTTATTATCACATCTCTTGCAATTCCACCACCTACAGCTGTTACAAATGAAAGTGCTAAAATTCCTGTAAGATTAAAATTGTGTTCAAGTGCGACTAAAGCTCCGGTGATACTAAAAGATATAAGTCCTACGGAGTCGCTAATAATAAAAAATAGTTTATTTTCTATAGATGCTTTTTTGTGGAATTTAAATAAAATCATTAACATCATCACAGCTAGTATAATAATTGCTGGTAAGCTGTGTGAAAAAGTATAAGGTGTGATATCAACAGCAATATCTCTTATAATTCCGCCACCAAGGGCAGTTAAAAATACAGATATTAAAATACCAAGCAAGTCGAGATGATTTCTTGTAGCAACAAAGAATCCACTTATAGCAAATGCTATAATACCAATATATTCAGCTAATTCAGACATATATCAAGAGTTTAATCAGCTATATTGCTGATATTGTATTTTGTTTTCATAATGAAAGGGTACTGTAAATTGACTTTTAATGATATAAACGAATAAGATTATACACTAAACATATCGAAGTACATACCTTTAGCCCAACCCATTAAACCTTCACCATTTCCTTCACCATGCTCACCTTTCCAGTTTTCATCAGTTGATGCATTAGCAAAGCCAAATACTTTATTTTTTTTGTTGTAATTATAATCTGCATCAACAGAAATAGCACGAATCGGATGTGCAGCAACCGCAGAAAAACAAGTAGTATGAGGTGTTGACCATTTAAATTTAGCACCTCTAATATGCGATGTGATTGATTTAGCAACGACATGGCCCTCTGTATTTGAAGTATTTCCTGATTTACTAAATCCCATTGGTCTTGCATCTCCAGCACAATAAATTGACGGATGCCCATTAACTTCATAGGTAAATGGATTAATATCAGCTTCCATTTTATTAATAGCATCTTTTGCAACACCTGCAATTTCTAATAATTTTCCGCCCCTAATATGTGGGTAGAATGCTGCATCTTCAAATTTATACTCATCAAATTCTGTATAAACGATTTTCTTTTTAAGATCAAACTTTTCAATCTTAGAGCTTGGAACATACTTAACATAATCTTTATACATATCGTTAAACGCACTATGGAAACCTTTTTTCTTAATAGTAATATCTGGATTTTCATCCAGTAAAATTACTTTTCCTTTGATTTTATTTTTTTTAAAATAATCTGCAATTAAGCATGTTCTTTCATAAGGAGCTGGAAGACATCTATAATTTCCACCTGGTGTGGTTAAAATAAAGTTACCACCTTTAAAATTTTTAATTTTTTCTTTTATAGTTTGATGTTCGCTATGGGTTATAAATCCTGCTGGATATTGAGTTCTTAAATCGTATTCTAAGTTCGCATCACCTTTTGTCCATCTTGAATAATCATAGTCAATTCCAGGAGCCAATACTAAATAGTCATAATTTAGACTACCTTGTGTTGTCATGACTGTTTTTGATTTTTTATCGACACCATACACTGAAGCATTAAAGAATGTATATCCATTGTTTTTAGCTGCATCTATAAAACTATGAGTAAGAAATTCTAAATCTACTTGATCTACCAACCATAAGTTACTTATAGGACAAGATACAAAATGTGCTCTTTGGTCTATAAGAACAACATCAGCGTCAGGAGTATATTTTTTTACTCTTTTTGCAATAGATAATCCTGACCATCCACCACCAACAATAACTACCCTTTGTCCTTTACCATTTTTAGGCAGATTTGCTTTTAAACCAGTAGATTTTATATTTGTAGCACTCACATTTGCTGTTGTGCATCCACCAATTACACTTGCAACTGCTGTAACACCAACAGTCTTAAATAGGTCTCTTCTATTCATATTTTTTCCTTTTTATAAGTTTACGATACATAATTATTTCTTATAAATATATACATTAAAACTTTATAATATTTTATCTTAAATAAAAGTTAACTAGCATGAAATATTGTTTATAAGAATAATTATTTTTTCTTATAGTTAGGCAATTGTTTGTATAAAATAAGAATGATGTTCTATGCTACAAAAATAATATAAAGTCATTTTTAGATATAATTACAAAGATAAAAACCGTATAGGAAAATAAAATGGTAGAAAGATATGCTCGAGAAGAGATGACAAAACACTGGACACAACATGCAAGATATGCAGCATGGCTTAAAGTTGAAAAAGCAGCCGTAAAAGCGTGGGCAAAACTTGGTAAAATTCCACAAGGAGACGCTAATAAAATAGTTAAGAATGCTAAATTTTCTGTCCAAAGAATTGAAGAGATCGAAGCTATTACAAAACATGATTTAATAGCTTTTAATACAAGTGTTAGTGAAAGTTTGGGTGATGAGTCAAGATGGTTTCATTATGGCATGACCTCTTCTGATGCAGTTGATACGGGTGTCGCACTTCAAATGAGAGATTCTCTAGATATTGTTATAAAAGATGTAAAAATATTCATGAAATCTATTGAAAAAAGAGCAAAAGAGCATAAAATGACTTTAATGGTTGGTAGAAGTCATGGTATTCATGGTGAACCTATAACTTTTGGATTGACTTTATGTGTATGGTATGACGAGATGAAAAGACATCTTAAAAATTTAAAACAAACTAGAAAATTAATTGCTGTTGGTCAAATTTCTGGTGCTATGGGTAACTTTGCCCACGCTCCTTTAGAGCTTGAAGAGTATACAATGAAAGAATTAGGACTTAAACCTGAGTCTTGTAGTAATCAAGTAGTTCATAGAGATAGATACGCACATCTTGCAACTGCTTTAGCTCTGATGGCTTCATCCGTTGAAAAATTTGCGATTCAAGTACGACACTTGCAAAGAACAGAAGTTTATGAGTGCGAAGAATTTTTTGCCAAAGGTCAAAAAGGATCCTCGGCAATGCCTCATAAAAGAAATCCAATTTTAACTGAAAATATTACCGGACTTGCACGAACTATTAGGGCTTATGCCGTTCCAGCTATGGAAAATGTAGCGCTATGGCACGAAAGAGACATTTCTCACTCTTCAAACGAAAGGTTCTGGTTGCCAGATGCATTTATTACAACCGATTTTATGCTTCATAGAATGAATAATGTAATCTCAAACCTTACAGTAATGCCACAAAATATGATGAAAAATCTTAATCTTACTGGGGGACTTGTATTTTCTCAAAGAGTACTATTAGAACTTCCTTTACAAGGAGTAAGTAGAGAAAATGCATATAAAATAGTTCAGCGAAATGCTATGAAAGTTTGGGAACAAATCCAAAAAGGAAAATCAAGCATGAACTTAAAGGGCGAGAGTTTATACTTGCAGTATCTTTTAGACGACCAAGAGTTAAGAAAATCATTAAATGAAAAACAAATTAGAGAATGTTTTAGTTTTTATTATTATACTAAAAATGTTGATGCTATATTTAAAAGAGTCTTTAAAAAATAACTTTAAAAAAGTTAAGTTTTATTTATACTGTTTGAAAATAAGTATTTATGATCTTCTGGTAATACTTCATATAAAAAGTTTGCGAGATCTTGAATCTCCCAAAGTGCAGATTTTGAGATTCTTAAGCTTATGAAGTTTTGCAGACTTCTTGCATTGATACTCCAAGTAAGTTCAGTTTTATAGCTTTCTGGAAGACAATATTTTGCTTTGTCATTACTTACATCATCTTTTAGTAGTAGCCTTAAATTTTCCAATGCTACAAGTGATGCATAATCTACATTTAAATTATTTGTCCAGACTAAATATTTAGAAGCTCGTATCATATGAATATCTTTATACACTTCAGTAGGATTTGAGTATTCTTTGAGTAATTCTTGAGAGTTTAGCCCAGTAGTAAAAGTAGATTCACCTTTTAGCTCTTTTAAAGTGTATCTTGTCGATTTAACACTCAGACTTGCCATTCTGTGACGACTTAATTCTTGCAGAAGTGCTCGACTAACTCCAGATATATAAAAAGTATATGTCAAATGCTCCAAAGTTGATGCATGTTTAAATTTATTGCCTACTCTGTCTATGAGCTCTTTATCTTGCTCTTTCCCATCATCGCTTTTTTCAAAACTTTGCCAACAAGTTCGTATGGCATGAGCACAAATCTTTAAAGATGAATGTTGCATTAGTTTTATATTCATAATTTTCCTTTTATAATGCATTATACTAAAAAAAGAATAATATTATGATATATCTACAAGTTGTATATATAGTTTTAAAATAAAGAAAAAATTAAATATAAACAATTTAAATTTAACCGCTATATCTTACTTGATGAATAATTTCCCCAAATAGAAATTTAATTAAGATTTAGATACAATTCGCAAAATTATACAAAAAGAGACAAAATGAGAGATATTAGAAATATTGCCGTTATCGCACATGTTGACCATGGAAAAACTACACTTGTAGATGAGTTGTTAAAGCAATCTGGAACTTTTGACGATAGAGTTCAAACAGAAGAAAGAATGATGGATAGTAATGATATCGAAAAAGAGAGAGGCATCACAATCTTAGCTAAGAATACAGCTATAGACTACAAAGATACAAGGATTAATATAATAGATACTCCAGGACATGCTGACTTTGGTGGCGAAGTTGAACGAGTCCTTAAAATGGTTGATAGTGTTTTATTGTTAGTTGATGCTCAAGAGGGAGTTATGCCCCAAACTAAGTTTGTTGTAAAAAAAGCTTTAGAGTTAGGACTTAGACCAATTGTTGTAGTTAATAAAATCGATAAAGATGCAGCTGAACCAGACAAAGTTGTTGATGAGGTTTTTGACCTGTTTGATCAAATGGGTGCGACAGAAGAACAGTTAGAATTTGCAGTAATTTATGCGGCTGCAAAAAATGGCTATGCAAAACTTGATCTAGACGATGAGAATGAAAATATGACCCCATTACTAGATATGATTGTGGAAGAAGTACCAACTCCAAGTGGATCTGACGAGAATGGTCTTCAATTGCAAGTATTTAACTTAGATTATGATAATTTTATAGGCAAAATAGGGATTTCAAGAATTTTTAACGGAACAATTTCAATGGGCGAAACAGTTATGCTTGTAAAGGCTGATGGAGAAAAAGTGAACGGCAGAGTTACTAAACTTCTTGGGTTTAAAGGACTAGAAAGGATGGATATCAAACAAGCTGGTCATGGCGATATTGTTGCTATTGCTGGATTTGAGACTATTGATGTGGGAGATAGTTTATGTGATCCTGCTAATCCAATGCCTTTAGATCCACTTCATATCGAAGAACCAACATTAAGTGTAACATTTGCGGTTAATGATTCTCCACTAGCAGGAACTGAGGGTAAATTTGTAACTAGTAATAAAATTCAAGAGAGACTTGAAGCTGAGATGAATACAAATATCGCCATGAATTTTAAACCAAAAGGCGAGGCAGCATTTGAAGTAAATGGAAGAGGTGAATTGCAAATTACAATTTTAGCTGAAAATATGAGAAGAGAAGGTTTTGAGTTCTCAATTTCACGACCAGAAGTTATTGTAAAAGAGATTGATGGTGTTAAATGTGAACCATTTGAACATTTAGTCTGTGATGTTCCTGATGAATTTTCTGGGATAGTTATAGAAACTTTGGGGAAAAGAAAAGCAGTAATGTCAAATATGGTGCCAATGGGCAATGGGCAAACTAGAGTTGAATTTGAAATTCCAGCTCGTGGACTAATTGGATATAGAAATGAGTTTTTAACTTCAACGAAAGGTGAAGGTGTTATGAATCATTCGTTTTTAGAGTTTAGACCATACTCTGGTGCAGTAACATCAAGAATGAATGGAGCATTGGTTTCTATGGAAAATGGAGAAGCGGTTGCATATTCAATCTTTAACCTACAAGACAGAGGTATTATGTTTGTCGCTCCTCAAAATAAAGTATATAATGGCATGATTATAGGCGAACATGCAAGAGAAAATGATCTTGATGTAAATCCGGTTAAGGCAAAACAACAGTCAAATGTGCGAAGTAGTGGAGCTGATGAAGCTATTAAAATTATCCCGCATAAAGAGATGTCTTTAGAGTTAGCAATGGAGTGGATAGAAGAAGATGAAATTGTTGAGGTTACTCCACAAACTATTAGAATTAGAAAAAGAGAGCTTGATGTAAGCATGAGAAGAAGAACAGCAAAAAATAGAAAAAATGCTGAAAATTAATTTAATGTTACTAAACTAAACATTACACCTATGTCTTAAGAATTCTGTAGTGACTTTTTAGAATTTCTTATTTTTTATAGATAAAATATACAAATTTAATTTTAAATAAGGGGTACTAGTATGGCACAAAAATCAATACGAGAATATGATGCTAAGTCTATTTTAGCAAAACATTGGGATAAATACTTTCCAAGCTTTACATATGCATATGAAACAATTATGATTAAGAATAGTTCTGAATTATTAGAACAAGCAAAAACTAAAGCATGGCTAAATGATAAGAAATTGGTCGCAAAACCAGATATGTTATTTGGCAAAAGAGGGATGAATGGTTTAGTTCTTTTTAGAGATACTAAGCCGGGCGATGTTACTTTAGCTAAAGCCTCAAACTGGATAGACGAAAAATCATCCTCTGATCAAGAAGTTTATTTTGCATTTGATGAAAATGATAAGCCTACTGGCGAGCCTTCTGTTGATAAAATAACTCATTTTATTGTTGAGCCATTTACTCCTCATACCCAAGAAGAAGAATACTATGTGTCAGCAACTTGTGTAGGCGATGATGATGTTATTTACATGTCAGCAGAGGGGGGTATTGCTATTGAGCAAAACTGGGATGAAAAAGTAGTAGAAGTAGCTTTTTCTATTACTGCAACTGAAGATGAAATTGCCGATAAAATTAGAGCGAATGTCCCTAAAGATGTAGCAGATAAAAATAAAGCCAATTTTGCCGAATTTTGTATCAATTTCTTCAAAGCATACAGAGAATTAAATTTTGCATACTTAGAGATCAATCCATTTGTAATGCAAGATAAAAAAATAGAGATGTTAGATATGGTTGCAAAACTTGATGATACTGCTGGTTTTATGATGGTAGACGAGTGGGGACATGTAGAGTATCCAACTGCATTTGGTATGGAAGCAAAATCGCCAGAAGTCGAAGCTATAGAAGAAGCTGATGCAAAAACAGGTGCTTCGCTTAAACTTACACTCCTTAAACCTGAAGCTAGAGTTTGGACAATGGTTGCTGGCGGTGGTGCTTCAGTTGTTTATGCTGATACAATTGCAGATATGGCAGGAATTGAAGACCTTGCTAACTATGGCGAATATTCTGGAGGTCCTACAACAGGCGAAACTAAATTTTATGCAGAAACATTGCTTGATCTTATGACTAGAAAACCAGATCCTCAAGGTAGAGGAAAAGTTATGATTATTGGTGGAGCTATTGCTAACTTTACTGATGTTGCAAAAACATTTACTGGTATTATTCAAGCGTTTGAAGCGTATGCAGAAAAAATGAAAGCTGTTGATCTTAAAATTTATGTTCGTAGAGGTGGACCAAACTATGAAAAAGGTTTAAAAGAGATGAAAGAAGCTGCCCATAGATTAGGTTTATACATTGAAGTATATGGACCAGAAACACATGTTACTGACATTGTTAGAATGGCATTAGAGAAGTAGGGAGATAAATATGACACAATTATACACAAAAGACACACAAGCAATTTTTTGGAATAACAATAAAACTGCTATCCAAAGAATGTTAGATTACGACTATACAATTAAAAGAGCAACCCCATCGATTGCTGCAATTGTAGCACCTACTAGTGGAAATAAATTTGATAAATTCTTTTTCGGACCAGACGAAGTTATGATTCCATTATTTAAAACAACCACAGATGCTAAAGCTGCACAGCCACAAGCTGATGTTCTCTTAAATTTTGCATCATTTAGAACCGCTTATGATGTTACCATGGAAGCACTCGAAATTGGTGGATTTTCATCTATAATGATCACTGCTGAAGGTATTCCAGAAAGACTCGCAAGAAAAATGAATCAAACCGCAAGAACAAAAAAAGTAACTATTATTGGGCCTGCAACTGTTGGTGCGATCACTCCAGGCGCATTTAAAGTTGCAAATATCGGTGGCACTATTACAAATATCGTTAATTCTAAACTTCACCGTGCAGGTTCTTGTGGACTTGTGACGCGTTCAGGTGGACTATTTAATGAACTGTCAAATATTATTTCAATCAATGCTGATGGTATTGTTGAAGGTGTTGCTATTGGTGGAGATAGGTTTGTTGGTTCTGTTTTTATTGATAATATGCTTCGAATGGAAAAGAATCCAGCAGTTAAATATATGATTCTTTTAGGAGAAGTTGGCGGTACTGAAGAGTATAAGGTAATAGAAGCTGTTAAGAGTGGGAAAATTACTAAGCCAGTTATTGCATGGTGTATTGGAACAATTGCTAAATATTATGATAGTGGTGTTCAATTTGGCCACGCTGGAGCGTCTGCAAATGGCGAGATGGAAACAGCAGAATATAAAAATAATGCTATGAGAGAAGCTGGTATTCACGTACCAGAATCATTTAATGAACTTCCAGCAATGATAAATAAAGTATTTACAGATCTTAATCTTCCAGAGATTCCAGAACCTGAGATGAATGTTTGTCCAACAGTTAGAAGATCTAAAGAGTTTATCTGTACTATTTCTGATGATAGAGGTGAAGAGGCTACATATGCAGGTTTTCCTATATCTTCTGTAGCAACTCCAAATACTGGAAAAGGTATCGGTGATGTTGTATCATTATTATGGTTCAAAAAACAATATCCAAAATGGGCTACAGATTTCATCGAAACTGTTATGAAAACTGTTGCTGACCATGGTCCAGCAGTATCAGGTGCACATAACTGTAAAGTAACAGCAAGAGCTGGTAAATCAGTTGTAGAATCACTTGTAACTGGATTATTAACAATTGGACCTAGATTTGGTGGTGCTATTGATGGCGCCGCAAAATACTTTAAATATGCAGATGATAATAACCTTAACCCCAAAGCATTTTTAAAATATATGAAGGAGCACGGTGTTCCCATCCCAGGAATTGGACATAGAATTAAGTCTTTAAAAAATCCTGACTTAAGAGTTACAGGTCTTATGAACTATGCAGCTGATAATTTCCCAGCAACCCCACTTTTAGATTATGCAAGAACGGTTGAAGCACTTACAACTAGTAAAAAAGAGAATTTAATTTTAAATGTTGATGGTACTATTGGTATCCTTATGGTTGATATGTGGAGGGCTTTGGGATATAAAGAAGATGAGATTAATGAATTTATAGAATCAGGCACTTTAAATGCATTTTTTATTGTAGGTAGAAGTATCGGATTTATCGGTCATATTTTAGATGAAAAAAGACTCTCTATGCCTATGTACCGTCATCCTATGGATGATATTTTATATGATGTTCCAGCGGCTGAAGATGCTTAAAGCTTTATGTATTTTAACTATTTGTTTTGTGGATCTATTTGGATATACAATAAGTAGTGATGATAATTACCAAGTGTACAAAGAAGATAAATATAGTATAATATATACATTAGATTATCAAGAAGAAGCTAAATTTATAAAACAAAATATTGATGATTTTATAAAACAAAATGATAAAAGTTTTGGATATAGTTTTAATGAGCCTATTAAAATTGTATTAGTATCCAATAACATACAAGTTGCAAATGGATTTTCTAATCAAACACCATTTAATATGGGTATATATTTTATTGGTGGTAGCGGAATGAATGATTATTTTGGCACTACATCTTGGTTAGCAACATTATTTGCTCATGAGATGATACACAATTATCAAATGAATGCAAAAAAATCAACAGTATCAAAGACTTTGCATAAATATTTAGGGGATAACTCGAATTTAATATCTGTAGGCCCTATTCCACTTTTTACTTTACCAAACCTTCTTTTGCCTACATTATTTTTAGAGGGAAATGCTGTTTTAAATGAATCTTTGCGCCACAATGGAGGAAGATTATATAACGGGTCTTTAAATGCATTGAAAAATAGTTTAATTTTTTCGAATAAAATAGATACAAGCAGACTTATTAACGATCATTTAGAATTTCCATATCGTAGTGAAAAATATATAGTCGGCGGGTATTTTATGAAATATTTAGCCAAGCATCATGGCATTAATAAAGTTAATAAGTTTTACTATGAACATTCGGATCATTATGTAAACCCATTGTCTTTAAATCTAACATTTAAAAAGTATTTTGGCATAAGTTTTGAAAGCTCTGTAGAGAACTTTGTAAAATATACAAAAGATAAATATAAGAATTTTAAAGAACTAAAACCAAAAACCTTATTGGCTAAATCAAAAAGCAGTATAGATTTATCTAAAATAGATAATAAAATATATTTTATTACAAGCGATTTAAAATCAAAAAAACAGCTTCACTCTTATGATATAAATAGCGATAATCATGTATATAATAATACACGGTTTCAAAATGGAAAAGTATTTAAATATAATGATACTTTTTATGTAGCTGCATCTGGTGTTATATCTCCTAGAGAGCAGAAATGGGGACTTTTTGATGAAGATAATTATATACTAGATACAACTAAAGGTAAAAAAATAGATGATATATATGATGATAAGTTGGCATATATAAATATCAATGAGTCATTTTTATACTCTAAACTATATATTAATGATCAATTTTATGCCAAAGTATCATCAAGCACATTGTTTGACAAAAGTGGAAATATCTATTATTTTAAACAACTAAATGATAAGCGAGTTTTATATAAGAATAAAAATGAAATTTTTAGATTTGATGGATATTTTTCAAAAATTATTGATATTGTTGATGATGAGATATATTTTATAGCCAATACAGAAAATGGAAGCAGTTTGTATAAATTTAGTAACAATAAATTAAATAGACTACATGCAAGTGACAATATCATAAATGGTAAAATAATAGATAAAGATAATGCAATAGTTGTAAGTGTTACAGCAAATGGATATAACGTTTCAAAGATATCTTTAGCAAGTCAAGCTGTAAGTAACATCGAATATGAAGATGTTGTAAATGAAAACGAAAATGATCAAGAATCATATGCCTTTAAATTCGACAATAAATTAGAAGATTTACATTCCGTAACATACAACGAATGGTCTCAATTAGAATTTAGTTATTTGTATCCATCGTATCAGCATGATTCTAAAGATGGAAGTATTTATAAGTTCGATGCTCATTTTCAAGATATAGTTGATTTTAATAGTTTAGATATATATAGACATAAAGACAAAAAAGAAAATATTGCTGGATTTAGATATACACACACAAAGGATATTTCTTTTAAGATAGATCTGCACAAAATAATAAATAAAGATGCAGATCAAGGAGACTATGGCGGAAGTCTTGAAATTTATGATCCATTACTCAAGAAAGGTAGACATAGTGTAGATGTAAAATTAAAGAAATACTATGCAGATACGTTTAAAGATAAAAAACCAATGATTTTTAATCTAAATCATACTTATAAAGAAACAATGAAATTCGAATCATCTCCATATTTTGCAACAAAATTATCAGGAATATTCAAAGAAGATAGAGAGGATAAAATATATGGTGCAGACCTGAGTGTTAATGCTAATATTTTTAGACAATTGTATTCACACTTTCAAATACTACGGCTTTATTCTGATGTAGATAAGCTAGAAGATTATCGAGGAATAGGACTTACGACTAATGTTCTGAACTCACAACAGGACATTACAAATGTACTTATAGAAGACAACAATAACGATATATTTGTAAAAGATATAACCAAACTATCTATAGGGTTATCGACAACGATTGATTTAAGTTATTATTTTACTAATTTTCCAATATCTATTAGAAATGAAGTCATATCGTATACACACAATTTGTATAATTATAATGTAGTAGCTAACACTGATGAAACTATAACAGAAAATGTTCTTAGTTTAAAGCTTAATCTGTTAGCAGTACATCTATTTCCAATACCTTTGACAATCAAATATATTAAAAATGATTCAACACCAGATGAATATAAAACTAAAGTTGGTATTGAAGTGCATTTTTAAATTATTTATTTTTTAAGTGTTAATATTTTATAAATAATAAAGCCAAAAAATAGTGTAATTCCTATGCAAAACCAAATAGGTATCGATTTTGTAATTACAAAAGTAACTATAAGTATAGATAATAAAGTAGGAACTTCATTGTAAGCTCTAAAAAATTGTCCACTTTTAGTACATCTGTCATCTTTTAGTATTTTCATAAAATAGTCAAGAGAGAAAGAGTAAGCAATTACTAGTATTAAAACAATTAATTTTGCTATCATCCAAGATTCTTGCAATAAACTGGGATTCGCATATATCATAAGAATACCACTTAATACAGTGCTCCATAAAGCAGGAACTCTTATATATTTATACATCTTGTATTCTTGAATTTTAACTATATCTACAAACTCTTTTTTATCTTTATATTCAGTGTGATATGCATATAATCTTGGCTGATAAAAGAGAACGGCCATCCATGAGATAACAGCTACAACATGAAATGTTACAATTCCTAAATAGTAATCCATAATATTCATTGACTTTCCTTTGATTTTTTTATTATTTTTACCCATGCATTTAAAGTTTTTTCAAACCCTATTTCTTTCGAGTTGTAAAAGCGTAAATCTTCCTCTAAATACTTTTGATCAGCAAAGGTATCGTTGTGCGGATTTTTATATCCAAAGGCATTATTCTTTATATTTTTTGGGATCTGAAGTATTTTGCCATTTTTAATATTATCAATAACTGTATTTATAGCTTGATAGTTACTATTTGATTTTGGACAAGAAGCTAAATATACTACACATTGAGATAATATAATTCTACCCTCAGGAAATCCGATAGTTTGTACTGATGTCATAGTATTAACAGCAATATTTAAAGCATTTGGATTTGCATTCCCTATATCTTCACTTGCAAATATTACAAGCCTTCTTGCTATAAAATCAATTTTTTCTCCCGCAACTATAAGTCTTCCCAAGTAATATAGCGATGCATCTATATTGCTTCCTCTAAGTGATTTTATCATGGCACTAGTAATGTCATAGTGGCTATTATTGTTGTTCGCTCCATGTTCTATGCTATTGAATCTTAGTTCTTTTAAGGTGGATAATGAAATATTTTTATCTACTTTATGTGCAAAGTCTAATAAATTTAATAATGCTCTGCCATCTCCTGATGCTGTATTAATAAGATATTTTTGAGATTTTATATCAATATTTATTTGCAAATAGTCTAAGGCTTTATTGATTAATTGTTGTAGTTCCTGTTTGTTTAAAGATAAAAACTCATATAGAAAACTTCTTGACCGAATACCTGATGTTAAGGTAAAGTAGGGATTCTCTGTACTAGCACCAATGATTATAGCACTAAAATCTTCCATAACAGGCAATAAAACCTCTTGTTGAGTGCGCGAGAGTCTATGGATCTCATCAATAAATATTAGAGGCTTGATTAAAGTATTGCGATATTGTTTAAATATATTTCTTAACTCTTCGATCTTAAGACTTGTACCATTAAAATAATAAAAATCGTATTGACTATGTTTAGCAATAATTTTAGCTAAAGTTGTTTTCCCAGTACCAGGCTGTCCATAAAAAAAAAGATGGGGGATATCTTTTGTTTTTATTAATTTATACAACGCCTTATCTTTACCTACAATATGAGTTTGTCCTATAAAAGCATCTATAGTATCTGGCCTAAGAAGATTTGTCAAATGCTGCATAGTTATTTTTGTAACGTCCTTTTAAGAATAAGAGATTATACAATATAAATGCGGATTATAGCTTTTAATATTAAATTTAGTACTATGTATTTTAAAAAATAGGATAATATCTAATAAATGCGTAAATATCAAGCGATAGATAAACAATCATTTTCTTTTTTAGAACTCATACTAGCAATAGTACTTATTGGTATTATAATAACACAGTTTATCCCAAAAAATAATAGTTCAAAACTAAACATAGCAACTAACAAGATGGTTTTGTATTTAAAATACACCAGATACATGGCTATGATAGATAATAAATTTGATCATAAAAATAATAAATGGTATAAGGCTTGGTGGACGTTAAAATTTCACAGATGCAATAAAAGTATAGGGGGAATATATTATGTTGTATATAGCGACATAAGTGGAGGCACGGCACATTATAAAAAAGAAGATTGCTTAAAGGATCCTTTGACAAATAAATATTTATATTCAAATGGCTGTACAAGAGATACGCTTAATGATAAAAGCAAATATATTTTATTATCAGAATTTGGGGTAACAAAAGTAGATGTAAGCTGTAATACAACTAGCGCAATTGGACAAATTAGTTTTGCACATGATGGTAAAATATATTCTCAACTAGGCGGTACTCCAATAAAAGATTATGAAATTACTAAGACTTGCTACATCAATATGTATGATGAAAATAACAATAAGGCAACCATAGCTGTCGAAGCAAATACGGGTTTTATTTATAAGGTCTAATCTCTTAAAGATTTTGCAGTAGGATTTCTTGTTTTCTTTAACTCCATATCTATTAATTTATAGTTATGTTGGTCAAATATCGATGTTCGACTTAATGCTACAGTAGATTTATTTGTATATATATTTGTATATTCATATATTCTTAAATCATTTTCATACATACTTAGTCTAATAGGGGTAGCAATAGAGTAAGTGGTAATTATACTATTTGGAGCTAGTATTCTTTTTATATTTGCAAAATACTCTTTTGTCCATAATTCTTTATTTACATCACTACTAAAAGCATCTTGATATACAATATGAATATTTGATAGTTTTTTAATATATTTTCTTGCATCGCCATTGTGTATTTGTATAGAAATATTATTATCTTTATAACATAAATTATCACTAAGCTCTTTTATTATATTAATTAGATTATTAAATTCTTTTGGATAGCTAAAGTTTTTAAGCGATCCAATTAGCTTTGTATCTATTTCTGGAGAGTAAATATTTATTTGTATGTCTAAATTATTATGTTGAATATAATAAATAGTGGCCAAAGTGTTATATCCAAGACCAAAACAAATATCTAAAATATTTAATTCTTTTCTTTCACAATGATATGTTATGGCAGGAACAACATGTTTATATAAGGACTCATTTAATGCCCCATCTTTTACGTTATGAAAATGTTGAGAAAATTCTTTTGAGTAAAGCGTGTTGGAGCCATCGCTAGTTTGTATAAAATTTATTTTATATGCCTAATTCTTTCATTTTTTTCTTACTAAGTGATAATTTTTTATTATCCATATGCCCAACACCTTTTTTAATAACATATCTTGCTGTTTTTTTTGCAGATGCTAAACTATGCATTTTATAAGTACCACATTGATAAATATTAAGCTCTGGTATTTTACTTTCACTTTGCACTTTTAAAACATCTTTCATAGCTTTTACAACTGCGTTTCCAACTTTTTTCTCTTTTGGACTTCCTATTAAACTCATATAAAACCCAGTTCTACAGCCCATGGGCGAACAGTCTATAATTTCTACATCGTCGCCATTTAAATGCTCTCTAATAAATCCAGCAAAAAGATGCTCCAATGTATGGATCCCTTTGCTTGTCATTTTTCCTTTATTTGGTTTATAAAGTCTTAAATCAAAAATAGTGATAATATCACCTTTTTTTGTTTTCATTTGTTTTGCGATACGAACTGCTGGTGCATTCATTATTGTATGATCTACTTTGAAACTATCTAACACTGGCATGCATTGTCCTTTAAATTTTTTACAATTGTAACAAAAAAAGCTTAAGTAGTATTAGATGGTTTACATATAGATAAACTTAAGTTATAATGTTTATTATATGCATAAGGATGTTTTGATGTACAATATAGCTTTAATTTGGATTTTTTGTATTTCAAGTGCTTATTCAGAGGTTTTAAATCCAGAAGAAATTGCACAAGATGCACAACAAAATATTAAAACAATAACCACCGAAGAAAAAGTATCACAGATTGAATGCAAAAGCAAAGGCGATGGTTATATATTTGCAGGTGGGGAGTGTATTCAATATATAGAAGCAGAAGGTGACAAAAAAGATACTTTAAATATAATAGTACATGGTGCATGGAAAGAGGGGACAGATACTTTGGCAAGATATGCTGTATTTGTTGAAACTATAAATCTAAACACAGACATTACAACAGTAGCAGTAGCACTTCCGGGATACTCTCAATCTTCTACAAACAATTTTAAAGGCTTGTTAAATGGTCATAATAAACCAACATTAGTAGGAGAAAAAAAGTATATTGTATTTATGAACGAGCTTATCAAAAAACTCAAACAAAAATACAAAGCAACAACGATCAACTATATAGGACATTCAGCAGGAGCCATATTGGGCGCAACGATCACAGGATATAACCCAAAACTTATTCAAAATATTGTGTGTGCTGGTGGAGCTTATGATATTCATAAGATGATGAAAAATTCTAAGAATTTAATCTCTTTAATAGATGTTGTAGATAATGTAGATAAAAGCACTAATTTTTTAATTGTTTATGGGACAAAAGATACGATATCTACTTCAAAAAGAAATAAAAACTTTTATAAAGCCTTAAAAAGCAAGGGCTTAAATGTAAAACTTATAAAAGTAAAAGGGGCAAAGCATTTAGATTTGGATATGACAAGTGCTTCAGTAGATGCTATAACTCAGATGATAGAGTAGTTGGGAATTAAAGGAAGATAATCTTATTGATGAAATAGATTAAAAATTGCTATTGCATATTGTGAATATTTCGGATTTTATTTTATTAAATTAGATTATATATCTGGCATACAAAACAAACTTAATAAAATATAAGAGCGGAATTGTCCTTGAAGTTATAGCACCTGTTCCCACACAAATATGCTATAATCGAATTGCAAAAATCAAAAGAGCCTTTCGAGTTATAGCACCTGTTCCCACACAAATATGCTATAATAAATAATACTTTTGTACTAGATAAGCCATAGTTATAGCACCTGTTCCCACACAAATATGCTATAATACAAAAGTTCGCAACAACTACACGAGTAGAGTTATAGCACCTGTTCCCACACAAATATGCTATAATACTAGCCTGGAAAGCCTTTATTGTATAGGTTTTAAAACTATTTTTATCAAAATAAAATGATTAAAACTTAACAATATATGTCAAAAAAGTTCATTTTTTTTCTAAAAAATTAATAAAATTGTATAAAATATTTAAAAAAGTAATAATTGTTTCATTCCTACACATTTTTCTTCTCTTGTTTCTTCACCAATTAGTAAAATCATTCTTTCATATTGTTTATCAGTAATTTGTAAAACTCTAATATTTCCATCATCTGGTAATTTTTCTTCAAGTTTTTTAATATATTTATTAACTATTTCTTGCCCCTTACAAACTCTTACATATACAGAATATTGTAACATCATAAAAGCTTCTTTGATTAGCATATTTCTAAACTGAGTTGCTTGTTTTCTTTGTTTTGGTGTATTTGTTGGTAAATCAAAAAAAACAAATAATCTCATAAATCTTCTTTCATATTCTTGCATTTGAGAACTTTGGGAGCAATATTAAATCAAAATTATTCTCTTTTGTACAATTTACTAATGAATTTACATATATATTTATACTGTTTAAAAGTGTTGTATTCTCATTGTTTATATTTACTTTTATTTGTAGTAACTCTATAAGTTTAACTTTATGATTAAAGCTTAATTCATCTAGTTTTTTGAGATTTTCTTCTTTAAATATTTTATCAACTCTCATATCTACAAATGCCCTATATGGCTCTATAATATCATCAGACAAATTAAAAGCATTTAATTGGTTTTTGTGATGCAAACCTAAAGATGGTATAAATCCACTAGAACTTATATCTCTAGAAATAACACCTCTAATTATGCTATACCCATAATTCATTGCACCATTTCTCCAATCACTTATATCTCTTCTGTTAAAGTTCTTATATAAATATGAAAAATAAAGCTTTGCACTATAGCTTTCAATATTTGTACTATCTCCTGATTTTACTTGGTTTGATAAATTAACCAATTCTTTTGCTTCTACTGCTTTGCTATTTTGTTGTAATACATAAGATTGATTCTTAATCTTTTGTTTAATTATGTGCATCCATACTCTTTTTTTAAAGGCTTGTGACCATTTTATTTGCATGTGAACCATAAGCGAGAAACGACTGTGTTGATGAAAAGGGATAAATACACCATTTGGGATATGCTTATTGTCGCAAGTAAATAACAATATATTTAAACTTGCCAATTTACTAAGCAATGCAGATGTTATAGTAACTTGATGTGTTTCAAGTATAATTACAGAAATATCATCAATAGGTACACTTATAGGTTCATCATCATTTGGCGTATATAAAAAGTTATGTTTATGAAGGGATATTTTAGATGGCTTGCTTATTACTATAGTTCGCCATCCCACTACTTATCCTTTTTGTTTTGCTTTTTTGTTCCTATTCTTGGCTCTTTTTTTATCTCGTTTTTATTCCCTAAAGGATCAACTTGGTATTTTTTTATATATATCGCATTTTGAATTCCTGTTGATTTTATACAAACATTTGAAGAATCTCTTTTAAAAATATCATTTTCAATATTATTATGATTTTTAATTTCTAATGCTCCTGTTCCACTATGAGCAGAAACAAAATAACCTATTATGATTTCTTTTTTTGTTTTTATCTCTATACATTCATTTTTAAATACAGAAAATAAAAATTCATATTTATCATCCATTTCTAGCCATTGTTTTAAACTGCCATCTTTATTTTTCCCAGATACAATTGCTTTATTTGGTAAACTTTCATTTATAAAATCAACTGTATATATAGGTACTACATAAAATTTATTTGTATTTTTATTCTTAAATATATCAATTCTTGGCATAGAACTTTGTTTTGCTATTTTTGAATTATTATTTAATGTTACATTTCTAATAGTACTACCACCTGTTAAATATGATGGTTTTTCTTGCTTTTTATTTGCTTTCAAATCTTTCGGACTAAATATTGTTTGTTCATGTGCTTCACCTGTCACACCTCTTCTTGGAGCAAATGACACAAATATATCATCTATACTTGTTTGAACTTCATCTCTAAATTTTTCTACAGGAGGTATAAATTTTAATTTATCTGCTTTTTTTTCACTTTTTGTAAATTGAAATTCATTTATCTTAGCAGATAAAGTAGACAACCTTTGCACTTCACTATCCGTGGCAAAGGCTATAATAATTGCATCTACTGCATGATGAAGATGATTATCTCTACTTTTATTTCCTATACCCCAATTATGTCTTAACATATTTGTCAAAGTTCCATTGATAGATATAACGTTCGATTTTAACTCTAAATTATTTTCAATAAAATCTTTTATATATACTGCCATATAAGCTGTGTCATTTATATTTCGCTCACGAAACTCTTCTACTGAATTTTTATCGAATACTGAATTTTTATCGAAATTTTTCTTTAAAAGTCGTGTAGTCTTAGCTTTTCCTAGGTGTAAGCTTTTTACAAAATTCTCAAATTTATGCCAATTCTTATTAGTTTGTGTAAAGTATTCATACGGTGTTCTATTCACTTTGTCTTGGTTCTCTTTTGTTAAACATAAAACTTTATTATACATACCATCTTCAAGGGATTTGCTAAATGGTAATATATGGTCTATTTCAACTACCCCTTGAGTTAGTAAATCTTTTTCCGATATAGGCTTCATACTATATATACATCTATAACTACATTTATAATATTGCTCTTTTGCTAATCTAAACTTTAAAAGCTCATTTCCTTTTGGTTTTCTCCCATAATCCTCTATAAATTTATCTACAATTCCTTGCTTAACTTTTTGAAATTCATCTTGCCCTTTTTTTATCTTATTTCTATCTTGATGAGATTTTTTAATCTCCCTTGTTAGTTCTATATGAACTTTGTCAAATTGTCCATATTTTCGTATTAACGCATTTATGACTTTTCTAGTTTGTGCTATTGCTCTTTTTACTACAGGATTTGTAAGTTCTTTATTTTCATCACTATTTAATGCTCTTAAAAATTTCTCTTTAGTTCCAGCTATCTTTTTATATCCAATCTCTTTAACTGCTTCATCATATCTTTTTCCATCTCTCATCAAAGGTAACAATTTATCAATAGCTTTAATACTTAGATGTAAAAATTTATCAAAATTAATATTTAAAATTAAAGCATTAATTAACTTTTCTTTTTCTTCTTTACTAAAACTTTTAAAGTTTAATTTCTCAAGTTCTTGTTGTATTGAATCATCACTTTTATGATATGAAAAAATTGTTGCAATATCATTTAATAAACTTTTATCATTTGATATATTTTGCCAATGAATTTTACTTAAAGACTTTTCTACTACTTTTTTTAATTTATGAAAACCAATAAATCCACTTTTAAATTTTTCTTTTTCTGGATTTATAAATTCACCTGTTTGTTTTTTTTCATCTAGTTTTAAATAATCTAATAATTTGAATTTATAGTTTTCTTCTAAATGTATTGATTCTCTCATCTTCTTATATGATGGCTGTTCACTTTGTTTACATAAGTTTATTAATTTTTCTAATTCATCTTTTGTAAAATATCTCTCTTCCTCATCTTCATTTATTAGTTTTGTATTTATAAGCTTTGTTAATGTTACAAACTCTTCACTACTATAAGCTCTTTTAGCTGCTCTTTTTTCATTACTCCCTTCTAGTGTACAAGTGCCAACCATATGATCAACAGAGGCAACATCTCTTTGTCTTACAAATAATTCTTTATATTTCTTTTTAAATTCATCATTTGCAAAATTATTATCAAATCCTAATTGTTTTTCAAATATAATATTTACTTCATCATGCAAAATATCTCGTGATACACTATGATTATAATTATCTTTTTTATTTCTTCTAGTTTGCTTATCTGTATCATTATTTGTGGTGTGATAAATAGCTTGTCCAATAGTTAAATATTTACCTAAAAGTTTTTTATTTTCTTCTATAGCACTTAGAACTTTTTTACCATCACTGTTAGCTTGTTCTTCTACTTTACGATTAGATTTATATCCTCTTCTTTTAGATATATGAGTTAAAACTCTTGCAAATTCAACATTAGTAAGTTTTCTTTTAAGAGCTTTATCTCTTAATTGCCAAACATCAATTAACGCTTTTGTATTAAAAATATTATCTTCACTAAATAAATTATCTCGAGATAAATTAAGATAATCAACAAATAAATTTTTAATAGCTTTAATTCTTTGTTTTTTTCTCTTATTAGTTCTTCTAGCACCTCTTGTAAGTCGTCTTGGAAGTGCTAAAGATTCACCAGTCTTTGGATTTTCAGCAATAGTGAAAATTCTCACACCACTTTTAATGATTTGATTATTTTGTAGATTTTCTTTATCATAATCAATTAATGCCCAACCAACAGAAGCAATACCAACATCTAAACCTAAAATTCTTTCAACCATTTCAACTCCTTTAAAGATAAATATATATATAATCTTATTGTAACATATTTGTGTGGGAACAGTATGTCTATAATAATCGGTTATGAAGTTCCGAGCAAAGTTGAACTGACATTAAGTTGTCATCTTTTTAAAACTTCTCTATTCTTCATAATAATAAACTACAAAATTATTTTTTTTCATTGTATGTCAGTTTTACCACATGGTGTGTAATATGTTAGAATTTTTGCTATTTCTTAAGAATTCAGTATAGTTCTATTAAAGCTCATAAAATAAACACACAGTGAAAATATATTAAAAAGTTTATATTTATCATCTTTTAGTTTTAACCCAAGCTGTGTATTATTTATACTCTATTTTAGTTTGTCAGCTCTTGGGTAAATAAAAACAGCTTTTCTAAGTACACTTATTTTTTTAGGGTTCTCTTTCGCATAAGCTCTAAGAGTTATGGTAATAGGTGTGTCTTTTGTTGGATTATTAACTAGCATTTGTGTTGTTGATAGCTTTATAACTTTTTTAGCTAATTTATTATGACTCAACTTAAAAGGGATAAATCTTTTTATTTTAATTTTATCAGCATATTTGCCAATAATTTCTAAATCGTATGTAAAATTTTCTTTTTGTGTATTTTGAAACAATAATATAAAAGTATTTTCTACTCTTTGTCCGTTATCTTTAATAGAATAAAGCTTTGTTGTTTTGTTTATATTTAGCAACATATATTCTTTTTCTCCTCCCATAACAAAAAGCATACCTATAATACCTAATATCATAACGAAGTAAAGGATGGTCTTTTTTCTGAAAAACGATACTTTTTTATCATCACAAGTTATACTTGTACTTGACCACTGAACTAAACTTTCTTTACCCAGTTTACCCATTACGGTGGTACAAGCATCTACACACTCCAAACAGTTTATACATTCTAACTGCATACCTTTTCGTATATCAATGTGTGTAGGACATACGGTTACACAACTTTGACAAGCTGTACAATCCATATTTTGAGGAACATCCTTTTGTTTAAAAATAATTTTTTCTTTATTTTGATTATAAATTTGTCCCCCTCTTTTTTCAGAATATATAGCCTGATATGTATCATCATCGTATAAAACAGTTTGCACTCTTGAATAAGGACAAACATATACACAAAAATTTTCTTGTAGCCAAACAATATCATATACCAAAAATAAAGCTATACCAACAATAAATCCAATAGTTACACTATGATTTGTATAATCAGCAATATATGCAAAAAAATCTGCCGGCGGTATGAAATACCACATAAAATCACAAGCTGCAAGTAATGATAATCCAAACCAAATAAGGATACCAGTAACTTTTTTTAATTTATTTATATTCTTGCCCCAGTTTGGCTCTTTTTGTTTGTTGTTTATTTTTCTAAGACCTAAAATTTTACCTTCAATAAAATCTCTATAAATTACTCTAAAAATAGTTTGAGGACATGCCCAACCACACCATGCACGACCACCAATAGCTGTAACAGCAAAAATACCAATAAACATTAACATTAGTAAAAAAGGCATCATATAAAGTTCTTGCATATCAAAAGCTATACCTAGAAGATGTAGTTGTTTTTTGTCAAATGACAATAGGAAAATTTGATTCCCACCAATTTGAATAAAAGGTGTCCCAACAGCAACAATAGTTGCTACTATATACATCCAGTACCTTTTGACTCTGTATGATGATTCTATTTTTTTAGCCATGAAATACTCCTAATTGATTAATGAGGATAAGTATAACATAGTTTATAATTAATAAGACTTATAATTAATATAACTAACTCTTAAATCTTATTAAAATCATACCAGCGAATTTTTTATCGTTATAATACTCCACTCTATAAATATTACCATTAGTATCCACGGAAAACCTTTTTGGTATTTTTGATTTTGTAATTTTGATATTAGTTTCTTTACCTTTTTTTGTAGAGTATCCTATGATATTTACTCGATATGCGTTGTCTTCATGAACCATAAAATTATTATTTACATCTACAATTGTTCCAAATTTAATTTCTTTTGTTTGATTATCAATTTGTAGCTTGACAGAAGTATTATTTTTGTCATAATATTGATAATCAGCTTTTAAGCGAGACAAACGTCTATTGCCGTATTGAATTGTGTAAATATTATTTTTTTTAAGTACAGTAAGGAGAGGATTGCTAGCTTTAAAATATACGATACCATTTTTTTCTATTGGAAAATAGTTCAATATGTTTCTAATTTGACTTAATGGTAATTTAATTTTATCGTTATATAACGATATATAAATATCATTGTTAATAGCATTGTATACACCCCTAGACGATAGTTTGAATTTTCGTTTAAACTTAATTCCCATTATGTTCATGTATTTTTCAAGAGCTAAAAGATGATAATAAACTCTTTGGCTAGTTGGAAGATTTTTGCTTGCCTCATTTCCAAAAGCTGCTTTACCTTGATTGATGGCGAAATATGTAAGAGATTTTTCCATCTCTTTGTCGCCCTCTACCGTTCTTGTGTTATGCAGATGATATATATCCTCCTTTTTTATAAGAAATTTATTTACATGTTGTACAACTTGATTTGATATTTCTTCTAAATTGCCATATTTTTCTATATTAAGATTTGATTGGTCTATGATAGAGCATTGTCCCCACCTGTATGGAGAATGAAGTTTGTCAATATATTGTGGTCTATAAAATCCACTACCATCATGTAGATTTACGATTAGCTTTACACTATCATTTTTGATGTATTGTTTAATGCGTTCAACCGTTTTGTATTCTGGGTCTTTGGTGGATAAAGATGCAAACTTTCTATTCATGTCTCCATATGGCCCACGATTTCTTTTAATAATACTATAAAAATTAAGATTCGGAATAACCCAAACCGAACCTTTTATTATATCGTAATGTGTTGCTATTAATGAAGCAGATATAAATCCACCTGGCTCATCTCCTTGAATACCACCTACAATTAGGAGTGTATTATTGTTTTGTTGACCTTTTTTTATAAGATCAAAATTAAAAGTTTGATTGGCATTTAAGTGAGAACAATAAAAAAGTAAAAGTAAAAACTTAAATAACTTTAACATGCCAAGGCTCGAATCGTACCCCATCTTTATTATTTATAGTATACCTCATATCTATATAATCTAGTTTTGTCATTTTTGAAAATTCAATAGTTTTTGTAAAATCAGATGTAAAGTTTTTTGTTCCCCATCCCTTTTTGCCTACATCAAAGTCACTTATTGTATGATATGAGTAGCCGGGCGGAGCAATACTATGAGAAGCTTTTGTCATATTTCCTCTACATCTGTATATTTTGTTACAATATAGATCTAATTGTTTTACAATATTTCTAATGCCTGATGTCAAAACCAAATGCGGACCAATATCTTTTTGAAGTCGTTTATAATCTAGAAGAGCTGTATCTTTAAATAAATAATGCCCTGTTCTAGGAATCTTTTTGATATTTTTTTTTGATATTTTATTGTTGATATTAGAAGAAGTTCTATTTCCATGAAAACCGTATTCCCTTGGCGATTCGTAAAATAATTTATCTATTAGTTTTAGTTCTAGTTTGGTGAATTTACCAATATATGGATAGTTTCTACCGTAGAATAAAGCATTGTTAAAAGATACTAAATTAAAATTCGCAAATCCAATGTATTTTCTAACTCTTCTTAGTCTGTTTTTAAGAGATATTAGGGTGTGAAATTCTTGACGAGAAAGATAAACATCTTTTTTACTGTTTGCATGATGAGTCCTAGCAAACAAATCACTTGCTAAGATTGGAGAAATAGCACTAAGAGTTAAAAAGTTTCTTCTATTCATTAAGATAATTATATCTTGTTTAATCTTAATTTTATATTATTGTAAAATATATCAAAGTTAGGTAGTGTTAATGTATTTTGCCTCTGTTCGATCCCCCAAATAGATTCTGGATAAAAACTATCGTTTTTAAATCTAGCTTGTATATGAAAATGGACACGAGGAACATAGTTGCCAAACGATGCAATATTTATTTTGTCTGGCTTAAAATAGCTAAGCATCTCTTTTTCTATTATGTCTAATGTTTCTAGAATAGACATTTTTATCTCTTGATCGCACTGACTAAACTCTTTAATATTTTGTTGTGTAAATATTTTTAACCAAGGTATTTCGAATGGTTCGATCTCGATTTTTATTAAATCATTTTCAAAAATTATATTATTCTTCAAAGAACCATCTTAATGTGTTTGTGGTCCGTTAATAATTTATATAGCTCTTTTCTATCATTTTCATTATGTACCAACATCTCTAGAGTATAGCTTTTAAATCTTCCTTTAGTGCTTTTATTGGATGGTTGAATATTATGTTTTCTGCGTTCTAATACCTCTTGCATAATATCTTCAATAGTTTGTTCATGATGTATAATAATTTTATATTCCCAATTGCAAGGATAATCGATCTTTACAGTATATTTATTTAAATCTATCATCTTTTGTATTCCCCGCTTTTGCCACCACTTTTACTTTGCAGTTGTATATGGTTAATCGTCATACTTTTGTCAATAGCTTTTACCATATCGTAAATTGTAAGAAGACCTATACTAACGCCTGTTAATGCTTCCATCTCAACACCAGTTTGTCCTGATAGTTTTGCGGTTACTATTAATTTAAATCCAGGAAGTTCATTTAGTTGTTCGATTTTGCAATTAATTCCAGCTAGAAGTAATGGATGACACATAGGTATTAAATGGTGAGTTTGTTTAGATCCTTGTATGGCAGCAACTACAGCTGTTTGAAGTACCGGACCTTTTTTATTTTCATTATTTATTATATTGTTAAAAGCATCTTGGCTCATGGCTATAACGCCACTAGCTACAGCAACTCTAGTAGTATTATTTTTGCTCGACACATCTACCATTTTTGGTCTATCTTGTTCATTTAAGTGTGTTAATTCCAATACCTTTCCTCCGATTGCTATAAAATAGTCTCTATTATACTTAAAGGAAGGTTAAGACAAATTTATATATAATTCTACCACAAGAAGCAATGGCTATTTGAAAAGTCAAATCTATGCAAGAAAGTAGGTGAAATATAAATGCCTGGTATAAAAGTTAGAGAAAGCGAATCATTTGATGAAGCTTATAGAAGATTTAAAAAACAATGTGATAGAAATTTAATAGTAACAGAGACAAGAGCTAGAAGATACTTTGAATCTAATCCTGAGAAATTAAAAAAACAAAGAATTAACGCTAGAAAAAAAGCATTAAAGAAACTTTATACATTAAGAAGATACGAGTCTCGATTGTAATTTTTTGTGTATTATTAGGGCCTAGTTAAAGATTTAAACTTTAACATATTATTACAGATTTTATCTCTGTAAATTCTTCGATAGCAAAAGATGGTCCCTCTTTGCCTATCCCACTTAATTTTGTTCCACCATAAGGTTGAATGTCAAACCTTAGTGTTGGAATATCGTTTATAACTACCCCGCCACAATTAGTATCATTTATAAAGCTTTGTGTTTGTTGTAAATTATTCGTAAAGATACTAAATTGTAAGCCGTAAGGCGAATTATTCATTTTCTCTACTGCTTGCTCATATTTTTTGACTTTTATTAAAGATACAATTGGAGCAAAAACTTCTTCGCAAACTATTTTCATATCATCCGTAACCTCTGCCATAATTGTAGGATAAAAATTTAGACCTTTAGATCTATTTCCTATCAAACAAACTGCTCCTTCATCTATAGCACTATTTATCCATGATGTAGCACGTTGACATGATTTATTATCAATAAGTGGGCCTATGAATGTGTCACTGCTATAAGGATTTCCTACTACTAATTTTTTAGTTTCTAATTTCATATATTTAGCAAATTTATCATAAATCTTTTCATCTACATAGATTCTCTGTAAAGATATACATACTTGACCACTGTTGATAAAAGCTCCATATGCACATCGTGAGGCTGCTAATTTTATGTCCGCACTTTGATCGACAAATGTTGCTGCATTGCCACCAAGTTCTAGAGCTATTTTTTTAATACCAGCAGTTTTGGCGATAATATTTCCAACTTGTACACTCCCTGTAAATGAGAGAACTCTAGGAATATCAGACTCTACTAAAGTATTACCAACTTCTACATCACCATACACTATACTAATAGCATCTTTGATGGCAAATTTAGATTCCACAAAAAGCTTTACGAATTTATATGCAGTCAAAGGAGCTTCTGGTGTTGGTTTTAATACAACAGAATTTCCGCTTACAAGTGCAGGGGCTATTTTGTGAGCTACTAAATTTAATGGAAAATTAAAAGGGGTGATACAAGCTACAACACCTACGGGTTTTCTAGAATAATAAGCAGTTGTTTTCTTGCCACTTGGCATTGCATCAGTATTTATAGTATGTCCATTAAGATTGATCATAGCATGACAGCTTAGCTTAACAGTTTCGATACAACGATCAACTTCAATACGAGCATAAGTGATTGGTTTTCCAACTTCATCACATAGTGTTTTTGCTATATCTTCTTTATTTTTTTTTAACTTAAAGACTACATCTTCAAGCCAAGAAATTCTTTGCGCAAGTGTAGATTCTTTTGTTTTCTTTGAAGCTAGTTTTGCTATGTTTAGAGCTTTTAGTGCATCTTGTTTTGTACATGGTGGATATTTTGAAATAATTTCACCAGAATATGGATTTTTGATATTTTGAAGCTTTTCTCTTGATTCTTCGTAGGACCCAAAAAAAATATTTGCTGTCATTGTTGTTCCTCATACAGTTAACCCAGGTTAATTATATGAATATTCGACTTTTATATAGCTAAAATGGCTAGTCTATAAAATTGACTCATTTTATAGACTTATTATTAGATTATTTTAAAGCTTGTTTCGCACTCTTAATTAAACTTTCAAATGATGTAGTGTCATTCATAGCCATGTCTGCCAAGATTTTTCTATCTAAATCAATATTAGCCAATTTAAGACCATTCATAAATTTTGAATAGCTTATATCATTTAATCTACAAGCTGCATTTATTCTAATAATCCAAAGTTTTCTAAAATCTCTCTTTTTCTGTCTTCTATCTCTATATGCATATACTAAAGCATGCTCAACTGCTTCTTTTGCTTTTCTAAAATGTTTTCCTCTTCCACTATAAAAACCTTTAGCCATCTTAAGGATTTTTTTGTGTCTTTTTCTTCTTATCGTACCAGTTTTTACTCTAGGCATATTATTTTCCTTTCTTTACCATAAAATATTTAAATAATATTTTGGTGTTAACACTTAATTTGTGTCAAACTTGTCCATATTTAATATGGAGGGACAAAATGTAAGCTCAATTTAACATATAAACTAAGCTTTACAAAGCATTCTTTTTATTCTTGTAGTGTCACAATCTTTAACAGTTTGTGGTCCTCTAAGACTAACTTTTCTTTCTTGAGATTTTTTTGTTAAAATATGACTTCTAAAAGCACTTCCTCTTTTAATCGAGCCATTTTTTTTGACTTTAAATCTTTTTAATGCACCACTATTTGATTTCATTTTTGGCATAACTTAGAATTTCCTTTCTTATTTATTGTTGGTCAATATTAGTCTAACCATTTCTTTTTTTCATAATTTCTTCACCAACATTTTTTGGTACTTCCATATATTGATCAAAAATCATACTGTATGTTGCACGCCCTTGCGACATAGATCTTAGATCGGTTGAATAGCCAAACATTTCTGCTAATGGCACAAGTGCAATTACAAGTTTGACTCCAGCTCTATCATCCATCGACTGAACTTGACCTCTTCTTTTGTTGCAATCCCCAATAACATCACCCATATAATCTTCAGGTGTTTCGATTTCAACTCTCATCATAGGCTCTAATATACAAGCTTTAGCATCAGCTTGTCTACATCCAGCTTTAAATCCCATAGAAGCGGCAAGCTTAAATGCCATTTCAGAGGAATCAACATCATGATAAGAACCATCGTATACCGTAACTCTAATATCAACTAGCGGATAACCAGCCAAGATCCCACCTTGCATTGTTTCTCTACAACCTTTTTCAACAGCAGGAATATATTCTTTTGGAATACTCCCGCCCTTGATTTCGTTGACAAATTCGAAACCTTCTTCATTTGTTTCTTCTTTGCTCATAGGATCAATTTTTAGATATACATGACCATATTGACCACGACCACCAGATTGTTTAGCATATTTGTATTCTTGTTGAACACCATTTTTAATAGTTTCTCTATAGGCAACTTGAGGAGCTCCAACTTCAGCATCAACATTAAATTCTCTTTTCATTCTATCAACAAGAATTTCTAGATGAAGTTCTCCCATCCCTGATATGATAGTTTGACCAGATTCTTCATCGGTTTCAACTCTAAAAGATGGATCTTCTTGTGCTAGTTTTCCAAGTGCAATACCCATTTTTTCTTGATCTGCTTTAGTTTTTGGTTCAACTGCAACAGAGATAACTGGTTCTGGAAAATCCATTCGTTCTAGTACAACAGGGTCTTTTTCACTAGCTAATGTATCGCCTGTAATTGTATTTTTAAGACCAACAACCGCACCAATCTCACCAGCGTAAAGTTCAGATACCTCTTCTCTCTTAATTGCATGCATTTTAAGAAGTCTTCCGATTCTTTCTTTTTTCATTTTAGTAGAATTTTGTACGTAGGTACCAGATTTTAAGACACCTCTATATATTCTTGTAAATGTTAATTGACCAACAAATGGATCCGTCATAATTTTAAATGCAAGAGCAGCTACTTCTCCATCATCAGTGGATTCAACAATAACATCTTCGCCTTCTTGTGTTTCACCTTTGATATCTTCAACTTCTGTTGGGGCTGGCATATACATTGCAACTGCATCAAGTAAAGTTTGAACACCTTTATTTTTAAATGCGGTTCCACAAGTCATAGGAGTAACAGTCATATTTAAGCAACCCTCTTTTAGACCAGCGACTATTTCATCTTCGCTTAATTCGCCATCTTCGAGATATTTTTCCATCAGATCATCATTTGCTTCAGCAGCAGCTTCAACCATTTTTTCTCTATATTCTGTAGCTTTATCTAGCAAATCAGCTGGAATATCTTCAATATGATAGTTAGAACCCATTTCCGCATCTTGATCCCAAACGATAGCTTTCATTTGCACCAAATCAATAACGCCAGCAAAAGTTTCTTCAGCACCTATTGGTATTTGGATAGGAATAGCGTTAGATTTTAACCTTTCATTTACTTGAGACTCAACATTAAAAAAATCAGCTCCCGTTCTGTCCATTTTATTAACAAATATCATTCTAGGAACTCTATATTTATTTGCTTGTCTCCAAACGGTTTCACTTTGTGGTTGAACTCCACCAACTGAACAAAATACTGCAACTGCCCCATCAAGAACTCTCATAGATCTCTCAACTTCAATAGTAAAATCAACATGACCTGGAGTATCGATAATGTTAATCATTAACTCTTCATTTGTTTTCGGATGTTTCCAGTTACAAGTAGTTGCGGCAGAAGTAATTGTAATACCTCTTTCTTGCTCTTGTTCCATCCAGTCCATTGTTGCGGCACCATCATGCACTTCACCAATTTTATGCTCAACACCTGTGTAAAATAAGATTCTCTCAGTTGTTGTTGTTTTTCCAGCATCAATATGCGCTGCAATTCCTATATTCCTTAATCTATTAAGTGGTGTTTTTCTTGCCATATTAGATTACCATCTATAGTGAGCAAATGCTTTATTTGCTTCAGCCATTTTATGCATATCTTCTTTTTTCTTAAAAGAATTTCCTCTCTCGTTTGCAGCTTCAAAAAGTTCATTTGCAAGTCTATCAACCATAGTTCGTTCATTTCTTTTTCTAGCCATCTCAATTAACCATCTTAATGCTAATGTTTGACGCCGAACAGGTCTAACTTCAATTGGAACTTGATAAGTTGCTCCACCTACTCTTCTAGACTTGACTTCTAAAAGTGGTTTAATATTTTCTATCGCTTTTTCAAAAACTTCTATTCCAGATTCTTCACCTCTTGCTTCAAGGTTAGCTATTGCACCATATACGATTTTTTGTGCTATTGATTTTTTACCATCTAACATAATTACATTAATAAACTTTGTTATTGTTTTACTATTGTAGATAGGATCAGCCATTACTTCTCTTACTAAAGCTTTTCTTCTTCTCATTACTTCTCCTTCTACTTATTTTTAGGCTTTTTAGTACCATATTTAGATCTTGCAACCGTTCTGTTTGCAACACCAGCAGTATCTAAAGCACCACGAACAATATGATATTTAACACCAGGTAAATCTTTAATTCTACCCCCTCTTACTAACACAATACTATGCTCTTGAAGGTTATGACCCTCTCCACCGATGTATGATATAACTTCAAAACCAGATGTTAATCTAACTTTGGCAACTTTTCTTAAAGCCGAGTTAGGTTTTTTTGGTGTTGTTGTATAGACTCTTGTGCATACTCCTCTTCTTTGTGGGCATGACTCAAGTGCAGGAGATTTAGATTTTTTAATTATTTTCTTTCTCTCTTTTCTAATCAATTGATTAATTGTAGGCATTTTTTTCCTTTATAATTTGGTTTGTAGCAATTGCATGATCTAACATAAGCACTGCTCAAGCTTCTCTTGATAAATGTATAAAGCTATACTTTATCTCAATACTACCCAGTCTCAGATAATGCTATTTCTGAAAAAAAGTTGTCAATTTTACTTTAATATAGCTTAAAAGTAGTTTATGATAGAGTAAATAAAAATATATGAAGAGGACTTAATGGATATTTTAACAATAATTGTAGGTGTATTGTTTTTATCACTCGTTTTTAATTTAATATTAAAAAAGTTTCACATATCGCCAATTGTTGGATATATACTCACAGGTAGCACAGTTGTTACATTTATGGATTTTGCTAATATAAATCGTGCATATTTATCACATGTTGCAGAATTTGGAATAGTTTTTTTGATGTTTACAATTGGTTTAGAGTTTTCTGTAAATCATCTAAAACAGATGAAAAAAGAGGTTTTTGTTTTCGGTTCTTTGCAAGTGATTATCACTTCTTTATTTTTTATTTACCTATCTCATGTAGTTTTTAAACTTGATATTACAACTTCTATTGTGATTGGTTCAGCACTTGCTTTATCTTCGACAGCTATTGTATTAAAAGTACTTAATGATAATGGAGATATTCATAGGCCATACGGTAGAAATAGTGTAGGAATTTTAATCTTTCAAGATTTATCAGTAATTCCTATTTTACTCATGATTACAATGATGTCAAATTCATCTATATCGTTAGAAGATATGCTTTTAAATACTTTGTATTCTGCAATATTTGTTGGTATTGTTTTATATTTATTAGGAAAGTATATTGCTGATAAATTTTTGGCATATGTGGTTGATACAAAAGTTGAAGAGCTATTTATAGCATCAATATTGTTGATAGTTTTATCATCAGCACTTTTTGCACATACTTTTGGTTTTTCTTATTCTTTAGGTGCTTTTTTAGCAGGTATGTTAATAGCCGAGACTAAATATAAATATCAAATTGAAGCAGACCTTGTACCATTTAGAGATATATTATTAGGAATATTCTTTATTACCGTTGGTATGCAGGTTGATTTTGCAATATTATTAGAGCATTATATATTGATTATATTACTCCTTATCGCAATTTTGTCTATCAAAGTAATCCTTATTTTTTTGATTATTAGACTTTTTACATTTACAAAACGAGCAATTAAGACAGCATTGACTCTAGCACAAGTTGGAGAATTTTCTTTCGCAGTTTTTTCACTGGCTAGTGCAAATCATCTAATCTCTAATGATATTAATCAAATAATGATAACAGTTGTGATGTTATCACTTCTATTTACATCTTTAGTGTTACGACATGTTAGATGTTTTACAGATTTCTTTTATAAAGAAAGTAGCGAATTGATACAAGAACCAATCGCTAGTGCTAATATGAAGGAACATATTATAGTATGCGGGTATTCTTCATTGGGACAAAAAATTGTTAAACAATTGCGGAATTTAAAACTATCTTATGTCGCAGTTGAACATAATGGACGACATGTTAAAACTGGACATGAACGAGGAGATATGGTATTTTTTGGAAACGCATCTTCTCAAATTGTGTTAAATTCTTTGTGTATTAAAGATGCATCAGCTGTCATCATAGCAGTTGACAATGATGAAAAAATTAGACTTATTTGCGAGGCAATTAGAGACATTACCCCAAAAATATTAATTGCTTTAAAGGTAACACATCAATCCCAAATTGATGACTTTAGAGATTTAAATATAGATAGTATTATAAATGAAAATGAAGTAGTTGCTTCTTGGTTGGTAAAAAAAATAGTATAATAATAGATTATTTGATACAATAAATTTAAGAAATGTGGTTTGATAAAAATCTAACAAGCTTTTAAAATAAATATAGCGAGAACATAAGACCATGCAAGAAATAGCCTCTGTTTGCACATATTGTGGAGTCGGTTGTGATATCACAGCCGTAGTAGATGAAAATAAAATTCAAAAAATATATGCTCAAGCAGATGGATATGTGAGTCGTGGTAAGCTTTGTATAAAAGGTAAGTCAGGATACGATTTTGTCCATAGTCAAAAAAGAGTAAAAGATGTTAGAATAAAAAAGGCTTTTATCGATAAGAATTTTGAATCTATGCCAAGAGAGCTTAAAGCTAGAAGTCGGACTTTACAGCCTTTGGATGATATATGGTATGTGTCAAACTATGAATTTGCTACGAGCCTATGCGCATGGAAATTAAGCGATATAAAAGAGAAGTACGGAAGACATGCTTTTAGTGCTATGGGTGGAGCTAGAACATCTTGCGAATCTGCCTATTCTTTACAAAAGTTTGCCCGTGTTACTATGGATTCACCAAATATTGATAATTGTGCTAGAGTATGCCATAGTCCCAGTCTTAGTGGAATGCGACAGACCATAGGTGAAGGGGCCGCAACTAACCCATATGATGATATATTTAAAAGTGAATTTTTATTAGTTATTGGCTCAAATACAACAGAAGCACATCCAATAGTAGCAAACCGTATGATAGAAGCAAGTCGTGCTAAAACATGTGAAATAGCAGTATTGGATGTACGAAGAATACAGTTAAATAAGTACGCTACCTATGAAGCTATTATGCCGTTTGAGGCAAATTTGTTGATTTTAAATATGTTATGTTATGTGATTATCAAAGAAGAACTTTATTGTAATAAATTTATAGAAAATAGAACGGTTGGATTTGAAGATTTTAAACAAAAGATTTTAGATGACAAATATGCAAATCCTAAATTTTTTAAAAAATTAAAAGGTTATGAGGAGTTAGCACAAACTATTCCTAGTATAGCGAGAGCTTATGCTTCAAAACGATCAATGTTGTTTTGGGGACTGGGTATCACTGAACATCTTGATGGAAGTTATGCAGTTATGGCATTAACTCATTTGGCACTCATGACGGGAAATATTGGTAAGGAGGGTGCAGGTTTGATGCCACTTAGGGGGCAAAATAATGTTCAAGGTGCTTGCGATGTGGGCTGTTTACCATATTATGATCCTGATTACCAAACTCCAAAAGAGGTTGGGTTGATGACTCCTGATGCTGTTGATGCTATGATAGATGGAAAAATAAAATCTTTATATGTTATGGGAGAAGATTTCACACATATTCATCCAAATCAAAATAAAGTTCATCAAGCCATAAAAAATCTTGAACTAATAATAGTACAAGACCTATTTATGAATGATATCGCACTACAAGCGGATATTGTGTTTGGTGTAAAATCTGCATATGAAAAAACAGGTGTTTATATAAATGCTATGAGAAGACTGCATCTATCTCAACCACTTGTGAAAACTGATATTCCTGACGATTGGGAGGTTTTACGAGATATAGAAAATAAGATAAAAGGTGAGTTTTTATACCAAACAAGTGAAGATGTCTGGAATGATATTAGAATAGATGCTTCGTATAGATTTAGCGGAGCTTCTTATCAAAAACTTACTAAACATAGAAGCAAAGGGATGCAATGGCCCATAGGTAGAAATGCTACACCTATTTTACATATCGAAACATTTAGAACCAAAGATGGAATAGGTAGGTTTAAATATCATCAGTATAAATTAAGAGAACAGGTAAAAAGATTATTAAATAATGAAGAAAAAGAGACTTACTATTTAACTACAGGTAGAACAATAGTTCACTATAATAATGCAGCACAAACGATGCATAGCGATAAACTTTTATCAAAGCATACTGAAGATATATTGCAAATATCAATAGAAGATAAGGATACATTTAGTTCGACAAAAGTTATATTAAAAAATAAATATGGACAAACAAACCCTTTAAAAATAAAATTTGTTAAAACATTGAAAACTGGTACTATGTTTTGTACATTTCATCATGCATTATCACACATAAATTATATATTTGGTGATGAATCAGATGAGGTTATTAAAACCGCAAGATTTAAGTCCGTAGAAGTAGAAATTGAGCAGATCTAAAGGAGATTATTTTGAAGATAAAGCTATTGATTTTTTATTTTCAAATGGATATAAAATTATAGATAAAAATTTTTATGCCAAGAAATTGGGAGAGATAGATATTATAGCTACTAAAAATGATGTATACCATTTTGTAGAGGTTAAAAGTGGCGATAGTTTCGAAGCTATTTATAATATAACACCTAATAAATTATATAAGCTATTAAGAAGTGTTGAATACTATTTAAAAGTTAAAAGACTTGATGTTTCATATTGTGTAGATGCTATAATATTTGCAGGCGAAGAGTTAGAGTATTTGGAAAACATTACTTTATGAATTTTTATAAAAAACAATTGGATGCAATTAAAAAATCAAATATATTTAGAGAACGAAATATATATAACAAAGATGCGATCGACATAGCTTCAAATGATTATCTAGGATTATCTACAAATAAAAAAACACTTAAAAAAGCATATAGGAGAATAAAAAATTATAAAAGCCATTCACCAAAATCATCACTTTTGATAAATGGTTATCATAAAATTCATAAAAAATTTGAAAATAAATTATCTGGGTTAAATAACTTTGAAAACTGTATTGTTGTAGGTAGTGGATTTTTGGCGAATATTGCCTTATTTGAGTCGATGGTTCGTAAAGGTGATATCTTATTTATGGACGAACAGTATCATGCGAGCGGTATATTGTCAACTAAATTAATACAAGGCGATATAGTATTCTTTAAGCATAATGATTGTAGCGACTTGGAGAATAAGATACTAATCTCAAGTTCAAATAGAAGTATTATTGCCATAGAGGGTGTGTACTCTATGAGCGGAGATATAGCATCAAAAGAGTTTGTTAATATTGCCAATAAGTATAATTCTATTTTAATTGTTGACGAAGCTCATAGTTCAGGAGTGATCGGTAAAGATTTATTGGGATGGTATGATTATTGGAATATAAAGCCAGAATTAAATCATATTAAAATGGGAACCTTAGGAAAAGCTTATGCTAGTTATGGCGCATATATTTTAGGATCTTTTCATATTATAGATTATTTGCAAAATAGAGCTAAATCAATTATATATACTACTGCCCCATCTTTATTTGATATAGCATTAGGGTATGAGAATTTAAAATATATTATAAACAATAAAGAAAAAATAAAAAATAAAATAAAAAAATACCAAAAGCTAGTGGATAAGATATTTAATATAAAAACAAAAAGTTTAATTGCTCCAATCAAAATAAATGATAGCAAGAGAGCCTTAGATATTCAAAAAAGAATGCTAAAAGAGGGTATTGTCATTGGAGCAATTAGACCTCCAAGTGTAAAAAAATCTATCATAAGAATAATTCTGAAATTAGATATTTCTATAAAAACTACTAAATCGATTTATTTTACTTTGTATAAACTAATAAAAGCTAACAAACAAATCATAGCAGAAAAACCAAAAAGATAATCGCCATATGTCCAACCAGCTATTAACGCCCCAATAAAACCACCAAGACCATAAGCAATCCCAAACATAAATTGTTGTGCTAATTGTTTATTTTTATATAAAGAGTAAAGATAGATTATAACAGCACTGTGGTATAGTCCAAAACTAAAGCTATGAATTGATTGCGATAAGAAAACAATAGTTAAGTTGTCTGGAAATAAAAATAAGAGCATCCACCTAATAGCTGTAATGAAAATTGAAAATTTAATCAGTGGAATTAGATTATTTTTTAAAATATTGCCTTGGAAGTAGAGCATGATAATCTCACAGATAACACCAAATGCCCACATATAGCTAGTTGTTTCTAGGCTAATACCATGACTAGTTTCATAAATTGTAAAAAAGTTATAGAAGCCACCAAAACTAACTTGCATTAAAAACAAGCTTAACCAAAAAGACCAATTCTTAAAAATCAAAAAAGTATTATTGTTTTTTGGATTGTCATGATCGGTTGTGTCATATTTTAACAATAAATATGAAAATACAACAGCTAATATTGTTGTGATTAAATAATAATGCAATGCTATTTGTATTGCAGTTAAAAAATGTGCTAAAATAATAGCAATAAGCATAAATCCTATCGAACCAAAAAGTCTTGATTTCCCATATTTTTGTTTACCTAATTTTTTTAAAGCGATAATTTCCATATATGGAAGTATTATGCTTAAACAAACCCCTAAGAGGGTATTATTTAATATAAAAAGATAAAAATTATGAATAGTTACATAAAACAATGATGATGAAACAAGAATAGAAAATAAAATAAATTTAAATAAAGTTTGATTTATTGATATATGTTTTAAGAATAAAAATGGAGTAGCGAATCTCATTAGTGGGGCGATTGCAAATATTATCCCAATATTTGTTGGAGAATATCCAATATCATGCAAAACTTTTGGTAAAAAGATAACATAAACACCAACAGCAGCAAAATAAAAAAAATAAAATGCACTTAGTTTTAAAAATAGCATTTATATATTATTGTGTTTATTCTTCTATTATAACACAGGTATTTGTTGTTAAATCTTGTAATGTCTTTTTGTCTTTTCTGAAAAAAGGTAATAAAATACCAACGATGCTAATTGCAGATATTATAAACATAATGTATCGAATGGTTGCTTGTATAAAATTAAGATTTTCTTTTGTTTTTTGATTTATTAGTTTAATATTATATGCTTTAAAACCAGGAGTTTGTCCTTTGTTTGTCCAAAATATAATGATAATGAGTCCATAAGAGAACATTGTTAACCATTTTGCTATATTATTTGATTGAAAATCATCTTTACCATTTAATATGATATAAGTAGCTATGTACATAATTGGCATCATTATCATAAACATATCGGTTATAAATGCTTTTATTCTAAGATTAATAGGTGCACATTTTGCCATTTAATTGCTCAATTTATTTATTATTATTTACCTGCTAAAAGGTCTAGCCAATCAGCATCGTTTGAAGACTCTGCTTTTTTGTTTTCCACATTATTTGAAGATATAGTTTTTTTATGACGCTTTTGTGTATCATCTTGTACCTCTAGACCCATGAGCATTTCATCTCTATACATCATCGTAAATTTCTGGAAATATTCAAATTCAACATATTTTTGATATTTGCCAGGATATTTTAAATAATTATCCTCGATCAATTTTGCATGTAAAATTGTAGTATTGAATTCATTTTTGTAATATTTAGCAATAACATTAGCATCCCGCACTAATATATTTATAGATACAAATTCTTTATATTCTGCTGGAAATAATTTTGTTAAAATTCTTGTGTAGTTTCTTTTTTGAAATAAAGTACCTGTTTTTTCTTCCAAAAAAGATATTTGTTTTTGAAGCGGAATTAAATTTTCTAGCCAATCAATAATTTCTGTGTGAAAACTATTGGCAATAGCTTCAAAAGCACCTTTGCCTGTATATGAGTAGGTATGATTTCTTATTTGATTTGCAATACCGGATAATTTTTTCATGTTAAGACCTCTTGTTCTCGTATTATACAAGATACTTCCTTAATAATTCTTGTGTTGTCTTAAATTGTTAAATTATTTTAAGTGTTTATTACTACGGCAATGGCAAAATTACCATCGTGAGATATGCTTAAACTAGAATTGTTTATTTTAAATTTTAATCTTAATCTCTTTTTGTATCGCAAAAAAGGTTGACCTTTTTTATTCTTTGTAATTTTTATATCTTTAAAACTACAGTGTTGACCAATACCTGTTCCTATTGCTTTAGATGCAGCCTCTTTAGCAGCCCAAAACCCTGCGATCGTAGATATTTTTTTGCTTAATTTTATCTCTTTTTTTGATAAAAATTTATGGAGTGCTTTATCTCCAAATCTTTGAATCATTTTTTCAATACGACTAATTGTTACTATATCAATCCCAACCATTTTAGGTATAATATCCTTATGAGTATATTTTTTAATAAACTATTGTATCTTATTATTATGCTATTCACTATTAGTTTGATGTCATTTATAGTAATAAATTTAGCACCAAGTAGTTTTTTTGCTAGCGGAGAATTAAATCCTAATATAACCTCTGAGAATATGGAGCATCTACAAGAGATATATGGATTAAATAAACCATTATATATTCAGTTTTATTCATGGATAATAAATATTGTACAACTAGATTTTGGCATCTCATTTAGTAACGGAGAGATGGTAAAGGAGAAAATAATAAGCCGTATTCCAGTAACGCTTACAATTAATGTAATTGCTATATTTTTTATCTTTATATTATCTTTGTGGCTAGGTATCAAATCAGCTCTAATGGAAAATACTTTTTTTGATAAAATAGTTGGGCAAATAACAATTTTTAGTTTTTCTGTGCCATCTTTTTATTTAGCATTAATGGGAGTATTAATCTTTTGCGTTAACCTAGAAATTTTACCAATATCTGGAGTTCACAGTGGAGATGTCGCAAAGGGCTCATATGAGTATTATAAAGATATGGCTTGGCATCTAATTTTGCCAATTTGTATTATTATATTTGGTTGTATTGGAAGCTTGACTTTATATATTAGATCGTTAACTCTTGAAATCTTAAAAACTGACTACATGTTTTTTGCCAAATCTAGAGGATTAAACAAGTTTCAAATATTACGATTTTACATTTTACCAAATTTATATCCCACTATTGTAACACTTATAGGATTAAGTTTGCCAGGCATGATAGGCGGTAGTGTGATTCTTGAAACGATTTTTGGTATTGATGGCATGGGGTTGTTGTTTTTCCAAAGTGCCTTAAGCCATGATTATCCTGTAATTATGGGAATACTGATAATTGGTGCATTTCTTACATTATTTGGCAATATAGTAGCCGATCTAATATTGTTAAAGCTAAATCCTAACATAAAAAAATAAATACTTATGATTTAATCATAGTTATTGTCTTTGTGAAACCAAAACATCTTCTATCATTTTGTCTAAATTGCCATCTAAGATAGAGTCAATATTTGAATATCCAATATTACTTCTTGTATCTTTGACTTGTTGATATGGCTGCATAACATAGCTTCTAATTTGGTGCCCCCAGCCTATTTCGCTTTTTTGAATACCTTGTCTTTGAGCTTGTTGTTTTTCTAATTCTAATTTGTAAAGCCTTGATTTTAGCATTTTCATAGCAGAAGCTTTATTTTTGTGTTGACTTCTATCGTTTTGACATTGAACCACCACATTTGTTGCTAGATGGGTTAATCTTATTGCTGATTCTGTTTTATTTACATGTTGCCCACCAGCTCCACTAGCTCTATATGTATCAACTCGTATATCTTGGTCTTCAACTTTTATATCAATATCATCATCGATTTCAGGAGATATCATGACAGATGCAAATGAAGTATGTCTTTTTGAATTTGAATCAAAAGGACTAATTCGTACAAGTCTATGTATCCCATTTTCTGTTTTTAAATAACCATAAGCATTTATACCACTGATGATCATACTCACATCTTTTATGCCAGCCTCATCGCCTCTTTGATAGTCCAAAATTTCAACTTTAAAATGATGTCTTTCTGCCCACCTTAGGTACATACGATAAAGTATATTTGCCCAATCACAACTTTCAGTTCCACCAGCACCTGGATGAATAGTAACTATGGCATTGTTTCCATCTTCTTTTTCATTTAACATAACTTCTATCTCTGTTTTATTGATTAAATTTTTAAGCTCATCAATATCTTCAAAAAGTCCACAAATTGTATCTTCATCTTTTTCTTGTAGTGCCATTTCATATAATTCTTGAGTATCCAATAAGCTTTTATTTGACTTGTCAAATTTATTTAAACGACTTAATAATATATTTTTTTCTTGACTAATCTTTGTAGCATTTCTTTGATCATTCCAAAAAGATGGGTCTTGTTCATATATCGTTATTTGATCAAGTCTTTCATGACACTCTTCTGGTTTTAAGATTAGTGTTATATTTTCTAGTTTTTTATGCAAATCTTTTAGTATTTGCGCGTATTCATAATTATCCATAAAGGATTGTACTTAAATTTACTATAAGAGGTGATAAAATAGTATAATACAAGAAAAAGGGTTGATTTGAATATATTGGGAATAGATCCAGGTACTATAAATTGCGGTTACGCGATATTGGAGATTATGGATAAAAAACCAAGACTGATTGAGGCCGGTCTTATTAAAATTAAAAGCAGAATACTTCAAGAACAAATTTTAGAATTAGTAGAAGGGTTAGATTTGATTTTAACAAAACATATTATAGATGAGGTAGCTATAGAAGATATGTTTTTTGCATATAATCCAAAATCTGTTATAAAATTAGCACAGTTTAGAGGTGCTATGAGTTTAAAAATATTGCAAGTTATTGGCAATTTTGCAGAATACACACCTTTACAAGTAAAAAAAGCAGTAACAGGTAACGGAAAGTCAACAAAAGAACAGGTTGCATTCATGGTAAAAAGACTATTGCATCTAAAAAAAGATATTAAATCACTAGATATAACAGATGCCATAGCAGTATCATTAGCTCATTCTCAAAGAGTAAAAATTAAATAAATATTTCCTTCATTTTAAGTAATAATTAGATAAAATCAATTTTATATTCACTCTTCAAAAAGGATAATATGTTCTATGTCAACTATGATAATCAAAAGAAATGGTAGAAAAGAAGTTTTAGATATTTCTAAAATCCAAAAACATACAGTATTAGCTACGAATGGTTTAAGTGGGGTTAGTCAGAGCGAACTAGAGATCGATGCTCAAATCAAATTTATTGACAATATGCATTCAAGCGATATTCAAGACGCCTTGATTAAAACAGCTGTTGAAAAAATCGATATTGATGTGCCAAATTGGACATTTGTAGCCTCTAGACTTTTTTTGTACGATTTATATCATAGAGTAGGAAAAGCTATTCATACCATGAAAGGTAATGCTTATTGCCATTTAAAAGATTATATTAAGCATGGACAAGATACTGGACGATTGATATCTTTACTTGAAAAAGATTATGATCTGGATGATTTAAATTCTGCCTTAGAACCACAAAGGGATTTGCAATTTAATTATTTAGGGATTAAAACTTTATACGATAGATATTTAATTAAAAACAACAATGCCGAACCTATTGAACTACCACAGCATATGTTTATGGCTATTGCTATGTTTCTTGCACAAAATGAAAAAAATAAACAGGAGAGAGCAAAAGAATTTTATCATGCTATCTCTTCGTTCAAGGTTATGTTAGCAACTCCTACTTTATCAAATGCTAGGACAAATAGACACCAATTGAGTTCATGCTATATAGGATCATCTCCTGATAATATAGAAGGGATTTTTGATTCTTATAAAGAGATGGGTTTATTATCAAAATTTGGTGGTGGAATCGGATGGGATTGGAATTCTATTCGAAGTCTTGGAGGTCAAATAGATGGACACAAAAGGGCTGCTGGAGGAACTATCCCATTTTTAAAAATTACTAATGATATAGCGCTTGCGGTTGATCAGCTAGGTACAAGAAAAGGTGCTATCGCTGTTTATATAGAATCTTGGCATATGGATATTGTAGATTTTATTAATTTGAAAAAGAATTCTGGAGAGGAGAGACGAAGAGCTCATGATCTTTTCCCATCACTGTGGATAAGCGATCTCTTTATGCAAAGAGTCTCTTCTGATTCTCATTGGACATTGTTCGACCCTTTTGAAGTAAAAGATTTATCAACTTTAAGCGGAGAGTCATTTAAGAAACGATACGAAGAATATGAGAATGATATCAATATAACAAAAGAGCAAATACAAGCAAAAGAATTATGGAAAAAAATATTAACATCTTATTTTGAATCTGGAAGTCCATTTTTGTGTTTTAAAGATAATGCTAATCGTGCAAATCCAAATGATCATGTTGGTTTTATACGAAGTTCAAATTTGTGTACAGAGATCTTTCAAAATACACAAGCTAATGACTATAAAATTAAAATAGAATTTATTGATGGGGCTATTAACACTTATGACGAAGATGAGCTGGTTGTTGTTGATGGAGGAGATGAAAAAAAAGCAAACAAAATTACGGCATTGGATCGTATAGATGGTAAGCAAATATTTATTGTAGAAAAAGATAAAACTGATGGTAAAACAGCAGTTTGTAATTTAGCTTCTATTAATCTAAGTAAAATAAATACAAAAGAGGATATCGAAAAGATTGTACCAATTGCTATAAGAATGCTTGATAATGTTATTGATTTAAATTTTTATCCACTCAGAAAAGTAAAAACAACAAATCTCGCCTCTAGAGCTATAGGGCTAGGAGTGATGGGAGAGGCACAAATGTTAGCAGAAAACGGAATAATTTTTGGAACAAGCGAACACTTTAAAAAAATAGATTCGATAATGGAATCTATTAGTTTTAATGCTATCCAAGCTTCATCTAAATTAGCTGTTGAGAAAGGTTCTTATCCTACATTTGAAGGATCAAAATGGAGCAAAGGTATTATGCCTTTTGATCATGCTCCTTCAAGTATTGATACATTGTTGAATAAAGATCTATTTGATAGTGGGTATGATTGGCAAAGTTTACGAGAAACAGTAAAATCTCAAGGTATTAGAAACGGTTATTTGATGGCTATTGCTCCAACAAGTTCTATATCTATCTTGGTGGGAACAACACAGTCTGTAGAGCCTGTTTATAAAAGAAAATGGTTTGAAGAAAATATGAGTGGGTTGATACCTGTTTGTGCGCCAAATTTATCTGCAAAAACTTGGAATGCATATAAGCCAGCTTATGAAATAGAACAAACGAAGATTATACAAGCAGCAGCACTTAGACAAAAGTGGATTGATCAAGGTCAAAGTATGAATGTATTTATAAGCTTGGATAAAGCAAGCGGTAAATATTTGCATGAAATATATACATTGGCTTGGAAGCTAGGATTAAAATCAACTTATTACTTAAGAAGTCAATCTCCAGAAAGTTCAAATGATGTAGAGGATAGAAGTCAAGAATGTGTTGGTTGTCAGTAGGAAACTAGGAATAATATGGGAAAAGAAAATCATAAAAAGATTATATATAATCCTCAAAGCAAAGAGAGCATAAACGATAGGCAAATTTTTGGAGGAAATCCAGATGGTATGCTTAATTTTACAAAAGCAAAATATGATTGGGCATTAAAGCTTTGGGATACCATGGAAGGAAATACATGGTTTCCTAAAGAAGTTCAAATGACACAAGATGCAAAAGATTATAAATTTTTATTACCGTCAGAAAAAAGAATGTATGACTTAGTGTTAAGTCAATTAATTTTTATGGATTCTTTGCAGACAAATAATATTATGGATAATATGAATCCATACATCACTGCTCCTGAAATAAATGCTATTCTTTCAAGACAAGCTTATGAGGAGGCAAATCATAGTAAATCTTATGCTGTTATGGTCGAATCAATCTCTGAGAATACTAATGAAATTTATGATATGTTTAAAACAGACAAGCAGTTGTTAAAAAAGAATTTATTTATAGCAAATACATTTAAAAGTGTTGGAGATAATCCAACAGATGAGAATATAGTTTTAGGAATGTTCGCGAATCAGATTTTAGAAGGTATATATTTTTATGCTGGTTTTGCTGCTATGTATGCACTTGGAAAGTCCGGCAAGATGCTAGGAACTTCCCAAATGATAAGATTTATACAACGAGATGAGGTTACACATCTACTGTTATTTCAATATATGATAAATAGTACCAGAAAAGAGAGACCTGAACTCTTTACTGTGGAGCTTGAAAAAAAAGTTAGACAAATGATACGCGATGCAGTTGATATAGAATCACAATGGGGTGCATATATTACACAAGGTCAAATTCTTGGATTTACTGATTCGATTATTAAGCAATATATTCAGTATCTAGCCGATCAGAGATTAACTGCTGTTGGTTATGAGCCTGAGTATAATGTAAAACATCCTATTCCATGGGTTGATGGATATTCAAGTTTTAACGAACAACGAACAAATTTTTTTGAGGGTAATGTTGTAAATTATTCAAAAGGTTCTATAGATTTCGATGATTTCTAAGCGTTAAAATTATCTTTATATAAAGCTATGGTTAACCAAGAAATCCAACTTTCTTATTTCTATCAAACATACTTTGTTGCTCTTTTTTAATCTCACCTATAAAATCATCTATTGTAAAATGTAAAGCTTTATTTACTGCAACTTTATATGCTGTATTTTTTATAACAAGTTCAATTTGACCACCTGTTAATTCGTATTTTGATAATATAGTTTTATCAAAATTTGTACTTAACGGCAATTGTACTGGTAATAATGTATCCCATAGTGCTAATCTTTGTTTTTCATTTGGTTTTGTAAATTCAAGTTTATAATTAAATCTTCGCGAAAACGCTTTGTCTATATTGTCCAACAAATTTGTAGTGGCTATCAAAATACCATCAAAGTTTTCAATTTGTTCTAAAAATATATTTTGCATTTGGTTGTGCATCTTATCTCCACTACTTGTGTCTCCTTGGCTACGATTGCTTAAAAATTGATCAGCTTCATTTAAAAGTAATACAGGCTCACTTTTTGTTTTGAGCGCAAGTTCTTTGTAGTCATCAAATATTTTACGGACATTTTTTTCACTCTCGCCTATATACATAGACAATATTTTGCTACAATCAAAACTTAATATTTGTTTTTTTAACGATCCAGCTAATGCTAATGCTGTCACTGTTTTCCCAGTTCCTGATGGACCATAAAATATAATACGAGCATCTATCCCTTTTTTCTTATCTTTTATATTCCATTGTTTGAGCAAGTTTACTACATCTTTGTCCATGTGTTTTAGTAAAGATTTTAGAATTTCTTCATTTTTTTGATTTAATACAATCTCTTTTAAATCTCTCTTGGGTTCGATTAATTCAAACATCTCTTGTTCGTTAATTAGTGTTTGTAATTTAATTTTTTGTTTTCTCTTTGGCTTCTTGGTCGGATGAGATATTTTATAAAGTATTTGATCTGGTATATAAAAATTACGACCTATTCCACCAAAAGGGGTCAGCATTTCATCGTAATCAATTAAATTCTTTGATATAAGATTACTACTTTCTTCTAGCAAACTTCTATGTTTAATTTTTTCATAATCATCATTTGAAACAAGATCTGTTAACATGTTCATATCTCTAATAGAATCATCACTTCTACTATATTCCTCTTTAAGCAGTGCTATAAAAATCATTTGTTCTTTATCTTCTAGTTTATGTTCTTTAAAAAACTCCTCCAACATAATAGGTGTTGTTGTGGTTTTAATCCTATCTTTAATCCTATTTTCTAATACAATAAGTTTAGATTTTAATCTATTTATATTGGGCGAACTCTCAGCAAAGTTATGTTTTATGACATTTAATTTTTTTGCAAGTGATATTTTAAAAAACTGATCTTGTAAATATTCTAAGTGATCAGTGTATGGTGTTATTTCAGGAAGCACCAAATCCAAAGAACCATCTTCAAGAAGTTTTAAAAATGTACCACTTAGCGTAACAGTTGAGTTTATAAGTTCTAATTGTGCTATTTCGCTAAGCTTAACATGATTAAAACTACTTTGAACAATCCATCCTAATTCAAGCAGGTTTTTAATTTGCGATAATTTAGATAAATGTTCTAGTTGTTTAATATCATAAAACTCACTTAAAATATTTATAACTATTAAATTGTCGTTACCTTTAATATATTGCGATGTTATGTATTGTAGTATTTTAACTTCCTCTTCAGTACATTTTAATTGTATAAATATATCATTTGATTCTAATTTTATTGATTTTAAAAAGTTTATTATATGTGTCATATTTATCGAATAAGCTTGTATAACGCCTGTATCTCTTGATCCCAAATGCTATCATCTATTGTTTCAAGAATTAAAGGGATATTATCCATTCTTTTATCATTCATTAAAAGCTCAAAAGCATCCCAGCCTATTTCTCCTTCTCCTAAACTATGATGCCTGTCAACACGACTACCTAATGGAGGCTTGCTGTCATTTATATGCATTCCCATCAAAAACTCACGTCCTATTATTTTGTCAAATTTATCCCATGTTTGGTTATAAGCTTTGCGTGTTCTTATGTCATACCCCGCTGTAAACATATGACATGTGTCTATACAAACACCAATTCTACTTTTATCTTCAACTTTATCAATAATATAAGCTAAATGTTCAAATTTATATCCTAAGTTTGTACCTTGACCTGCTGTATTTTCAATCACCGCTTTTACATTTTTAGTACAATCTAATGCTATGTTTATAGATTCAGCAATCAGCTCTAAACATTCTAATTCAGCACTTTGAATATTATCTTCTAAATTTGGATCTTTTTTGGAAAATTTTTGCAAATGGCTACCTGGATGAAAATTTAATCTATCCAATCCCAAAATATCACAACGTTCTAGTTCATCTATAAAGGCCATTCTTGATTTAATAAGTTTTGCTTCATCATAATTTCCCAGATTTATAAGATAACTATCATGTGGTAAAATATGTTGTGGTAATATTTTACTATTTTCAAGATTTTTAAACCAAGCGTCTAAAGTTTTAGTTTCAAACGGTTTTGCATCCCATCTTTTTTGATTTTTTGTAAAAAGTGCGAAAGCACGTGCTCCTATTTTTGTAGCGTTCAATGGAGCATTTTGAACACCACCACTTGTGCTAACATGAGCACCAATATATTTGTTTGACATATTAATCTTTCCTTATTTCTATTAAAATATTATTTTTTTTATCCTTAAAATATACTGTATCTTTTTTAAATAATTTAAACATAAAATCATCATCATAATTCTTATTCAAATACTTTATATTAAAATCATGAGCTTTTACACACTGTAAAAAATCTTTACAAATTTTATTTTTATAAATTTTTAAATCAAGTGCAATACTACTGGCATTAAAGATTTGTAAATGTATATGATCGGTATAATGTGTTATAAAACTTTTATCGTAAAATTTTATTAAAGGCGTTTTAAAAATTATAGTAGCACTTTGAGATAATACAGGTTGTTTATAACTACATCCTACGAGAATAGTAAATATATAAATTATGATTATATTTTTTTTCATTTAATATTTTAAGTTAATGATGAAGTTTGATATAGATCCATCAAGTTTTCATAAAAATCTTTTGATTCAAAATCATCAAGCAAACTACTAGTTAATAGTAGTCGTTGTTGAATCTCTTGTAATTTTTTATTTCGTTGTGGAAACAAATCACAAAGGATTAATGAACTAATGTCTTTTCTCATTAAAATAGCAGGTGGGATTATTCCCATCTCTAACAAACTCATAATTGATGATGCGTTGTAATTGATGTGATAATTTCTTCCGTGAGGACAAGCATTTGTACTAACTAGTGTACCACATTGTTTGCAATAAACAAATTCACTCATGATATCTATTTTTATGCCTATATCCTTGATGTTATCCACAATAGAGGCTAATACACCTTGATAATAAAAAGCCCCTAAACCTGCATGATTTTGTCCAATAACCAAAGTATCACATCCAAAATTTTTAGCTACTATCGCATTTAGTATCAATTGATTAAAACCGCCAAAAATATAAGTATTATCTAGTGGTATGATGATAACTTTATCTTTTGGGAGGTAGTTATTGCAAAAAAATTCAAGAGTTTTTTTTCTTGTTTGATATGTAAGAAACTCATCTTCGATATACGGTTTAGTGATAAACAGTATTAATAAATCACATTGCACTAAAGCTGTTCTTATTAGTCTTTCATGCACTCTGTGAAATGGTTTTGCTGATATGATTATTGAAGATATTTTATGTGCATTTGTTGTTTGGATAGCTTGCAAAATAAGATGTTTGTATTTTTTAGTGTCTTCAAATATGATGTCAAAATCACCATAAATAGCATAATGCCCAAGACGTCTATATGTATTCTTAACACCATCATTTTCTGTATTTCTTGTCCCAAATATAGATTCTACCCTTTTTTGTCTATCAATTCTAAAGACACCATTGGCTCTTATCTTCCCGCACTTTTTTTTATCACAAACCAAATCTAATTCTTCGAGATGTTTGATTGTTCTTAAAATTTCTTCATTTCTTTTGCCTTTTGGCGCTAAAATAAAAGGAAATGGATATGTTATATTGTTGTATTTTTTAGTTTCATTAACATTTTTTGATTCTTCTTCATTCATAAGTGTAGTTGCTGGATATAGAAGTCCATCTTTAAGTAAACCTAAAGTAGCAACAGCTTCTTTATCGATATGTAATTGTCTATTTGCCAACAAATAACCTTTTGGAATTTTAAATTAATATAGTATAATAATAGCACATATCATCTTTGAGAAATTTGATTTATAAAAGAAAAAGGTATTTAGTTTGTTGGTTCATATATGTTGTTCGGTTGATAGTCATTTTTTTTTACAACAATTACGAGCAGAGTATCCAAACGAAAATATAATCGGTTTTTTTTATAATCCAAACATACATCCATATAGTGAATATAAATTAAGATTATCAGATGTAAAATATAGTTGTGAGAAGTTAGGTATTAAGTTGATTGAAGGAAATTACGATCTTAATGCTTGGTTGAAAGCAACAAAAGGATTAGAAAAAGAACCAGAAAAAGGGGAAAGGTGTACGATATGTTTTGATAAGAGATTAGAAGTAACCGCACAACAAGCTTTAAAGTTAAAAATTAAACTCTTTACAACAACACTTTTAATGAGCCCATTAAAATCACAAGAAAAACTAAAAACTATTGGAAACATTTTAGCTACACAACACAATTTAAACTTTATTTTTAAAGATTATCGTAAAGGGCAGGGTGCTTATTTACAATCTAGTATAGTGAAAAGTAATAATATTTATAGACAAAATTATTGTGGATGTTTATATGCTTTAAAAACACAACGAGACAGTCAAAATAAGATATGTGATGAGTTGATGAGCCAAATTGGACAACAAATATTACCAAATAGTATAGAGTCAAGAATAGATTTGTATAAAAAAAGAGATTTGTACGAATCTAAGAAACAACAATACAAAATTGTAAAAGATAAGTTTTTAAATTATAGACTTTTAGGTGGAAGAGTGATGATAGATAAAAATGTTGTACCATCTTATTTCGTTTGTTATTCAGGATTAACCAACAATTATGTAAAAGGTAAAATTTTACATTGTACAAATAATATTTATTATCTAAATAAAAATGAAGCTAAACTAATAACTTTGGATCTATTTAATGACTTAAATAATACCAATTATCAAAATACAACAGAACTTATTTACGACCCATTGTTATTTAAAAAAGAAGTATTATTTAGAAATAAAATATTACAAAGTATATACGATTTATCTTGTTTAGTTGTTTTAGATATAATACCTTTAGAAACACAAAATATTGAGATTTTTTGTAATAGCAAAATATATTTAGATGTGAAGGAGAATGTAGTTTGAAACTTTTAGTGTGTGCTTTAGAAACATCATCAAATATCCATTTAAAAGAATTAGTAAAACACTTAAATAATGATATCGAACTAATGGGTATTTTTGATAAAAATTTAGGTGATTCAAAATATGATATTAGCAGTTTAGCAATTATGGGATTCCTAGATGTTATAAAAAAAATACCTTTCTTTTTAAAACTGAGTAATGAGATAGTAGGATTGGCCTCAAAAGCTGATAAAATTTTATTAATGGATGCTTCAGGATTTAATTTACATCTTGCAAAAAAGATTAAAAATAAATATCCTAACAAAGAGATTATTTATTATATATTGCCACAAGCTTGGGCATGGAAACAAAAGCGTATTTTAAGAATTGAAAAATATTGCGATACTTTATTGTCAATTTTACCATTTGAAACAACTTTTTATTCCAAAAAAGCGAACATACAGTATGTAGGACATCCACTGTTAGATGAGATTAAAACCTGTAAAAATAAAGTATCACATAGCAATAAAATAGCTTTTATGCCAGGAAGTAGAAAAGGGGAAATTAAACAACTTATGCCTATTTTTATTCAAGTAGCAAGAAAAATAGACAAAGAACCTATATTGGTTATCCCACCTAATTTTACACAAAGCTATGTTAGTAAAATTTATGGCGATACTTCTTTGTTCATAATTTCTAGAGATGCTCACAAAACTTTAAATGAAGTTGATTTCGCATTTATTTGTAGTGGTACAGCTACACTTGAAGCATCAATCATTGGCACCCCTTTGATACTTAGTTATATAGCAAAACCGCTTGATTATTTAATTGGTAGATATTTTGTTAAATTAAAGCATATAGGACTTGCAAATATATTTTTTGAATATATAGACAAAACCACCATACATCCAGAATTTTTTCAAAAAGATGTTACAGCACATAATTTAATAACCACATACAACTGCATAAACAACAATAAATTTTTAGAAAATTCAAAAACTTTACGCGATTATCTTCAATGTGGTAGTTCAAAAAAAGTTGCCAGTATTATCAACTCTTCATCTATTTAGCTAGTGTATTTTTGATAAAATTTAATATGATTGGATTAGGAGTTTGAAGAGAACTTGTAAATTCAGGGTGAAATTGAACACCCACAAACCATTTGTGTTTAGGTATTTCAACAACCTCAATCAATCCATTTGATTCGCCTGTTATATTCATCCCATTTTTTTCTAAAATATTCCTATATTTAGGATTTGCTTCGTATCTGTGTCTATGTCTTTCATAAGATTTAGTATTGCCATAAGCAGTTGCTATATGACTTTTAGCTTTAGGCTCAAAAGGATAAGATCCTAATCTCATCGTCCCACCCATTGGACTTTTGTGAGTTCTTATTTGTGTGGTTCCTGTAGTATCCAAAAATTGTTCTATTAAATAAATAGCAGGTTCTTTAGTATCTTTATCAAATTCAACACTGTTAGCATCTTGTATACCTGCAACATTTCGCAAGTATTCGATAATACATAGTTGCATGCCTAAACAAATACCCAAATATGGTATATTGTTTTCACGGGCAAATTTAATAGCTTCCATTTTGCCTTCAACTCCACGCTCTCCAAATCCACCCGCTACTAAAACACAATGACTATCTTTTATGATACTTTGTGCACCTTTTTTCTCTATAGCTTGACTATCACACCAATTAATATTAACTTTAGTGTTTAAATGTGCACCACTGTGAATTAAGCTTTCTGTTAAAGATTTGTAAGCTTCTTTTGACCCCAAGTATTTACCTACAAACGCAACACTTATTTCATTTCTTGGTTTAATGATATGTTTTACTAAATTGTCCCATTCGTTCATATTGGGCTTAGGTTCATCAACCTCAAAATGTTTCGCAATAGATTTTAAAATACCTTCATCCATAAACTTCATAGGCACCTCGTAGATACTCTTAGCATCTCCAGCTTCAATAACAGCATCTTCATCGACATCACAACTATATGCTAATTTCCTTTTTAGTTCATTGGGCAACTTTTTTTCAGTTCTGCAAACTAGCATGTGTGGCATAATACCAATTCTTCTTAATTCTTGAACACTATGCTGTGTTGGTTTGGTTTTAAGTTCGCCTGCCGCACTTATATACGGCACAAGTGTAACATGGATATTCATAGTGATAGTTTTTTTATTTTCATGCCTTATTTCACGAACTGCTTCCATAAAAGGCAATCCTTCTATATCTCCTACGGTTCCTCCAAGCTCAACTATTAGAAACTCATGATCTTCGCCAGCACGATAAATTCTACTTTTAATTTCATCTACAATATGTGGAATAACCTGTATGGTTTTACCCAAATACCCACCTTCCCTTTCTCTTTTTATTACACTACTATAAACCTGACCAGTTGTAAAGTTGTTTATCTTGCCAAGAGTTTTATCGATAAATCTTTCATAATGACCAAGATCTAGATCTGTTTCTGCTCCATCCGATGTTACAAAAACTTCTCCATGCTCTAAAGGACTCATGGTACCTGGATCCACATTTAAGTAAGGGTCTATTTTTAACATACTTACATTAAAACCACTTTGTTTTAGAAGTGTGCCAATACTAGCACTTGTGATCCCTTTACCTAAGCTACTTAAAACCCCACCTGTTACAAATATGTATTTTGTCATAAATATCTACCTATTGCTATAATTTTAAAAATTATAGCAAAACCAAAATTAATAAGAACTTCCCACTATAGCTTAAATAAGCCTTAATTTAATATGGTATTAAGTTGTAATTAAGAATATAGATGTAAAATTATTATGCAATATTGTGTTGGGGGAATCGGTCTCCTTTTATAGAAAATACGCACAATTGTTAATTTCGAAACTTACAATAAGGATAGAAAATGAAGAGAACGATTAAATTAAGCTTAGTTACTGCGGTCGCGGTTACCGGATTAAATTCAATAGTAAACGCAAAGCCTTTAGAAGAAGCTATTAAGGGTATAGATATATCTGGTAAATTACAATATAGAAAAGAATACAAAACTAAAAATGATATAAAAAATATAGATAAAAACGAATATGAACTAGCGGTTAATGTTAAAACACCTATAAATGATAAAGTTTCTGCTACAGTTGAAGCTGGTTTTTATGAATTTAATACGGGTAATACTATAGCACCAGGTAATGGCACAAATGGTGTTGCTATAGATGAGGATCCTGCTGTAATTTTAAGTAATGCTTATTTTACATACACTAGTGGCACAGCAACAGTAATGGCTGGTAAACAAAACATTCCTTCTGTGTTCGTAGATCAAAAAGATACAGTTAAAACAGGTGCCGGTCTTGTAGCCCTTTATACTATTGATGGTACAACATTTGCAGCTGCCCATTTTACAAATACAAATATTAAAGGCTCAGATGAAGCTCATACTACAGAATTAATAATTATGGATAATTATGGTGCGATTAAAACTTCATTAAACTACAATATTTTAGACGTTCTTGATTATAAAAGCACAAGAACATCTTTAAATGTTGATGGTAAATTTGGTATGTTCAAAGCTGGATTAAGAGTCACAGGTTTTTCTGATGATACTAAAGGTAGCACAGAAGAAGATGGCGGTCTCGTAAAGTTAAATGTTGGTGCTAAATTTGGAACTGTATCTGTCGGACTTGATCTTGCTAAAACAAGTGAATTTAATGCAAAAAAAATAGCAATAGATGAAGATAGTGATGCAAAAGTTGATTTAAAAACATGGCAGTTAAGTGCAGCTAAATTAAACGATGCAACAGTTTCGAGAATTAGTGTAAAAGCAAAAATTATGCCTAAGTTAAGTGTAGGGGTAAAATACGCTACAGCTAGTTATACACAAAGTAGTGTAACAGATAATAAACAAACAGAATTATTATTGCTTACCACATATAAAATGTCTAAAAACTTTAGCTTACATGCAAGAACTAGTACTTTAACTACTACACTAAGTGGCAAAGATAGCACAGATAATGTATTCAATAGACTCCAAGCTAAATATACTTTCTAGAAAATTTTTTATAAGTTTAAAAGGTTAAGGTTTTGCCTTAATCTTTTTTTATGTCCACTTTATACTGTGAACAAATTATAGAGTTTATTAAATATAAGATATAGAGCTAAACATACAGTACTAACCATAATGATAGTGGCCCCTGATGTTAAATCGTAAGTGTAAGACAAATATAATCCACACAAAGTAAAACCAAGAGATAATATAGATGATATTATCATCATAGACAATAAAGAGTTTGATAATTTTTCAGCAATATAAATGGGGATTGTAAGAAGTGCAATGACCAAAATAAGTCCTACTACCTTAATAGATACCACAACGCTAAGTGCGCATAAAACTAAAATAATAGTATAAAAAACCCCTACATTAATACCTTGTAAACTTGCATATTTGCTATCATATGATATAGCTAAAATATCACGATACCAAAAAGTGATAATAAAAATAATAATAAAAAGTAAAATAGATATAAAATAAATATCACTTAAACTAACTGCTAAAATTGAACCAAAAAGATAACTCATCAAGTCAACATTGTACCCAGGAGTCAAATCAATCAAGATAACCCCAATAGCCATACCAACAGCCCACATCAATCCTATAAAGGTATCAAGTCTATAACGGCTATTTATAGTTAAATATGCCATTATAAGTGCAGCAAATAAGGCAAATAGCGATGCTCCTAAAAAAATAGGTAAACCAAAAAATATCGCCAAACCAATACCGCCATACGATGTATGAGCAATCCCGCCTGCCAAAAAGACCATACGATTCACGACAATCAAGGAGCCAATTATTCCAGCAATGATACTTATTTGAATCCCAGCAATAATTGCATTTTGCATAAAACTAAAATGTAGTATCTCTAACATAGTGAGCTTTTCTGAGTATTTTTACAACTTAACATTTGTAAAAGTTCAACTTCACAAAAGTGTTCACCATGGGTGTTAAATTGTTTTATAGTAGAGCTTATGTCATGATAAGATATTGTTTTGTTTATATGGGCAACTTTAGATGCATAGCCTAAAATAATAGATATATCATGACTAACAACCACTATAGGCATAGTTTCATTGAGTTTTTTTAATAAATCATATATTTGTCTTTGACCTGTTGTATCTATGCTTGAGGTTGGCTCATCTAGGAGTAAAATATTTGGATTGCCGCATAAAGCACGAGCTATCATCACTCTTTGTCTTTGACCTCCTGATAATGAGCCGATCTTTTTATTGTAAAAGTCAGTCATTCCTACTTGTTTTAATGCACTCATAGCACATTGTTTTTCATCTTTTGCGTATCCAAAATTTTTTTTTTTGCTATTGGCATGTCCCATTAAAACAACCTCTATGGCTTTGATCGGAAAATTTATATTTATATTTGTATTTTGTGGAACATACCCAATATTTTTAGTAGATATATCGATCATTCCTTTTTTAAACGATTTTATTCCAAGTATTAGTTGTAATAAAGTAGTTTTACCTCCACCATTTGGACCAATGATAGCCAAGAAGTCTTTTTTATCAACACAAAGATTTATATTTTCTAGTATTTTAGTTTTATTATAATTAAATGATAAATTCTTTATAGTTATGATGGACATAATGCTTTGCTAAAATTTATGATATTTTCTGACCAGTTTGGACTAAGCGGGCTTATTTTTATAACTTTAATATTTAATTCATTAGCAATAATTTTTGCCATTTTTGCTGAAAACTCTAGTTGTGTAAAAATAGCCTTAACTTTATGTTTTTTTGCCTCTTTTAATATACGCAATAAAGTTTTTGGCTTAGGTTCTTTGCCATCTATTTCTATACTTATTTGTTTTAAATTATAATATGATGCAAAATGACCCCAAGCTGGATGAAATACCATAAATTTAGAATTTACAGGTAAATTCTTGAGGTTTTGTCTGACTTGTTTGTCCGTATTTTCTACATGTTTTAAAAATTTATTTAAATTATTTTTATAAAATATTTTATTCTTTTTATCAATGTTAGACAAGTAGGTACATATATTTTGTGAGATAATTTTGACATTCGCAGGAGATGTCCATATGTGAGGGTCATTATTTTTATCAATCATTGTGGAGATATTTTTAATTTGCATATTATTATTTTGATTTTTAAATTTATTTATCCAACTATTTTCAAATTCAACGCCAATAGTAAAATATAAATTAGCTTTCTCTATTGCTTTCATGTCAGACGGCTTTGGTTCGTAGGTATGTGGAGAACTTCCAGGTTGTACCATAATATGTACATCTACTTTATCTCCACCAATAGCCTTAACAAATGTTTTTTGAGGTAATATACTAACGATTATATTGAGCTTTGCATATAATATATTCAAGAATCCAAAAAGTAAAAGTAAAATTAATTTATTCATTATAGCTACTTTCTTATATAGTTAAGTCTTAATTATACCATAATAAAATAGTTATATTTATTAATTAAGAATATACAATATTTTCAATTTTTGTTACA
>UOYO01000040.1_pt1 | contig 71366 bp, 58 predicted proteins | sample 2023441 | NCBI WGS metagenome assembly UOYO01 (sample SAMEA4473313, study PRJEB15554) | hydrothermal vent metagenome | biome: marine basaltic hydrothermal vent biome; feature: marine hydrothermal vent; material: water | place: Pacific Ocean | collected 2011-06-14/2011-07-23 | depth 1199 m
TGTAACAACACAACAAAATATAGTAGATAATAATGGTAGTTTTATAACAACTAACACACCTTACGAAGATTGGTTAGCTAGTGGTATAGATGATAACGGAAGCACAAGAAGTGCTAACTGGTCAAAGACAGATGGAAGCTCAATATGTCCTGCTGGATATAGAGTACCAACTATTGATGAAATTATGGCAGAAACTACAAGTTCATCAATAAATTATAAAGAATATTTTGTTAAAAGTTTTCTAAAACTACCAAGTGGTGGTTATCATTACTCTAATGGCAATATGCGAAATGGAGGGATCGGTTTATTGTGGTCGAATTCACTCGATGAGAATGGTAGCTCTATGTACTTATACTTTAATAAAGTCGTTAAACAAAGTTCTACTTGGGCGGGAAAAGTTAAGGGGTTGCCTGTGCGTTGCATAAGTATATCTCAAAGTGGAGTGTCTTGGAAAGGATTAACATATAATACCATAACTTCATCTCAAGCTTATAAGGCTGAGATTAATGTAACTAGAAATGGTGCTACTAAAACATACCCAGTAGGGACACACAGAGTATGGCTAGATAAAAATCTAGGTGCTTCTCGAGCTTGCAAAGATCACAACGATGCAGATTGTTTTGGAGACTATTACCAATGGGGAAGAGGTGCGGATGGTCATGAAAAATCAGATAGCAATACAACGCCTACAAAAGCAACATCAACTTCAAATGTAGGTCATGGTAAATTTATCTATGGTTCAAACGATTGGGCAAATACAGATAATAATGGCTCTATAAGAAGTGCCAACTGGTTAGATATAAACGGAAGATCAGTATGTCCTGCTGGATACAGAGTACCAACTAAAGCTGAGTTTAAAGAAGAAAATATAAGCAATAGAGATATGGCTTATGAGATATTAAAAATGCCAAGTGCTGGTTCACGTAATTATAACAATGGTTCTCTAGAGCGTAGTGGTCTTGATGGTTTCTTGTGGTCAAGTTCGCCCTCTGGATTACTATCAGGCAGTAGTCTATACTCGTTTCAGGAAGATATAGGATCTTTGCCAACGGCAGGCTTGCTGAATGTCGGTTCCTCACGAGCTAATGGCTTGACGGTTCGTTGCATCCAGGATTAAAAAAATACACAGTATTTTTTCAGATCCCATAGAAGAAAAAATATTGTTACTATGAGATTCTCACGAAATAAAATATTATTTGGCAAAGATTTTAAGAAATTACAAAAAGCAAATATCATTATACTAGGTGTTGGTGGTGTTGGTAAAAACAAAGTTGCACATTTGCAAAGTATATATCCAAAAGTTAATATTATCGATCAAAAGATTAATTCAACATGGATTAATGACTTTAATATGGACAAATACGATCTAATTTTAGATGCAATTGATGATATAGATTCAAAAGTACAACTTATCCAAAAATATTACAAAAAACTTATCTCCACAACAGGTAGTGCCAAACGCATAGATCCAACAAAAATAGAATATATTGATATTTATAAGACCTACAATGACCCATTTATAAAAAAAATTAAACATAAACTAATAAAAGAAGGTTTTACTAAAAAATTCAAAGTCATATTTAGCAAAGAGGAAGTGCAATGTCAAGATATGGGGAGCTTTATAGGTGTTACTGCTACTTTTGGACTGACAATGTGTGCAATTGCTATTAAGAAAATTAGACTATTATAGTAGTTCTTTTATTTTTATTTTTAATTTATCAATTGTAAAGCCGTACTTTTCAAAAAGTTCTTCAGCTGAACCACTTCCTCCAAATCCATTCATACCTATAACATGATGGGCAAATCTAAAATATTCTTGTGCTGTTGCTATCTCAACGGCTATTACCGTTGTAGATGGTTTTATGATACTATGGATATAGTCTTTATCTTGTTCACAAAGTAGATCAAAACATGGAACAGATACAATATTACACTTGATCCCAAAATCATCTTCGAGCTTACAAGCTGTTTGCAAACAAAGCATAACTTCACTACCACTTGCCATGAGAGTTACTGTGGCATTTTCTCTTTTAGTTAATAAATAACCACCATTAGCCACTTCTCCAACTTCTTTAGTAGGTTTTAAGGTTTTAAGTTTTTGTCTTGAGCATACGAAACCTGTGGGTGCTTCCATAGTAAGTGCTTTTTCCCAACACTTTATATTTTCAGTTGCATCAGCAGGACGAAATGTATAAAAATTAGGCATTGCTCTAAATTGTGAAAGTTGTTCGATTGGTTGATGTGTTGCACCATCTTCCCCTACCCCAATACTATCATGAGTCCACACAAAATGTGTAGCGATATTAGATAACGCTGCAACTCTTGCTGCTGGTTTTAAATAATCGCTAAAGATAAAAAATGTTGCATTAAATACTTTAAATAATCCATAAATATTCATAGCATTTGCGATAGCTGCCATTGAGTGCTCTTTGATACCAAAATGTATATTTCTTCCTTTTGGAAAATCTCCAAGACCAATTAGTTCAGTTTTATTTGATGGAGCTAAGTCAGCACTACCACCTATAAAAGATGGGACAGCTTTAGCAATTGCATTTAAAATTTTATGATTACTATCTCTTGTAGCCATATTAGATACATCAGAGAAATCAGGATAAACTACTTTTGAATAATCTGGATTTAAAAGTGCATTCAATGTTTCATTTTGTTCACTTAAAGGTAAATCTTTTTTAACTAATTTATCCCAAGCTTTACTTAATAATTCACCCGATGCAGTTTTATCAAATGCATCTTTTACATCTACATCAACAACAAATGAAAAATCAGGATCAAATCCAACTTTTTGTTTAGAACTTTTTAATTCATCTGCTCCTAATGGTGCTCCGTGAGTATGATGACTCCCTTCCATTGTGGCAGCTCCTTTTCCTATAGCTGTTTTAGCTATAATCAATGTCGGTTTGTCACTATTTCTAGAGTTTGTAAATGCTTTATCAATAGCATCAAAATCATGGCCATCGATTGTAATTACATCAAAATTTATAGCTTCAAATCTTTGTACTACATCTTCACTCCAAGCTATATTAATATCACCTTCGATCGTAATATCATTTGAATCGTAAATAATAGTTAGGTTTGAAAGTTGTTGATGACCAGCAGTTGAACAAGCTTCATAACTAATTCCCTCTTGCATATCACCATCACCACAAAAACAATATACATGATGATCTATTACTTTTGCTGTTTGACTATTTAGACAATATGAAGCATATGAAGATGCCATAGCAAAACCAACCGCATTTGCTACACCTTGTCCAAGTGGACCAGTTGTAATTTCTACCCCGTTAGTATGTTTGTATTCAGGATGTCCAGGAGTTCGACTTCCTATTTGTCTGAAATTCTTTAAATCTTCAATAGTTACATCAAATCCCCATAAATAAAGAAGTGAATAAACCATGCTTGATGCATGACCACCAGAAAAGACTAATCTGTCCCTATTTAGCCAATTTGTATTTTTTGGATCAAGTTTAAGGTGTTTACTTAATATTGTAGCCAGATCTGCCATACCCATAGGAGCACCAGGGTGTCCGCTATTTGCTTTTTGAACCATATCAGCACACAAAAATCTAATTGTGTCTGCTTGTTTTTGTAAAAGTTGTTTTGGCAATTCTTATCCTACTATTTTTTGAATATTATAACTAATTTTATATACAAAAATTCTTTATAATAAAGTTATTTAATTATTTTAATATATAGTTACTTGATGTATCTTAGATTTAAGATTGAAAAAATATAGAATTATCCAAACTATACTTACTTTAAAAAATTAAATTAAAGATAAATAAAAAAAATTTATGCTACTATATTCGCTCAAATATATAGGATAGAATAAAAGTGAAAAATTTAGTTATCGTAGAATCTCCAGCAAAAGCAAGAACAATTACAAAATTTCTTGGGAAAGATTATACTGTCATGGCATCAATGGGTCATGTAAGAGATTTACCAAAATCATCATTGGGATTTGATCCTGACAATAATTTTAAACCCAAATATCAAATTACAAAAGACAAATCAAAAATAATATCTGATTTAAAAAAGAATATAAATAAAAATACAGTTATATACCTAGCTGCCGATGAGGATAGAGAGGGAGAGGCTATTGCTTGGCATTTAATACCTGCACTAAAAATAGAAAAAAATCCCATTAAAAGAATTGTTTTTCATGAAATTACTAAAAGTGCAATCCTAGATGCATTAGACAACCCAAGAGAAGTTGACCAACATTTAGTAGATGCCCAACAAGCTAGAAGGATTTTAGATAGAGCTGTTGGATATAAACTTAGCCCACTACTTTGGAAAAAAGTAAGATTTGGATTGAGTGCTGGGCGAGTTCAAAGTGTAGCAGTAAGAATGATCGTAGAAAAAGAGCGAGAAATAAAAGCTTTTAATCCTGTTGAATTTTGGAAAATTAAGCTAGACTTTACCGATCCTAGCTTTAGAGCTGAATTAGCAAGAATAGATGGCAAAACAACAAAAGTTAAAAACAAACAAGAAGCTCAAACTATTCAAAATTCTTGTGAATTGGGTGAATATTTATTAGAAAATATTGAAGCAAAACAAAGTAAAAGAAATCCTGCACCCCCTTTTACAACTTCAACTTTACAGCAAGAAGCTAGCAGAAAAGCTGGTTTTAGTGTAAAACAGACCATGATTGTGGCACAACAACTTTATGAAGGTGGAGTAACAATTCCAAATCATACTGGTGGTTTAATCACATATATGAGAACTGATAGCGTTAATCTATCAAAGACTGCTACAGATATGGCAAAAGAAGTAATCACGATTGAATATAGCAAAGAATATGCTCTAGATCAACCTAGACATTATAAAAGCAAAGCAAAAGGTGCTCAAGAAGCCCATGAGGCAATCCGTCCAGTAAATTTACATCTAAAACCAAGCGATGTTCAGCCATATCTTGACCACTATCAATATAAACTTTATAGCTTAATCTGGAAAAGGACAATAGCAACACAAATGGCACAAGCGGTTGTAGCAAATACTACATATAAAATTACAGCTGGTAAAAGTAAAGAATACGAATTTCAAGCAAAAGGGACTAAAATAGTTTTTGCTGGATTTATGAAAGCATATACAGAAGGTAGCGATGATCCTGAGGCTGCATTAGATAATACTGAAAAGTTTTTGCCAAATGTCGAGCAAAATACTAAATTAAAATTAAAAACTCTAGAAACTGAACAAAATTTTACAAAACCACCTGCTAGATATACAGAAGCTTCATTAGTTAAAAAAATGGAATCAGAAGGTATTGGACGACCTTCAACTTATGCTCCAACAATCTCTACTATTCAAGCAAGAGATTATGTGATCAAAACTGAAGATAAAAAATTAGCACCTGCTCCAATTGGTGAAGTTGTAAATGATTTCTTAGTTGAACATTTTCCTGATATTATAAATTTATGTTTTACTTCAAATATTGAAGAACAATTTGATGATATAGCAGAAGGTAAAATTAAATGGGAAACTGTAATGCAAAATTTTTATGGAGATTTTGTAAAAAAGATTGAGGACAAAGAAGAGAATGCCCCAAGAGCAAAATTTGCCCAAGCTAGAGAACTAGGATGTGATCCTAAAACTGGTAAAAAAATATTTGCTAGTACTGGCAAATATGGTGCTTTTGTACAACTTGGACACAAAGATGATATTGATGAAAATAAAAAAGAAATAAAGCCCAAATTTGCTTCATTGTCAAAAGGACAAAGTGTAGATAAGATCAATCTTGAAGAAGCTCTTGTACTACTCCAACTTCCAAAAGTTTTAGGTAGTGATAAAAATGGTGATGATGTAAAAGTTAATATTGGAAGATTTGGACCTTATGTACAAATTAAATCTGAGTATTTTAGTTTAAAGCTTGATGACCCATATACTATTGATTTGCAAAGAGCATTAGAGGTTGTTCAAGAGATAAGAAAAGTTAAAGAAAAAGCTCTTCTTAAAGATTTCCCAGATGATGATATTAAACTTTTAATTGGGAGATATGGTCCATATATCAAACAAGGGAAAAAGAATTTTAAACTTCCAAAAAAACTAGATGAGCAAGATATCAAAGCATTAGACATAAAAGAAGTTAAAGAGATAATAAAAAACCAACCAGTAGGTCGTGCTAAACGACCCCCTGCTAAAAAGAAAACTAGTAAATCAAATCAATAGTTATATCTTAAGCTATCCATTTATTACACTTCGATACAATACATCTTAATTTATAAACAAAAGGTATAATTTTATGAAAGGTATAATTTTAGCAGGTGGAAGCGGAACAAGACTATATCCAATTACAAAAGGTGTTTCTAAACAGTTAGTACCTATTTACGATAAACCGATGATCTATTATCCATTATCTGTGTTAATGTTAGCTGGTATTAAAGATATATTAATAATATCAACACCACACGACTTACCTCAATTTAAAAATCTTTTGAGAGATGGGAGCAATATTGGTATAAAACTTAATTATATCGTTCAACCAACTCCAGATGGATTAGCTCAAGCATTTATTTTGGGTGAAAAATTTATTGGTACTGATGATGTGTGTTTAGTTTTAGGGGATAATATTTTTTATGGTCATGGACTAACCCAACTCTTAAGCAAATCAGTCAAGAGAGCTAAAGATACAAAAAGTGCTACCGTATTTGGTTATTATGTAAATGATCCACAAAGATATGGTGTAGCTCAATTTGATGAAAATGGTCAAGTAACTTCGCTTGAAGAAAAACCTCAAAAGCCAAAATCTAACTATGCAGTTGTTGGGTTATACTTTTATCCAAACGATGTAGTTCAAAAAGCAAAAGATGTAAAGCCAAGTAATAGAGGTGAGTTAGAAATAACAACATTAAATCAAAATTATTTAGAGAGTAAAAAATTAACAGTTGAGCTAATGGGCAGAGGTTATGCGTGGCTTGATACGGGTACTCACGAATCTTTACTTGAAGCTAGTATATTTATACAAACTATTGAAAAGCGTCAAGGTTTAAAAGTAGCATGCATAGAAGAGATAGCACATGAGATGGGATATATAACAGCACAAGACTTAATAAAATTAGCTCAACCTTTGAAAAAAAATGGATATGGGCAGTATCTAATAAAAAGAGCTAACGAAGGTATTGTAGCAAGATGAAATTCATAAAAACAAAGATACCAGAAATAATCATATGTGAGCCTCAAGTCCATGGTGATCATAGAGGATATTTTGCAGAAACATTTCGTCAAGATAAACTTGAAGAATTTATAGGATATAAAATAAACTTTTGTCAAGACAATGAATCAAAAAGCACAAAAGGTGTTTTAAGAGGATTGCATTATCAAGTAGCACCATTTGCACAAACTAAACTTGTGAGAGTGATACAAGGTAGAGTATTGGATGTAGCTGTTGATATAAGAAAAAATAGTCCAACTTTTGGACAACATGTATCTGTAGAACTTACAAGTGAAAATAAAAAACAGCTTTTAGTACCAAGAGGATTTGCCCATGGATTTGCGGTTCTTGAAGATGATACGATTTTTGCATACAAAGTAGATAATTACTATTCGCCTATATGCGATAGAGGAATTGCATTTGATGATCAAGATTTAGGTATAGATTGGACACTAAGTATTGATCAATTAAGTCTATCTAGTAAAGATAAAGTTCAGCCTAAATTATTTGAAACTAAAGATATATTTGAATATGAAATAAATTATTATAATGACTAATAAACTTAACATTTTAGTAACTGGTTCTTCTGGGCAACTAGGGAGCGAAATAAAAGAATTATCAAATAATTATGATTATCGTTTTTTCTTTGCCACTAGAGATGATTTGGATATTTCAAACGAAGATGAAATTATAAATTATATTGAAATTAATAATATTAATACAATTATAAATTGTGCAGCATACACGGCAGTTGATAATGCCCAAAGCGATACATTAAATGCCGATTTAATAAATAGAAAATCAGTTAAAAAATTATCTATAATTTCAAAAACAAATAATATAAAACTCATCCACATATCAACAGATTATGTTTTTGATGGTAAAGCATTCAAACCGTATTGCGAACAATTCCAAACAAATCCAAATAGTGTATATGGTCAAACAAAATTGGACGGCGAAAATGAGATGATTAAAATCAACCCATATAATTCAATAATCATAAGAACATCATGGATTTATTCATCTTTTGGAAATAACTTTGTAAAAACAATGCTCAAACTAGGAAAAGAAAAAAAAGAATTAAATGTAATTTTTGATCAAATTGGATCTGCAACTTATGCAAGAGATTTAGCAAAAACTATTTTGAATATAATTCCAAAAATTGATAATAATAAAGTGACTATTTATAATTATTCAAACGAAGGCGTCTTGAGTTGGTACGATTTTGCTAAAGAGATCATGAGGGTATCAAACATTAATTGTAAAATAAATGCAATAGAAACTTTTCAATATCCAACACCAGCAGAGCGACCACATTATAGTGTATTAAATAAAGCAAAAATCAAAAAACAATTCAATATAGCTATACCGCACTGGAAAGATAGTTTAGATGAATGTTTAGACATTATGGGAGAAAAAGAAAATAATGAAAAATAATAAGAGTATATTAGTAACAGGATGCGCTGGATTCATAGGTAGTAATTTTGTACCATATTTTTTAGATAAATATAAAAATTATAATATTATAAATTTGGATATTTTAACATATGCTGGAGATCTAAAAAATCTAACAAAGTGTGAACTAAACCCTAACTATAAATTTATACAAGGTGATATTTGTAATCGCCAATTAGTAGAGTTTATATTTAGACAATATGATGTAAGGGGTGTTATTCATTTTGCAGCAGAATCACATGTAGATAATAGTATCAAAAATCCAGGTGTGTTTATCCAAACAAATGTAACTGGGACATTTACTTTAGTGGATGTTGCCAAAAATTACTGGATGGATAAGTCTTTTAGATATAAACAGAAGTATCAAAATTGTCGTTTTCATCATATATCTACAGATGAAGTATATGGTACATTAAATGAAACAGATTTGTTTACCGAAAATACCCCTTATTCTCCAAACTCTCCATATTCAGCTTCAAAAGCTAGTAGTGATATGATAGTAAGAAGTTATCAAGAAACTTATGGATTAAATACAGTAATTACAAATTGTTCCAACAATTATGGGCCAAAACAGCACGATGAAAAACTTATCCCTACGATCATACGAAAAGCACTTGCGGGCGAATCTATCCCTATATATGGTGATGGTAAAAATGTACGAGATTGGCTTTATGTACTTGATCACTGTAAAGGGATAGACCTAGTTTATCATACTGGTAAAAAAGCAAATGTATATAATATAGGTGGAAGAAACGAGAGAACAAACCTACAAATAGTAAATACACTATGTTCTATACTTGACACCAAAGTACCAAAAGATAAAAGCTACAAAAAACTTATTACATTTGTAGAAGATCGTGCAGGACATGACAAAAGATATGCAATAGATGCAACTAAGATAGAAAATGAACTTGGCTGGAAAGCGGATGAAAATTTTGATAGTGGAATAGTTAAGACTATTGAATGGTACTTAAATAAATATGAGGGGAATAATGGCTAGTGTTTGAATTTTTAAAGGCTATCTTCCAAAATAGAAGACTCTTGGCGGAATTAACAAAAAATGACTTTAAACAAAAGTATGTCGGTAATATTTTAGGTATTTTTTGGGCATTTATACAGCCTACTGCTATGATAGCTATTTTTTGGTTTGTTTTTCAAGTAGGTTTTAAATCCCAGCCCGTAGATAATTTCCCTTTTATTTTATGGCTTGTATCTGGGATGTTTCCATGGTTTTATTTTACAGAAGCTTTTTCTACAGGAACGAATAGTATTGTGACAAACTCATTTTTAGTCAAAAAAATTGTTTTTAGAGTAAGTTTACTACCTTTAATTCCATTATTTACAGCAGTTAGTATCCATATTTTTTTTATTTTTTTTATGTTTAGTATGTTTATCTATTATGGTTATATGCCTGAACTATATTGGATACAAATACTATATTATCTTTTTGCAACATCAATACTTCTTATTGGAATCTCTTGGATTACATCGTCTATCGTAGTCTTTTTAAAAGATATTGGTCAACTAGTGAGTATTATTATCCAGTTTGGTTTTTGGTTAACACCAATATTTTGGAACATCGCAACTGTCCCCGAAAAATACCATTGGATTATAAGGCTTAATCCTATGGCATATATCATAGAAGGGTATAGAAATAGTATGATTTACCACAAATGGTTTTGGGAAGATATCAATATAACTGTCTATTTTTGGATTGTTACATCTATTATGTTTGTTGTAGGTGGATTAACATTTAAAAAACTTAGACCACATTTTGCGGATGTATTGTAATGAATAGCGATATTGCAATTAGAGTAAATGGCCTTACTAAGATTTATCATCTTTATAATAAACCACAAGACAGACTTAAAGAAGCACTAAATCCTTTTAGAAAATCTTATCACCATGATTTTTATGCATTAAATAATGTAAACTTTGAGATAAAAAAAGGTGAAACAGTTGGAATAATTGGAAAAAATGGAGTAGGGAAATCAACACTTCTGAAGATGATAACAGGAGTTTTGAGTCCTACAAATGGAAGTATAGAAGCAAATGGAAAGATAGCAGCGCTTCTTGAGCTTGGAGCTGGTTTTAATCCAGAGATGACAGGTCTTGAAAATATTTATCTCAATGGGACTCTTATGGGATTTACCCGCAAAGAGATGGAGAGTAAAGTAGATGCTATTTTAAAATTTGCTGATATTGGAGAATTTATTTATCAACCTATCAAAATGTATAGTTCTGGTATGTTCGCAAGGCTTGCATTTGGTGTAGCTATCAATGTAGAGCCAGATATCTTAATTATAGATGAAGCTTTGAGTGTGGGAGATATGGCATTTCAAATGAAATGCTTTAAAAAATTCCAAGATTTTCAAAAGAAAGGTAAAACTATTTTATTTGTAACACATGCATTAGATACTGTTATAAGGTATTGTAGTCGTGGAATTGTTATAGATGAAGGGAAATGTGTTTTTGATGACAACTCTAAACTTGCAATTGATGCTTTTAAAAAAGTTCTCTCTGGAGACTTTTACAAAAAAAGAGTGATAAAGAATATAAGACTAGATGACACTAAACTACTTAGTAAATCATTTGATGTTAGTAGAAACTTAGATAGATATGGGAATGGAAAAGCTGTCATACAAGACTATGGTATCTTGGATAAACATGGAAATCCATCTGCAATAATAGACTACAATAGCAAATTTACTATTGTGATGAAGGTTAAATTTTTTGACAATGTGATTCAACCTATCTTTGCATTTACTTTAAAAGATGCAAAAGGCTTAGAGATAACAGGAACAAACACATCTATGAAATATGTAACAACAAATACATATACTAATAAACAAGTAGTAACTGTGAGTTTTAAACAAAAAGCAAATATACAACTTGGAAAATATTCACTTTCATTAGGATGTGTAAATATAAATGAAAATGGTACAGAAGTATACAGTAGAATTTATGATGCTCTGATTCTTAATGTTATTGGATCACAACAAATGGTAGGATTTTATGATTTAGGAAGTGAGGTAGAAATTGAACTTTAAAAATTTATTTTCTACTATATTTATATTTTCAATAATAGCTATTTTATTCACTAATCCATTTTTGCACTACCCTTATGATATATTCCAACACTTAATCGAAATAGATAAATACTTTTTATCAAATGACATACCAGAGAACAGAAAGATATGGCATTTTATTTGGGCAAAAATTTTTTATTTTTTTAATATTCACAACAATGATATTTTATTTAGGGCAAAAATAATACATTTGGTTCAAACTTATATAGCATTCTTTTCGATTTATTATTTTAGTAAAGTTGTAATAAGAAATCTTTTTCAAAACATTGACACTCTAGCATTAAAATACTTATCTTTTTGGTCTGTGATAATATGGTTTAGCATATTTGCAACCTATTCGATGCATTATCAATTAATTTGGAATCTTTGGTATTCGGTTAACTATCAAATAACATTACCACTTTTTTGGTATATAACAACATTGACTTTAATATTAATTCTTGAAAAAATATCGACTGTAAAAAAGATATTTTTTATTTTACAAATCCTAATAATATCAAGATTTATTCTTCAAGCACATTCTATGGAATATATGTATTATCTTATGTATATACTTACTATAACAGTAGTTTTCATAGATAAGATATTATACATTTCTAAAAAATATTTTTATATTTTAATTCCAGTGGTTGTTACTATTATTGTTTTTGCTAAAAAATACCAGCCTGAAAATTCAGCAATATTTAATTATTTAAGTTTTGAAAAACTACCAAAGCTTTATGGGCTTATAGTGACAGAAGGTGAAATAATAGTTAATGGATTTAATAGATCACTTGCTTCAATAAATGAATTAATGTATCTTACATATTATCTTGCTATTATAATAAGCATAATATTTATTCGTGATATATTAAAAACCAAAAGCAATTTGATGAATACAAGAGTATTTGTTTTTATTATAATTACATCAATGTTTGTCTTTATTCCATTGTTTGAATTAAGCGGTGGTATATTTGCAATTATTACACGCACAAATGTTATAAATAGAATTTACTACAGTTCTTCTTTATTTGTATTAATTCCTATTTTTGTATATTATGTGTGTAGTTTATTATTTAAAAATAAAATTCTTATGATAAACATAATTCTAGCCTTAATTATCTTCTTTACATTATTATATTCAAAGTATAATAATAACCTGGGACACAATTATTATAAAAATGTAATCTCTATCAAAAATAGTTTTTTTGAACGAAAAGTAGGCTTTCATTTATCAAAAAAACAAATTCTGACAATTGGTGACAAATTAAAATTTTATGAATCTATAAAAAAAGAAAAGAAACCTATGTACTATTATGCAAGAGCTGATATAGCTTTTGTAATTAAATATATTTTCCGCAAAAATGTTTACTGGGAAAGTCGTAGAGCTAATCCTGATTATATAAAACTATATACTCAATGTTCACAAAAGCATAATAAAACATATAATTGTGTATTATTTCAAGTACCAAAAGGATTTCCAGAATATGAACCGTATAAATAAATATATATATTTAGATATAATTTTAAGATTAATGTTTTATATATGAATATGCCAACAAAAGATCAAATGGATAGAGAATGGTGGGGTGGAAAGTATTCTGATTTAATCTATTTACAAGAATTAGCTAAAAAAAATGGCACTATAATTAAATCTATTTCTATGGGTGATAAACTATTTTTTGATAAAGAAAGTTATGCTGAAAATGCAAACAATATTAGTGCAGATATTTTAAAATCTCCACATCATGGAACAGAAGGCTTTGCTCCAAATAGTTTTTTTGAAAAAGTAAATCCTAAATATGTGATAGTGCCTTCGCCAAAACAATTATGGTGTAGTAATAGATCAAAAAGATCTAGAATATTATCTAAAAATAATCATTATATTACTTATATAAATGGTTTTCATGGTCATATTACAGTAACCTCTTATGATAATAATTATACAATTACAACTGAAAATAATTCAACCAATATATGTGAAGATATTAAATGAGTGCAAAATTAAATTTAGAATTTTACAGTGGAACCGATCACTATAGTGATGGTGATATAGAAGATGAGCTATTAGAAATAATTAAAAGTGGGCAAGATATAGAAAAAGTACTTGTGAATGATAATCGTTGGCCAATCCTTTATCATCTATCGCCTATTCGGCAAAATATTATAAACTGGTACCCTTTTAAAGCAAATACAACTTGCCTTGAGATAGGTGGTGGTTGTGGAGCAATTACAGGTGCTTTGTGTGATGGATTATATAAGGTAAAAGTCGTAGAGTTGTCAAAAAGACGATCGACTATTAACTATGAAAGAAATAAACATAGAGACAATTTAGAAATATTTGTTGGAAACTTGAATGATATTAAATTTGATGATAAATTTGATTATATAACATTAAATGGTGTTTTGGAATATGCAGGAAGTTTTACCAATACAGATGAACCATATAAAGACTTCTTAAAAAATGTTAAAAAGTTTTTAAAACCTAACGGTAAACTTATAGTTGCCATAGAAAATAGATATGGTCTAAAATATTTTGCAGGAGCCAAAGAAGATCATACAGCAAAAGAGTTTGATAGTATCACTGGATATACTGGAAATAAGAATGTGCGAACTTTTGGTAAAAAAGAGTTAGAAGTTTTATTAAATGAGAGTGGTTACCCTGTACAAGAATTTTATTATCCACACCCTGATTATAAGATGCCAATGGAAATATATTCTCAACATTGGTTACCAACTACGCAATCATTATTATCTAAAGCACCAAACTTTGATAATGAAAGATATGAACTTTTTAATGAAAGTGAAGGTTTTAGAGGCATTATTGAAAACGGTCAGTATGAATTTTTTGCAAACTCTTTTTTGGTAGTGTGTGGAGAGTAGATGAAAATATTGTATGTAAAAAATAACAGCGAAAGAGCGAAAGAATTTCAGCTAAAAACCATAATTTTTGAAGAAAATGGGAAAAAATTTGTAAAAAAACAAATCTTATGCGATGAAGCAATTCCACATCTAAAAAAAATGAAAGATAGTTATATAAAATTAACATTATCTATTGTGAATCCTAAAATAAAGTTAGCTAAAATTATTGATGAAACTAAAGATAGTCTTACTTTTGAGTTTATCGATGGTATAAGTTTAGAAAAAAGGTTTGATGATGCTAAAAAACAAGGAAAAGATAAATCTAATCAAATTATTGATGAATATATTAAATTATTAAAAACAGGATTTAAAACTACGACTTTTGATAGTAAAACTATGATCACAAATAAATATAAAAAGATTTTTGGAAATCTTGATTACAGTAAATTAGACGGAGAATTGTGTTTTGATGGTATTTCAAATATAGATTTGATTTTTTCAAATATTATATATAAAGATGATGAGATTTATTTGATAGATTATGAGTGGGTATTTGATTTGAGTATCTCTGTAAGTTATATATCTTTTAGATCCTTTCATAAACCTCAAATCTTACATGAACAAATGGAAAATAATTTTATAAACAACATTGTTGTAGGTAATAATGGTTTTTATAAAATTCAAAATAATTACTCTAATAGTTGTTTAAATATAATGCAGCAAATTCAAGACAAAGACAAACAAATTCAAGACAAAGACAAACAAATTCAAGACAAAGACAAACAAATTCAAGACAAAGACCAAGATTTGAATAACTTGTTAAACTCAAGAAGTATAAAAATAACACGGCCATTGAGACAATTTTCATTTGCAGCCAAGACACTTTTAAATTTTAAAAAAGATAAGCTATATATTCCTGGTACAGCTGAACATATATTTGCTCAAGCTATTAAAAGACGAATTCCAGAAAATCTTTTTTTAAAGATTAAAGGTATTATTAGAAAAAAAATATCTCAGAATCTACGAGACATGCCTTGGAATAAGCCATTAACTAGTATTTCTAAAGATTTAGGTCAAAGAGTTCTAATTATTGCAGAACTTTCTCTTCCTCAATGTAAAAAATATCGTGTAGACCAAAAAATTGAAATGCTTCATAGTTTAAACTATGATACTATTGTTGTCTCTTGGACAGATTTTAATCAAGCTAGAAACCAACTTCAACTTGCCGGGATAGTTATTTTTTATAGAGTGCCAGCCCATGATATTGTTAAACGACTACTTGAAGAAACAAACCGTTTAGGTGTTATCAGTTTTTTTGATGTTGATGACCTTATATTTGATAAAGAACTTTTAAAAGATAATATTAATATCCAACAGCTTGATAAAAAGATTCAAGAAGAACTTTTTAATGGAGCTGACCTTTATCAAGATGCTCTTTCTTTAACACAGCACTCTATTGCAAGTACACCTGTTTTAGCTGAGTACATGAAGAAGTATAATAAGGGTAAATGTTATGTAATGCCAAACTGTTTAGACAATCAACTTTTGCAATATGTTGAAAAAACTACAGGAAATAAAAATGGTTTTATTAAAATAGTTTATGGAAGTGGAACTTCTACACATGATATAGATTTTTTAGAAGCTTCCGATGCTTTGGTATTACTGCTAAAAAAATATAAAAATCTTCAATTTGTAGTGCATGGCACGCTTAACCTACCAAAATCTTTCGATGCTGTCCAAGAACAAATTCTACAAATACCTTTTATGGAGGCAAATGATTATTATCAAGCTTTGCAAAGCTATGATATTAATATTGCTCCTTTAGAGAAAGGTTTATTTAATGATGCTAAAAGTAATATTAAGTTTTTGGAAGCTTCTGTATTTAAACTTCCTACCGTTGCATCACCCGTCACTGAATATAGTTCTGTAATTGATCATGGAAAAAATGGACTTTTAGCTTCATCCAAACAAGAGTGGACTTCAGCCCTTGAAAGTTTAATTCTAAGTGAGACACTACGATTAAGTATTGGAGAAAAAGCTTATTTGGATGCATTAAAACACTTTAATATTAAGTCAATAGCAGATAAATACTTTTTGCCCTTGCTGAAGGAACAGTTACCTAAACAACAAATGTTAAGAAAAAAAATATTAATGGCAAATGTACTATTTAACCCTATAAGTTTTGGGGGAGCTACAATAGTAATTGAAGAACTTTCGAAACTTATTAATAAAAATGAAAACTATGATGTGACTGTCTTTACTGGCTTTTTTGACTCTTCTCTAACACTTCCTAATGCGTATGATATTACCCGTTATGAGATAAATGGTGTTTCTGTAATACTGGTACGCTTTGCAGAACCTATGTTACCTGAAATGGAGTATAAAAACGAGTTGATGGAACCGGTGTTTGATGATATTTTAAAGTCAATTCATCCTGATTTAGTTCATTTTCACTCTATTCAACAGCTATCTGCATCGATTGCTCTTCCGTGCAAAAAAAGAAATATCCCATATATTATTACATTACATGACATGTGGTGGCTTTGCGAAAAGCAGTTTATGGTGATGCCAAATAATAAATACTGCAATCAGACTAAAATAGATATAAATTACTGCATTAATCATTGTTCACATAATGCAGAAGTGACAAACAAGAGAAATGACTATTTAAAACCCATTTTAAACAATGCAGCACTACTCCTTACTCCTTCTAAATTTCAAGCAGATATGTATTCTTATAATGGCATAGCCGTTAATAATATCAGAGTGAATAAAAATGGCATACAATTTCCATCTAAAAGGTTTAAAAAAACTAAAAGTAATAAAGTACGCTTTGCTTACTTGGGAGGTAATGCTGTTCATAAAGGCTATAACTTCATAAAAGATATATTTGAGTCAATAGAAGAATCAAACTATGAGCTGATACTAGTTGATTTGCATAGAAAACTAGGTCGCAATTCCATTTTCGAATCAGACTGGAATATCAAGGGGCAACTATCTATTGTAGATGGTTATGAGTATGGACAAAAAGGGCTTGATAGTTTTTTTAAAGATATAGATGTGCTTCTCTTCCCTTCTCAAGGGAAAGAGAGTTTTGGATTAACTGTAAGAGAAGCACTAGTAAGAGATGTATGGGTGATTACTACTGATGCTGGTGGTGTGACTGAAGATATAGTAGATGGTGAGAATGGAAATATAGTTTCTATGAATGATAAAGAGGAATTTAGAGAAAAAATAAAATTTTCTATTTCTCATTCATTATTTTATAATGACTATAAAAATCCATATAAAGGACAAATAACTTCATTTAGTAAACAAGCTGCTGAATTGATAATGTATTATAAAGGTATAATTTGAAAAAGAAAAACATATTTTTTTTCCTCTTATTACTCGTTCTTCTTTATACTTCAGGATGTATGAAAAGTTATAAATTTGTACCATTAGAACTTCCTTCTCAGGTGAATGGAAGTAGTATTGCAGGTGAAATAGTTAAAGATTTCAGTTTGGAGCAGCCTATTGAGATAACAGATAGACTCCTTAAAAATATGGATTCTTATAATCAGAATACACCTGTATGTGTCGAGTTATTTATGGCAAACTATAATAATCGAAAAAATACTGGCTTAATTAAAATAGAGTTAACAAGTGCCAATAAGAGTGCTGTTAATATGCTAGATGTAAGTCTTATCCAAGATAATAAATGGCAAGGAGTCTGTTTTAATGATTTTACTTTGAAAAATCTTTCTCAAAAGCCAACTACCCTATATATTAAAGGGGTAAATAGTAAAGTGGGCGAAGCTGTGACTGTTTACCTTCGTGATGATAGTTCTTTTAAGAAATCAATATTGGGACATGAGTCAGCAGATAGTTTAATGTATAGACTATCTACGAAACAAATTGATGATATGAAATCAATAGATGCTAAGCTTAATATATTTCTATTAATTTTAGTAATGGTTATATTTATTGTCTTACATTATCAAAAAGTTTTGAAATTTAAAGTATTTATAGATTGGTTGCAAAATGATTTTAAATCTATCCCTATTGTATATATGGTGACAGCATTTCCTTTATTATTTATTTTACTAATTTATAATCCCCCTTTCCAATCTCCAGATGAACATAGTCATGTAAAAAAGAGTTATATGATAGCAACAGGTCAATTTGATATTGTCACACATTCAGGAGGGTCATCAGGTGGATATATTGATACTAACTTACATAAATATATCTTATTACTTCGTCCTATTCACTCAAGTAGGGAATACATAGAAAATAAGAAAAATATTACTGCATCAAAAAAACTTTATTTTACCAATAAAAATATTTGGGTACAAAGTCCAGGAACAGCCTACTATACTCCGATAATATACTTTCCACAAGCATTAGTTATGCGTGTTTCAATGTGGTTGGGATTATCTATAAATCATACATACAATTTAATGAGGATATTTAATATAATTGTTATTGTTTTGATTGGCGCAATTGCGTTGCAAATACTTCCAGTTGGAAAAGAGTTTGCTTTGTTAATATTATTTTTGCCTATGACGCTTTCACAAACATCAGCAGCAGTTATAGATGGATATCTTTTTTCTTTATCATTATTAGTCTGGGCTTTATTTGCATATGCTTTGGATAGGTCAAAAGATTGGAACTTAAAATTGTCTGCTTTATCGTGGAGTACATTGGGATTATTAATAGCTGTTCGTCCTTCATTTATTATTTTTGGTGTATTGTTTTTATATATTGAATTATATAGAAAACATTATAGAGGAATACCTATCATGATAAGTATTGCTCTTTTAGTTGTATTGTGGAGTTCTTATTCCATTAGTCATGTAGTAGATTTACGCATACAAAGACCTTTGGATAATCTTGAGTTGCTCAGAAATTTCATGAATGATCCTTCAATCTTTATAAATCCTTTTTTTAATACCATAACTATGGAAAATTTTATAAATTGGTACTATAAACCCTTTATAGGTGTATTAGGTTTTTTAGATACAGAGTTACCTTCATGGCTATACAATAGTATAACATTATTTTTAGGTATTACTTTGATGATTGTTGCATGTAAAAATAATACTTTATTATATAAGCAAAAAATTATGATAGGAGTTGTTATCTTGATTTCTGCTATTATGATTTTCTTTTTATTGTGGTTGAGTTGGACAAAAATAGATTCGGATATTATAGAGGGAGTGCAAGGGCGTTATTTTATTCCAATTGTTTTTGGTCTTGCATTGGTTGTGAGTGGAAGTTTTTTCAAGTGTCAGATAATGAATAAAGGTCTAAATATACTGTTTAAGCTGATTTTCTTTATATGGGTTTGTATGCTTTATATTCAACTTCCAATAACACTAAGTAATAAGTTTTGGTAAAATGTAATACTATGAAGAAAAACACTTTAATCATTATTCCTGCATACAATGAAGAAGAAAGTATATTAGACGTTATTCAATCTTTATATGTTGCTGATAAAACATTTGATATTATTGTAATAAATGATGGATCTAGTGATGAAACTAGTAAGTTAGCAAAAAAAACAAAAAAGGCTATAGTGATTGATTTGCCTACCAATGTAGGAATAGGTGGGGCAGTTCAGACAGGTTTTAAATATGCATATCGTCATGATTATGATGTCGCAGTACAATTTGATGGGGATGGACAACATGCTGCTGGAGAGATTAGTAAACTTATTAACCCACTTCTTGAGAAAGAAGTCGATTTTGTTATAGGTTCTCGTTTTCTTGGAGATAAAAAAGGATTTCAATCCACATTAATGAGAAGAATTGGTATCAAAGTATTTCAATATGTCAATTCTATTTTGATTAAGCAGAAGGTTACAGATAATACATCTGGTTTTCGTGCTTATAATAAACAAGCTATCAAAATATTGGCACATGATTATCCTACAGACTATCCTGAGCCTGAAGCCGTTATAATGTTAGGAAAAAAAGGATTTAAAATCAAAGAAGTTTCTGTACTCATGCATGAACGGACAGGTGGAACTTCATCTATTAGCAGGTTTAAACCTATCTACTATATGATAAAAGTTCTTTTAGCAATCTTTATGACATATCTTAGAAAGTAAGGACATCTTATGTTAAAAATGCAAATAATATCATTGCTTTTCAGTGGATTTATACTCTATAGTATCTTTGAAATGGTTAAAAACAGAAAAATAAAAGAAGAGTATTCTATACTATGGTTTTTTATGGGATTTGGTTTTTTAGCTCTCTCAATGTTTCCTAATACAATAGATATATTGGGAAATATTTTTAGTATATCATATGCACCTACTCTCATTCTTCTTTTTTTATTTGCTTTTGTTTTATTAGTGCTTATACATTTCTCTATTGTATTAAGTAAACTTTCTGAACAAAATAAAGATCTAATTCAAGAGGTTGGTCTTCTAAAACATGAACTTGATAATTTCAAAAATAAATAATAACCAATTTCTAAAATATGGAATTGTAGGAGTATTATCTGTAATTATTGATTATACTCTGTTATATCTAAGTTACAGTATTGCTGGAATAACTTCTTCTTTTTCGGTAAGTATTGGATTTTTGGGCAGTACAGTTTTCAATTTTTTAATGCATCGTTTTTATACGTTTTCTGAAACAAAAGATAGCAGCCATTTAAAAGCATTAGTAAAATACTTACTCCTTGTCCTTGGATCTTACTTTATTACACTGATATCGATACAATATTTGATGAGTTTAGGTCTTAATATTTATATATCAAAGTTAATTACACTAGTTGTTGTATATATATATGGTTTTTTTATAGGAAAATATTTTGTCTTTAAATAATAATAGAGCGACTGTTTTTGTTCACTATGATAGAGATAATATTGTCGATGATTATGTTTATTTTTATCTGCAAGAGCTTCAGAAATATAGCTCTTTTTTAGTATTTGTTTCAACTACAAAATTAAAAGAACAAGATATCGAAAATTTATCACAATACTGTTCAAGAGTAATAGTTCGTGAAAATATTGGTTATGATTTTATGAGTTATAAAATTGGTTTGGAAAGTTTTGTCTATCAGGATTACGATGAAGTAGTTATTTGTAATGACAGTATCTACGGTCCAGTATACCCTTTGAAAAATATATTTAATACTATGCAACATAAAGAATGTGATTTTTGGGGAATAACAGACAATAATGACATCGACTATCATTTGCAAAGTTATTTTTTAGTCTTTAAAAAAGAAATACTTAATAACCAAGTATTTTCAGACTTCTGGGATAATGTAGAGGCATTAAGTGATAAAAATGATATTATAAAAAAATACGAGGTTGGATTAACACGAACTTTAATAAAAGCAAAATTTACTTTTACAATTTATTCTAGCTTTAAACCGACTATTATACAAAAAATACTTACATTCTCAAAAAAACTAATACCCCATAAAATTATTAAAAAAATAATTGCATTAACACAAAGGAAAGACGATATAAAAAGAATTGGCAAGTTCAATACAACACATTACTTTTGGAAGGAATTACTAATTTCACAAAAGATGCCTTTTGTGAAAATAGAGCTATTACGAGACAATCCTATGAATATCAATATAAATGATGTTAAAGAAGTTATTCAACAAGTTTCAGACTATGACACGACACTCATAGATAATCATCTAGCTCGCATTAAAAATAATAAATAAATGAAAGTTACTATACTTTTATCAACCTACAATGCTCAAAAATATATAAAAGCACAATTAGACTCTTTATTTAATCAAACATATCAAGATTTTAAAATAATAACTAGAGATGACAATTCGAAAGATAATACAATTAAAATATTAAAATCCTATGATTTAGAAATGATACCATCAAATAAAAATATTGGAGCAAAAGCTAGTTTTTCTACCCTATTAGAGTATGCCACACAAAATACCAGTAGTGATTACTTTATGTTTTGTGATCAAGATGATATTTGGAAGATCGATAAAATTGAAAAAACACTAAAAAAAATGCAAGAACTTGAAAATAAATTTAGCGATATTGCATTACTGGTTCATTCTAATTTAGAGATTGTCAATCAAGACTTACAAAAAATAAATAAATCATTTTGGCAGTTTGAACAGATAAATCCAGCCATCAATAAACTAAATAGACTTTTAATACAAAACACCATAACAGGGTGTACTGTAATGATAAATAAAAACTTGGCTCAACTTGCAACACCTGTTCCAGACAAAGCGATCATGCATGATATATGGCTAGGATTAGTAGCAAGTGAATTTGGGAAAATAGGCTTTATAAATAAAACTTTAATAAAATACAGACAACATGCTCAAAATACAATAGGTTCAAGTGGATTTAGAATGAACTACATTATAAATAAATTATTACAAAAAAATATTTTACAAAAAAATACACTTCAAGCCAAAGCTTTTTTAGATACTTACAAAAGTAAACTAGAGAAAAAAAATATTCAAATGTTAGAAGACTTATCAACAATTGAATCTAAATCATTTTGGCAAAAAAGAAAAATACTTTTAAAACATAAACTCTTTAAACAAGGGCTTATTAGAAATATTGGATTATTTCTAAAAATATGATAAAAATAAGTGCTAGTATTGTAGTATACAATGAAAATAAAGAAACTTTAACAAAAGCTATCAATAGTTTTAACTCTATTAACTTAGAAAAAGAACTTATCATAGTAGATAATTCTCCGGTTTCTAATTTAAAAAAATTTATTGAAGAATTTGATAATACAAAATATATATTTAACAACAAAAACATAGGCTTTGGTGCTGGACATAATTTGGCATTTAAAAATTTACAAAAAAAATCAGATATCCACATGATAATCAATCCTGATGTATATTTTAATGGTAATGATATTAAAAATATGACTATATGGATGCAAAAAGACAAAAACATATCTTTATGTGTACCACAAGTATTAAATGCCAACCGAAGTGTACAAAATATAGTAAGAAATATACCAACCATATCTGGCTTACTCAAAAGAAAACTACATTTAGGTAGTGGAGAATTAGACATAAAAAACAATACAATTGCAAACATCCCTTTTGCGCATGGATGTTTTTTGATATTTAAAACAACAATATTTACAAAATTAAATGGATTTGATGAAAGATTTTTTATGTATATGGAGGATGTTGATATTTGTATGAGGGCAAAACAATTTGGGAAAACTGTTATAAATTCAAATTTTAATATATATCATGAATATAGAAAAGGTTCTTCTAAAAATATTAAATTACTAATATGGCACTTAACATCTGCTATAAAATTTTTTTGGATACATAAGTAGATAAATAAGATATAATATCATTATGAAAAGATATTTTTTAAATTTGATTATTGCGTTCATTGATATTTTGTTATTAATTGGTTTATTTTATTTGACACTATTTATCCGCACCAATCTAAATAGTTTTATGAGCTATGAAAGAATTTATACATTTAGATATGATTTTTGGCAAGAGATCTTAAAAGTATTAAAATCTCTTTTTATTGGTTTTCTTATAGTTCTTGCACTATTATCTTTGACTAAAACTAACCTAGATTACTCGAGAACATTTATTAGTGTATACTTTATTCTTGGTATGTTGCTTATGCCTATATTTAAAAGATATATAAAAAAAATAATTTATAGTTTTGATTTTGCTATCAAAAGAATTTTAATTATTGGGGAAAATAATCAAGTCAAGATTCTAAAAAATGAATTTAAAAAAAATTGGTACTTGGGGCAGAAATATTCAAAAAAGAATTATGATAGTGTTATTATAGTATCAAAAGGTCTAAAAACCAAAAAACTAAACACCCTAATTGAAAAATATCTAGACAAACATAGTGAACTATTTGTGGTGCCATATCTTGAAAATATAAATTTTATCCATTCAAATATATTAGAATACTCAAATATACGACTAAATACTATTCAAGTAGAAAATAAACTTTTGATAAAAAGAAACATATGGGTTAAGAGTATATTTGATCTTGTAGTTTCATCGATACTTATGCCATTTTTTTTAATTATTCATATTGTCATAAGTACAGCTATCAAGTTAGATTCTAAGGGAAGTATTTTCTTTAGACAACGACGCTTAGGAAAAAATGATAATAATTTTGAAGTTTATAAGTATAGAACTATGCATGAACATGGCGTTCAACTATTAGAAAAATATCTAAACAAAAATCCGCAGGAGATAGAATACTACAAGGAGTTTCATAAATATAAAAATGACCCAAGAATTACTAAAGTAGGTAAAATATTAAGGACAACATCACTAGATGAACTACCTCAGCTTATAAATGTACTCAAAGGAAATATGAGTCTAATAGGACCTAGACCATATATGGTAAGCGAAAGTGATAAATTAAAAAAGAATAAACATTTAATACTAAAAGTAAAGCCAGGTATCACTGGACTTTGGCAAGTAAGTGGTAGAAATGATTTAACTTTTAGTCGAAGAAATTCGATTGAGGTTTGGTATATTAAAAATTGGTCTTTATGGGCTGATGCTGTTATACTTTTTAAAACTATCAAAGTTGTATTAAGTAAAATTGGAGCAAAATAATTTAAATTTAATAATATTCTTTGATAATCCTATTATATAAAGATCCAAATTGCAAAGGATCAACGGTTGTATTATATAATCTTACAGCATAATGCAAATGTGGTCCTGTAATTCTGCCAGTTGCTCCTGAAAAAGCAATCAAATCACCTTTTCTTATCAACTGATTTTCCTTTACATTAAAAGAATTTAGATGACAATAGTAGCTGTAGGCACCTCTACCATGATCTATATAAATAACATTTCCCAAATAAAACCTATTCATCACCAAGGCAACTCTACCATCATTGGAAGCATAAATTTTTGTACCAGTTTTTGCTCTAAAATCAGAACCACTATGATAGCTTTTTGTTTTGCCATTATAAACTCTAGCATTTCCAAAAGCACTTGTAATTTTAGCTTGAAGTGGCATTCTAAAATTTGACTTTTTTATATAATCTTTTCGATTTATCACAGAATAAACTTTTTTATACACTATATCATATTCTTTTTTTGATCTAATTTTATTCTTTTTTGACAATACCACCTTGCCATTTGGTACTGATATAATCTCATTTTTTTTATACTTTCCATCAACTATTGTAAGAGAAAGAGTTTTTTTAATAACTTTATTATTTTGTTTATATTTTACTTGGATATTTTCTTTTTGTAATTTTGCATAATAATCTACAGGGATAAACACTTCATATTTTTTAGTACTACCCAGTATTGTAAACATTTGATAAATTTTATTTTTAAATATTACATTTGGTGCTTGAGTGAGTTTTGTATCTGATTGCAAGATTACGGCAAAAGTAGTACCATGTTTAATATTTTTATGAGATATGGTAATATTTACTTGTGCTAGTAAACTAGAGAATAAGAAAAGTAGAATAAAATATATTCGCATTTACATAGTTCTTGTGCTAATAGATTGCTTGTTTCTTAACGGTTTTCGCCATTCCAAGCAATTTGTTGTTTACCATTTTCATCAAGTGAAATAGCGGGCATACCCATAATATTGTAGCCACCATCTACATAATGAATTTCACCAGTTACTGCACTACTTAAATCAGAAAGTAAATACATTCCACTATTTCCAACTTCTGTTGTTGTAACATTTTTCTTTGTTGGGCAGTGAGCTTCATTCCATTTGAGCATAAATCTAAATTCACCAATACCAGCTGCTGCCAAAGTTTTAATAGGACCAGCAGATATAGCATTTACTCTAATTCCATCTTTACCTAAATCTTCAGCCATGTATTTTACTGTCATTTCTAGTGCAGCTTTTGCAACACCCATTAAATTATAATTTGGGATATATTTAACACCACCAAAATATGAAAGTGTAAGTACACTAGCATTATCACTCATGATTGGTTTAAGTGCTTGTGTTACTTCTATTAAAGAGTAAACAGATACATTCATAGCAACTTCAAAAGCACTTTTTGTAATATCTGTAAATCTACCACTTAATCCATCTTTTGGAGCAAACGCAATTGAATGTACAATGAAATCAATCTTACCCATATCTTTTTCTAAAGACTTCACTAATGCTGCAATTTCATCAGGATTTGAAACATCACAAGGATATACATAATCACCAAATCCAAACTCTTGGGCTATTGGAGCAACTCTTTTTTTTAAAGAATCATTTAAATATGTAAAAGCAATAGTTGCTCCTTGCTTTGCACATTGTTTAGCTATTCCATAAGCAATTGACTTATTATTTGCAATACCTAAAATTACACCTTTTTTTCCATTCATTACCATTATATATTTCCTTTTGTTGTTATAAAATTTGCTATCTCTTGAAGTTTTTTTGAAGTATTTATTTTTTCTAAGGTTAGATAGTCTGAATATTCAATTGTTACTACATTTGACGCACCAGAATTTTGTAATTGACCTACAATTCCAAATATAGATTTTTTTTCATATAACTTTTGTTTCTCATCCCTTTTTTCAGTAGATACATTATCTTTACATTTAATTTTAAATCTTTTCAATCTATCATCTTGAACAAAATTTAGATATTTTTCTGCTTCATTAAATATTTCTTCATTATCTTTTTTCATTAATTCAAATAATATATCTTCTAATGTACCTTTATCTTCATCATTTGAAAATATATAAGCGCCAAGACAATAATCATCTTTTTTAATAACTTTATTATGTGCTAAAGTTAAATTTATATTTAAATCATTTAAAATACTATTTACTTTATCTATTTGCTTTTGTTTATCATTATCTGCATCATAGAAAAATAAAAACTTATATTCTATAGTTTTTTGACTAATATCGAATGCCTTACCATTATTATCACCATCTTTAAGTTTAGATTCTATATCTTCAAAATAATGTTGAATAGTTTTTAATAACTTATCTTTTTTAGTATCTCCACCCATCGAATAAAGTAATATCATCTCATCTTCTTTATACAAAATTTTATTTGGCACAAATTCATTTGTTAAGCTATTAATTTTAAGTTTATTATATTCTACATTTTTATTATTTTGAATTATAAAATCACCTATAACCTTTGGTAATTTGTATAAAGAATCTTTAAAAGTTTCATAACATTTTGTTTTTAAAATTCTATATAAAAATGCAGTATCATGAGATCCTTCACAAAAACAAATAGTAATTTTATCTACACTATTCACTTTTTTCGCCTCTAATATCCAAATCCATACTACTTACTAGGCTTTCAAGTCTATTACCATCTATATATTGATATTCTAAATTTCCATCTTTATTTTCAAGTAAAAATGCCATAAGTTCATCATTTTTTATATAATTATTTTTTACAAAAGCATCTATACATTCTTTTGAATGTGAAGTTAAAAATACTTGAACATTAAATTTTTCAGCTAACTCTTGAATAAATTGTGTAAAATCAATAAGCATACTTTTATGAATTGCGGTTTCTAGTTCATCTATTAAAAGTACTCCATTTTCACAACTAGCAAATGATAATGATATTTCAAAAATTCTTTGTAATCCTTCTCCAAAACTTGTAATATCTCTAGGGCTTTCATCATTATTTAAGATAACCATAAATCTTTTTATACCATTTTCTTCTATGAGTTTTATATCTTTTATATTGGAATTTAATTTTTTGATAAAGTCGATTATCGTTTCATCAAGCCCATTTAATACAGCACTAGAATAAGAATTTAATAGATCATCTTTATGATAAAAATATGGACTTTTAAACATAGAATTAGCTAAGTGAACAATATTTTTGAATCGTAAGCTTGGAGTTTTATTAGAATACATATCTACATTTGAACTGTATACTTTATTGCCAATAGTATTGTTCATACTCATGCTTGTAATATAGTTAATTTTTTCTAAATTTTCATCCTGATTATCATATTTTTTGATTACTACTTCTGTCATAACTTGATTAAATTCAGCTATTAATCTAATATCTTCTAAATAGTTATTCAACCAAATAGGATCAACCCCTTTGGAAAATTTATTTCTTAATTTTATAATATCAAAAAATAAACTAATATCATTTTGAATTGTTAAAAAATAGATAGCTTCAAGTAGTGTAGTTTTACCACTATTATTAAATCCAGCTATGATATTAACTCTTTTAAATCCATTCATTTTAAAATTATTAAATTGTTTATATTGTAATATTTCTATTTTTGTAAAATGTTTTTGTATCCCTAAAGTAAATATAGTGTCTTTATTTTCAATATTTTCAAACGATAAATTTGTTTTTGCAGGCAATAAATCATTTAATTTATTATTTAATTTTTCAATCTTTTCTATATCGCTATCTGTCATATATTCTTTAAATAAAATTGAATTTTCAATATCATTCTCTGCACTTTTTAATGCTTCAGAAAATTTATTTTTACCCACATAACTACTTGTAGCTAAAGCTTTATAAATATCTCTACTCTCTTCTAATTTTTTTAAAGCAGTTTCATCATTTATAAACTCTGCTAATGTACGTATTTCCAATGCTTTTGTAATAATTGGTTCACTTGTGTCTAGGTCTTCATTTTGCTCTGTATCTTCATCAAATTCGCTTATTATTTCAGGACTTATCCAAGTAAATAGCCTTTGAAGATTTGAATTATTGCTAATCTTATATGAATAATCATCAAAACCTATCCACTCTTTAATAATTGGTTTTTTTATAACCTCTTCAAAAATAGAGTACATATTTGTTTCAAATTGATCTCCATAATCACTTTGTTTATAATAATCAATTAGTTTTAATACCCTAATATATCTTTTTACTTGAAACTTTGTTATTGCTAAAGATTTTTGTGCATATTCTTCTGCTTGTAAAATAGTACCATTAAAGCCACTATTATATACAATATCATAAACCAATTGAGCTTGATTTAAAGCAGGCCATGTTTTATTTCCACCAATATGTTTTAATCCCATAATAACTCTATGATTTAATTTATCTTCATCATAATGAATTTCAAATGGTATATTTTTAAATATTTCTGGGTCCAATACTCCAATATCTGCATCTAATTCTTCATATTGTTCTTGTAAATATTTTAAAGCAGTAACTCTACGATTACCTTCTAACACAAGATATTTATGATCTCCTAAGTCTTTAACTTGAATTACATCTACTTTCATAAATCCATTTGCTTTAAAACTTGTAATCAAATCGCTAATATTATCTTCATTTTTCCCTGCGATAAATTTTTGCGTTCTTTTTTGAATCATAGGCTTTAAAATATCTTCATCACTAACTACTTTATAATCCTTATTGTCTATAAATCTATAATTATTCGGATCTAAATATAAATTTTTTAAGAGCCTTTTGATATTTTGTTTTTTGTCTACTCTTTCTTCCATCTTAGTACCTACAAAACTTTATTTGCAATATTTATCATTTGTTTAAAATCTTCCACATCCCAAGATGCGGTACCTATTAAAGTGCCATCTACATTTGGTATTTTTAAAATCTCTTCTAAATTCGCAGGTTTTACACTTCCCCCATATAAAAGTGGTTTATTAATTTTCTTTTTGATTTTTTTGTGGATAGTTGCTATATCTTCTATTGAAGCAACTACACCAGTTCCTATAGCCCATACAGGCTCATAAGCTAAAATAAGATTATCGTATTCTAAATCAATACCATCAAATTGTTCCCAAATATAACCCAGCGTTTCAGTCAATCCTGACTCATACACCTCCAAAGGTTCACCAATACAATAAATAATTTTATATCCTAAAGATTTGTAATAGTTATATTTTAAAGCGATACCTTGTTGACTTTCCCCTAGTTTATGTCTTCTTTCACTATGTCCTATTAAAATAGTTTTTATACCAAATTCATTTAGTTGTTCTGTCCCGATCTCTCCAGTAAAAGAACCATTTCTTACATTATAAGCATTTTGTGCACCTATTATTAAATTTGATACAGTATCAAATTTATCAAGAGATGTTGCAGTTGGAAATATAATAATTTCATTTTTTATTTGTTTATTGTCTAAAAGTTTGTTGATATCTTTAATAAAGAGGCTTGTGCTTGCTCTTGTATGATTTGTTTTAAAGTTACTTGCGATAATTTTTTTCATTAAATCCCTTTAATCTATTTTGTAACAAGATATTTTATCATAATATTTTAGAATATCTACAACCTTTGAAGCATAGCCCCATTCATTGTCATGCCAGACTACAAACTTTATCATGTTGTTCTTTTTTACATCTGTAAATCTATGGTCAATAATTGATGTGTAGTGTTGCATTTGAAAATCACTTGAAACCAAAGGTTCATAACTATTTAACAGTATTTTATGTTTTTGATTAGATTCATACTCTTTACACAACATTAAAATAGTATCTTTTGTCGATTTATTTTTTATTGTTAATGTTATATTAATTGCACCAACAACATGGATTGGAACTCTTAAACTGCTTGAGGATAGTATTGTGGAGTTTATATGTGGCAATACATAAGAGCAAGCATCAACAGTAGTTGTAGTGCTTGGGATAATATTTTGTATTGAGCTTCGTCCAAACTCAAAATTACATTCAACTTTTCTATCGTAATTCCCTACACAAGTACTATCTAAAACTTTTTGATGGTTTAGCAATGGATGAATAGTAGTAATATCACCGTACTCTATACCATATTTATCATCAATAAGTTTTAATATAGGTAACAATGCTGTTGCATTACAAGAGCTAGTTGATATAATTTTATGTTTATTTAAATCTAGTTTTTCTTCGTTGATACCTAAAACTATATTTATATTAGCATCTTGATTGGGATTGGTTATAAAAATTGCTTTAACTAACAATGATTTTAATATATCATTATCCACTTTAGAGCCACTTGCGTCAATAATTATGTCAATACCAAATAGCTCAAAATCAATATCTTCTAAATTTTTACAATTTAATATTTTTATATTCGATTTATTATTTTGTATATAGTCATCAACTACTTCAAATTTATCTTCAAATCTTCCGTATGTAGAATCATAATTAATAGAATATGCAATATTATCAATATTTGAATTTAGTTCATTTATCGCAATTATTTTAATAGTTTCACAAGAGTTGGCAATTCTTACTATTGCTTTACCAATTCGCCCTACTCCATTTAATAGTATTCTCATCAAATTATAATTTTACTCTTCAATAATAAGTGCTTTAACACCTGGTAAAATTTTACCTTCTATTAATTCTAAAGAAGCTCCCCCGCCAGTAGATATAAAACTCATATCATCTTCATCACCTATTCTTCGTACCAAATCAGCAGTATCTCCGCCACCTACAACTGTTGTAGCATAACTAGATGCGACAGAGTGGGAAAGCCTAGTACTACCTCGTGCAAATTTTTCCATCTCATAAACACCCATAGGACCATTCCACAAAATAGTATGTGCATCTTCGAGAGCTTGAGCAAAAAGTAAAGATGATGCAGGACCGATATCTAGTCCTATCCAATTTTCAGGTATCTCTTGAATTGTAACTGCTTTTGCGAAAGCATCTGCATCAAATTCTTCAGCTGCAATCACATCTACTGGTAGATAAAATTTCACGCCTAGTTGTTTTGCTTCATCCATTATTTTTATAGCTTCTGGTATTAACTCTTTTTCAACCAAAGAATTACCAACCTCATAACCTAATGCTTTTAAAAATGTAAATGCCATCCCTCCACCGATTATAATTTTATCTACTTTAGAAATAAGATTATATAACGCTTCGAGTTTCCCACTAACTTTACTACCGCCAACTATACTGACAAATGGGCGCTTTGGTTCTTCTACTATATGATAAAAGAATTTAATCTCCTTCGCCAACAATAACCCTGCTGCTTTACTATTTATATCAAAATATTTGGCAATACCTTCAACTGAAGCATGTGCTCTATGAGATACACCAAAAGCATCATTGATAAAAATATCTGCCATACTAGCTAAGATTTTAGAGAAATTAGGATCATTTCTGGTTTCTCCATCTTCAAATCGCATATTCTCCAACAGCATAATTTCACCGTTTTTAAGCTCTTTTACCATATTTAATGTTTCGTCACAAACAACATTTGGAGCTAGTTTAACATCTTCTTTTAAAAGCTTATGAAGTCTTTTTGCAATAGGTTTTAAAGAAAATTTATCTTCAAACCCACTTTTTGGACGACCAAAATGAGAGGCGATAATAACTGCACAATCATTATCCAAGCAGTATTTTATAGTATTAAGAGCTGATTTAATTCTTCTGTCATCTGTGATTGAACCAAATTCATCTACTGGTACATTAAAATCACATCTTATAAAAACTTTTTTATCGATAATATTTATTTTATTTATCTCTTGTAGTTTCATTTTACTCCCTGATTTTATTTTTTCTATTTTATCATATTTTAGATATTTAAAAGATTTTTATTTATAAATCTATTTTCTAAGATATATTATTCTATAAATCATAGGCAAATAGTAAAGATTTAGAATTGTGGCAAATAATATCCCGAATCCTAGAGATACGGCCATTGGTTGCAAAATCAAAGTTTGTCCAGATGCAAAAAATATCAATGTACTAAGTCCTAAAATAGTTGTAAGTGAAGTTAGTAAAATAGGACGAAGTCTCATTTGTGCATATTCTTTTATCTCCTCAAGAGTTTTAGATTTTTGTATAACATCCATCATTATAATCCCATCATTGACAATAACACCAGCTAGTCCCACAATACCAATAAGCCCTGGCATAGTGAGATTTAAGCCCATTATAAAATGCCCAATAAGCACACCTAAAATAGACAATGGAATAGTGCTTAAAATAATTATAGATTTGATAATAGAATCAAACATGATAATCAAAGAAATAAAAATTAAAATTAATGCAATTATAAAAGCTTGTGCCATCTCACCTTTTATCTTTTTATTTTCTTGTTCTTCCCCTTTAATTTGTATATTAATACTTTTAGGAAAATTGTTTAAAAATGGCCGTAAAATTTTATAAACCTCATCACTTGTTGCACCATTTAAAGATGCTGTTACACTTTGAACTCTTTGTCCATTTGTTTTAAATATTTGACTTAAACTCGCAATTTGTGTAAATGATACAACATCATTTAATAAAACTTTTTTAGATGAAAATGGAACTGTTAATTTAAAGTTATCAAGCGACCCTTTAATATCTTTATTTTTACTCTCAAATACTATTCTAACTATTCCACTATTATCATACATTTTACTCATAGGGGCTTTAAAATAAAATGACTTAAGTATATTAGCTATATTTGTTTCATTAAACCCTAAACTTTGACCATAGCTATTTACTGTAAATTTTAAATCTTTATTTCCTAAAACAATATCATCAGAAATATTATTTACACCTTTGATTGACCCTAGCTTTTCTTTGATTAGTTTTATATATTTATATGTTTCATTCTTGTTTTGGCTACTTAATGCAATCTCAATATCATTACTAACTATCCCTGCTCCTGGTACTAAAACTTTAAGTTGCGAAAATTCTTTTGATGTTAATTCATCTTTTAAAATCATAGAAATCTCTTTTGAGATCTCTTTTGCACTTTTAGTCCTTGTCATATGTACAGGATCATATTTTGGGCTTAAGATTGGGTTTATATTTAAATCAAAAAAATTTGACGGTGCTCTTTCTTTTAAATTAATAAATATTTGAAAATAAAACTCTTCAGTTTGAGGCAATTGTTTTCCATCTAGCTTCAACCCTGTAATAGAACTGATGGAATCTATATTGTTGCCTAATTTAAAATTCTTTAACAATTTTTGCTCTACCTTAGAAACAAAAACTTCTGTTTCTTCTATTTTGTGACCAGCACCTACTGACCCTGAGATATACATTTGAGTTGTATCAAATTCTGGCATAAATTCAAATTTAATAATCTTAATAAAAACAATTGTTAACAATACAATAATAGTCATCAAGGTTATTAAAGAGATATATTTCCATTTTAATACATAATCTAAAATATTTTTATATATTTGCTTGCTTCTATCCCAAAATCGATCTGATTTCTTGTCAGTTTTATTTATTTTAAAAGTTTGTTGTGCATGAAGTGGCAAAAAGAAAAAGGCTTCAACCAATGAACTTAAAAGCAATATAGAGATCATAATAGGTAAAATCCGCATAAATACTCCGGTTTCACCTGTGATCATCAGTATTGGCAAAAAAGCAAATATTGTTGTAGCTGTTGCTGCTAAAACTGCTGGATACATCTCAATTGCACCATCAAGTGCTGCACTCATCTTATCTTTACCCATCTCCAAATGTCTATATATATTTTCACCTACAACTATAGCCTCATCTACAAGCATACCAAGAGCCAAAAGAGCGCCCAAAAGTGACAACATATTTAAGCTATATCCAAAGTGTTGAGTAAAAATCAAACCTATCATAAAACTAGTTGGAATACCAATAGCAACAACAAATGCGATTCTTATATTGATAAACAAAAATAAAGCAAGAGTCAAAAGAATAAGACCAAATAAAATATTTGATACGACTGTGTTGAGTCTATTTCTTATCCAAACAGAAGTATCAGTATATGTATCAAATTCAATATTATCATATTTAGACTGCTCACTTTTTAAAATATCTTTAATGCTTTGCACAAGAGCAATAGCATCTCCTGATCTACCCTTATCTATCCCAATAGATATATTTGGATAACCATTAAAATGAGACAAGGTATTACTAAGTGCTAATTTGTATTGTACAGTTGCTATATCTCTTAAATATATTTTTAAATCTCCTATTTTTAAAATAGTATCTTTTAATTTTTCTAAATCTTTTTCTCCATTTTGACTACTTAGATAATAATGTCGACCTTTATCTTTGATAATACCTGCTGGAAATATAGAACTCATTTGAGCAATTGTATTTATAACAGTTTTTTTGTCTAATCCATAAGCATCAATTTTGGACTCATTAAAAGTAATAAGTAATTCTTTATCACTATGTCCCCGAATAGTTATATTACTTAGATCACTAAGATGATTTAGTTTACTTTTTATATCATCTGCAACTTCAAGAAGTCTCTGTTTAGTTTTATCTGCGTAAATAGCAACTGTGATTAATGGGATTGTATTAACGATTTCTTTTACTATTGGCTCATTCATATCTGATGGAAAATTTACTTTTGCTTTAGTCACAATATCTTTTACATCATCAAGAACTGTGCTTGTTTCATAACCACTTTTTAAATCTATTTTTATATTAAAAAATCCACTTTTTATGATTGTTGATATTTTAGACACTTCGCTCAAAGCACTTAAGTCATCTTCGATTTGTGATACTGCCATTAGATCAAGCATATCACTACTAGCTCCTGCATATGTTCCCGTAATACTTATTGCATCAAGAGCAGATTGCGGAAAGATCTCTTTTGGTATCTTAGAATAAGAAAATATTGCTAAAATAAAAATAAATAGCAATAACATGTGGTTTAATACAGGTTTTTCAAGTCCAAGTTTTATAATACCTTTAATCAAAGTTATTTACTAATATGTATTGCCATATCAACTAATCTACAGCTATAACCCCATTCATTGTCGTACCATGCCAAAACTTTAACCATTCTATTTCCAACAACTTGTGTTGTATCCATCGATACGATCGTAGATGTTTCTTCACCATTAAAATCAGAACTAACTCTTTGCTCTTCATCAACACCTAAAATACCTTTCATGTTTGTTGTAGATGCTTTCCTAAATGCATTATTAATATCTTCTACAGTAACGTCTTGGTTTAATGTAACTGTCAAATCTACCATTGATACATTTGGTGTAGGGACTCTAATAGCTTGACCGTTAATCTTTCCTTCTAATTGTGGTAAAACCTCTGCTATTGCTTTTGCAGCACCTGTTGAAGTAGGTATAAAATTAATTGCTCCTGCTCTAGCTTTTCTAGGATCTTTTTTATGCTTACTGTCAAGAATAGGTTGACTACTTGTATAAGAATGAATTGTAGTCATAAGACCATTTTGAATTCCAAAAGCATCATCAAGCACACTCGCTACTGGGGCTAAACCATTTGTGGTACAAGAAGCATTTGAAACTACTGATTGGCCATCATATGTTTCCTCGTTTGCACCCATTACGAATGTTGCTGTATCATCTTTTGCAGGAGCGGATAAAACAACTTTTTTTACCCCATTATCGATATATGGTTGCACTAAACTTGTAGTAAGAAAAGCACCTGTACACTCCAACACCACATCGACACCTAAAGATGCAAAATCAAGTTTAGATGGATCTCGTTGACTTAAAAGCTTCGCTTTATCGTTACCAATTACAATATATCCATCTTTGACATAAATATCTTTTCTAGTACCATGAACTGAATCATATCTAAGACCATATTGAATCATCTCATCACTACCGCTCGCATTACAAGCTACTAACTCAATATCATCTCTATTAGCACAAATTCGTGCTACACAACGACCTATCCTACCAAGTCCATTTATTGCAACCTTTAAAGCCATAATAACCCTTTTTTACATAGTTAAATTCTGTACATTCTAACAAAAAATAGATACAAAAAAGATTAACATAAAACTACTGAACAGTTATTCCAAACTCACTCATAACTTTTTTAAAGTTTTTAATTCTACCTTTAGCTCCATGAACGAGTCCACTTACAGGACACTCTTTATCTGGACATCCTCTATTAACTATTCCTGAAACTGCATCTATAAATGATATGCCATTTAGAGGTTTGTAATTATTCTTACCAAAATTACTATCTACATATTTTTTAAGTTCTCTTTTATAGTTCCAACCCTGATATTTCCCTTGATCCGCTTTATAAGCTTGTACAGAATTCATCCAAAAAAACAATCCAGCTATCCACTTAATCTCTTTGTGTTTTTGAGAACTACATATAAGTTCTGGATTTGAACACAAATCCATATCTGCAAATAATGGATTATCTGGTGCTGGTTTAACATTTATTTGCGAACCAGCCCAAGTTACATCTTGACCAATAATACTTTTATCTACATGACTTCTTCCAATAAAATGATTTAAAGTACCAAAATTTTGTCGGCCAGTAGTTTGGATCACACCTCTACCCCACCAACTACAGCCTTCAAGTGAACGCTTACTAGAACCATCCCAAATATAGCTTCCTGCTTTTTGACCTTTATATACTCTACATTCAGCTCTTAACCATCCTTCATTTGTGGGTTCTTCAAAACTAGGATCTGTTGCAGGTACACCTTGACAATGTCCACTATATTCCCATCTTCCAGGCTTACCATCTAATAATAAATTTTTCAAAACAGAATCTGGTGCTGAAAATAATGGACCTGCTGCTCCATAATATCTGGCATTTGTGACAGCAGTTACTTCCATCTTTGGCGTTCTTGGGCATGAATATGGATTATCTACTCCGTTAACTTCTCCATAATCAGCATACACTTGCCCTAGTTGACCGCAAGCTGCATCCATAGGTAAATCTATGTCAAAATCTCCTCTATTTATAGATTCAGATACTGCATGTGAAATTGCAGCATCTTTTAAAAATTGCCAACTATTTTCATCACAAGCATCATACTGGATCGTCTCTTGCATACTTTGTGCCAAAAACGAAGCAATAGCAACTTTTGCATAATTTTCTTTTTGATCATTTGTGTCATTTATGTCATACAGCCAAAAAGTATCTCCCGCTACTCCTGTATTGTGCATCAAAGATAAAGCTTTTAGGAAATCGCGCCATTTATATATTGTTGATGGTACCCAATCTGTACCTGTATTAAACAATAAAACATTCTTATCCATATCAGATTCTACATCTTGTAATGATATATTTAATGTTGGCAAAGAAGTGATATTAGCATTAGAAGAACCTTGAGTATCTACATGATATAATGGTATTCTTTTGTTGTAATAATCTACTAACTTATTTTTAAGCCATATATATCCACCTGTCTTATTAGTTGAAATTGCAACGGCACCCGTAGTTTCACCTCCACCCCAAAAGATAGAAAAAACATTTGAAGCTACTGCATGTCTTAATTGTGATTCGCCCCAATCATGTGTTGGATCTTCATTTAGTAAATCTTCTACATTGTGTACATCGGGCCCATTCTTTGTCCCCTTATAATGTGCTCCTGTAATATTTATCTCCAAAACATCGCTTTGTATGTTAGTTATATCATCACCTATAAGTTTATCTCCCATAAAATATGTACCGCCACTTGCACTGTGTCCAGCTCTTGTAGCAGAATCTAAGTGTCTAAAACAACCTTGCGAATCATTATCACTACATAATCTAGCTTCTCCAGTTAAATCTTCTCCTTTTGCTACCATATGACCGCCAGGTATTTGCCAAATCATAGCGGGAGTATCAATAAAGTCTGTTATTTGTTTCACATACATTAAGTAGTTGTCCCAAGCACGAGAACTAAATGCGTAACTTGGTTTACCTGCTGCTCCAAAACCATCTCTTTCATATTTGTCAAAAACCAAGAAATCTGGTTTATATGCATATGGAGTTGTTTTATTGTTGTCATTATCATAAGCACCTATCCATTGAACAAATGTTGCGACACCTTTCGAGGCATTTTCCCAAAGGTCTCTTTCCCCTGTATATTTTTTATGAACCCAATGGGCAGAACCTGGATTCCAAAGATTTATTACCCACCCAAAAGGGACATCTGGAGCAAACTCTTTGATCATAAAATTTTGAGACTGAACCCAACCTTTTATGTTATCTTTTATTAGATCGCTTGTAATCTTTGCTTTAATAACATCTAATGTATCTATTCCCAATTTGGCTGTACTATTTTCTAAAGTTCCCACATCAATAGTTTTAGCATAGTTTGTAGAAGTTTTAAAGTATTTTTTAACTATATAGTCTTTTTCGGCTTCTATTGCTAAGATCATAGACTCCTTAATTCTTATTGTTTGAAAATTTTCACAATCGGTATCATCACTTCCACCACAATATTCACTTTGAAATGTACCATTTAATTTATTTTTTTGCCACTCTCCGAAAAGATCAGCATCTAAAATAATAGTCGCAGGATATAAGTGATTTGCATCTTTATTTGCTTGCATCTGTGCTGCCATTCTTATAGTATTTCTAAAGTGTTTTACAAGATTGGATTCTAATAATTGAGTATCGCTTAAGTCGCCGCTCACCTTGCTGTCACCTATCCATTCAGGTTTAATATCGTTTGGGGCAAGTCCACCACCACTACCATTTGCAGTATAAACAACTAACGCGGGCATAACTCTTAATTGACCAGTAGAATCTAACGCTTCTATTTCTCTACTTTGTCGTATAGTTTGAAGAGTAACGATTGGATCAATGACATCTCCTCTATCTCCAAAACCATCACCTTCATACTTAAAAATACTATCAACTTTGCTATCATAAAAATTTTGATTTATTGTAAAATCATTATCTGTTACTGTACTCATAGCAAGATAACTAGGCCAACCTTTAACTTTTAAAGAAACAGGATCAGCCCTATTTGGTTTAGCTTTGTTTTTATCTTCCTTTTGTAGAATATCTTTTCCTGGTATAATCTGTACAACTTTAACTTCTTTATTGTTAACAAGAGCGGGTTTATCGCCACTAAAAGTATAATCATCTATATTTGATGGCCAAAACTTTAGAACTAATTCAGAATTAGATTCCAATAAAGCATCTCCATGTTTTTCTGGAAAACTATCGAAAGTCAAAGTTGTAATATACAATTCAGATGCTGTATCAAATGAAAAAACTTTAGTAGGTAAGGTCCATGACATTGCTCCATTACTACTAAAATCAATATTATATCCGGTATCTCCACTTACAAGAATTTGTGCATTTCTAAAGTTTACATCTGATGTTTTGTTATATGTAAGTTTGATAGTCACGCCTGATGTTCCAAGTTTTGTAACTTCTTGAGTAAAATATTTGATTATATTTATCCCTTCTGGAACATATTTATTTCTAATATAATCTTTTATATCATCATCTTTTACAATCAAATCATTGATAATACTCTCAGAAACAATACTACCATCTGGGAAGGTATTATTTGCATCTTTTCTGATATTAAAGATTATCTCTTTTCTTAAAAGTAAGAATTTATCTATTAGACCTTTTAGTTTTGTTGAAGAGATTGAAAACTTATCGATTATCTCATCTTTCTTGCCAACGGCAGTTAGCAAATCCTTTGAAGTATTTAAATCATTCATATCGCTATATAATGTTTGAACATCTTGAAATGAATTAGCCATATTATTTTTAGTCGATGTAAAAGTAGCATTATACTCAACTAATTGTTGTTTACATGTATTAAAGTTATCTATATCAATATTATATGATGATCCTCCATAGCTAAGAACTAAAGTATAAAAGTCATCTATAGTAGTTTTAAATGAACTTATATTTGTGTTCATTTTTACAAAAGAATCAAAGATTAATTTTGCTATATCTTTAGCTTGATTCAACTTCCTAAGATCCTCCTCTTCCGCCTCATGTTTTATTTTTATCAACATATATGAGTTCAGTTGCTCTTCTAAATCTTTATTCATATCAACTAAGATATTTAATAAATCATTTCTTAATTCTTCTTTAGTGCTATTGTTATTATCATACTTAGTAACTGCTAAAGAAATATTAGCATCAATATTTGTTGTATTAACCTCAAAATACGCAAGTGCCTCTGCTTTGCTTTGTAAATTTGTAAACTTATCTCCTTGTTTAAAATTAGATATCATATTATATGTATTATTTATATCTTCTTGGAGCTGTTCATCTCGAGTTAATATTTTACCTACTAAAAATTTTCTAGCAGAATTATTAAAAGCCTCATAATCTAGTGCTTCCTTGCAAGCTGGTTCTTCTTCTGAAAATTTATACATAGACCACAACATAATACCACTATTTGGTTGATTTCTAATAAATTTGATAAATCTTTCAACAGAATATTCTTTTTTTATTGTATATTGTGTATATGAATTACCGAACAACATAGATGATCTAGCTTTTTTAGTACTAGTAGGGTTTGAAATATCACACTTTCTTGCCTCCAAAGATGTAGAGACCAACTCTGCTCCAGGCCATCGTTCTGTTGCAAGCTCAAATCCAATGGCCAATTTTCCATTATATATATCTCGATAATTTTTATACGACTCAATAGGATCAAAGTTTTTAAATGAATTACTATAGGATATGATAGATATATAGTCAAAAATATCATTAGGATCCAAGTTTCTACTTCTCATTATCTTAAATAATTGTCGTTCTCTACTAGCACTACCAGTCCAGAAAGATGTTCTATTGCTACAGTAGTCATCGCTTGCTGTTTCTATAGTGCAATCAGCTCCTGTTGACCAAGCTGCAAGTGTAAGCATAGTTTCTGTTTCTTGAGCAACTAAATATAAAGCTTGTATAGATTGATAGTATTGTTCAATATTATCATAGTCAGCACCTGGTACATCATAATCAATATCTAAACCATCGAATCCCAAATCGTTGATCAAACGAACTAGATCTGTGCTGTGATTATTTTCTCCATTTGCAAGTGCTGCCCATTCATTATAGTTATGACCACCAACACCTAATAAAACTTTGACCCCTTTTTCTTTTAATAGTTTAATCGCTTGTTTTACGTTATCAAAAGGCATACTAAATTGTAATCCCGTACCATTAAAACTTCCTGAGATATAAGTTAAGTTAGGTTTAGCAAAAGATATAACCACGTGTGTATATAAACTATCTATATCTGCGATCTTTGATTTATAACTATTTTGTTTACTAAACCAATCTACTTCCAAAGATGGTAAATATCCAACTGCAAAATGATCACTTCTAAATATTTGACTATGATCAGAAGGTGGTGTTTGAGCTCGTGTTGATTGTGTAATTGGGTGTACGGTATTACCATTTCGATCTGTTTGTGGTATTGGTGTATTATTATTTGAGTTTGCTTTTAAAAGTGTTACGGTTACTGGATTACTTGTTGTACATATATCTTCATCAGCTCCATTACACAATTCTACTCTAAAAGTTGTTTGTGTATCTACTGTAACATTATTTTCTAACCCGAAAGAACCTCTTTGCTGTCCATCATTAGTATCAAAATCATCAGCGTAAACTTTTTTTTGAAGAGTATCATTAATATAAAAATTAACAACTCTACCTTTAACTCTCCATGTCATACTCCAAAATACTGTAAAATCTCCGTAACTAATGTTTGGACTAATCCATCCAATAACTGGTTTAGATGGTTTTTCACTAAATACACCTGTGCTAGAAGTTTCTTCCCTAACAATAATTCGTATTCTTGCTTCATTACTTTGTATATAAGTTCCATCACTACTTGCTTTTTTTGATATTACTATTGTAGTATTTCCCTCTTGAAGAGCATGTATGATAAATTGAGCATCATTATTTGTACGCACAACTTCTAATACATTACTATCTTGAACAGAGATATTAAATTCACCATCTCCATTTCCACCTTGTATAAAAATATTACCACTATATTCACCTGGTTTTATTTGCAATAATGTTACAGTAGGAGTTATTATATGCTGGGTCTGCCCTTTTGCAGTTGAAACATTTGTTTCTGCATCTATTGTAACTCTTACGCTAGCTTGTGATCGTACATCACTTCCTGCATATCTAGAAACATTATATGTTCTTACATAATAAGTATGTGACGAGCTGTCTTTTTGTATAAATTCAGAAGCTCTTCTTTCATCATAAGTTGTCCACTCTACTTGTTTGTAAAATCTATTGTCTTTAAATATAATATAACCTAAAGGCTTATTTGATTCATTTGTATATTCAGCTGTGATAAAAAGTGTAGCCGCTTTTGGACTTTGAATAACAGTAGTAACTGGCTGTTCCAAAGCTAAAGATGAGGACTCTCTTTGAATTTGTGAAATTTTATTATCATCAGCATTTTCTTCCCTTGTAACACTAGCATCTACAGTATAGGTACCTCTATATTTACTCCAAGCTTCCATCACATACAATTCTATCGAACCATCGATTGGAGCATATGCTCTGTCCGAACACCTTGCTGTATTTGGCCAACCTTTACAAGAATAAGCTTCACCATTGTAATATACTTTATCCCCAGCTTTATATGTTACGCTAGATGACCAAAGTTGTAAATCACTTACTCTTTCTTCTTGTACAATAGCAGTACCACCTGTGCTATCCCAAGCATAACTCCATATCGAAGATATACCAGGGGCATAACTAATATTTTTACACCAAGCACCTACTGAACCCTCTTTACATATATATTCGATACCATCTTGAACAACTACATCACCTGACTCATACAATGTACCAGGTATATATTGATTTGTAGTTCTTGTATCCGTAGTTGCATCATCTGGCACATCTATTCCAGAATCTTCACCTTGATTCTTGTTGTCCTTTACAACATCCAAAAAACTATCTTGGATACCCTTAAGAACCCCTCCCTCTTCAGGAGTATTTGCTTGACCATCATAATCATCTCTAGGAATTGTTCTGTTGTTATCTGGAGTTTGTAGATTATTTAATTTCTTTTTCTTATTTTGAAATAGCGATGCTAAATCTTTTGAAATTTCTTCTACACTCTTACCTGATTTTGCTTGATAACGAGATAATGCAGCCATTAAAGTAGAGTATAATCTTTGATTTTTACTAGAATTTTCAACTTGCTTAGTATCATCCAAATTTATAGGCAAAGTATCAAATACATTTAAATCAAGCCCTGATTCGCCCAAAATAGCTTCCACAACTTCTCTTGCAATATCTTCTCTACTTTTTTTTGATAAATCATTTCCAATATTTTCTAATATTCTAATAACTACATCGGTAATCGGTGTAACTGCTACAGTTACTACATCATTATAATTATCTATATAAGTAATTGATTTTAATGGTGTTTTTAAAGTAAGTATTTTACCTGTAGCTTCATCTATATATTCGCCACCAATAGCTTCAATCAGATAAGCTTTATAGACAGTTTGAATATTTTTAAATTCATAGCCACCATTAGCATCTGAAGTTACTATATAGATAGGCTCGGGAGTATGCGTCCCATCGTCATTTATACCATAAAGTTTAATAGTTGCATTTTTCACATAGTTAGCATGTACTATCCCCGATACTTTTGAGCCAACTATAGTAAATTTTAAACTATCTCCAACTTCACCTCTACCTCCACAACCATTAAGTAATAAAAATAATACTAAAATTATTTGTTGTTGTAAATATAATTTTTTATTTAAATTTTTCATATGAACTATAATATCGTACTATTCGATATAATAAAAGTGCGATGTCTTTTGTTTTTAGAATTCATATCTTATTCCTAATGATAAATTTTGTTGTGACTTGTAATTAGTTTGTGCGATACCATCATTTATATCTAATATATGATTTAATGTTAGATATTGATACTGGGCAAACAAACTCATTTTGTCATAAATATTTTTTGTTAAACCTAATTGTATCCCATATAATAAATTATTCAAAATTAACTCTTCTTGACCTACGGATATTGTGTTGGCAAAAGGTGATTTATCAAATGTTAAAGTACTATACCCAATAGTCATACCTATATATGGACGATATTTGGTATCACTATAAATATAGTTCGTAGATACATAATAGTTACCAATAGATCCTATTGGTAAAGGTATTTGTTGTATATTTAATGTTGAAAAAATATTTTTATTATATCTATATCCAACACCAATGTCAAACCCAACGCCTGTATTACGAGCATCGTTAAGATCGATCTCAACACCTGTTTGAACGATATTTAAACTAGGAAAATTTAAAGCAAGCAAGAACATATATGAATAGGTATCATTTTGCCCTGTTCCGTAGTTGTTATTAGAAAGGGTTTTTGCATTACGTTGTGTAGATCGGCTACTTTTCCTATATTGTTTTGCTTTTCCATATCTTCTGTTTTGTCTGTATTTATTTATTTTATTATATTTACGGCTTCTTTTGTATCGCTTATTTTGTTTATATCTTTTTGTTTTTTTATATCTACTATTCTTTTTGTATCGCTTATTTTGTTTATATCTTTTTGTTTTTTTATATTGCTTACTTTGATTGTAACTACTATTCTTTTTGTATTGCTTGCTTTGATTGTATCTATTATCTCTAGCTTGAGAATTTGTAAGTAACAATATGAATATTAAAAGTATAATTTTATTTATAATCACACCAAACCTCTTTTCAATATTTAATTTTTACCAATATTATAACATTTTTTATACATTCACAACTTAAAGTGTTCTATAATACACTACAATTTAAATACGAAAGGAAAAATATGAACTTTTTTTTAGAAACTAGATGCTAAAAAAATACTTAGCATGTAAAGCTGGGGCTGGAAGTGGTAAGACTTTTGCATTAACCATTAGGTATATATCGTTGCTCTTACTTGATGTGAATCCGAAAGAAATATTAACCCTTACTTTTACCAATAAAGCTGTTGCTTCTATGAATAATAAAATATCTACAACAATTTTTACACTAGGTGATGATGATATAATAATAGATGCTATATCAAAACAAACTAATCTTACCAAAAAACAAATAATTGATAAAAAAAATACAATAATAGGCAAATTTACATCAACAACTCCTAGCATTTATACAATCGATAAATTTGTTAATAAGATCTTAAGACAGTTTAGTGGGTATGCTAATATCAATGATGATTTTAACATAGAAACCAATAACGAAGAGTTGCTGCTATATAAGTTTTTATTATCACTTGATAAAAACAACTTTGATACTCTGATAGATTTTGCATTTATACAAAATAAAAAACTTCATTCTATAATGGAATTATTTAATACTTTAAACAACAAAAATGAACAATATCCTACTATTTCGTCGTTAAATATTGATTTAGAAGTGATTACTTCAAAAATACTAGATGATGCTAAGCAGATCAAAGTTTTTATAGATAGCTCTTCGCTATCAAATAGCGCAAAAAATTCTGTTGATTTTAACGATATCACATCTCTTTTTGAAAAGGGGAAAACCTGGCTATCAAAGAACAATCTAAATGAATTTAGCTATTTTAAAAAAGCAGCTATGCCAGATAAGATAAAAGCTGCATTTGATAGAATGAAACTCAATATCAGTTATTATTATAAAGCCCAAGAAAATATAACACTAAATAATCTTTTTAATATATTTAATAATTTTAAGAAATTTAGATCCCAGTACAATAAAAATAAAAATAGTTTAGAATTTAATGACATTACAAATATAGTTTATGAACTTTTGTCAAAACATATTGATAAAGATTTTTTATATTTTAGACTAGATAGTCACTACACAAATATATTAATCGATGAATTTCAAGATACTTCAATTTTGCAATATAAAATCCTAGAACCTCTTGTTATAGAAATAATGTCAGGAGATAGTGACAAATTAAAAACTTTTTTTTATGTAGGAGATACCAAGCAGTCTATTTACAGATTTCGAGGAGGTATGAAAGAACTTTTTGATGCTGTTGTTGATCAGTTTAGTAAAAAAATAGAAGTTGAAATTCTTGATACAAATTTTCGTTCTTCCAAAAATATTGTTAATTTTGTAAATAAAAATTTTAATTCATTGCCAAATTATGAATACTACTCTCAAAAGGTAAAAAGCAATACTGATGGTTTGGTTCAAGTAATTGATTTTGAGATAACGGAAGATGAGCCTTATACGCAAATTAGCAACAAAATAAGTGATCTTATAAATCAAGGAATAGATATAAATAATATCGCTATTTTAACATATACAAATTTAGATGTTTTAGATATTTATTTTTATCTCAAGTCGATTTTTCCAAAATTAAAAATTACGACCGAGATAACTTCAAAATTGGTACAAGAGCAAAATGTACAAGCTATTATAAATACGATTAAATATTTATATTTCAAGGAAGATATTTATCTTGCTAATTTCAATGCCTTAACTGGGGAAGATTTTTTTAAAACATGGACAAAGGATATACCTTTTATCAATATAAATATGGGAAAATTAATCAAAGATATCGCTTATAACTTTAACATTATGAACGATAATGTAATAAAATTTATCGAACTAGCCAATAGTTATAACAATATCATAGATTTTATATATGATATTGACATAATAGATGCATCAAGAGTATTTAGCGACCAGAATGGTATCCAGATTTTAACAATATTTAAATCAAAAGGGCTAGAATTTGAATCTGTTATAGTTTTAGATAGAATTAGAAAAAAGAATCACGATAAATCATCATTACTTTTTGAATACAATAGTACAAACTTAAAACACATATATCTTAAAAATAAAAATAGAGAAAGTTTTGACAAAGATTATAAAAATGCTATTGATAAAGAGAAAAAATTATATATTGATGATGAATTAAACACCTTGTATGTGGCACTTACAAGGGCTAAAAACAATATGTTTATTTTCAAAAAAAATAAAAATAGTGTTTTTGATCTATTGGGAGATAATTGTAGTATTCAAGATATTGGTGAGTTAAATACTAAAAACAACACTACAAACCATGATAAAAGAATAGTTAAACTAGATTATGAACCTTTATATTTAGGGCAACAAAATAAAAAAGTTAAAAATAATTTAGTAGATAATTATAACACAAGGCAAAGATATTTTGGTATTGCAACACACTATTGTCTAGAGATGATCTCAGACTTTAATATAGCATCACTGGATAAAAGTATAAAAATTACAAAAAATAAATTTTCTTTTATTTTAAAAGATGAATGCTTCGATGATATTTATAATCGTATTCAAAGATTAATAGAAAATAAAATATTTCAAAATATTATTAGTGGTGCGGAACTCTTCAAAGAACAAGCATTGATGTTTGAAAAAAAAGTTAAAATACTAGATTTGCTTGTTAAAAAGAATGATCATTATTTAATCTGCGATTATAAAACAACAGTATCTATTAACGACGAGCACAAAGAGCAAGTAAGCTTTTATAAAAAAGCTGTTTTGAATATTACACAATCAAATCATATAGAGTCATTTATCATTTATTTAAACAAAAATGACATTAATATTATCAGTGTTTAAGATCTCTATTTAGAATTCTATTTAAAACTTCTTCATAGGCAACTTTAAGACCACCTTGACCTTTTCTAAATCTATCTTTATCAAAACTCTCTCCTGATTTGATATCCCAAAATCTACAATTGTCTGGAGACAACTCATCTACTAATATAATATTACCATCTTTATCTTTCCCAAATTCTAATTTAAAATCAACCAAATTTAGCCCAATATCTGCAAAATATGGCTTTAAAATATCATTTATTTTTCTAGCAGTTTGTCTGAGTATTTCTAAGTCTTCGGTATTATTAACTAAATTTAAAATAAGGCAATGTTGATCATTTATTTTAGGATCGCCTAGATCATCATTTTTGTAGTCAAATTCGACTAAAACAAATGGCAAAATTGTTCCATCTTTGATCCCTAAAGTTCTTGTTAAACTACCAGTTGCTATATTTCTTACAATAACCTCTATCATGATAACATTAGCTCTTTTGTGAAGCATATGATTGTCGTCTAACATCTCTTTAAAGTGTGTTCTAATCCCCTCTTTTTCAAGCAATTTAAATAGTTGTGTTGAAATTTTATTATTTAACGCCCCTTTACCAGATTCTGTAGACTTTTTTTCACCATTAAAAGCTGTTAGGTCATCTTTGAACTGTGATATCAATAAATCTTTATCTTCTGTATTCCAAATCTTTTTTGCTTTACCTTCGTATAGTAGCGTTGTTTTGTTCACATTATCCCTTTATTAATATTAACGATCTTAATATATCAACAGCTGTTTTTAATTGATTGTCTTTATATAATTCTTCTTGACTTATTTTAGATTTATTATTTTGTTTAACTTTTTTCTTATTATTTTTCTTATCTATCTTCTCCAACTCGCCTTTGAGATGTTTCTTGAGATCTTTTTCTTTAATAGAAAACTCATTTTCCTCTTTATGTAACGCATTACCACTAAAAGATTCAATATCAGGAGTTACACCTTTTGCTTGTATTGTTCTACCACTTGGTAAATAATATTTAGCTATTGTTAGTTTAATTGCTTCGCTATTATTTTTATTAATTGGTACGATCATTTGTACTGAACCTTTACCAAAAGTTTTTTTACCAATTATTACGGCTCTTTTATGGTCTTGTAGTGCTCCACTTACAATCTCGCTTGCGCTTGCGCTTCCTCCATTAACAAGAACCACCATAGGAACATTAGTTAGAGTTGTTCGTTTACTTGCCTTATAATCTCTATTCTCTTTTTTATTCCTACCTTTTTGAGAAACAATAATCCCTTTATCTACGAACATATCTACAGTTTTGATTGCTTGCTCAAGAGAACCGCCAGGATTATTTCTTAGATCAATAACGATACCTTTTGTATTTTTACTATATTTTTTAATAAATCTTTTAAGGCGTGTAGCTACATTATTATCAAAAGAGACAATTCTTAAATATAATATATCATCTATTGTTTTAGCACTTACAGATTTAATTGAGATTTTATCTCGTACAATATGTATTTTTATAGGCTTTGGTGATTTTTTTCGTATAATTGTAATATCTATTGGTGTCCCAACTTTACCCCTCATAATACTAACTGCTTCGTTTAATGTCATGTTTAATGTTGATTTGTCATTAATTTTTAGAATAATATCTTCTGATTGTATCCCTGCTTTAAAAGCAGGAGTATCGTCTAGTGGTGATATGACGGTTAAAGCACCATTTCTCATTCCAACAACAATACCCAATCCACCAAATTCACCTTTCATTTGAACATTAAATTCTTTAAAAACTTTTGCATCCATATAAGATGAGTGAGCATCTAATTCATTCATAAGACCTTTGATAGCCTTATTGATAATTGCATTAACTTTAATATCATCTACATAAATAGATTCGACAATAGTGACTACATTTTGTAGTTTTGTATAAGCTTCTAATCTACTTTGAGGTTTATCCTCACCTTTTAAATTTTCTGATGTAGTTTGAGAATACAAAATTGTTATTAAGCAGAAGAAAAGAATAAATTTTTTATAAATCATATGTTGCCTTTTTGATTAGTTTAAAATATAAAATTTGAATTGTCATTGTATCTTAAACTAAATTACAGTATCATTAATGCTATTTAAAATTTGGAGTTAATAGATGAGTCTAAAAGAAAACATAAATTTCTTTAAACAAGAGATATCAACGGAAGAAAAATTCTTTGAGGGATTTTTTAAAATAGAAACTTTTTGGAAAAAATATAAAATTGTAATCATAGTGGTAGTTTTTGTTACTTTGATTTTGACTGTAGGTACAAATATCAATAAGTACATACAAATGCAAAATAAAATAAAGTCTAATTTGGCTTTTGATGCACTACTAGAAAATCCTAAAGATGAACAATCTAAAACAAAATTAAAAAATTTGAACTTAGAACTTTTTAAAATAGCTAATTATATAAATAAACAAGATAAGCAAATTGATGTTGAGTTTTTCAAAGAAATTTCACAATTTAATAAGGCTATTGAAAACAATGACATCAAACAACTTGACAAACTTATTTTAAATCCCAACTTTATATTGCAAGATTATGCACTATTTCAAAAAGCATTAATTCTAACTGCTAACAAAGATTATCAAAATGCAAAAAAAACGGTTGGACAAATTTCACAACTATCAGGAATATATAATATTGCTAATAAATTAAAGCATCATCTTCTAACCAAATAAAGTAACCACTTGTTTAAAATATTTTTATATTCATATAGTATTTTAATATTATTTGTAGGTTGTTCTAGTAAACAGTATTTTGAGCCAAAACAAGATACAAAACAATATTCCGGCCAATCAAAAAGTATTGAATACTATATAAAACAATCAAATAAAAATGGTGCTACTTTATTTAATTATAAAATTATTACAGATGATGGTATCTCAAATTATTCACTACCAAAAGGTTACCACCTTTTAAATAAAACCAAAGATACCATAATAGCATCTAATAATACAAAACGGCTTCTTTTAAAAAGTAGAGATAAAGAAACGATATTATTGTTTACAAAAAATATAATTTCAGCAACACTACATGATAACTTACTTGCATTAATTTTTGAAAATAATAGCTTAGGGGTTTTTGATATATCTTTACAAAAATTTAAACTCAAAGAATACCAACAAGTGTCTATCTTAAATGATCATAGGATCGCTAGTCCTATATTTTTAACAAATATTATTCTATTTCCTACCTTAAATGGTACTGTGGTTATCGTTGATAATCAAAATTTTAGGATTATAAAAACTATTACCATTGATCCTGCTAGTCAAATAAATAATATCATATTTTTAAAAACTATTGATGATACTATGTTAGTTGCTACACCAAATAAAATATTCACCTTATACAATGATAATGTTTATAAAAAAGAGTATAAAATAAAAGATATTATCATAAACAACAAATATTTATTTGTTGCCACACTAAACGGGGAAATAATCAAGCTTGATTTATCACTCAACGAACTAGTGAAAAGAAAATTTAAATTTGCCAAAATTCATCTGTTAGGATTTGGAACAAAATTATATGCCTTGGAGTCTAATGGATTTTTAATATCTCTTAATGATGATTTTTCTACGATAAACATATTTAAATTTCCTTTTGATAATTCTAAAAAAACTGTTTATCTTAACAATAGACTATATTTTGATAATAAATATATAGAACTTAAGTAATATATTTTAATCCCTATTACACAATAGTTTATAATTGCAATATAAGCATATTGTTTTATCTTCACATAAATCAAAATTAACTTGTTTTGTTTTTAAAGCTTTTAAGTGTGTATTAAGTTTTTTTATTTTATTTTCAAGCATAATTTCATTTTTTATTGTTGTGTTAAATAAGTCATAGTATCCAACACTGCTAATTATTTTCTTTTCTTGACTTAAGAAATAAAATTCTAACTGAAAATCATAACTTTTTTCATAAGTTTTAGGTGTATCAACTTTTAAGTTATTTGATGTTTTATAATCTAATATACAATATGTTCCATCACTTAATCTATCCATTCTATCGATCGTCCCTTTTAGTGCAATACCATTATGTACAAAATTAAATGATTTTTCTACTGCATAAACACTACTTCCATCTTCTTTTCTTGCCTTTTCCATATATACAAAGTTTACTAATTTCTTTTTCCAAACCTCTAAATCCATTGTCAGATATGGATTATTGTTTTGATATATGCTCAACTGGGTATTTATATTAGATATTGTTAGCGAGTCATTTATCACAAGCTGTTCAAGCACTTTATGTATTATATTGCCCACCTCATAACCTTGGGGTTTTAAACTTATTGAATGTTCTTTTAATCTTTTTATATAATGAAAATAATATTTTCTCTTACATTGAAGATATGTTTTTAAAGATGTAGCAGACCAAGTTCTTTTTGATAAATCTATATTTTTTATTATCTCTTGTTTAAAAATATTTATCTTTCTTGATTTATACAGTATTTTCTCAAAGTCATAAATATTGTAGTCCTCTTTTACATCAGATAAAATTGAATTAATAAATCTACTTTTTATTGATATCTCATCATTAACATAGCTAATAGCAACCTTTTTTGCTCTAGAAAATAAATTGGTATAATAATATTTTTGTAGCTCTTCTCTGTGAAATGATGTTGGCAATTTAGCAAACTCTTTAACCTTTGTAGATAAAAACTTATCTTTTACACTTCTTTTTGGAATTTTATCATCATTAAAATCTATCACAATAACTCCATCATAAGCTACTCCTCTAGTTTCTAAAATACCAAGTACTGTTATTTTCCCTCCGCTTGTGTCATCCAAAGTTATCTCACTAATCTTATTTTGTATTATTCTAAAAATATGTTTTAACTTTAGATTTAACTCATGCGTAAAAAAAAGAATAGTTAATGATGTTTTTAATTCATTTAATTTTTCAACTATTTGAGTGTTAGATTCATGCATAATAAGCTGATCAAAAATTGTTAAAAACATCTCTTCATTTACAATGCTATTCCAATTATTTTTTGTACTTTGAAATAATTGATTATCTATTCCGAAGAATTCTTTTTTATTCTCGTCTTTTGGTTCATAGTTAATCAATAATTTGTTAATAGTTTCTACTGTTTGGTAAATTTTACTTTGTTTTATATTATTGCCCATAGCAAAATTAAAATAATTTTCCTCATCAAAAAGTGCCAACATCTCATGAAAACTTTCGTCTGGCAATACAATAACAATACTTGAGGGGTCTATTTTTTGTACAGTTATCATCTCATAAATTTTTTGTTTTATAAATCCTATTTGCAATATTCTTTGTTTTATAGGAACTATATGTATTATATCGCTGTTAATTGAATTATTTTTTTTGTATTGGACATCTACACTTACTAGAGAAGATATTTCATCTATTATTTTTAATTCAAAACTACTAAATACACCCTCGTGAACGATTTGCATCTCTTTGAATTGTTTTATATAGTCTTCATTAATCTTATAATACGCTGGCAATAGACTTTGATCTATATAATTATTTTTTAATAAAATTTCATGGTATTTAGTTTGAATAGCTTGCAAAATATCCAGATGATCTTGATAATGTGCATAAGTGTCTGCATCATTTAAATCTTGAATTGTTTTAAATTCTACTGCTAGTTCATTAAAAAATCTTATTATATACTCGCTTTGTTTTAAAAATGAACTAAAACTTGAATTAATACCTAGTTTCTTAACATCAATATCTTGTATTACTTGTTGTAGGTATATTATTTTTAATTGTGGTGAAATCATTCTTTTTTCTGACAAAAAGATAACTTTTTGAAAGAAATCACCAATTGATATAACTTTTGGAAGAAAAATATTTTTATTTTCCAATGAGCTAATATATTCTCGTATAGCCCTATTGGTTGGAAAGACAAATAATTTCTGAGTTGTTTTATCTAGCATTTGTTTTTATAAAAAAATATCCTTTATGTGTATCAACTTCTATTGTTCCTGTAATATTCCAGTAGCCTTTTTGAGTAATATCAAAAACTTTTGTGGTGGTATTATTGTAAAATTCTAATTTTTTATCAAAATAATGATTTGTTGTCATGGTTATTAATATATCTAATTTGATATTCTTTAATTCTGAACCATCTTTGCTGGTTATCTCATATTTAAATTCGTTTTTACCAATATTAATCATATTTTTTCTTGTCGATCTTTTTTTAATAGCTCTTTGTGCTAAAAAAACATCTTTAACGCTAAGTCCATCTATAATTTCTTTGTTAAAAATAAATCTTATATTGTATTTCTCATCAAACTTCGCATTGCTAATAATCATCTCATTAAAATTATCGTCAACTTTATGGTAAGTACTTAAAAATGCATTATCATCGTCGCTGCCTACATCTGAAGATAATGTCATCATAACTGTCCAAACGATTAAACCTAAACCAAATAAAAATTTAACTATAAAAACAGTATAAAGAAAAAATTTATTCATTGGTTTATTGTTATTTTTTGTCATTTTTTTAACTTTTTTTGTTTTAAAATAATAATCGTATATGCCACAATCCCAAATATTACAAGTGTGTACATCAAGACCTTCCATATAGTTCCAGCAGTTTTACTACCATTGCCAATACTTGACTTAAGTACAATGTTTCTATGTTTAGCTAGACTATCTGCTATTTGTGCATAACCATTTAGACAGGCTGCACTTGTTTTTGCAAATAAAGTATTTTTATCTTTAGATGCTAACAAGGGGATCACATAACTATCTAAAATATCATCTTTATCAATAATACTCTTTAACTCTTGGGAGGTTAAAATATTTGCATACATCTGATCAATAGACAAAACTAGCACAACAAAATTGTTTGTTTTATCGACAGTAGTGATTATTTTTTTGTCGAAGTTTCTCATTTGAACAATTCTATCTTCTCTTGATAGCTTCATATTTATCCCATTGTTTTCAATAATATACACATAAATATTAGTATTTAATTTGGCTTTAGCTTCATCGCCTATCTCTAATATTTTATTTTGAGCTCGCTGATCTATTAATCCATCATGATATAATATGAATTGATTTTTTGTTGCATTTAGCGTTACTCCACATATCATACATAGAAATAATATTTTTAATTTCAAAACTGTATCCTTTTAGCTATTTAATAATATTTATTATAACTAAATTGATCAAAAACATAATAAAAAAAAGGAAATCATTTAAATGATTTCCTTTTTTTACTATTTATCAAACTATCTATCCAACAAAAATTCTTGTAGGGTCAAAAAATGTTAAATATAATGTTACGATAGCAGAAACTACCAATAATAAACCTATAATTTTTTCCATAACTATCTCTCCTTATTTTATTGTGTTTCTCATTGTATGATTTTTAGGATCTTTAAATTTTAATCCATCTAACTGCTTATTTATATTGTAGAAAGTAGTTGAATTATTTTGTTGCACTTTAATACCTAAATATGTTAAAACCCCAAGAATTGAAAGCAACAATACAACAGCAATTAAAAAGCCTGATATACCATGTATTAAAGAAAATATTCCTCTTTCACCATCATTCATTTGTGTATTCCCTGCCATTATTTATCTCCTATACTGATTATATAAGATGCCACTGCTTTAACTTGTGTCTCACTTAATATATTTTTAAAAGCTGGCATAGTTCCAATTGTACCTTTTTTACCATATTCAATAGGATATGATAAACCAGCGATACCGTAACTAGCATACATAGGCACAGTTAAATCTTGGGCTTTTCCATTTATACCTTCAGCATCTGCTCCATGACATGGTGCACATCGTACTAAAAATACAGATTGACCCATATTAACTAGATCATTTGATGAAATATTTCTCCATTTTTCTTCAAATCGTTTTTGATGTTCTAAAGTTTCTTCATTGTATTGACCAATTTGTGAAAATTGATTTGTTGGGTAACCAACCAATAAATACCATAACATCCATACAATAGTACCTATGAACATTAACCCCCATCCTGAAGGAATAGCATTTTTATATTCACCTATTCCATCCCATTTGTCTTCGACCAATTCTCCACCAGCCGTATCATTCTTAATTTGATTAATATATTTTAATGCTACAAATACTGTAATACTAATAATTGCAAGTCCACCAAGCATCGTTAAACTGTTTATGTAATCAAAATTATCACCACTAAAACTAAACGAATCACCCACCACAAAGTAAGTTGCTACCATTAGTGCAATAACTAAAATAATACCACCTATTACCATAGATCTCATATTATTTATCTCCTTTTTTAATTTTTCTTCTTATTTCCAAAGGTTGTGAACCACAAATATCATCATGTACAATATTACTATACTTTTCATAATCTCTCTCGCCTGTTCTTTGTCTCTTATACATAGAGTATGCATAACTATAAAAAACTATAAAAACGAACAATAAAATAAAAAACTTTGCATATTCTTGTAATGTCAATAATGTTTCATAATCCATTAATTAACCTTTATTTTAAAGCATTCATATATGCAATTAATGCAACAATCTCAGGAATCTCACCTCTAGAAATAGCCTTTTTGACATTCTGATTTTTCATGTCAGCAACGATTACTCTAGCTTCTGCTAAAGCATTTGCTCGTGCATTTTTCCATGAACTTAAAAATGGCATACCAGGCTTATCGTAAGGAACATTAAAAACCATTTTTTGTGTATTAGCATTTGCATAAGCAGTTGCTATATCAGCTCTATTGGTAAATTGGTGTTTATACGACGGCATAACTGTACCTGGAACTACTGATGCTGGATCATACATATGATTTTCGTGCCAATCTGTAGTTCTATAATTTCCCACTCTCATCAAATCCGGACCTGTTCTTTTAGATCCCCATAAAAATGGTCTATCATAAGCGTATTCACCTGATAATGAATACATACCATATCTATCTGTTTCTGACTTAAATGGTCTAACTAATTGCGAATGACATGCATTACAACTATCTTTAATATATACTTGTCGACCAGCTAATTCTAAAACTGTATAAGGTTTAGTACCAACTAATGGTTGAGATTGTTTAGCAAAGTCAGGTATTACTTCAATAATTCCTGCAAATGCTATTGTTAAAAATACTGCTACTGCAAAGAAAAACGGTCTTTGCTCTAACCAATGAAACATATTATTCCCCCTTTTCTTAAGCGCCCATAGGCGAAGTGTTTATAGGCTCTTTATCAAGTATTCGACCGCAAGTTGCAGTTTTATAAATGTTATAAGCAAACATAAAGAAACCGATCAAATACATCAATCCACCAATAGCTCTAATCGTATAGTAAGGATGTAATACATTAACAGTATCAATAAATGAGTAAACTAATGAACCATATTCATCATAGGCTCTCCACATCATACCTTGTGTAATACCAGCTATCCACATAGATGTAAAATAAAGTACAATTGCTACAGTTTGTAACCAAAATTGTGTTTCCATTAATGATTTAGAATAAATTTCTCTTCCGAACATTCTTGGGGCCATATGAAATAAAGATGCGATAATCATAAAAGCAACCCAACCTAAAGTCCCATCATGTACATGTCCTGGAATCCAATCAGTAAAGTGAGCAATAGCATTAACACTTTTTATAGCCTGAATTGGACCTTCAATAGTTGATAACATATAAAAAGTTGAAGCCATAACTAAAAATTTAATTAATGGATTAGTTTGCAATTGATTCCACTCACCTTTCATAGTTAAAAGCATATTAATAGCAGATCCCCATGATGGCAAAATCAAGACAACAGACATTACAGAACCCATAGTTTGCATCCAATCAGGAACAGTACTATATATAAGATGGTGTCCACCAGCCCATAAATAAACAAACATTAGTCCCCAAAAAGCCAAAATTGATAGCTTATATGAGAATATATTCTGTCCGGATTCTTTTGGTAGAAAGTAATAGATCATAGCAATAATAGGAACAGTAAACACAAACGCAACAGCATTGTGTCCATACCACCATTGCACTAAAGCATCATTTGTACCTGCGTACATAGATATAGAGTGCATAATACTACTTGGTGCTCCATTAGCAAAAAAGATAGTTGGAACTTCCATGTTGTTAAATAAATACAACATAGCCACACCAAGAAAAGTAGCTATATAATACCAAATAGATATATATATAGTTCTTTCTCTCCTAATGCCAATAATTCCAAAAATAGAAACACCCCATATTACCCACCATACGACAACTAATATATCTAATGGCCATTCAAGTTCTGCATATTCTTTTGAAGTTGTGAAACCCATTGTTAAAGTAACAACCGCCAACAGGATTGTTAAAAAATATAAAACAAAATGTAACTTAGCTATATTCATTAAAAAAAGTGATTCTTTTAGTGAAACCTTTAAAACTCTTTGCGAAATATAATACCATGTCGCAAAAATACCACTTAAAGTAAATCCAAACGCTACGCCATTTGTATGTAAAGGTCTTAACCTACCAAAAGCACCATATTCTCCTGCCAAATTGCTAAGTGCTGGAAATGCTAATTGAAATGCAAGTATAACACCTACTAACATACCAATAATACCAAACAAAATTGTAGCAAAAGTAAAAGCTTTTGCTATTGAATAATCATATTCAACTACCGTACTATTTTGCATCAATATCCTCCTAAATTTTAAAATACAAGTGTTTAAACGACACTCATTCGAACAAATTATATAAAAACAAAACTGTATATTTCCTTATATGCTTACCAAATTTTTATTGTATCTTATTAATATTATAAATTAATATTCATTTAATATTTTTATCAACATTAAATTATATGTGATTTTCCCCATAAATGCATTTTTTGATATAGTTGCTACAAAATCTATTTTATCTCCTACAACAATTTTACAAGATATATCAATAAAGATTAAAGCTTCTATACTGCTTGTCTCATCTTCAACGATTAATTTTGTAAACTCTTTATTTTTACCAATTGTTTTTATATTAGAAATTACAATATCTTTAAAAACAAAACTTGGTAGCTCATTCTCTAAACCAAATGGTCGAAAATTATTTATAGTATTATATAAATTATCATCAATAGAAGATATTTTTAATTGACCCAACACATTGTCTTTATCTTGTGGATTATGCTTTTGTAGCATATTTTTTATTGTCTCATTTAGCATATTTTTAAAAACTGGTAAGTTGTTAGACTCGATACTCATCCCAGCAGCACCTTTGTGTCCGCCAAAATAAAGTAGTGCGCTACTGCATTGATCGATTAGATCATAAAGATTTATATCATTACTTCTTGAACTACCTTTTGCGATACCATTATTAATAGAAAAAACAAAAGCTGGTTTATCGTATCGTTGACTTAATTTACTAGCGACTATACCGATAATACCTTCATTCCATTTATCGCTAGCAACCAATACTACCTCATCGTTCACATCAACTTTTAGCTTCGCTTCTTCGTAAATATTTTGTTGTTGTTGTTTTCTTTGTTCATTTAACAATATCAATTCTTCTAAACTTTGTTGTGCTTCAAAAGTATCAAAACTAAGTAAAAAATCAAGTGCCATATTAGCATCTTCCATTCTACCAGCACAGTTTATTAATGGTGCGATTTTAAATCCTATATCTTCTTCATTAATTTTGTTTAAATTAAATTTTTCCCTCAAAGCAACAAAACAAGGTCGCTTACTATTTTGAAGTTCTATTAAACCTTTTTTTACCATAGTTTGATTTAATGATTTCATAGGCATAATATCAGCAACAATAGCCAAAGATAAAAGATCAAAAAATATCATCATATTAATCGTATTAGCTTGTAAGTCTTTTTTAACCATAGCACATAAATACCAAGCAACTTGGGCACCACAAATATCTTTAAAAGGAAATTGACAATCTGATTGCTTTGGATTAATTATCGCATAAGCTTTTGGTAAATTTTCTCCAACTGTATGATGATCTGTTATTATTAAATCCAATTTACGATCAAAACAAATATCGCCAGCTTCAAAAGCACCAATACCATTGTCTACAGTTATGATTAAGCCGTCATATATATTATTAAGTATCTTAGGGCTTAACCCATACCCGTGAGTAAATCTATTTGGTATCACATAGTTTACATCGACTCCTAAAGCGCTAAAAAATTCAACCATAATAGCAGTAGAGATAACGCCATCTACATCATAGTCCCCCACTATATTTATAGTTTCATCATTGTGTATAGCTTGTGCAATTCTTAAACTAGCTTTCTTAATATCTTTAAAACTATCTGGTTGTGGTAATTCTTTTAATATTTTATATTTATCATTTTTAATTTTATTATTTAATATTGTGTATATATCATCTTGTTTTAATTGTTTCATATATCATTTTATCATATATTAATATACTTTTTAGTAAAGTTCGTAACTTTTTTACACACTTTACTCGAGGAATAATATGAACAATATAACTTTAATAGTTCTAAGTGCTGGCTCTTCATCACGTTTTACACCTCAAGTAAAAAAACAATGGTTGCGATGTGGAGATGAGCCACTATGGCTATATGTTACAAATAAGCTAAATTCTTTTAGTAAATTTGATAAGATTATCATTGTAGGGCATAATGATGAAGTAAACTACATGAAAAATTTCACAACAAACTATACTTTTGTTATGGGTGGTAACACAAGACAACAATCAATCATAAATGCTTTACAAAAAGTTACAACCAAATATGTTATGACTACAGATGTTGCAAGAAGCTGTATCCCTAAAAAAATAATTAAAAATTTGATATCAAACAGAGCAAAAGCTAGTTGTATCGTGCCATATTTAAATATACATGATACAATCGTATACCAAGATAAAACAATCAACAGAGATGATGTTAAGATAATACAAACCCCTCAACTCTCAACTACAAAAATTTTACGAGAAGCTCTTGATACAAAAACTCAATTTACAGATGATAGTAGTGCGATCGCTAATATAAATGGAACTATTTACTATATTGAAGGAGATAATAATTCTACAAAATTAACCACATCCTTAGAGCTTAAAAATATTAAATGCTTACCAAATCCAAATAAAAATACTTTTACAGGTACTGGATTTGATATTCATCAATTTGAACACAAAAAACCAATGTTCTTAGGCGGTATAAAAATTGATTCTGATTTTGGGTTTAAAGCACATAGTGATGGAGATGTTCTTATACATTCACTCATAGATGCACTCCTAGGAGCCGCAGGAGCTGGTGACATTGGAGAATATTTTCCAGATACAAGTGATAAGTTTAAAAATATTGATTCTACAATTTTATTAGAAAAAGTTTTAAAGCTTCTTGTAAATACTGGCTTTGAAATTGTAAATATCGACTTAACAGTTATAGCACAAAAACCAAAGTTACATAAATACAAAAGTGATATAAAGTCAAAATTAAGTGCATTATTACATATACCAATACATAAAATAAACATAAAAGCTACCACAGCAGAAAAGCTTGGATTTGTTGGTAGAGAGGAAGGTGTGGCAGTTCAAAGTTTGGCTACATTAAAGTTTTATGATTGGAAAGAGGAATAGATGAATATTTTGATTATAGAAGATGAAATATATTTAGCACAAAAAATAATTCTACGATTTCAAGACAATGGTCATAATGTTTCACATATTACCAATTTATCTGACATAAGCTACGATATATATTATGATACCATTTTATTATCTACAAATATAACAGGTAATTACGAGAAGGTTATTCAAAAATACTCATCTTCAATTATTATTTTACTTGTAACTTATATAAGTGATGCAACAGTAACGAAGCCTATCCAAAATGGTGCTTGTGATTATATGATTAAACCATTTATGATAGATGAGTTAACGCGTAAAATTGAACATTATGAACAATTTAATATATTACAAAAAGAAAATAAAATGATTAATAATTATCTGAATTTTATGTTTCATTCTACCCCGAATACATCAGATATTCCAGATGAATTACCTTTTCTAATCGAAACAAATAATCAAAAAATAGCAGATAAAATTGTATTTAAAGTAGCAAAAAGACTAAACATTCCGATCAAATTAATATCTGTTAAAGAGTTAAACAAAGTTGATCTTAATAGATCTAAAAATCAACTGCTATATATACATGATTTTCATACTTTAAAACAGAATATTAAAACTCTTATGATACAAAAATTTGACAAATTAAATATAATTTTAAGTTCAACCAAATCTGAAAATGTTGATTTTAAAAAAGTTACCATAATGACAAACAATAAAATATCTACAATAGACTCTATTTTAACAGTAAATGACTATATTAAACAAATTACATTAAATTTTCAAACACAATATCCAGATACTGAACTTAGTAGAAGATTAGGAATTAGTCGGAAATCACTCTGGGAAAAAAGAAAAAAATTTGGTATAGAGAAAAAAAGATGCAACACAAAATAAGATTAGTTTTTTTAACACTTTTTTATAGTGGATTAAGTCCTAAAGCACCTGGGACTATTGGTAGCATATTAGCTTTAATTTTAGGAATGTTAGCATTAGAAGTTTTGCATATATCTAATATTTTTATGATAGTAATTTTAGTTACTATCATTGGTATTCAACAAATAAACTTATACGAACAAGATATTGGTGTCCATGATGGCAAAGAGATAGTTATTGATGAATTTGTTGGTATGTGGCTAGCTCTTAGTATTGCAGGGGTTCAAGCAGGAATGTGGATTATGGGCATTATTGCATTTATATACTTTAGAATATTTGATATTTGGAAACCATCACTAATTGGGAAGATAGATAGAGATGTCAAGGGTGGACTGGGAGTTATGGGGGATGATTTGCTTGCAGGTTTTTTTGCAGGTATTTGTACTAGTATGACATATTATCTTTTATTTTAAAACAAAATCTATAATTTTATTAATTCCATTGGGACCTATACTGCTGATAAGTTGTTGACTTTTATGTTTCATATTTAATTTTATAATTTTTTTCAAATAATCTATACTTATTTCATTTTGTGTTTTTAAAAAACACAAATCATTGTCAAGTAAAAATTTTGCATTAAAATATTGGTGATTAGAGGCTGCATATGGATATGGAATATAAAGTGTTGGCATCCCTAATGCACTTAATTCCCATAGTGTACTTGCCCCTGCTCTACTTACTGCAAAATCGGCTTTATTCATTTTTTCTAAAATATCATAGGTAAAATCAAAAACATCTACATCGATATTTAATCTTTTATATTTATTTTTTACTCTATTAAAATCTAATTTTCCAGTTTGATGGATAATATGTATATTCTTTTTTTTTAAATAAGGAGCTATTTCTATAGCAAGATTATTAATAGCTAATGCGCCTTGTGATCCACCCAAAAAAATTATTGTATTAACATGCTCTCTAAGTCTAGCTTTTTTGAAAAATATGTTATTTATTGGATAATCTAATACCAATGAATTTTTATCATAAGAACTAAATACAGCTTTTGCATTTTTTGATGTAATTTTATTTAATTTTCCCATTACAGAGTTTTGCTCATGGATATAAAAGTCACATTTAAAAAATAATGTAGCAAAAGAAGCTGGAGCTGCGCTAAAACCTCCAACACTTATAACTTTTTTAACATTATATTTTTTATAAATAAACAAACATCTAAGCATTGCTTTAATAATCATAAGCAATGATACTATTTTGCCGAATAAGTTTTGATTTACTACACCTTTAGTATCTAAAAAATATTTTCTTGATATTTTATCTTCATGCTCAAACCATTGTTTATCTGCACCTTTTTGTGAACCTATAAAAATTACATCAGTATCTCTATAATGCAATTCTGTGATTAAAGATCTAGCAATAGACAAGTGTCCGCCAGTTCCCCCTCCAGTTACAACTACTACATTATTCATTATTATAATCCTTTTGCTGAAGATAATGTAATTTTAACAAACTATATACTAGTTCTTTAAAAATAGGTACAGCAGAATTAGCAGCATAGTAATAGTACCAATGTTTACCACTACTTATAGGATTATTGACAGTAACTCCTATTGTATATTTATGATTGTAATCATTTGCAAACCCAAAAAAAGAGCTTATATATCTTTTTTGATATTTTTTATTTTTGACTATATTAGCTGTTCCTGTTTTGCCACCGATTTCTAATCCATCTATTTTTGCATTTCTCCCTGTCCCATTTTGAACAGTTTTAATCAAAAAATTTTTCATAATATTTGCTGTTTCTTTTTTGATAATAGGAGATATTAATTGTGTTGTGTTTATGTCTATTATTCTAGGGACAACAGCTTTACCATTATTATTAAAAACTGAATATGCTTTTAACATCTGCATAAAAGTTACTGTTATACCTTGTCCATAAGAATCGGTTGCTTTAAAAATATTATCTTTTCTATATGATTCTCCCGCTTGATATTCTTTTAAAGTATGCAATAGACCAGTTTGTTCATATGACAAATCTATGCCTGTTTTTTTTGAAAGACCAAATTTTATAAATCCATCATAAAATTCTTGTCCTGTTAATCTTTGAGCTAACAACAAAGTACCAATATTACTTGAATTAACAATAATATCTTCTAAGGAGATATAGTTTGTTTTAAATTGATGATCATCATGTATTGTCCAGCCACCTATTTTATATTTTCCTTGTGGGTATTCCCCTTTGTTATTTTTGATACCTTTATTGTGTATAAAAAAAGATTCATTTATAATATTTTTATTTTTATCCATAACTAAAGATATTAATAAAGGTTTGACAATAGAACCTGGTTCAAATTGATATTCAATTGCATTTATATTTAAGTTCTGGATATCTCTTCGTCTAATTTTAGAAGGATTAAACCTATTTGAAGTGGCTAAAGATATAATTTTACCAGTTGTGCTTTCCATAATAGAAACTATAATTTCATCAGCTTCAAACTTTTTTTTATATTTATCTAATATCATCTCTACATTTCTTTGCAAATTTAGAGATATATTAAGCTTTAGTTCTTTTCCATCTTCTCTGTTTTGGATAGTAGATTTTTTATTAAAAATTATATAAGATAATACATCTCTTTCTCCTCTTATAAGACCATCATGATTATCATTTAATAGCTTGTTATATGTATGCTCTAAACCTTTTACTCCATTTACTTTTGTTTGCCCGGATCGAGTTTCAAATTTTTTGACATATCCAAGTACAGGGCTTAATGTATCAGCATAAGAATAAACTCTTTTTTCACCACTTTCAACTATTGTTAATCCGTAAATTATTTTTGTCCTATTTAGCAAAATAGGTTTAAATACACTAAAATTACGTAGTTTACTTTTAAGTTCATTTAAATTTTTTGCAAATCTTTCATCTATTTTATAAGACAATACAACTTTTTTTCTTTTATTTTTTCGTGCTTTTTTTATTTTTGTGCGTATCTCTTTTGGTTTTATATTACTATATATAGAAAATAATTTAATAAACAATTCCTCTTTGTCTTTATCTAAACATCTAATATCAATAATAGCTTTAAAAAGTTTTTTAGAAGTTGCTATTGTAAAATTATCACTACTTATAATATTACCCCGAACAGCAAGATTTTTATGAGAACTTAAAAGGTTTGGCATTTTTCTTTTGCTTGTCATAGTGTTTGAAATAGAAAATAATAAAATCATCAAGGCAATAAATATAATAATAAGCAAAGCGACTAATTTTTTAATTTTACTGCGTTGAATTTCGATTGAGGACATGTGTTTCCATAATATTATTTTGTTAATTTTATCAAAACTAAGATTAAAGAAATTATTGTTATGATTATGATACAATGTAACTTCGTAATACATAACAAAGGACACCTAAATATATGTTAACAATAGCATTACCAAAAGGGAGAATTGCCGAACAAACTTTGGATAAATTTGAACAAGCATTTAAAGAAAAATTTGTATTTGAAGATAGAAAATTGATCTTAGAAAAAGCTGGTTTTAGATTTTTAAACGTAAGAAATCAAGATGTACCAACATATGTAATGTACGGAGCAGCCGATTTAGGAGTAGTTGGATTAGATGTCCTTGAAGAAAAACAGTACGATTTAATAAAATTATTAGATCTTAAAATTGGTGAATGTAAAGTGGCAATTGGACTTAAAAAGGGTGAAAATATAAATTGGAATGCAAGTAGCATCAAAGTAGCCACCAAACACACAACTATAGCTAAAAAATTTTTTGAAAAAAAAGCAATGGCAGTTGAAATAGTTAAACTTTATGGTTCAATAGAACTAGCACCATTAGTTGGACTTAGTGATTGCATTATCGATGTTGTTCAAACAGGTCTTACTATGGAACAAAATGGGTTAGAGGTTGGTGAAACTATCATGAATTCAAGTGCCAATTTGATCGCCAATAAAAATTCATACTATATAAAAAAAGAACAAATATTGACTCTAAGAGAAAGACTTGCAAAAGTTTAATCTATTATGATTGTTTTAGGTTCTACTGGCTCTATAGGAATAAATACTCTAAAAATAGCAGAAAAATTTAACCTTAATATCGAAGTTTTAGTAGCTGGTAAAAATATAAAACTTTTAAATCAACAAATAAAAACTTTTAATCCCACCTTGGTTATAGTCGCCACTAAGGATGATATATCAAAAATAAATCATAAAAATGTAAAATTTGGCATAGAAGCAATACTATACAGTATAGAAAACTCAAAATCTAATTTAATAATAAATGCCTTAGTTGGTTTTTTTGGATTACGTCCAACACTTAAAGCAATCGAATGTAAAAAACAAGTTGCGCTTGCAAATAAAGAAAGTTTAGTCGTAGCTGGTAAATTTATAGACACTTCGTATATAACACCAATAGACAGTGAACACTTTGGTTTATGGTATTTGTTGGACAAAAACGATAAAAACATCAATAGTTTAACAATAACAGCAAGTGGAGGTAGTTTTAGAGATTATCCGCTTAATAAACTTAAAAATGTAACCATAAAAGAAGCACTTAATCATCCAAATTGGTCAATGGGGAGTAAAATAACTATAGATAGTGCTACTATGACAAATAAAATATTTGAATTAATCGAGGCTAAATGGTTGTTTGGTACAACTAAATGTGATGCTATTATTGAACCAAAATCAATAATTCATGCTATGGTAAATTTTACAGACGGTAGCACAACAGCACACTTAGCAAATACAAATATGCAATTACCTATATCTTATGCGATTATGAAAAAAATAGAAGAACAAATTTTAGAACCGATTGATTTTTTAAATTTACAAAAATTAGAATTTAAAGAGATAGAAACTTCAAGATACAATATATGGTCGATTAAAGATGAACTTTTAAATAATAGCAATTTAGGGGTAGTATTAAACTGTGCAAATGAGATTGGAGTTGATAATTTCTTAAAAGGAAAATGCAATTTTCTAGATATTGCCAACCTGTCAATAAAAGCTATTAATAAATTTAACAATATAAAACTACAAACGACTCAAGATATTTTTGAAATAGACAAAGAGGTAAGGAGATGGTGTGATGGATAGTATGATCATACCTTTTATAATGCTTTTGATCATAACAGTTGTGCTAATATTAGAAAGAACATACAATGAAAAGAAAATAGTTGATATTTATGAAGATAAATTTTTACAATGGAAAAAACATGCCACTTTAAACAATAAAGAAAAAAATTGTAAACAGCTAGTTGGTCTTGTATTTTTAGAAAATGAAAAACTAACAATTGATGTTCTTGACAAAAAAGCAGAAGATAGACTTCAAAAAAAACAATATACCTTAAAAATGAAAAACTAACATATGATATTGAGCATCGAATCAAGCTGTGACGATAGCAGTATAGCAATAACCCAAATAGATACCGCTAAGTTAATTTATCATAAAAAAATATCGCAAGAATCTCAACACAATATTTATGGTGGGGTAGTACCTGAGTTAGCAGCTAGACTTCACGCCCAAGCATTACCTAATATTTTAGAAGAGTGTAAAAAGTATTTTCCATATTTAAAAGCTATTGCCGTTACATCATCTCCTGGGCTTTTGGTTACACTAGTAGAAGGGATTACAATGGCGAAAGCTTTAAGTATTAGTTTAAAAATACCTTTAATTTCTGTCAATCATCTAGCAGGACATGTGTATTCTGTCTTTATAGAAAAAAACATACAATTTCCTTTAACTGTTTTATTAGTATCAGGAGGGCATACACAAATAATAGAAACTAAGTCTTTTGATAATATGAAAATAGTAGGGCAAACTCTTGATGATAGTTTTGGTGAAAGTTTTGACAAAGTTAGCAAAATGTTATCTCTTGGATATCCTGGCGGTTCAATAATTGAAAAATATAGTTTAAAAGGTGATGAAAATAGATTTTCATTCCCTATCCCTTTGCGACAATCTCCAAATATAGAATTTAGCTACTCTGGTCTTAAAAATGCGGTGCGTGTTGCTATAATAAACCTAGAAAAATCAGGCAAATTATCAACTCAAGACAAATATGATATCTGTGCATCTTTTCAAAAAACTGCCGTAGCACATCTTGTGATGAAATTAAAAAAATATTTCAAACAAATACCTCCAACTACCTTTGCTGTTGTAGGTGGGGCTAGTGCTAATTTATACTTACGAAAAAAGATCGATATATTATTAAAAGAATTTAAATGCGATAAATTACTACTAGCCAAACTTAAATATTGTAGTGATAATGCTGCTATGATTGGAAGAGTTGGAATTGAACAATATAAACAAAATAATTTTGTAGATATTAATGAGATTTAATAAAGTATTTAATTAACTCTAATTTTAAAACTAGTACCTAATGCCTTTATCTCTTTTACTGCCCATTTTTCAAAGTTATCAATTCTTTAAAACCCTAAAACAACGAACAAAATTTTTCTGAGTTTTAGGGTCGCCTTGGTTGATTTGACCATAATTAAAAGTGATACTCCAAGCAAAAGGAGTCACATATGCCACAGTAGTAGATGACCAGTAGTTACCAGCAGAGACCACACTTTTAAATTTACTACTCATAGCAGGGTTAAATACGCTTATATCGACCACTCCAAATAGTTCATTGATATTTGGTAGATGCCAGTCGCTATATCCAGCAAAATCCAAACTCTCACAATAGCTTAATGCCTCACTCCAATCTCTCTTTGTAGTGTTTGTCTCGTTACTATCTTGCCACATGAGATTGGTAGCTGTATCTACTACCACCTCTTTTTGATTATCTCTTATGAAATCTGCGTTTGCTAGATTTACTAGCAACAGTAAGCTTACTATATTTTTTTTCATCCTATTCTCCTAATCTATTGACTATATCTCTACTATTTGTATATTTGTGATGCCTCTTTAAAGCAATCAATTACTCAAAACCCTAACACAACGAACATGAGATGGAAGACGTTTAGAGCCGACAGGCTCTGTGCCTTTGCTGAAGTCGATACGATAAGAAGCAGAAGAAGCATCTGGTGGATTAGTAGATGTCCAGTAATAGACAGAGACATTTGTAAAAACTGGATCGATAAGTGGTGCGCTATCTCTACCTCTATCTACGATACTTGTAAGCTCTCTAATAGAAGGTAGATGCCAATCACTATATCCTGCTAGTGTTAAATCTTGACAATAGGTTGTTAAATCTGTCTGACTTTTAACTATGTTTTTCGCATCTTCATCATCTTGCCACATCAAACCAGTAGTGTTATCAGTTACTGTACCATCACCATTGTTGGTATAGCTACGGGCTATACTTCTAGTAGTATTACCATCATCAAATTCTTGATAAGTGATAGTTTGTCCTGTTTTAAGCCTCCCAAATACATTAAACTTTTTTACAGCTGTTTGGTTAAAATCTTGCGGGAAATTACCATTTGTATCTGTGATTTGATTGTCTCTTATAGATATTTTTGTACTACCATTATCATCAAACTTGGTTGATGGTGTACTAACTAAAGATACTTTATGTCTAAAAACACTACTATTGTAGTTGCTATTTGATACACTTCCTATGGCACCTGTACCATTTATATCGTAGTTTACACTACTATCAGTATTTATAGATAATGGATCTATATCTTTGTTGAAATATAAATATAATTTATCATCATTTACTGTAGTTGTACGATTGTTATCGTAAATAGCTGATTTGATATATAGTTGTGTTGTGGTGTATGGTTTATTGGTATTTGTTGAACCACCACCAGTTGGATTACTTCCACCAGCACCAGTTGAACTACTACCACAAGCGGTGAATAGTAGAAGTGAGTTAAATATTAGGATTAATAATACAGATTTAATCATTTATTTTACCTTTAAAATTTTATATTAGGAACTGTATCTAAAGTTTACTTAAAATAAATTAGAACGATTTATGGTTTAATCCTTTATACAACGAACTGAAAGCCCAACAGCTCGATAGTCGTAGTAGCTGGACGCATAGCTACTGCCGAAGTCCAAGTAACTAGAGTCATACCCAAGGAACGAACTCGACCACAAGTCACCGCTAGACCCCTGACCGTACAGAGAACCGTTGCCGTTGCGGTAACCAGCACTTGGCAATTTCAAAAAGCTATTAAAAGCATCATTATTATTTTGTACTTTATTTATTCCACTTAATCCTGTAGTTTCTGCTTTAAACTCAGCTTTAGTTGGTACTCTGTATCCAGCAGGACATACTGATCTTCCGTTTATATCTAACCAGTTGGCACTT